>Ga0187870_1003236_pt1 | contig 12754 bp, 14 predicted proteins | sample June2016WEW_13_1_3_FD_132974 | JGI IMG/M metagenome (GOLD analysis project Ga0187870, IMG submission 132974) | Peatland microbial communities from SPRUCE experiment site at the Marcell Experimental Forest, Minnesota, USA - June2016WEW_13_150 | ecosystem: Environmental > Terrestrial > Soil >... | reverse complement strand
TTTGTCAACCTGCGCAAGCTGCTCAGAGGTGAACTCTGCCAACCCCGCATTCGCCTGGGTATTATCGACTGCTGCCACGGTAAACGCCCCCTATCGCGTATTAAGTCGCGTTGATTGTCGTGACTCTTTCGAGCATATTTCCTTATCATGCATTCATTCCGGCATCAAGAATAAACTGAATGGTGGTTCACCGTTCAGCTTTATCCATGCAATATGTATGTGATATCTAAGAAAAATATTGAGAAAATCGGCAAACCTCTTCTTATATCTGTCTCTCTCAGACTTGGTTTGTTGAAATAGGACACGGAAAATCGTATGTTGTCTGCCTTATGTTGTATTCGTTTATACAAAATATTTATAGTACGTATTTAATAAGGAGTCAATGGAAAGGTAGAGAAATGAAAAATGTGCTAATGGTTGCAGGACTGGATACAAAAGGTTATTTTTAGGAAGGGCTCGTGGATAAGAATTTCATCAATTATGAAGAAAACATAAAATCCGCCCTGCAGGGGTTGAAACGCAGGGAGACGGATATCGTCGCCCTGATCGAAGAGAGCATCCGGAGCATACAAAAGCCGGATAACATTCGGATATCAATGACAACGGATATTTCAGACCATTCGGTTTGGATTGATGAAGAACGGGTCTTCAAGGCACTGGTGAACCTAGAGATCAATGCCGTAGAGTCCATGCCGGACGGCGGTGAACTGACTGTAGGAGTTGAAGGCGACCCTGAGCAGGTCGTCATTACGATTCAGGATACCGGCAGGGGTATTTCGAGAGAGAATATGGACAAGCTGTTCACCCCCTTTTTCACCACAAAGCCCGTTGGTGAGGGGACAGGCCTGGGGCTGCCGTTCGCCTATGGGGCCGTAAAATTACATTCGGGCAATATGACGATCGAATCAAACGCCGACCCTGCAAGCGGGCCTGCCGGGACTCGAATACAAATCACCCTGCCGCGGGCAAGGCCTGACTTGTCAAAGGTGATCCTCCAAGACGAGTGACACCGTGTGACATTCATCCCTCACCCCGACCCGATGCCCCTATCGAGGTATCCAGGTCAGGTCTTTTAGACTATCTCCACCCTCGCGTATCTGCGCTTGCCCACTTTGACGATATGGCTGCCCTTGGGGAGGACATATTCACCATCAATGATCTTTTCTTCATTGATCTGGACAGCCCCCTGGGAGATCATACGCCTGGCCTCGGAAGTTCCTGCCACAAGACCTGCCTCCTTGAGAACGGCACAAATCCACGGCCTTTCGATATTGAGGGTGAGAACAGGCATATCTTCAGGCAGTTCACGGGATTTGAACACCTTCACAAAACCATCCCTGGCTGCATCCGCATGAGCCCTGCCATGGAACCGCTCCACTATCTCATAAGCCAGCTTCATCTTGGCATCCATGGGATGAAGCGTACTCGTTTCAACAGCCTTCTTCATTTCTTCGATCTGCGGAATTGTCCTTGAGCTGAGCAGTTCATAATACTTCCACATGAGCTCGTCCGAAATGGACATGACCTTGCCATACATGTCGGAAGGGGCATCATCCACTCCGATGTAGTTATTATAGGACTTGCTCATCTTCTGGACGCCGTCAGTACCTTCCAGCAGCGGCAGGGTCATGATGACCTGGGGCTCCTGGTGGTATGCCTTCTGTACCTCGCGGCCCATGAGCAGGTTGAAGACCTGGTCGGTGCCGCCCAGCTCCACATCGGCCTCTAACGCCACGGAATCATAGCCCTGGACAAAGGGATAGAGAAACTCGTGGATGCTGATGGGGTGCTGCGATTGAAAACGCTTTTTGAAGTCGTCCCGCTCCAGCATCCTGGCAACCGTCTGAACAGAGGTGAGCTTGATGAAATCGGCAACAACCATAGTGTCCATCCATTCGGAGTTGAATCTCATAATCGTGCGCTTGGGGTCGAGAATCTTCTTCACCTGTTCCTGGTAGGTCTTTGCATTTTCCAAGACCTCCTGCCGGGTGAGCGGCGGCCTTGTGCTGCTCCTGCCGCTCGGGTCGCCGATCATGCCGGTAAAATCACCGATGAGGCAGATCACATCGTGCCCGGCATCCTGGAACTGCCGCATTTTCTGGAGTACGACCGTATGCCCCAGGTGTATATCCGGGGCAGTCGGGTCGAATCCCACTTTGATCTTCAGCGGCCTGCCCTTCTTAAGCTTGGTTATGAGCTCTTCTTCAGAAACGATGTCAACGATGCCCCGTTTGAGTTCAGCCAGTTGTTGCTCTAACACGATATACCCCTTTCCTTGAACGGGTCAGGTCTTGCTTTTTTAACCGCTCACGGCCGCCCTCACCCCTTCCCTATACCGCAAGGGACTCGATCAGGCGGGCTCTTTACCGTTGCACACGAGCAAGACTTAAATCCCCAATAAAATTCTTATTTGGCGAAACGCACCGCCCTGCTCTCGCGAATCACCACCACCCGGATCTGGCCGGGATAGGTAAGCTTTTCCTCGATGGCCTTGGTAATGTCCTGGGCGATCAGGTCGGCACCTTCATCGCTGATCTTCTCCACATCCACCATGACGCGGACCTCTCTCCCTGCCTGGACGGCGAATGCCTTGGATACCCCTTCAAAGGAGCATGCGATCCCCTCGAGCTCGGTGAGTCTCTTGATGTAGTTTTCCAGCATCTCCCGTCTGGCGCCGGGCCTGGCCGCGGAGAGGGAGTCGGCAGCCTGCACAAGGAATGCGTAAACGGAATTCACCTGCGCCTCATTATGGTGGGAGGCTATGGCCTCCACCACCTTGGCGGACTCACCATAACGCTTCGCGATATCAGCACCTATGATGGCGTGCGAGCCCTCCACTTCGTGGTCCACGGCCTTTCCAATGTCGTGCAACAGACCTATTCGCTTGGCGGTCTTCTGGTTCACACCCAATTCCGCAGCGATGATGCCGCAGAGGTGTGAAACCTCCAGGGAATGCTGGTACACATTCTGGGAGAAGCTCGTGCGATATTTGAGTTTTCCTATCAGCTTGATAAGCTCGGGGTTTATCCCGTGCAGGCCGAGTTCGAAGGTGGCCTGTTGCCCGGCCTCCCAGATATTGTCATTGATTTCCTTGGTGACTTTCTCCACCACATCCTCAATGCGTGATGGGTGGATCCTGCCGTCTACCACGAGCGTTTCCAGTGAGAGCCGTGCGATCTCTCGTTTGATGGGGTCGAAACTGGAAAGAATCACGGCATCAGGGGTGTCGTCAATGATGAGGTCCACACCGGTAACAGCCTCTATGGAGCGGATATTGCGCCCTTCGCGACCAATAATGCGGCCTTTCATCTCCTCGCTCGGCAGGTTCACTACCGAGACCGTCCGGGCACTCACTACATCAGTGGAATATCGCTGGATGGCGGTGGACAGGATCCTCTTGGCACGCTTGTCCGCTTCCGCCTCGGCCTCGTCCTGGATCTGTTTTAAGAGCTTAGCCGCCTCATGCCTTGCCTCGCTCTCAAGCGATTGTATGAGCTCCTCCTTGGCCTGCCTTGAGTCCATGCCGCTGATCTGCTCAAGTTTCTGAATCTGCTGGACCCTCAGGGTTTCAACTTCGGCCTTCATGTTATCAAGGTACTTTGTCCTGTCGGTGATTGACTGTTCATTCTTTCTGATCTCCTGTTCACGCTTATCGAACTGGACGAGCTTGTTATCGATCATCTCCTCCCGCTGGTGGATCCTTTTTTCTATGGCTGATACTTCTTTCAGGCGTTCCTTGGCCTCTGCATCGCTCTGGGTCTTGGCTGCAAAGATGATCTCCTTTGCCTCAAGCTGTGAATCTGAAATAATGTTTGCCGCCTTCTTTTCAGCATCTACGATTCTGCCTGCAGACTCTATTTTTGCATCATGGATGGCTTTGCCTTTGATAAAAAGGTTCACGACGAACCCGATTGCGGCACCGGCAAGCAGTGCTATGATTATGTATACAAGTTCCATCATTCCACCTCACTTTTATATATTCCGGCTTGGGATACCACGAAATCGACTCGTGTATCCCAGGGGTCAACCGGCAGTCTTTCGATGCAGAATTCATCCGAACAAACACCGATAAAGGTTACGTCCGGATGCTTTCCGATCAGCCTGTCGTAATAGCCTTTCCCGTACCCAAGCCGGTGGCCGTACGGGTCAAAGGCAATTCCCGGGACAAAAATCACATCGATCTCGCTTATTTCCATGTTTCTGCTTGAGATGGGCTCAGGAATTCCGTAAGCCCCCTGCCTAAAATCCTCTTTTGATACGGCAGATGAAAAGACGAGAATTTCATTCGATACCTTTGGAAAGAGAATCAGTCTTTCACCAGGTCGCCACAGGGAAAGCAGGCTTACCTCCCCCTTAACGGGCATGTACAGAGCCATGGAGGCCGCTTTAGCAAAACATGGCAATGCCTGGATGTGCTCAATAATCGCCCGTTCGTGGCGTATCCGCTCACCCTCGGCAATTGCTTGACGTCTCGCAAGCATTGCTTTGCGTATTTCCGACTTGCTCTGCATATTCCCCCGGTTCAAGAAGGGGATGTATGGAAGATTAAGATTTCGCAAAGAAACCTCTATTGAGGCTATACTGACACAGGATCGTATGAAGACCTTATGAGGTCTTGCTTCGCTCGCCGTATGTGCTTACAAGTTAGGTTTTCCTCTTAGCGCAAAACCCTTTTCCCAACATGAGTCATGGCGATGTCCCATATCCTGGATGACTCGGGAGGTATTGCATCAGGGCCGGGGCAGACTGTATCTTCTTCATTTTGTTGCCTTGTCGATATGTGTTATCAGCTGATCTATCTTTTCCGTAAACGTACGTTTAACTATCTCCAGTTCCTGACGTGTCTTTGCCACATCATCGGCCATGTGCAACATGACCATTGCCACCAGTTCCGTGGTCGTCACTGCAGTGCCTCTCTGTTGAACATCAAACACCTTCTCATTGATATATCTCGACAATGACTGAATGTGGCTCTTGTCCCCCGCAGCCTTCACCTTATATTCCTGCCCGAGTATCTGTATGGTTACTGTGTCGTACAAAATCTTACAATGCTTCCACGCACTTGATCAGGTGTGCCACCTTCTGTTTGACCTGTTCTTTCTCTCCCAAGAGATTGTCCATCTCCCGCTTTAACCCTCTTGCCTCTTCCTCCTTTTCTTTGAGCTTAATAGTCAATTCTTCATTTGTTTTTTTCAGGCTATTCACCGTTTCGACTAATTCGTATATCTTTTCTTCGAGGATCTCGAATATCTCCAAAAGATAGTCTCCTTCCATTATCCCCTAAGGATTATACATCTATGCTGCCTATCAAAGTCAATATTATTTAATGACAATTTACCTTCATCTACAAAATGCTTGCATATGTTGATATTAGAAAGCCATCAAGACCAGCCATGAATTGAGTTGAATCACATAAAATTCCTGTCATGCTGGGTTGAATAATCATAAAAGAGGGAAAATCAAAATCGGCAAGATTGATTCAACAGCATACCGGTGTTCCGTCTCGGAGATACGTTGACAAAGTCAGGCAATCGAGAAAGGGTTTAATAACTGGGATCTGATCAAGAAATACCCTGACCTTGTGAATATAAGAAACAGTTCTTATGTAATTAACTTATTGAAAAATCATTAATATTTTATCTACAGGAAAGAACCGCCTCTATGTATCACAATTTGTATGTATCGAGGGCATACTCTACTTTAACTTCCCCTAAATTCAGTATAGTATAAACCTCGCCAACTCCAGGTGCCAAATAAGAGAATCCATCGAAGTGCTGCATTTTCTTATTAGCCTGAAAAGACATTTTCAGACAATTTTTATATTGACGATTATCTAATTCTACTGTTTCTATTTTCTCAGCTTGATATCGTGTTTGTCCATCTGATGTATGTGCTGTCCAAGTGGTTCCCACTTTTATCGGAAATGGTGTCACTAAATACTCCGGCCTTGCAGTATTATTTTCATCAATTTTGTAGATACCCTCTTTTGTTCTCCTGTTGTAACTTATATGTGGCTTTTCGCCAGGAATCCCAGATGTAAGAGTGACCTGCTTATAATATGTCTTACCGTTGATGGTTTCTTCACCATTAATACGGATTAACATCCTTCCTCTATAAACACCAGCAGGCGTTGTATACTTTAACAAGTATTCCCATTGTGTTCCATTAGAGGTTTTAGGAAAGTAGATCTCGCCTGGCTGTTGTTTTGAACATGCAAATAGAACCAACAATACAATAAACATATATAAAGCTTTTCGCATCTTATATATTTCTCCCTTAAACCGATTTTCTTATGTATTGATAGTCATTACAGCAAGAAGCTTAATCTTTATATAACAAAGTGACGATACATCGCTACATATATTGTATTTTTTCAAAGACAAATGTTTGTATCGGATTCAAATCCGCCATTATCCTCCTTATAACGAATATGGCCTGAAATTTATGAATATTCACACATGACTCACCGAAGGCCGATATGGTAAGAAGATTACCTATATGGAGGTGAGTTATGGAGAGACCTTACCTGGAAACACTTTATGAAATGGCCAGATATCTCAACGAAGCCGAAGACCTGCCGACTATACTCGACACCGTGGTAAATCATCTGCCAAAGGTGCTGGATGCCAAATACTGCTCGCTCTTCACGAGAAACCCCTCCTCCGGGGATCTTGAAATCAAGGCCCATAACCACATCGACATCGGGCAAGACCCCTTCATCTCGGTCGGCTCCCAGCGGGACAGCATCATGAACCTGGCCCTTACCCGCAACAGTTCGCTCATCATCAAAGATATCGAGGAGGAGATAGGGCTGCAGAACAAAGAAAAGTATTCCACCAAGTCATTCATGTGCATCCTCATAAGGCAGAAGGAAAAGGTGCTCGGCATTTTGAACCTTGCCGACAAGGCGGCGGGGGGATTCACAAAGGATGATATGCTCATTGCATCCATGATATGCGATCTGCTAGGGGCATTTCTGGCTCGAATAGATTACCGTGCGCTTTAAGGCATTGATATGAGCTTTACTTGCGGCATTGTCGGACTGCCTAATGCGGGCAAATCCACCCTCTTCAACCTCATCACCAAGGCAAATGCACCGGCGGAAAACTATCCATTTTGCACCATTGACCCCAACATCGGGATTGTAAATGTGCCTGATGAGAACCTTGAGACAATTGCCCGGATTATTAAACCCGAAAAGATAACTCCTACCACATTAAAACTTTTCGATATCGCAGGGCTCGTCAAAGGGGCTTATAAGGGCGAAGGTCTTGGAAACCAGTTCTTGGGCCAGATCAGGGGGGTGGATGCCATTATCCACGTGGTCAGGTGCTTCCAGGATGCAAACGTCAGCCATGTTTACACCGACATCAATCCCGTTAACGACCTTGAGATCATCCTCACAGAGCTGGTCATGGCCGACCTGGACCTTGTCCAGAAGCGTCTGGAAAACCTGAAAAAAGGCCTCAGACTCGGCAAGAAGGACATTGCTGCAGGTGAGATTGAACATCTGGAAGCCATCCAGGACGCACTCACTAAGGGTTCCTGTATCATCGACACCGGTATCCCCTTTGATCAGGGTGAGATGAAGGCGTTAGGGCTCCTCACTGCCAAACCCTACATTATCGTGGCGAACGTCGGGGAGGATGACCTGACAATTGGATCGGTCCACCTTGATAACCTGAAGGCCTGGGGTGAGAAAAAGGGCAAGAAGGTCGTCCCTGTCTGTTCAAAGTTCGAACTGGAGGCATCGGAGCTCGATGATGCCGAGCGAAAAGAGTTTCTGGAATCCGTCGGCATCAAGCGCTCCGGCACCCAGGAACTCATCGGCACCTGCTATGAGCTGCTGGATCTCATAACCTTCTACACCCCGGTCGGCAAAGAATTGCGGGCATGGACCCTAAAGAAAGGCGGCACTGTTTATGAAGCTGCGGGGCTCATCCATACCGACATCCAGCAGGGGTTTATTAAGGCGGATGTCATATCACTCGATGACTTTCAGAAATATGGTGGGCTCCACGGCGCACGTGATGCCGGCGCTATCCTCATCGAGGGCAGGGAATTCATCCTGAGGGACAATGATATCGTGGTGATCCATTTCAGATAGAAGCATCAATGTATCATTGGGTTAAGTTGTAAAACAACACAATGGACCAGCAATCTGTTTGTCTGCAGCAAATAATTATAGGTGGGACCGTCACCATATTTGTAAGGGATAAGTTTAATCCGGCCTTCAAAAACCGTCCCGGGTTTCGATGCATGGTATAAATCCGCTATGGTCTTGTTGGTGTAATCATTCTCACAGATGCCCACAAGTCGCTTCTCAGGCGTATAGAATCTGAATATAAATTGCGGCAGTTCTTCACCTTCCTTGAGAGATTTCTTCAACGTATCCGTTGGATAACAACTCATCGACAATTCGTTGTCATCCCCTGTATCTAATTTTACCAGCCGGCACTTATCATCGCTGTTTATCACGAGGCCGGGGCTGAACCTGACATTCATGGTGGTAAAGGCTTTCTCCAACTTCTGCTTTACGCAAATAACACAGGGGTCCACTGACGCCTCGGCGAGTAATCGAAGGGCGTCATCGGGAAGATCCAGGGCATAAGAATACCTTGCGAGTAAAGCCAGCATCAGTACAAGAAACATGGATATCCGCTTCATCATCCACCTCATTTTGATATTACTGCTTTTCCAAGTAGCGATTGATAAAATCATTGATCGATGATTCATACACGGCCATCGAATCGATAAAACCCCGGTTATGAGAACCCTTGATCTCTGAGAAAGCCTTTGGTCCTTTGATTGAATCATACAGATTCTTTCCATGCTGAAAAGGGATCATTTCATCATCAGGGCTGTGGATGACAAGCACAGGGACATTCACCTCCTTAAGATAATGCCGGGTATCATAGGCATAGTTTGCAATGACCCATGAAGGAAACCAGCTCATGCGGTCATGGACAAGATCCTTCAGTGAGGTGAACGTGGATTCGACAATGACTATCCCGGCACGATGTTTTGCAGCGGTCTTGGCGGCAATTGCACCCCCGAGGGACCTGCCCCAGATAATTATCCCATCCGGAGGAACCTTCCTTTCTGTCACCAGGTAATTCCAGGCCGCCTCTGCGTCCGCATAAGTCCCTTTCTCGCTCGGAGAACCCTCACTGTTCCCATATCCCCGGTAATCGAAAATAAGCGCATTAAGCTTAAGTCTGTTGATGATCAGAAGAGTATCCAGACAACCGGAGACATTTCCACCGTTGCCATGACAGAACAGCACGGTACCCCTCGCCTGTTCCGCCGGAACCCACCAGCCTGATATCTTCACGCCATCGGCTGTTATCATACTGATATTTTCATAAATCAGTTTCGCCTGTTCAGGGGTATATCTTACCTCACGTTGGGGTTGATAAATTATGTTTGATATGCACCCGGACAAGAAGAGCGACAGACTGAAGAGTATGATGGCGCCGACTTTATTTTGCTCGAACATATGGGCTCTTTAGAAAAACAGGTTCCAAAGCACCTTCGCTTCTGTCTGATAGAACTCACGCGTCTTCTTGCGGGAGACATCCACAGAGATGCTCTGGTCTGTATCTATGGTAAAATTCTGTTGTATCGTAGCTTCAAATGCGTTGTATGTATCTCCAAGCCCGTAATAGAGATCTTTCACTAAGAAATGTACCTTCCAGATGTCGAACACGTCTTTGATAACACCGATTGACCCTCCGGCACCAGCCGCATAATTGCGTTCCAAAGCCCCACCCACGTTAAGGCCTGTCTCCAGCATCATATACATCAATCCTAATTGGCTGTTTTTATAAGCGAAGCCGCCGCCGGGATTGATTTGATAGACCAGATGATCCTGATTGTCATCTCCTACTACCCGGGTCAAGCCTGTTTTTATTTTCCACGATATCGGATGAAAGAATTTGTCCCTCGGTGTGAGAGAAAAGATATCGATTACATCCAGACTGTCCAGGTTAAGTTTATGATACCTCGGATAGTACCTCAGGGCTAAATCACCAAAAATGAGCTGCGCCCCTTCGAGATACCCGTTATCGTTGTCCATCAGATCATGGTATGCAGGCCTATACTTGATTTCCTGAAACCAGGCATCTCCCTTTATGCCGGCCCCAAATGCAAAGCGGTTGGAGTGGTGACCTTGATCGGGCTGCATGGGTGCCGGGATCTGATATGACTCCTCATCTTTGGATATACCCAGTTTACTGCGTGCCTGCAGTATCTTCAGGAGACGTTCCTGATACGCGCCCTCCGGCAATTCATGCCTGGAATAACGATATTGCAGATACTCACTGGCGAGCTCACAGATCTTCATCTTCTCCTGATCCGGAATCTTGGTGCTTACGAAAAAATCCTCATTTATCTCGCCATTCGCCAATTCCAATGCCATATCCTGCTCACTAACGGAAATGCGTGAGGCAAGATATTTGATCTTTGTCACTCTTGATGGTCTATACACGGCTCCTGTTATCAGACCCTGTTGCTCGATCATTCTCACTGAATCAAGCGGTATCAGCCATTCATGAAACCCATCGGTGAGTTTCAACGTAGGGCGTGCAGCTTCAAGAAGAAATAAGAGGACATACGAGCAATTCTCGTCAATAAAATAATAATCGGAAGCGATGGAATCCATTTCATAGATATGCAGCATCATCCTCCTGATTTCCGGTTTTGTCAGATTGAGGGGATATTCCCAGATGTCCCGGTTGTCTATATCACTGTATTCCTGTAATTTTGCATAATATGGCAGGACAGAGAAATACCCCGGATAGAATCCGAACAGTCCCTTGACGGCAAACAACGGACCGAAGGTTTCGTTGGTAAAAGCCGAATAATTGACAGCGTAAGCGAGAAGTTTGCTCTTGTTGGCTGTTTCTATCGTCAGGAAGGTGTGACCGAACATGGATGCCGGGCTGTTAAGGTGTTCGGCCGGAAAGACAAGGGTTACCGATTCCGGTTTTATATTATTCATGAAGTTCATAAATGGGTGGCACTCTGAGATGGGGAGGCGGCCGGGGTCAAAATTCAATTTTCCCTTGATCCACTCATAGCGGGCCGCAAATCTGCAGACTGCAGATTTCTTTTCATTATCCTCTCCGATGAAAAAGGCTCGGATCGTGGCGTCCAGCTCAGCCTCAGGATTTGTTTTGCCGTCCGATGCCAGAAAGAATTTCGGGTCATCGACAAGGCTTTTATAACCAAATAAGCCATGCTTATAGTGCATCAGGATATGCCAGTATGGGTCATCATAAAGCCTTTGCTGATGAGCCGATGCCAACAGCTCTGAAAGATAGGGTGAATCCTGTGCATAAACAGGAAAGATACAGAAGAGAGTAGAGAGTATACCAGCAAAAAAGAAGGAGATACAGGATGTATCCCTCCCGTATCTCCTTCCCGATTCGTTGCGCACCAAACCTGACTACATCAGTGCTTCGATGTTTTTGACTACATCAACACTTTTCACATTCGTTGACGGATAGATTCGTGAGAAGTTGTTCTGCAGCTTTGAATAAAAATCAGCCCTTGCACCTTCAGGCACATCCATGAGGACAGCCAGTGTGTTCAGGTATTCTCCCCGGCCCTTGGAAATGTCATTCGCCAGGTTGTCCATATTGTCAGCGATATAGGTATTGATCCTCTCATGGCTTGCGAATCGAGCCGGCTTTTCGCAATCCAACGTGCCGGAAGTGATACCGAATGTCTGGTTTCCGCATGTCCCATTGGTTGTTACGGCAAGAACCTGATATGCCAGGCCGTCATTACCCTTCATGACGAGGGTCCCGAGACCACACCCGATATTCTTCTGATTGGCGGCAAAACATACCGATACGGGTAAAGCGATAAAACTCATGAGAACAACAGCCAGTATAGTTCTTTTCATCCTTTTCCTCCTCTCCGTAGTTTTTTAAAGACGTCTAATGTAGCTACATCTTCAATGTCTAAACCTATCATCAAAGGATCTCATTACTTAAGATAATCATCTTTTGCATACGACACATAGCACAAAATTGGGTTCATCATATTAACAATATGTATTTTCTCATAAAAGACAGATTTGTCGGTACAGAACTATATATAAAAGGGGGGGAACATCAGTCAAGATGGTTACAAGATATTATTCAAAGAATTTAAGACCTGCCCTTCTTGAGGGCATTCATTCGATAGATGAACGCAAGGAGCTCTGCCACAACCTGGTAGAGCTCTTCGGGGATATCTTCGTTTATATCAAGGCGATAGAGCGCTTCCAGCAAAGTGGAATCCTTCTCAATAGGTACCCCGTGCTCCCTGGCCAGGGCAAGAATCTTATCAGCCACGACACCCTTGCCCTTAGCCTTGACCTGAGGTGCCAGGTCTTTTCCCCGCTCGTATTTTAAGGCAACAGCCTTTTTTATCTTTTCCTCTTTCTTCATACCACCACATCCACCCCTGCACGTTGATCTCCCTGCGGTTTCTTCTGTACGATCTCAATGCCTGTCAGCCCGTAGGGTTCGAGGTTCTGGGTGAGCTCTTGCAAATGTGTCCTCAATAAGTCCACAACATCCTTTAACCCGGAAGAGATCTCAACAGCTATCCCGCTGTTGGTCCTGAGGACCGTACTTTCTATGAGGCCCAAGGCATCGGTCTCTACGCCGAAATGGAGCCGGTAATCCTGCCCATCTTTTTCAATTGTTACTTGCGCCCTGCCGCGGGTATCTTCACCGACGAACGGGACGAGGAGATATGC
>Ga0187870_1003224_pt1 | contig 12794 bp, 11 predicted proteins | sample June2016WEW_13_1_3_FD_132974 | JGI IMG/M metagenome (GOLD analysis project Ga0187870, IMG submission 132974) | Peatland microbial communities from SPRUCE experiment site at the Marcell Experimental Forest, Minnesota, USA - June2016WEW_13_150 | ecosystem: Environmental > Terrestrial > Soil >... | reverse complement strand
GGTCGGGAAAAGGGAGGAACTGGACTTCGCCGAGGAGGCGCGGTCGTGGCCGGGCATCTGGGTCGGCGAGAAGCTCCCTCGCAACGGCGACTACCTGATGGCGTTCAGCGACGCCGCCGGGAATGCCCTTGAGCCCAGCATGGTCGTGGACAACAAGGACAAGGCAACAGTCGCCGAGGCCGACGTCAGGAAGCTGGTCCGGGATGCCAGGGAGCGCAAGCTTCCGGTCGCCGTGCTCGTGACGCGGGAGGAATCGCAGTTAAGGCATGTTGACCGGCAATGCAGATGGGGGCAGGAGGACGGGGTGTGGCTGCTGCGCTCGACCCGAGCCTGGCTCCCCCGCGACCTCGAAGTGCTGCGCCCGGTGTTCGAGCGGATGCGGGCCGAGGGGCCGGACTTTTTGCAAAGGAACGCCGCCCTCGCCGACGAGGTCCGCCGGACGCTTGCCGACATCGACGAGATTGAAGGGCAGCTCAAGAAGGCCGGGACCGCCATCGAGAAGGCGCAGGCGCTCACGGCGAAATACCGGGCGAGGCTGGCGGGGCTATGCGGCAGAGCTGCGGCTGGCGAGAAGATGCCGGGCAAGCGCCAGGGGAACAACGGAAGGGCGAGCGCCGGGAACGGCAAGGGGCCCCTGGAGCACCAACAAGCCAATCAACAGGAGGAGTTGGCATGAAGCTCGAACACAGCACCGTGGTTACGTCTGACGGCAAGAAAATCGTCACCAGCGTTTGGCACACCGACAGCGGCAAGACGACCTCCCAGACCATCAGGTCCACGGACCTGAAAAGCGGCAAGGTGACGACGACCTACGTGAGCGGCGGCAAGCTGCTGCCGTAGCCTGCAACTTCACAATTCGCCTTTGCGAGGGTGCCTGGATTGGCGGTCATGGCGGTCAAGGACCCTTGCCAGTCCACGGACCTTAGAAGGGGACCAATGAGCCACCGTCATTTCTGCGATGTGACCGGCCACTGGTGGGAGTGCAACGGAGCGGCCATGCGCCTTGGCGACAAGGAGCCGTCCGTATGCACGTGCCATTCGTGCCGTGCCCCGCTGGACAAAGGCGACCACAGCCGGTGCAAGAACCTCGTCGAGCTCATAGCTTGCCCCGGGCATCGGGACGAACAACTGCGCAGGAGGGAAGAAGCCGCGAACGATTTCGAGCGCCGTGCCGCCGAGTTCGGCTTTGAAGATAAGTGGGCACGCATGAAGGCGCTGCCGGACGGACCGGAAAAGCACGCTCTCGCCGAGGAAATCGTCGAGTGGCTGTTCCGATAAACGGCAGCCGTGAGCCGGAGAGTAACGGGAGCAAGCAATGGACGCCGGGAACCCGAGCGACGAGGAGCTGTGGGAGGCGTGCCGGAAGCTGCTGTCCGACTGGGAGCCGCACGGTCTGCGCAGATGGCACGGCCGGCGGGAAGCCCGCCCCGACTGCGATACATGCCGCTGGTTTGTGGAACTCTTCCGCACATCGCCGGACTGGGGCGTATGCGCAAACCCAGAGTCCGAACGTGCGGGGCTGCTCACCTTCCGGGAGCAGGGGTGCTGGCAGCACGAGCCGCAGAAAGGAGCCTGCAACGATATGACCCGCCCTGCCCAATGCGGCTTCATGAGAGCGTTCGAGACATTCCTACGTGAGCTTGCAGCCAACTTCATCCGGGGAGAAGTTCGGAAGGCAAACGACCCGTTGCCCGACGTGGATTATTCTGCCATCACGATGGAGCACATTCGCCAGACCCCTCTTTCCGCCGTCGTCCAGCGGCTGCTAAGGCACGCCGACGAGGACTTCCGCCGCCCGGCTTTCGATGAGATGGCAGCAAGGGCGAGAAAGGACACGAGGCGGTACTGGGAGTTCGCACGCTGTTACTGGTCGAGGACGCTCGGAGTGGACATATCGGAAATCGACCTCCCTGTGAACACCTGGGACCTGGAAGAGAAGTTCTGGAGGCGGGTTGACGCCGCCATCGACGAGGTCCTCAAAGGGCGGGCGCCGAGGTCAATGAAGAAGAGGAACAGGAGGTCTGGCTAGCCAGCAGGAACCTGACCATGCGCATCGTCTGAATCAGCGACACACACGGGCTGCACCGCACGCTGGAAGTGCCCAGTGGCGACCTGCTCATCCATGCGGGCGACTTCACGTTCTACTCAAAACCGCCTTCGACCGTCTCCGACTTCAACGCCTGGCTCGGGTCGCTGCCCAACCGGCACAAGGTGGTCGTCCCCGGCAACCACGAGTTCATCCTGGAGGAGCCACGAAACCGGGGCGCAATAACAAACGCCACTCTTCTCATCGACTCGGGCGTGGAGGTCGATGGCATCAAGATTTGGGGGTCGCCAACCACGCCGCTATACGGCGGGGCGTTCGGCAAGTCAAGTCCCGCAGACCGCAAGAAGCATTGGGCACACATTCCCGAAAGTCTGGACATCCTGATTACGCACGGCCCGCCCTTTGCCATCCTTGACCACGGCGGAAGCGCAGAGCGCAGGGAAGGCTGCCCCGAGCTTTTGGAAGCGGTCTTCCGAGCCATACCACGGGTCCACGTTTTCGGGCACATCCATGCGGGATACGGCAAGCTGCGGACGACCGACACTTTTTTCGTGAACGCCTCCCTCATGGGCGACGATGGCAGCCTGAGCAGAAAGCCGGTCGTGATTGACCTCCAGGTCCGATAGTCCGTGCAGTTCCTCACCCCGCCTACGTGGAATCCCTACGAGAAGATTCTGCCGCTGACCTGCTCCAGCGCATGACGGGACGCTGCTGATGACCAAGGACGAACTCATCGAAAGGGCATTGAGGCAAGCTGGCATCTTTCCACCCTCGGTCATGGACCGCCACTACGGTGATAAGAGCGAAATGACCAAAGCGGAAATCATCCTGCGGAGCCTCGATGAGATGGGCATGTTTTCGCCGTCTACGCAGGACCCCGAAATCGGCGAGAAGATTCGGCGCATCCAGCTTGTCGTCGCCGGTCTTCAGCGCAAGCTGCCCGACGCCGACATCACGGTCTGCGGTGCCTTCAGCGCCCTCAAAGTGGGCTGCTGCGACATCTGCCACACGGACCCATTGCACGGGATGAGGCTCGTCGAATTGCCCGGCTGCTCTTGGGCATGGCTGTGCTGTGCCGTGGATGCGGCAAGCTCACCCGAGCAGTACCTGATACTCCACGAGCGGGAGGAGGACTCTTCCGAGAGAAGCATGCGGACCTGCAAGTATCGGAATGGCGGACGCCGGGAAGACTAGCGCTACGGGGCGCTTCCGATGCGCAAGGAACCTGAGGAATGCCCGCACGCCGCACGACTCACCCGCCGTGGCCGGCAGCAGGGGCGGCGGCAGGAACATCGGGACTGGTGCAAGCTTCCAATGCCTCCTCCATGGTCCTCCGCACCTCGTCGCCGTCCAGCGTGCCACGGAGGCTGAGCGCCTTCGCCACGGTCTTGATTTGCAGTTCAAGGGTCGGGTCAAGCATGAAGCGGGACTTCAGCTTCCGGTCCTCCTCCTGCCAGACCTGCATCGCCGCCCTGCGGTCTTCCCATGAGATTCTCTCGCTGCCACGCTTGCGGGACTCAAGCAGGGCGACAGTGCCAAAGTCTCCCCACGCCCCATTCCCCCTGCGGCCAAGCTGGCGATACTTGCCGACTCCCCACAGGCGCTGCGCCAGGTTTCCCGCCACGAGCGACGACAGGAGGGGTTTGCCGCCCAAGCAGGTAACCCTGCCTCGCTCAAAGACGGAGGGCCAGGTCGCTATCTCGGCCATGGACACGCCATGCCCGTCCCTTGTGTCCATAACGGCGTGCGCCGCCTCGTGGAGGCAGGTGTCCCAATGCCTGCGTGCGACATCCTCCTCGGGCTTCAGCCTTTTACTTTTGCCTGCCCTTGTGCCGGTCCCTGCTTGCGACCGGCGGCCGGGAGGGCACGCCGCCGCCGGGTCGGTGGCGGTCTCCAGAATCTCGTCGTAGGTCATGCGCCCCCGCACCGCAAGCATCCGCCCGACCCTGACGATGGTGCCCCAGTTCTCCCGGACGAGGCCCTTGGAGCGGAGGAAGGCTGGCATGACTTTCTTCCTGCCCTTCCAGCCAGCGTCGCCGAAGCAGATGGACGTGGGCTGCCAGGCTGCCTTGCAGAAGCCGCACCGGCAGGAGCGGGCGAGGACGGAGGCGAGGGACCCCCTCGGGCGGAGCAGGGCGTCGAAGGCCGCCCCCGCCATGGCGCAGACCATGCCCTCCTCGGCCGGCGGGTCGGACCTGCCGTCCACGACGAGCCTGCCCCTGCCCGCAGCGTCGCCGGAGCCAATCTCGGCACCGGCGAAGGGGACTCCGAGCAGTATGCCTGCGACGGCGTGCGCTGCCGCATGGCAGGCGGCCGCAAGCACCGGGTCGGCGTTTACGTGCTTCAGTTCCTTTCCCCCCCCGGCCGTCATGCCGTTTCCCTCCGGCCAGGATTGTCCAGCCATCGCCCCGACCCTCCCTTTGCGTAATACACCGGACTTTCGTGTTCTCTGCGGGATTCTCTGGTGCCTGCACGGGGAGGAACGCCGGAGGACAGGGTCAGGGTTCGCCCGCATTCCAGGGGCGTGGAATGGCTGGGCAGGAACTGGGCTGAGGCCGCTTACACGGGACAGCCAGCAGAAGGAGGGTTGGCCGAGGACTGCCCGGACGAAGGATGGCTGAAACGGCTGTGAACCGGCATCCGGGGGGTGGTTTATAAAGTTGGCTTCGCGGTGGGAGCTAAATGCCGTATTTTGAGCGGCGGTTGCGGCATGGCGGGGTGGTCAAATGGCTACAGGCAATGAACCATGACCTAAGCCGTTTGAGCGCTCCCGCCAGAAGCATCCTGCAACTTCTCAAATACTCTAGGCTGGAATCGCGCCGCAGCGCCGCAGCAACAGTCGGGTCAAAATGCAGCCGTCGTGATTCTGTCCAAGATAGTATCGCGCTCGCGTTCGCCGCCGAAATAAAGAGCCAAAAAACCTAGAAGTGCTGGCCAACGTCCCGATTTGGTTCAGATTTCTATTTCTTTGGCCCAAGGACAAGTCAGAGATCCGCGACTCCCCATCCGCGCCGGAGCGTCCCTCTATTCACCTCGGTCCTCACTACCGTCTGTAGGCATTTTCCAACATACGCTGAAACATCACTATTTCTGGTCAGCAAATAAAGGCTGGGCACTCAACGGAAAAGTCCTGCGCGTGCCCCTTTTCGGGCCCATCGGGAGCGCCTTGCTGCCCGCACCAAGGCCCAGCATCATCTGCCCCTCCTATTTAGGAGTCCCAAAAACCGACAAATCTTAACCTCCCCCACGACCTCTTTGGGCCTGGTCCAGAGCCTGTCCTTTGCCAAAACGTGCTAATTGTGCATTCGCTGCAAAAGACCTGCTGCCCAAAGACCGTAGTCTCAGCCCGTCGCTCGGTGCCTTGGTCTCGGGCCTGTGACATCATCCACCAGGTCGAACCTTTGAGCGGACAAGCGCCCGCCTTCCGCGAGGAGCAAGCAAGCTCCATTAGGGTTAGCTTTCTTCTCTATGCCTTCCAGCGTTTCTGGTCGCCTCCGGTTGTCCCGAGCCATGAGGCGAGCGGGCCCGGCAGATACCCAAGCGAGAAGCGAATCTTGATCCAACGGAAACTCGCACCCCGCGGACATTGCTGGGGAAAGGAACTGCCCTGAGTTGAGGTTTTGGACCTTGCGGTTATAACAGAACAGTGGCGGGAGGGCGGCAACTGTGTTATTGATTTTGCAGTCGGCCAGAGCTTTGGCGAACCACAAGGCGAAATGGATCGAGTGTCAGACGCATGGTGACAGCGTAGCATCCCGGAGTGGACTGTGACATGCGGCAGATCTGGACAGGACAGATTCTGTAACCTCTTGCGTTTTCAGTCGCATCCAATATTTGGACACTAAGTGGGGGGCTACGTTTGCAGCCCGGCGGGCAGAGGAGTTCGGAAGAGCGGGGCGTTGCGCCGCCTTTCCACGGCCCGCGAATTACGGCTTCAGCCAGTGGTCCATCCAATCGAAAGCTTCCTCCTGCATCTTCAGGCTGAAGATGTGCGGTTGGTCGTAGAATCGTCCTCGGAACATCGAGGCGGCGCCGGCCTTGGCGTAAATCGCGGTGAGTTTGTCAACGGCTTCCTTCATTCCTTGCAATGGATAGAGCTCATCCTTACTGCATTGCAGGACCATCAGGGGTTTGGGAACCATGCATCCGAGGAGATCCGGCAAATCGAGAAAGTGTGTGAGGCCGGGAAGGAAATGGATGTAGCTGTGAGTCTCAACGTGCTTCTTGATCATGGGCCGCAGTGTTGACATCCAGCCCACCGAGATGGCGCACTTAATGCGTTCATCCAAACCCGCCAGGTAGTCCGTGCGGTCACCGCCCATCGAGATGCCGAGACAACCGATTTTTGCGGGATCGACCTCGGGGCGACTCAGGAGATAATCCACCGTCCGGATGTCATCCCAATGCGCGATGCCCTGCCAGGTAGTCCCAGCCCAGTATAGGCTGCGGGCCAAAATCCCTTCCCCGACACTCGAGCGACCGTTCAGATAGGTGACATCATCCGGCGAGTACCTTGAGCGATCCCAACCGTACTTCTTGAGGTCATCATCGAAAATGGTTCGGCGTTCACCAAAGTAAAAGCAGTCGATGGAAACGACCACATAGCCGCGGCGGCAAAGCGCCAATGAGGTCGACCGGCCCTCATAATTCTGCTGGCGGTAGGTGGTGATGGAGGGAGGATCCCCTTCCGGAATCGGCATGACTTTCTCTTTTCCGTAAACGAACATGCCGCCGTGTGAATGGAGATCCACAATTCCCGGCCTTGGTCCCTTCCTGCCCTTGGGGATGAGCACGTAAGCTGGAACGCGAAACCAGGGAGCCGTCGAAAACAGAATCTTTTCCTGGATGTAATCGGTGTATTCCCAGCGGCCCACCACCTCAGGTGCAGGTGCGACCGCTGGCGGCTGGTAGTGAAACAGTTCCAGAACTTTTTCTCTTGCCGCTTGGCGATAGGCCTCGACACTGTTATCGCTCCCCTCGAGAAACGACAGAGGGTAATGGCATTGGTCTGCCAGCGTCTTGATCTGGGGGTAAAGACTTCCGCTGTCCGCCTCACTCGGTGGCCGTTCAGGAGCAGTGGCCTGCCCCTCTCCCCCTTCTGCACGGCCCGTGACCCCGGCGCCGAGCAGCATCCCTCCCAAACCCAGGCACGCGAGAAACGATCGGCGGCCCTGGGTGGACGCCTCAACTGGATTATCCGAATGCTGCAGATCGAGGGGCTCCATATTTTTCTCCGGGATCAAAGTGTTTCGGACAGGTTCCGCCAGAGCAGCGCGCCCCTTGCCGGGCGCTATTTTGCCTCAAGCTTCGTGCCGCGCGCACGCAAGAACTCGTCCACCTCGTGAATGAACATGTTCGGCTGATCGACGAACGTCATGTGGCCACTCTTGGGCAGCACCACCAGTTTCGAGCCGGCAATCTCTTCGTGCATAGTGCGCGCCAGCGATGGGTCGCGTTCGTCATGATCCCCCACGGTAATGAGGGTGGGAACGTGAATGGCGGGGAGCCGGTCCGTATATTCCACCAACGCCCCATTCGGCGCTCGGCTACAGGTCGCCGGTACCGGCGGCCTGTAGCCCGCTGGTTGAGCCAAAACCAGTTTCACAGCCCCGAGCTGTAATGTAAACTCTCTCACTTGCGGTTTAGAAACGCAGTTTCAGGGCAAATTGCCCGATACGCGGGTCCCTAGCGCTATAGATCTGTCCGAAACCTCCTCCCGTGAGGGCGTAGTTGGGGTCCTGGAAGTTGGCGTGGTTGAAGACGTTGAAAAACTCCGCCCGGAATTGAAGACTTAAGCGCTCAGTAATGGGTATGTTCTTGAACACGCCCATATCCCAATTAAAGAGCCCCGGCCCCCACAGGGGGTTTTTCCCTATGTTCCCAAATGTCCCAACGGGCGGAAGGCCGAAGGCATTAGGGTTAAGCCAATTCACGCAAGGGGCAGAGTTCTGGCAAGCGCCGAAGAGATAGTGGTTGCTGCTCAAGTCCACGACTCGGTCAGCTCCAAGGGCAGTTTGAGACTGATCCGCCCCGGCCAGAACCCCAACCGGGTCACCCGTGGATGCGCTCACAATACCGCTCCATTCCCAGTTGCCGAGCAGGCCCCGGGTGAATCGGCTCTGCTTGGGAAGGCCCGGAAGGTTCCACACGTAGGAAACGACAAAGACATGAGTATGATCAAACTCAGAGGTACCATAGTCGTTTTGATGAAATCCCGGCATATTCCACGGCATGGGACTAACATAACTCCCGTTGGGTACGCCGGTCATGCCGGCTCCGAAGGGCAGATCATCCATGCTCTTAGAATAGGTGTAGTTGGCCAGAATCGTCAGGTCATGAGTAAGGCGTTTTTCGAGGGTGAGCTGCAACGCATTATAGTTCGAGTTTCCCACTTGGCCGTCCATATAGATGTCCGTATACCCCGGGAACAGCCGGCGGTCATCCGGGCCGAGATCGCTGCCGGGGATATACTGGGAGGGGTTCAAGTCGATCGTCTCGACGAGATTACTGGCGTGAGTTCCTACATAGGCAACGCGCGCGAGCCAACCCGGCCTCAACTGACGCTCGAGCGTAAGGTTCCAATTGTACGTTACCGGCACTTTGTAGCGGCCCGAAGGGTCATAGGTCTCTACCCCGACGGGCGGCGGAAAGACGCTGTCAGAGGGTGGCGCCGTAGGCGCCGGAAAGGGATTGCTTACGCCCAGAAGCGGATTACTGAAGGGTCCTTGTGGGTTCGTCAACGATAAGCTCATGCTGTATGGATCACCGGCGCCCATACCGAGATTCGAATTGCTGTTGGTACGGGTGTCGTAAAATGCTCCCGCCCCTCCTCGGAGGCTCATCTTTCCGTCGCCGAGGAGGTCATAGGCGAATCCGACCCGGGGCGCAAACTGGTCCAAAGATTTGTTCACCCCATTGCCATGATACTGAGAGTCCCCGGGGAAAAATAGCCCGGGTGGCGCGTTTACAAATCGCTGTGATCGAACTCCCGCGTAGAAAGCATTCGGCAAGAAGACATCCCCGCGGTCGTCGTTTTTCCAGGGAAACCACGGCTCCCAGCGGAGACCTGCGATCAGCGTCAGACGCCTGCTTGCATGGTATGTGTCCTGTGCATAGATGCCGTAAAACGTGTCCCGGTCATTGAGGAACATGGGGTTGCTCTGAGAGAAGCTGCGGACCTTACCCAGCAGAAAGTCGGCAAGCGCGTTATTCGTGGCGTACCCCGAGAACGAAAAGTCACCACCCTGCAGTCCTACATTGATCTGGTCCATGCGGCCTCGAGCCACGTTCCCGCCGAAGGCAATGTTGTGCCGACCCCGGACCCATTTCAAGTCATCGATCCATGAGAAGTCGTTGCGTACAAATTGGGCAAAGGGAAAGTTGCCGATATAGAAATAGCTGCCCACGTCGATGCCATGGATCCCTACGTTATACGGGGGTTGGTAAATCTTGACGCCCAAATCTCCGAAATTGGGAACCCCGGGGGCAGGACCGCGTTGCGAATGCTCGCGAACAAAAGCAAAGCTGAAGTCGTTCAGCAGGTTGGGGCGGAAAGTGTGAGTTTCATGCAAGAGATAGTTCTGCGCCAGGATTGTTGAGCCGCCCGTATCCGTCAGCAAATCGTTATTCGCAAAGGCGGGGCTGTTTTGGAATCGATCCGTGTAGTATCGGAAGGCAATCTGATCACCGGCGCCCAGTGAATGGTCGACACGAGTCACAAACTCTCTGAAACTCTGAGAAAGCGGCGTCGGGTAGATGGCTAGCCCATTGCCGCTGGTCTGGGGAAGATACTTCGTAGAGATCGCTACGGCAACGGGATCGAATGTTGATGGATCGATTTGATTTCCGGCAAATGCTTCTCCCGTTGCCGGGTTGATGAGTTGCACTGCTTGACCCACGGGGTTGTTCGGGTTGCTTGCATCCAGAAGCGCCGAGAAATCTCCCTGGAGATTGGCGGCCGTAGGCACGAAAGCCACACCCGCGTTAAAGGTATTTCTAATTTCCGTGCCCTGATAACCGAAGAAGAAGAAAGTCCGCTCCTTGCCATTATAGAGTCGGGGTATGACGACCGGCCCTCCCACGGTCCCGCCGAATTGATTACGCTTCAACTCGTCGCGGTCTGACTCGAAAAAGTTGCGAGCATTGAACGCCGCGTTGCGGTCAAATTCGAACACATCCCCGTGGAGAGCATTTGTACCTGACTTGGTCACAACGTTAACCACGCCCCCGGCGTTTTGGCCGTATTGTGCGCTGTAATTGGCCGTCTGCGCACTGAACTCCTGCATTGCGTCGGGAAAGGGGAAGGGCATGTTAACATTGGTATAGTTATCGATGTTATTGGCCCCGTCCAGAAGGTAGGCCACCTGGTTCGAACGTGACCCGTTTGTTGAAATGGTCACGGCTCCCGGGAAGGTCTTGGTGGAGCCCTGGTCGGGATCGTTTCCAACACCGGTATCGATTACAACACCGGCGGTCAGCGTCGTCAGAGCGGCGGCGTTGCGGCCATTGAGAGGCAGCTCAACCGTGCGCCTTTCATCAACAACCTCGGAGAGCGTGGAAGTGGAGGTGTCCACTTGGGGAGGGGTTCCGGTAACCGTAACCATTTCGGTTGCCTTCCCCAATTCCAGTTGCACATTTACCGTCAGGCTCTGATCCGCAAGCAGCGTGAAACTCGCCTGAGTTAATTTGGGGAAGCTTGGCGCCTCCACGGTCAAAGTGTAATTGGTCGGGCGCAGTGAGGTAATGACATAGTAGCCGTTCGGATCAGTGCTTACCGAGCGAGTGAATCCGGTTCCAACTTCTGTTGCCGTCACCTTCGCCCCCGGTACTACAGCCCCAGAAGGGTCAGTGACAGTCCCTACAATATTGCTCGACACTTGCGCTTCGCCGAGCGCTGAAAAGATCAAGATTGAAGCAGCCGCCAATAGTACTAAGTAGTACTTCATAAGTAGTGCCCCCTTAATGTGCCGCTAATCTGGCTCAGGTGGACCCCCAGTCAAGACCACGTGTCGAGAGGGGTTATCCGGTATTTCCGTTTTAGCTCCCAACCGCCCTACTCCAGGTACCTGGAGTGGGGCATTCCTCTCCCTTGGATCTGCATGGCAACACTCCTCCAGCAGCGTCACCTATCATTGTGAACAAACACATCATGCACCAACATCAAGCGCCAAACTTCTTCAGCAATGCCTCCACGTTGTGCGAAAGGATCTTGTTCTTTTGCTCCTCGGTCAAAAATGAATTGTGGATGCGGGCGAGTACGGTGCTGGGGTCGTTAACGGTAAAATCCGACCCAAACAGGATGCGGTCCGGTCCGATGCTTTTCACGGCGTATTCGAGCACGCCCAAGCGGTTGTGGCCGCGGCCGGACGTATCCAGGTAACAATTCTTGTTCTGCCCGACAAGATCGATGCGCTTGAAGATATGCTCCTCTTCGTGGCTGTCGCCGAAGTGCGCGAACACTAGGGTCGCTTGCGGAAATTTGCGAATGATGTACTCCTCTTCTTCCAGTTCCGTGTGGACTTGCAGGATCATGTTCATCTTCACGACCTGCTGCACCAACTGCTCGAATTCTTTGCTTGTGTATTGATAGGGATTCACGGTGTAGTTGCAAAGCTCGCCGACCCAGACAAAGCCCAACTTCTTCCGGCAGTCTTCGACCTCGCGGAGCGCCTCGTCAATAAATGTTGGGTTCACCACGCAGGCGCCAAGGAATCGTTCTTTGTACGCTTCCACGTAGCGCGCCACTTCACGATTTCCGGCGACGAAATCCGCTGGGGTCTTAGCATCCTGTGCACGCATGGAATTGATAATGCCGCGCTGGACTCCCGTGCGGTCTAGGTAGGCCACAAACTCGTCAAAGGTTTTGGTGATCGGATACCACTGCCCCGTGTCGCCATCGTCGCCCGGGCAATGCAGGTGCGCGTCAAACACGCGCGGGGCCGGAGCCTTTGGTTGGCTGGCTTTGCCAGCCACGGCTGCCGTGTGCGAGGAATCGCCGAGCGTGTGTAGGGAGTTCCCTTCAGTAGCTTGCGCGCTGCGCGGGCTCGCGGAAGCGGACGCCAAGCCTCCCAGGAAAACAAAGCTCTTCTTCAAGAATTCGCGGCGAGCGGAATGAAGAGAGCGAACGCGGGCACTGGGGTAGCTCACTGTCGATCCTCCTGTGGCTTAAGTAGCGAATACCAGCCTAATCTTGCTTTTAGGTTGGCTGCAAGCAGACCGGCCCACGGCCAACTCAGATGGCCTGTGCCCCTTCCAAGCTTCGACTTCGATGCAAAGGGCTGGCCATCTCCAAGTCAGACCCCCCCCAAAGCGGGTGGCTTGATGAGTGGGGCCACCTCAAAGGCGGTCACCCTTTAGTTTAGTCGTCGCGCTGAGGCGCGCCTTGGTCATAGATTCAAACGTGTTCACCTATTCTATCCGCTTCCTCCTGTTCGCGGATGTATTGGCGGACTTGCTCTAACTCGAACCCGACGGTGGATACGGCATAACCACGGGCCAAGAAATGCTCGCCGGTGAAATTTCGCTCTTCCCCGCACAGTCGAGCTACGGCGATGGCACTCTAAACCCGCTCACCGAGGCCACCGGGTGCTTCGGGGGAATCGCTATACACATATGCACATGGTCCGGCATTGACCTGCCCCCGTTTTCTGTACCAATCATAAAGCGAGTTCCAGGGCAGTTTCTTGCTTTTGTTGTTCTCTCCGGGGCGGCTGGGGGGGGAGAGCCGCCCCGGCGCCTGTGAATTCCT
>Ga0187870_1003217_pt1 | contig 12821 bp, 10 predicted proteins | sample June2016WEW_13_1_3_FD_132974 | JGI IMG/M metagenome (GOLD analysis project Ga0187870, IMG submission 132974) | Peatland microbial communities from SPRUCE experiment site at the Marcell Experimental Forest, Minnesota, USA - June2016WEW_13_150 | ecosystem: Environmental > Terrestrial > Soil >... | reverse complement strand
CGTGTGTTCTTTCACTCCGCTTGCCGTGATTTTCATTGCGGGCTGCGTGCCTTCCGCAAAGACAGCTACGAGCGCATGGACATTCGCTCGACCGGCATGGAATTCGCCAGCGAAATGGTGGTGAAAGCCAGCTTGCTGCGCATGAAGGTGTGTGAGGTGCCAACCACGTTGTCGCCCGATGGCCGCAGCCACCCGCCTCACCTGCGAACCTGGCACGATGGCTGGCGCCACTTGCGATTTCTGTTGATGTACAGCCCCAGGTGGCTGTTCCTCTATCCAGGTATCGCGTCGATTCTGCTCGGACTTGTGGTCTGCCTTTGGTTGCTGCCCGGTCCGCGTCAGGTTGGGGAGGTCGTATTCGACGTTCACACCCTTGCCTATGCGTTCGGTTCCATGATGGTCGGCTTCCAACTGCTGGCTTTCGCCGTGTTCACGAAGGTCTTTGCCATTACGGAGGGACTCTTACCCGAAGATCCCCGTCTCAATCGTTTCTTCGAATACATCAAACTCGAAACCGGTTTGATTGCGGGTGGATTACTCGTGATCCTCGGAATCGCGGGGTCCGTCTTCGCTTTGTCGGGCTGGGCCCGAACCAGCTTTGGCCCCTTGAATTCGGAAAGCATGCTTCGTATCGTCTTGCCTTCCGTCTTTGCCCTTGTGCTCGGAGCGCAGGTGATCTTCAGCAGTTTTTTTCTGAGCATCATGGGCCTTCGCCGCCGCTAATCATGCGTCCAGCCGAATTCGATCGCTTCACCACGAGCTACGAAGAAGACCTGGCCAAGTCGCTCGCGATTACTGGCGAAGACCGAGGTTTCTATGCGCAAAGAAGAATTGATTGGACCGCACAATGCTGTGAGCGGCTGAAGTATCCCGTGCGACGGATTTTGGATTACGGCTGCGGCGACGGCGCGAATGCACCGATGCTGGCCGCCAGGTTCAAGGCAGAACAAGTGCTGGGCGTGGATGTGTCGAGTGCCTCTATCGCCCAGGCTCGTCACGCGAATTATGGCGAGCGGATATCGTTCCTTTGCACAAGCGAGTGGACGCCCGACGGCACGACAGATCTGGCCTTCACGAATGGCGTTTTCCATCATATTCCTCCGTCCGAGAGGCAAGCGTGCCTCGCGGCGATTCGTCACGCTCTCCTTCCGGCTGGCTTGTTCGCCTTTTGGGAAAATAACCCGTGGAATCCAGGCACGCATTATGTGATGTCGCAATGCGCGTTTGACGAAAATGCGATTACGATCAGCCCGGGTGAGGCGCGCAAATTGCTGTCCCAGGCGGGCTTCAAAATTCTGCGAACGGATTCGCTCTTTTACTTCCCTCGCCAATTGCGCCTGCTTCGCCCGGCTGAGCGCTGGTTGCATGCACTACCTTTCGGCGGTCAGTACCTGGTGCTTTGCCGGAATTGTTCTGCATAGGCGCGAGGACAAGCCAACGCCGCTTTCCCGTAATATCTATAAAGAGTGTCGGTGCAAGAACGTGAGCCAAAGAACAACGCGCAGGCATGCTGAGCCGACAAGGAAAAACGCTGCCAGCACCGCACGACAGTGGCTGAAGTCACTTCCAAACCTTGCACTCGGGATGGTACTGGTCGTCGGAACTGTCATTCTTTACAGCCCGGTTCGAGGACACGACTTCATTAATTATGACGACGACAGGTACGTCGTGAACAACTCCCATGTAAGGATGGGCCTCACTTGGGAGACGGTGCGCTGGTCCATCAGTTCAAGGGAAGACGACAATTGGCATCCGCTTACGTGGTGGTCCCATGCGGCGGATTGCGAGTTCTTCGGACTCGAGCCGGGTTGGCACCACCTCATGAACGTGCTGATTCACAGTCTAAATGCACTCCTGCTTTTTATCGTCCTCAGCACGGCGACCAGACTGCCAGGCCCCAGTTTTGTCGTAGCTGCGCTATTCGCGTGGCACCCGTTTAACGTAGAGTCGGTCGCTTGGATCGCGGAACGCAAGAATCTGCTATGCACCTTTTTCTTTCTCCTCACCCTTGCAGCATATGGATGGTACGCGCTAAAGCCGGGGACGAAACGGCTTGCGGTTGTTTCGGCAATTTTCCTGCTGGCGCTGGCCGCCAAGCCAATGGCCGTGACTCTGCCGTTAGCGCTCCTCCTGGTTGACTGCTGGCCGCTGCGACGGGTAGCCGGTTGGACGAGTCCCTCTCCGGAATCCTCGATTCCGCAGCAATCCATCTCGCGACTGTTGGTAGAGAAATGGCCTCTGTTTTTAATGGCGGTCGCCAGTTCTACGGTCACGTTGTGGGCTCAAAGCGCGGAAGCGCTGCGGAGCACGAAGGCGTTTCCGTTCTCCGCAAGGATCGAAAACGCGGTCTATTCCTACGTGCTCTACGTGTCAAAAACATTCTGGCCTTGGCGTTTCGCTCTCTTCTACCCACATCCCGGAACGTCGTTACCGCTTGCGAAAGCAGCTTGGGCCGGCGTGATTCTCAGTGCGGTAAGTATTGCTGCCTGGATGCAGCGCCGTGTACGCCCGTATTTGATCGTCGGATGGCTTTTTTTCCTGGGTGTGCTCTTTCCAATGATCGGCGCGGTCCAGGTGGGTGAGCAGGCGATGGCAGATCGCTACGCTTATCTATCCATTATTGGCTTGTTCGTGATGGCCGTTTGGGGTGGGCTCGAGGGGTTGGACCGGTTGCACGCCGGAAAAGCAGTTCGGCGTGGATTGGTGGCCATTACCTTCGGGGTACTTTGGTTTCTCACTTTTCGACAGATCTCGTACTGGCAGAACAGCGTAACGATCTGGTCCCATACCCTCGAAGTGACAAACGCGAACCTGCTGGCGGAAAGAAAGCTGGCTTTCGCACTGCTTGCACAGGGCGACAACGAGGCAGCTGAGAAGCACTTTATCGAAGCAGTCAATCTGGATCCGAAAGATGTCGTGTCGCGCGTCAATCTCGGCGTGTACTACTTCGCCCACGATCGTCTTCAGGATGCGATAAAGGAGTTTGAAGTCGCTGCGGCTTTGACAAAGGATTATAAGAATTTGAGCCGTGAAGAAAGGGAGCATCGCTGTTCGGCTTTGCTGGACCTGGGCTTCGTACACCTAGTCTTGAAGGACTACCCGCAGGCTCTTGCAAGTCTCCAGGCTGCGAATCAAACCGACCCTTTGTTAGTGGATCGATTTAAAAAAACCATTGACCGCTCGCTTGCAAACGCGGCGTCTGAAGACGACTATCTTAAAATGTCGTTGCTGTTGCGAGCTCAAGGTCGAAACGAGGAAGCATTATCCTTGCTGCAGAGGGCAGTCAGTTCCGATCCTGAATACTCTCGCGCGGTGGAATTGCTGTACTTCCTGACGGCGAACAACAACTGAAAGAGAAGTCATTCACGCCTTCCGCGCAGACATAACTCTTGCAATCAGACGATCGCACTCAAGACTCCCTGGCATGAAAAATTCGTGGGTCAGAATGCCAAGACAGGGCGGCCCAGGCACGTTTGTTGTGGCACGATACCGTGTGATCGTAATCACGTACCTGGACACTTCCGCCAAGCTACCCTGCGAACGAGGTTTTGCCCGATGCGCGTCCAGGACCTGAGGATGACGTCAGTGTTTATCTTATGCACGTGCGATAGCGTGCCGATCGACGTTAGAAAAAAGCTCTCACGTCCGCGTACGATCCTCAACTCACGATGGCGGCAGCCATCGCGGCAGGGCACACCTTACCGTAGACTTTCGTATGAGATGAGATCCGGCCGCAATTAGATTGCAATCACGGTGCTCCGCCGGGTATTCGAGGCGATGATCTTCCGCTTGATCGCGGGTGGGACTGTGAGCGGATGGTCGTTCGGGCTATTGTTGGCAAGGACCAGCATTACTCCAACACCTTGTGTGGTCCTCCTATCTCGAATGGCCAGATAGTCCAAGCGGCTAAAGCTTCACAGAACAACGACCGCCAGAACGTCGATCATCTCGAGATAAATGCTGTCATGGGGAATGCCCTTGAAACCCTGACTCGCTACCGGAGCCACCGGAGCCGCCATTCGTTGACTCACGGATGCCGCGTCCGTAAGATGAAGCGACCCGAAGGCCAGGCATCTCCCGAATGATCGGCCAAACCATTTCGCACTACCGAATTGTTGAGAAGCTCGGCGGGGGTGGGATGGGTGTCGTCTATAAGGCTGAAGATACCTCACTCGGGCGCTTTGTCGCGCTCAAGTTTCTTCCCGACGACGTCGCGCAAGACCCGCAGGCGTTAGAACGCTTTAGCCGTGAAGCCCGTGCCGCTTCCGCCCTGAACCATCCCAGTATCTGCACGATCTACGAAATCGGCGAGCAGGACGGCACACGCTTTATCGCAATGGAGTACCTAGATGGGATGACACTGAAGCACATGGTTACCGGCAGACCATTAGAGACCGATCTCCTGCTCAATCTAGCCATCGAGATTGCTGATGCTCTCGACGCCGCTCATGCCGAAGGCATCGTCCACCGCGACATCAAGCCCGCCAATATCTTCGTGACCAAGCGGGGACACGCCAAGGTTCTGGACTTCGGGCTGGCAAAGCTCATGCTAAAGAGTGGGCGTGTTGCCGATGTTATGACAGAAGCGACGGCTGAGGTCAGTGCCGAGCACCTGACCAGTCCGGGCTCTACGCTAGGCACGGTCGCTTATATGTCACCGGAGCAGGTGCGTGGCAAGGAACTGGATGCTCGTACAGACTTGTTTTCGTTTGGAGTGGTGCTCTACGAAGAATGCGGATCGAGTGAAACTCAGAACTGGACTCCGGCAGCGCGTAGGTCACCCGCAGGCCGGAACGCAAATCATCCATCACGTCATTGAGAATTTTGACCGGGCCGTCGCCAAGGCCGATATAACGTCCCCCGGAATCTTCGGCCAGCATTTGCAGAGTTGCGGTTCCGTTGGATGATCGTTTGGACTCGCTCACGTCGATAGAGTAAATCTGGATGCCGCTTGCCAGTATTTTCTCGCGAACCTGGTGGAAGGATGTCTTGCTGATGGTGTCGTCGCCGTCGGAGAAAAGTAAGACCACCGGCCAAACATCTGGCTGACGGTGCTTGATCAGCAAGGTTGTCGCCAAATCGATGGCATCCAGCAGCGGGGTTGCCCCTCCTCTGGGACCAATCCGATCGGCGCGGAACGAAGTACGACAGTTTTCTATACAAACGAGATGTGCATCCAACCCGCTGAATGACACCACGGAGATTTTATCTCCTGGATTCCGCGACGATTGTGAAATCAGTTGCTCTACGTCCGTGACCACTCGTTGGAGCTGCGGCTGAACGGATTCGCTCGAATCAATCAATATGACAACGTCGAGGTTGATGAGGCCGAGCGAGCAACGCTCCGAAACTCTCGAATCACCCGTTCATCGTCGAGGATGGCGAAGTCGTCTCTCTGAAGCTTCTGGACATTGTGATTGTGTTCATCCGTGGCGAAGAATACGAGACGCACTCCGGAAACGGTGCTGTGGTATCAAACGTCACTGGATTCGTCAGAACTGTTTGAAGATAGCGCAAAAAGGGAGCTTTGGTTGTAAACAGCTGCCACTAGAAAAACTAGAACGATCAACCGACTTGAACGACTGCACTGAACCTCTGCTACTTTTCCGAAGTTGGTATTCATAAAATTGGGCGGCGGCATAGACAGCGGAATCCACCTTTGTCGGCATAAGCTGCTCACGAGATAGGTAGAATCCGCTTCTGGCTCATAAACGCTGTGAACAGCCGTGAGTTGCAAGAACCGCGGGCGGAAGACGTGGCGGTAAGAGTCACCGCTGCACACAGTTCTCTCTTCCTGAAGCCTTCAGGCACTCAAGGTTCGAATTAAATCGGCACATCGATATAGAAATGTGGGCTACGGTTGTCATCGGCACCTGGCGGTGAAAACTTGAGCCCTTGGTATTCGGCGGGAAGTTACAGCAAGGTCGCGGGAGAAAACGATGCTCCCGCAACGAGTTGGTTCAGGCTGAGGCTCGCGGCAGGGTTAAGCCGGATTTAATCGATTAGAAACAGCTGCCGCAGAACTAATGCGGTAACCCTAGGCCACCTCGCTGGTCATGATAAACAGTGGCTTCATCTCGAAGCTCTTGTAGTGCGGACGCAAACGGTCGACGTTGTATTGCTCTCTCACATTCACAATCTTTTTCGAGGCAGTGACGGTGTCGATGGGCAGGTTATCGTAACGGCCATTCCTGAGGACGACTAGTCGTCCGTGGATCTTGCCTAACAACAAGTCCAGGGCGAGATTGCCATAGGCCATTGGAACAATTGAGTCAATGGCGTCGGGATCGCCGCAGCGGACCAGGTAGCCCAGTTTCTGGTTAATGACGTCGATGGTTTTACCTTTGTTGTACTTGGGAGAAAGCTCCTTCAGCTTCTCCGACACTAGGTCCCCGATCCCGCCGAGTTTCTTGTGACCAAAGGCGTCCTTGGTCTCAGTTTCGAAGACCATTTCTCCGCCCTGGAACATCGCTCCCTCTGAAACCAGAACGACGGAATAGTGGCTGGGATTCTTCTGGCGGTCAGAGACCAATAACTCGGCGAGCCGCTCGATGTCGAATTTGTGCTCCGGGATCACGCAGCGGTTTGCAGCTCCGGCCATGGTGGGCAGCATGGCAGTAAACCCGGCATAACGGCCGAAAACTTCTAGGACCATGAAGCGCTCGTGGGAGCCAGCACTGGTGCGCAGGCTGTTCGTCATGGAAATGGTTCGGGTCACACAGGTGCTGAAACCGATGCAATAGTCAGTGCCGGGAACATCATTGTCCATGGTCTTGGGAATGGCGACTACCTTCACGCCTTCCTGATGAAGGTGAACGCCGTAGCTCAACGTGTCATCGCCGCCAATGGGGATGAGATAGTCGATGCCGAGCCAATCCAGGTTCTTGAGAACCTCTGCGGTCAGGTCGTTTGTCTCGGCGTTGTAAGCTGACTGCAGGTGAGCCGGAACGCTGGACTTCTTCACCTTGCTCGGATTGGTGCGCGAGGAATGCAGGAACGTGCCGCCAGTACGACCAGTGCGGTTGACCAAATCCTCCGACAACGTCTGAAAGTTCTCGCTATTGTCGTAGTCTTTTTCTCGGACGACGTCGACCAGCCCGGCCCACCCGCGACGGATACCAATCACTTCGCAACCCTCTCGCAGCGCGCGAATGGTTACGGCGCGGATGGCAGGATTCAGGCCGGGCACGTCGCCCCCGCCAGTGAGTATTCCGATCACACCCTTTTTTGCTTTCACGTTGATCCCCTTTGTGTTCTATGAGTACATGGCCCTCGCGAGCAAGGGTCGTGCGCCTCAGGAGGTAGTGCCTCTCAAATTGTTGGGAACGGCTCTAGGAGAGGCGAGACGCATTAATGCCACACGAATGAGCGCGTAATGTCAGTGACCTGAGTCACATCCTGACCTGCGGCAACCACCAAGAGCTACGTCAAGCGGCTGATTGGTTCATCCAAGAAACTGATGACAAGCAACGATAATTTGCATAGAGCGGCGTCAAGACAGCCATTGACGAGGCCCGCCCGCTACTCTAGAGTAACCCAGAGTGTGTAGGGGACTTCTTTTACAAAATGCAGCCACTGGCATCCAACGCGAACCGAGTTCCAAGCGAGGTACGGCTGCGTCTGCTCGCCCTTAGTGTGGCCATTCTTGGCCTGGTGCTTGCACCCTTAGGAAGCGTCGGATGATACAGCCATAAGACAGAGAGGTTTTTCAGAAAGGGCCATCATCCACAAACGATGATGGCTTTTTCGTTTTGCGGAGAAAGAGTTGGTGGCCGGGAGGAACAACTTGTCGGAAACAGAGCAGGTAACGATATTCGACACTACGCTACGCGATGGGGAACAGTCTCCGGGCTGCAGCATGACGGCTGATGAAAAACTGCGCATGGCACGCCAACTGGACCGCCTGGGCGTGGACGTGATCGAGGCCGGATTCCCTGTTTCCTCCGATGGCGATTTCCACTCCGTGCAGCTGGTGGCCCGTGAGATTCGCCGGCCCGTGATCGCGGCGCTGGCTCGCACTTGCCACGGCGATGTCGAGCGAGCCTGGCAGGCCCTAAAGGCAGCCGCCCGTCCTCGTATCCACACCTTCCTGGCCACGTCTGACATTCACCTGCAATATAAGCTCAAGCTTTCGCGCCGAGAGTGCCTGGAGCAAGCGCGCGACGCTGTGCGCTTTGCCAAATCCCTCTGCGCGGACGTGGAATTCTCGGCGGAGGACGCTACCCGCTCGGATCCGCAATTCCTTTGCGACGTGCTGCAGGCGGTAATCGAGGCCGGTGCGACCGCCATCAATATTCCCGATACCGTTGGGTACACGGTTCCGTCGGAGTTTGCGGACCTGATTCAGACTATCCGGCGGCAAGTTCACGGCGTCGAGCGGGTAACGATTTCGGTGCACTGCCACGACGACCTGGGTCTCGCGGTGGCAAACTCCCTCGCTGCCGTGGGCGCTGGAGCACGGCAAGTGGAGTGCACAATCAATGGCATCGGAGAACGCGCTGGCAATGCCTCTCTGGAAGAATTTGTAATGGCCATGCGCGTCCGCCCCGACCGCTACGCGTTTCGGACGGCGATTGTGAGTGAAGAGCTCTTCCCATCGAGCCAATTGTTAGCTGAAATCACCGGAGTGCCGGTGCAGCCCAACAAGGCAATTATCGGCCGGAACGCCTTCGCGCATGAAGCGGGTATCCATCAAGATGGCATGATCAAGAATCCATTGACCTATGAAATCATGACTCCGCAATCCGTCGGAGTTCCCAGCACACGTTTCGTCCTAGGCAAACACTCTGGACGCCATGCCCTTGGCCTACGCTGCGAAGAACTGGGGTTCCGGCTGGACCGCCGCGAACTTGATCAGATATACCGTTACTTCGTCGCGCTGGCCGACAGCACGAAAACGGTAGAGGACAATCACATCCTGGAACTCATGCGAAAACTGCATCGGGAGCGTTTGCATCCGAGTGTTACTGTAGAATCGCCACACGCTCCTGTCATCGGCTCGAGCAATGCAGCCGGCCATTCACATGCCGGTTTAGCCCCCGTCGGGCATCCCTCAAGAGACGGAAGTGGGAATGGAGCCGCGCCGTCCGTGGTGTTGGGCACTCACGAAAACGATCAGCAGGAAGATTACCTGTGGGGAGTGTGATACCGGGCGCAACCGGCACAGATACAATCACTCTACAGATACAATCACTCTAGCGTGGGTTAACTGCCTCGTTGGTGGGCAAGTTGGGCTGGCAAGGCGCGAGCGAGGCAGCGATCAGAGGACCTTGGAACCATGATAAAAACTGGAGCGCAGATTCTTTGGGAATGCCTGGAGCACGAAGGCGTGACCCACGTCTTCGGATATCCCGGTGGCGCCATCCTGCCGGCTTACGATGCCCTGAAGCACAGCAAGATCCATCACGTGCTGGTGCGGCATGAGCAGGGCGCCACTCACATGGCGGATGGATACGCGCGCGCCAGCGGACAAACGGGAGTCGCCGTGGCCACCTCCGGTCCTGGAGCTACCAACATGGTGACCGGCATCGCTACGGCCATGTTGGACTCTTCCCCGATCGTTTGTATTACCGGTCAGGTCGGCAGCAAGCTGATCGGCTCCGATGCCTTTCAGGAGACCGACATCACAGGCATCACTCTGCCCATCACCAAGCATAATTATCTGGTAACGCGGGCCGATGAACTGGCTCGCACTATGCGCGAAGCGTTCTATGTAGCCCGCTCAGGGCGCCCCGGCCCGGTTCTCGTGGATATCACCAAGGATGCGCAACAGTCTTCTTGCGAGTTCGACTGGGAAGCCGCCAAACCGCAGTTGCCAGGGTATCGTCCCGATCTCTCCCCCGCTCCTAAGGAATACGAAAAAGCGCTGGAGCTGATCCACAGTTCCAAACGGCCCGTAATCCTGTTGGGTCATGGTGCAATTGTCTCTGGTGCAATGCGCGAAGTACGCGACTTGGCCGAGCGCACTGGTATCCCGGTCGCACTTACGCTGTTGGGCTTGGGCGCGCTCCCGGCCTCTCATCCGCTCAACCTGGGCATGATGGGAATGCACGGTGAAGCCTGGGTGAACCACACCATTCAGGAGGCCGACCTACTCATCGCGCTCGGCATGCGCTTCGACGACCGGGTCACTGGGAACCTGAAAACCTACGCTCCGAATGCCAAGAAGATTCATGTGGAGATCGATCCGGCCGAGATTAACAAGAACGTGAAGGTCGATGTGGCGCTGGTGGGTGATTTGCGGGAGGTTCTGCATGCCATGTTGCCTAAAATCGAGTCCCTTGATCGTAGTGATTGGCTGGATTTCATCGATCGTCTGAAAGGTGACTCCGCGGTCCGCGATATTCAGAACCTGCCGGATAGCGGCCATCTCTACGCTGCGCACGTCATCAACGACCTGTGGCGGGAGGCACGAGGCAGCAACACCGTGGTCGTCACCGACGTTGGCCAGCACCAGATGTGGGAAGCGCAATATTACAAGCACGAGGAGCCACGTTCGCTGATCACCTCCGGAGGCTTGGGTACGATGGGATTTGCCCTGCCCGCTGCGATCGGAGTAAAGGTCGCGCGCCCTGAGGCAGAGGTCTGGGTCGTCGTGGGGGACGGTGGTTTTCAAATGACCATGTGTGAACTCGCCACCATTGTGCAGGAGAATCTCAAGATCAACATTGCGATCATCAACAACGGCTTTCTTGGCATGGTGCGTCAGTGGCAGGAATTTTTCTACGACCGCAACTACCAGGCCACACCGTTGCTGAACCCGGACTTCGCAAAGGTCGCCGAAGCCTACGGCATTCGGAACGCGACCGTCACTCAGCGTTCTCAAGTTGTGCCCACAGTTCAAGCGGCCCGCCAGCACGATGGAGCGGTGCTGATTAATTTCCACGTCGAACAGGAGGATACCGTTTATCCCATGGTTGCGGCGGGGGCTGCTTTACATGAGATGATCCGGCGTCCGAGTCCGATCGTGGAGACCGCTGCCGATGAGTAATCCAATATGATGAACACGTTCGTGGTGTACGTCGAAAATAAGCCAGGCGTGCTGACCCGGGTGGCATCGCTGTTTCGCCGCCGCGCCTTCAATATCGACTCGCTCACCGTGGGGCGCACGGAAAAGCCGGAAGTGTCGCGCATGACCATCACCGTCGATGCCGACCATGACCAGGCGCGCCGGATCGAAGCCAACCTGTACAAACTGGTGAACGTGTTGCTGGTGGAAAACATCACGACCGAGCCGGCAATTGTGCGCGATCTGGCTATGATCAAAGTCGCGGCCACGCATGAGGCGCGCTCCCACGTGTTGGAGCTGGCCAGCGTTTTCCGCGCGCGTGTGGTGGATGTTGCGCCAGAATCCCTGATCATCGAAATCACCGGCGGCGAGGACAAGATCGACGGACTGCTGGAAGTGCTTCGTCCTTACGGTGTCCTGGAAATGGTACGCACCGGAATCGTCGCTATGCGACGTGGGAATAAATCGTCCCTCGCGCTTTCGTCGTCGGAAGAACCAGCGCAGGCGACGGCAGAGGACGACCTCTCGCAGTCTGTGTAGCGCGAGAGAATCTTGTTCGAAAGGAATACCCATGGCAAACATGTATCACGAAGACGCGGCGGAGGCGGCATTGATTCGGTCGAAGAAGGTAGCCATCATCGGCTACGGCTCGCAGGGACACGCCCATGCGCTCAATCTGAGAGACAGCGGGGTGCAAGTGCAGGTCGGCCTTCCGCAAACCAGCGAGTCTCGGACAAAGGCCCAATCGGCCGGTTTGAAAGTGGCTTCCGTCAGTGACGCGGCCGCGTGGGCCGATGTCATCATGATCCTCGTGCCCGATACGGAGCAACCTGCCGTCTACAAGCGGGATATTGCTCCCCATTTGTCGGCCGGGAAGACGCTGATGTTTGCCCACGGCTTCAACATCCGGTTCGGGACCATTAGCGCTCCCGCCAACATCGACGTTTCCATGATTGCGCCCAAGGCGCCCGGACATCGCGTGCGCGAAGTATTCGTTGAAGGCGGCGGTACGCCTGCGCTTTTGGCCGTGCACCAGGATGCCAGCGGAACCGCAAAGCAGCTCGCGCTCTCATATGCCAAGGCAATCGGGGCGACCCGCGCCGGCGTGATCGAGACTACGTTTACAGAGGAAACCGAAACCGATCTCTTCGGCGAGCAGGCCGTATTGTGCGGCGGAGCCAGCGCCCTCGTGAAAGCCGGTTTTGAGACGCTCGTGGAAGCGGGCTACCAGCCGGAGATTGCTTATTTCGAGTGCCTGCACGAACTAAAACTCATCGTTGACCTGATGTATCGCGGCGGCCTCAATTACATGCGCTATTCCATCAGCGATACCGCGGAGCACGGCGACTACACCGGCGGCCCGAGGATCGTCACCGACCAGACAAGGCAGGCGATGCGGCAGCTCCTAAAAGAAATCCAGGACGGGACCTACGCCCGGAACTGGATCGCGGAAAACGAGTCGGGACGTGAGTGGTTCGAAGCCACCCGCCAGCACGAGCAGGAACACGAGATCGAACGCGTGGGTGAGCGCTTACGAAGCATGATGAAGTTTCTCGACCCGGTGACCGTCAGGCAAAGCAGGAAACGTCCACCAGTGCCCGCTTAGTGGACATGATTGAACCGGCACTTTTTTGTCAGGTGGAATGAGAGAGAATCCACCTGTAAGCGGCTCGCGAAAAGCGAAACCCCAGCCCGCATACCGCGAATTCTGAGCCACACAAAGTGGACTTGATCGGCAGCGAAGAGCCAATTGACTAGCCATAACGCCCAAGCTCTCGCGTCGAGCCGTCCTGTGACTACACAGTACGCAGCG
>Ga0187870_1003208_pt1 | contig 12845 bp, 15 predicted proteins | sample June2016WEW_13_1_3_FD_132974 | JGI IMG/M metagenome (GOLD analysis project Ga0187870, IMG submission 132974) | Peatland microbial communities from SPRUCE experiment site at the Marcell Experimental Forest, Minnesota, USA - June2016WEW_13_150 | ecosystem: Environmental > Terrestrial > Soil >... | reverse complement strand
TCCCGTTGGTCGGCCCGAAAAACATACACCTCAGGTCGGTGTACACCTCCGCCCACGGTTACATTCTTAAATGACCCAACCAAGACCGGTTTCGGTTACATCGTTAAATGACTTGACAGGCTCCGGCCCGACACTCCTCCGGACGCCCCCGGCGGCGCCGAAGCAGGTCAGGTCTACCCCTTCAGCCCACCCTTCAGCCCAGTACCAACCCTTCCCCGCCGGGATGGATGCGGCGGCGGCAGCCGCCGCGAAAAACACTAGACCGGCTGTGGGAAAGACCCGGTTTACCGTGTCCGTTCGTCTTATGTGGCGGCCTCGGGGCCGCGCCAGCCAGATGCTGGGAAATCGGGCCGATAAGTACCAGAGGGACGGGTGCCGATGGCAAATGCAACGCTAACGCTGGAGAGGACGGAGGGAACCGGTGCGGATTGCTGCGTCTGGGAGCTGGCCGGGAACGCGGCTGCCATCCGGCTGAGGCTGGAGGTGGTCGAGCGGCTCGAACGGGAGGCGCTGGAGAGCCTCCGCGCGCTCACCAAACGCGGCTCGGAGGTCGGCGGGCTGCTGCTGGGGCGGGTGTCGCGCGACTGCCATGCCATCACCATCGAGGAGTATGAGGCGGTGGCCTGCGACTACAGCCGCGGTCCGCTGTACCAGCTTTCGGAGGCGGACGAACTGCGACTCGAGGCGGCCCTTGCGCGGCCGCGGGCTCCGCTCTCGGTAGTGGGGTTCTTCCGCAGCAACACGCGCAAGGATCTGGTTCCGGACTCCAACGATCTGGCGCTGATCGAGAAGCACTTTTCGGGCCGGGACCCGCTGGTTCTCCTGGTGAAGCCGTTTTCCATGAAGCCCAGCCATGGCGCCTGGTTCCTGAGCCAGGAGGGGTACGCTTCTCCCGCGATCGAATTCACGTTCCGGCGCGGCGCACTCGAGCAGGACCATCCCGCGGCCCAGCGGACGCCCACTCCCGCTCCGCCGGCCGAGCCGCCGAAAGACCCGGTCGTCCCGGACCTGCGCCGGCTGGATCAGGCCATGGTCTCGCCGCGCCCGGCGCCCCGCAGGAGACGCTGGTTGTGGCTGCCCCTGCTGGCCGGGCTGACCGGCGCGAGCTGGTATCTCGGCTACCGCGTGAGCGGTCCCGGCCTCCCCGTGCCCGCCGTCGCCAGTGAGGCGCTGGCCTTGAGGGTCGAGCGCTCCGCCGGCCAGTTGCGGTTGAGCTGGAACCGGGCTGCCCCCGCCATCGCGACGGCGCAGAAGGCGACCCTGTCGATCGTCGATGGGACGCAGGAGCAGAACCTGAATCTCGACCTGGGCCAGCTCCGCACGGGCAGCCTGGTGTACACGCCGACGACCGGCGACGTGGCGTTTCGGCTGGAAGTGACGGACCTCCAGCACGGCAAGACCGTGACCGAATCGATCCGCGCGGTGGCCGGCCGTCCTTCAGCGCTGGGCCCGCCTCCGCTCCGGCTGCCGGAGCAGGCGCCCCCCATAATCGCGGCGCCGGAGCCCCGGCCGGAAGCCCAGGCGCCGGCGGATACGCCGCAGCCGGACCCGGCTGAACCGGACCCCTCCCTGCCGGCGCCCACCGGGACAGCCGCCCCGCCGAAATAACGGGAACGTTTGGCGGGCGCGCTCCGTACCTAGTCCCTGGAGGCTTAACCTTGAAGAGAATCGTGTACGTACCCACACTCGCGATCGCGCTTGCAGCCGGGGCCCTGGCCCAGACGGCCGCCGATCTTCCCACTGTCGATCAGATCCTTGCCAAGAACATCGAGGCGTCCGGCGGCAAGGCCGCCCTGGAGAAACTCAACTCCCGGGTCGAAAAAGGCACCATCGAGGTGGTGACATTCGGCGTCAGCGGCCCCATCGAGATGTACGCCAAGGCGCCCAACAAGCAGTTCAGCCGCAGCACGTTCGAAGGCTACGGCGAGGTGCTGCAGGGCTTTGACGGCAAGACCGGGTGGGTGAAGACCCCGGACGCCGGTCTTCGCGAGATGAGCGGCGCGGAATTGGACCGGGCCAAGCGCAGCGCCGATTTCCACCGCTCGCTGCATCTCAAGGAGCAGTACGCGAAGATGACGGTCATCGGGAAAGGCAAGGTGGGCGACCGCGACGCCTTCATCGTCGAGGCGAAGCTCTCGGAGGGACCCACGGAGAAATTCTACTTCGAGGCGCAGACCGGCTTGCTGGCGCGCGTCGAAATCCCCGACGAGTCAGGCGGGCAGGCCACGACCTCCCTGGAGGATTACAAGGAAGTGGACGGAGTGAAGATACCGCACACCATCCGCCAGGAGAGCGCCGCGTTCAGCCTGACCATCAAGTTCAGCGAGGTGCATCACAACGTCGAGATCGACGATGCGAAATTCGCGAAGCCGGCGAACTAAGCACTCGGACCTCGATGTGGGCCAGGACGGCGGCGACGGAGCGCTCAATCGGATCCGTTCCGCTCACCACCACGTCCGCGTGACGGCGTCCCGGCAGCACGTAACGCTCCGCCATGGGGTGGACTGTGGCCGTGTACTGCCGGAATACGGATCGAGGCGACCGGGCGCGCTCGCGAACGTCGCGCGCCAGGCGGCGCTCGAAGCACACCCGGTCCTCCGCCGCGATGAAGACCTTGGTCGAGAGCAGCCCGCGGATGTCTTCCCAGTACAGCGCGAACAGGCCCTCGAGAATCACGAACCCGCCGGGCTGGAGGTAGTGGACCGCGGCGGCCCGGGTGTGCCGCGTGAAATCGTAGACCGGCGTCGCGACCGCCTGGCCCTCGGCCAGCGCCGCCAATTGTCCCGCCAGCAGATCCCGGTCGATCGACTCGGGGGCGTCGAAATTGAAGCGGGCGCGCTCCTCGAAGCTCAGGTGCGCCAGCTCGCGGTAGTACGAATCCAACTAAACGATCTCGGCCGGCAGCGTGGCGGCCAGCCGGCGCGACAACTCGGTTTTGCCCGACCCCGACGGTCCCGCGATCCCGATCAGATACGGCTGGTCCACTGGCTCGGCTGGCAGCATGTCTGAAACAGGATAGCGCAGGTGTATACTCAGGCGGATGAAGAAAGGCTCCCGCGCGCGGACGCGTGTTTCCATCGTCGTTCTGCTGCTACTGATCGTGGCCCTCGTGGCCTCCCGTCACTGCCGCGACAGTCTCCGCCGACGACCTGCCAGGCAGCAGCCGGCCGGCCGGACCAGCGCCGGCGAGGTGACCGAGGAGACCCGAGTGATCCTGGCCGGCGACATCATGCTTTCCCGGGCCGTGGCCGCGCACATGAAAAGGGCGGGGGACTGGGACCTGCCTTTCCGCAACATGGCCGGCTTTCTGCGCTCCGCGGATGTGAGCTTCGCCAACCTGGAATCCCCTTTTTCCGGCGAGGAGGGGTTTCACGCCACCAAGTCTCTGGTCTTCAACGCTCCGCCGGAAAGCGTCCAGGGTCTCGAGGAGTACGGCTTTCGGGTGGTTTCACTGGCCAACAATCACGCGCTCGACCAGGGCCCGCGCGGCGTGGCATACACGCGGAAGCATCTCGAGGAGCATCACATCCAAACGGTGGGCGCGGGCCAGACCCAGGAAGAGGCCTGGCGGCCGGCGATCCTGGAGATCAAGAACACGAAGATCGGCTTTCTTGCCGCCTCTTATGCATCCTTCAATGACGCCGGAAGAGCCACCAACCCGTACGTGGCGCGAACCGGCGACCTGGACAGGCTGAAGGCCGCAATCTCGGACCTCAGATCCCAGCGAGCGTTCATCATCGTGTCCATGCACGCCGGAGAGGAATATACCTCGAAGCCCAGGGACGGACAGATCCGCTTCGCCCGGGCCGCCATCGATGCGGGCGCCAATGTGGTGGTGGGACACCATCCTCACTGGATTCAGCCGGTCGAGAAATACAAAGGCGGCCTGATCTTCTACTCGTTGGGGAACTTCATCTTCGACCAGGGCTACTCGATGAAAACCCGGGAGGGAATGGCGGTGAGGCTGCACATCCGTGGCCAGCGGCTGCTTTCAGCGGAGTCGCAGCCCATAGTCATCCAGCATTTCTGTTGCCCGCAGCCGGCAACGGGCCAGGAGCCGCAAGTGGTTCGCCCGTAGCCGCGCCGCGAGGATCTCAAAGCTCGAGCTTGCCCGCACAGAGCATCTCGTTCAACTCGAAGACCTGCGTGAGCCGCAGCCGGCCAATATGCGCCCCGAACTCGACCTGCGTGTCTTTCAGCGAGATTTCCTGGCTTCTTGGGAACAGGAACACGACGATGGGCCCGTCGTCCCTGGGCAATACGCGTGCCTCGGAGCTCCGGATCGTCTTTTTCCCGTCGCGCTTCAGCTCGGCTTCCGGCTTCAGGCGATCGGCGGAGTCTTGGGGACCTCCCTCCGCCATCCGGCTGGGCAGGCCGAGAACGACAATGGCATAGTGGGCTTCGTCCATCGCAGGAGCGTTGGTGCTGCGGATTTTGAGCTGCGCTTCCTGGACCGGCAGCGCGCTCTCCCATCGGACCGTCAGAGTTGGCGGCGTCCCGGCCGGCCCGGGGCCGCTTCCCCCGTCCGGCGTTCCCATCGGGCCAGCGGGTCCGTCCATTCCACCGCCCCTTCCACCCATGCGAGCTCCTCCCCTCCCGATCCCAATGCCGCCAATATTGATCCCGCCGCTTCGCGAACCGCGTGCGCCGCCCGAGGGCCGGTCTAGCGCCGGTTTGACGGTCTTCGCCCAGGGCGAATTCGTCAGAACCAGTTTGGCGTCGTCCTCGCTCCACTCCGGGATGCGCTTGTCTTTCCAAGGTTGCTCCCCGGCCATCAGCAGGGCTATGGAAACGGGTACCAGATATACGGGCAATCTACGAATCATGCGAGGCGGAACCCCTCTCCCATTGAGACGCGCCGCTTGCCACGGAGGTTTCCGCCTCACCTGCCCGAAACCGGCCGCGGGAGTTCGCCGTCTATTCTGTTTGCCGGTCTTCTCTGGGGTAGCGAACACTCATCCAACACCGCGCCGCCGCTGGGCCTGGCGGCATGTCTCCGCCCTTCTCCTCTCCTCCTTCCTGCTTTCGGCGTCTGCCCGGGCGGAAGATCTTACACTCACGATTCCGCCGGTGAAGAGCTCGTTTCGCGTCCTGGACCCGCCCATCACGGTCACGGCATCCGGGACCATCTCCTGGGTCGCCAAGAGCGGTAACCAGCAGGTATTCAAACTGGAGCTGAGGGTCGACTTCTCCGATCTCCAGCGGAACATGACGGGCCTTTTGCGTTCTCAGCTCGATCGCTCCGATCACTGTGGAGAGCGTGTGGCAATTCAAGAAACGACTCTGGCGCCGCTCGCCCCGGCAAGCCTTTTGACCGTGCAATTGCATTATGAACGCTGGGGGTGCGCGAAGGCGTTCGGCAGGCAGATCGTCACCAGACTGGTGGCCGGGAACGGGACGGTGCAGGTGAAACTCACTCCCTCGGTCGACAACGGATCTGCCGTGCGTCTGGAACCCGAGGTCACGGACATTCGGGCGGACCAATCCCTTGGAGAGCTGCTGCGCTCGGGGTCGATCGGGGCGATGCTGCGCCAGAAGATCGCGGAATCGCTTGTGGCAGCGATTCAGAAAGGCGCCAACCTGAATGCCACGCTTCCGCCCGCGGTGCAGGGCCTCGCCGCCATCCGGAGCGCGCGGTTTCGCGACGCCGGCGCCGGGCGCCTGGCCGCGGTCCTGGAAGGAGAAATCCGGCTTTCCGCCGAACAGTTGAAGTCGCTCGTCGCGCAACTGAAGGCGCGTCAGGCGCCAGAATGAGCTTTCGGAAGCGTTGGTGCGGATGAAAGGACTTGAACCTTCACGGAGTTGCCCCCACTCGAGCCTGAAGGCACTTGACAAGGTCTCCCCGTGCTTCCCGGGGCTTAATCCTGCTGATTCTTCGTGAGCCCGACTGTCCTCGGGTTACCGGACCCCTCAATCAGACCGTTGCAGAACCGTTAGCAGTGTCAAAGAAGCGTGAAGGCGTGGTTTCGGCTCTCCAAGCCTCGCTTCTGAATTCCCCTGACACGGTCGGAGGCTTTCGTGGGACTATTACCCCGCGTCCGGCAACAGTCCAGCGCATGCTCGATGGATTGGCGCCACGGTGCGTTTCGGTTCTCTGGGTTTGCTCTTCCTCGCGCCGAGCGCCTAAAGCCGTCAGCCAGGCCGGGGCTCAGCGGGGCCTTTTCCGCTTCACGGAGGGGTGGTATTCTGGTAGCACCTAAAAAGGTGCTTCAATAGGAGAACCCCCATGCTTGACATCGCGCAGGACATCCAATCGCTGACAACCTTCCGCCGCCGGTCCGGCGACTTCATGAAACTGCTGAAGAAAAGCAAACGCCCTCTGGTGCTTACGGTGAAAGGGAAGGCGGCGGCCGTCGTGCAGGACGCCGAAGCCTATCAACGCTTGCTCGACATTGCCGCCCGCTCCGATGCAGAGGAAGGCATCCGTCAGGGCCTGGAGGACGCGAAAAAAGGAAAGGTCCGGCCGGCGAGGGAGTTTTTCACCGACTTCGAAGGCAGGCATGGCATACCTCGTTAACATCACTTCCCGCGCTGAGCGCGACCTTGCCCGCCTATACGAGGAAATCAACGCCGAGCATTCCGACGCGGCCCTAAAATGGTACAGGGGTCTCAACGAGGCCATCCTCAGCCTGGAAGAACAGCCGAACCGATGCCCTGTGACGCCCGAGAAGCGCCAACTCAGGCACCTGCTGTACGGCCACAAGCCCCACGTCTATCGTGTGATATACCGCGTCCTGGAGAGACAGAAGCATGTCGAAGTGCTCCACATCCGCCACGGTGCCAGGCGGAGGCTAAAGGCTTCCGATCTCGCATGAGCCGTGCGCATTGCGGGCACGCGGCATATGTGTTTTCCAAAGCGTGGTGCGGATGAAAGGACTTGAACCTTCACGGAGTTGCCCCCACTAGAACCTGAATCTAGCGCGTCTGCCAATTCCGCCACATCCGCACGCTTGGGATGGCTACCCTTTATTCTCCTTGAGTTGCGGTGGGGTGTCAAATTCCTGGGCGCGGCGGAATTCGAGGATGAGTTCCGCCACCAGGCCCTCGATCTGGTCGCGGATTTCGCGGTGGCGATCCAGGCTCAGCGAGATCGGGTCCGGCACTTTCCATTCCCTGACCGGCGAGGGGAGCAGGGGAGCAAGCGGATACCCGCTCATGTTGACGATCAGGTCGAACTCGTTGCCGGTCTTGTCGAAGCCTTTGGACTCGCAGCCCTCCAGGTCGATGTTCTTCTCGAGCATCACTTGCCGGGTGTCCGGGGAGATGAAACCGGCCGGCGCGATGCCGGCGCTTTCGGGCTCGAGCACGTCGGAGCCGTAGCGGCGGGCGAAGGCCTCCGCCATCTGGCTGCGGCAGGAATTCCCGATGCACACGAACAGCACGCGGTAGCGGCGCATCGCTACAGCGTCTCCAGGAACAGCCGGTGAATGCGGGGGTCGGCGGTGAGTTCCGGGTGGAAGGTGGCGGCCAGGTGGCGCCCTTCGCCGACCAGCACCGGGTCGCCCTGGTACGAGAGATAGACCCGCGCGCGCGGCCCCACGTTGCGGATGATGGGAGCGCGGATGAAGACCGCCTCGAGCTCGCCGGCCCCGGCGCACCGGGCGAACTCCTCCCCGGGCGCCAGGCGCACTACGCAGCTATCCACTTGCCGTCCGTAGGCGTTGCGCTCGACGGCGATCTCCATCAGCCCCAGCGACTCCTGCGCCGGGTGCATCACCTCGGAAGCCAGCAGGATGGCGCCGGCACAGGTGCCGAAGATGGGGCGGCGCTGGCCGAAGCGGCGCAACGGCTCCAACAGCGCCTCGTCTTTGAGGATTCGGAGCATAGTCGAGCTTTCGCCGCCGGGAATGACCAGCCCGTCGAGGCCCTCGAGTTCGGCCGCCGTGCGCACCTCGACAGCCTCGGCGCCGGCGCGCTCGAGCGCCTTGCGGTGCGCCTCGAAATCGCCCTGAAGCGCGAGCACCCCAACCCGCTTCGGCACGCTACCAGCCCCGCACCGCCAGCCGCTCGGAATCCGGCATGTGCGCCACGTCCAGCCCGAACATGGCGATGCCCAGCTCTTCGCTGGCCTCGAGCAGCCTGGCCGGGTCGTTGTAGTAGGTGGCGGCTTTGACGATGGCGCGGGCGCGCACCTCGGGGTCTTCGGACTTGAAGATGCCCGAACCCACGAACACGGCCTCGGCGCCGAGCTGCATCACCAGGGCGGCGTCGGCCGGGGTGGCAATGCCGCCGGCGGAGAAGTTGGGGACGGGCAGCTTGCCGTGCGCGGCCACGTGCTCGACCAGCTCCAGCGGCGCCTGGAGTTTCTTGGACTCCGCGACCAGTTCCTCTTTGCCCAGCACGGTGAGCTGCTTCATCTCCTTCTGAATGGTCCGCATGTGGCGCACCGCCTCGACGATGTTGCCCGAGCCGGCCTCGCCCTTGGTGCGGATCATGGCCGCTCCCTCGGCGATGCGCCGCAGGGCCTCGCCCAGGTTGCGTGCGCCGCAGACGAAGGGCACGCTGAAGCCACGCTTGTCGACGTGGTGCTCCTCGTCGGCGGGAGTGAGCACCTCGCTCTCGTCGATGTAGTCGACCTTGAGCGCCTCCAGGATGCGGGCTTCCATGAAGTGGCCGATGCGGCACTTGGCCATGACCGGAATGCTGACCGCCTCCATGATCTCGCGGATCTTGCGAATGGGCGCCATGCGGGCCACGCCGCCTTCCTTGCGGATGTCGGCCGGCACGCGCTCGAGCGCCATCACGGCCGTGGCGCCGGCCTTCTCGGCGATGAGCGCCTGCTCGGCGTTGGTGACGTCCATGATGACGCCGCCCTTGAGCATCTCGGCCAGGCCCACCTTCACTCGAAATGTGTCGTCCAGAAACATTGAACCCTCCCCCATTGACGATTGATGATTTCCTCATTGACGATTGCCACACCCGATGTGCCGGCTCAGTCGTCAATCGGCAATGAACCAATCGTCAATTCATTCAAACCATCGCTGGCGCGGATTCGAAGCGATCGAGCCGCGCGCGCGCCAGTTCGCTCGAAAAAATCTCTCCCAGAATCGCCAGACCGGCGCGGATATCCTCCGGCGCCAGGCCGGCGAAGCTCAGCCGCAGGGCGCCGGGCTCCTGGCGCGCCACGGCGAAATACTTGCCCGGCAGGTAGGAGACCCCGGCGCGCTGCGCGCGGTTGAGCAATTCCGCGGCGTCCAGCGGCTGGGGCAGCCGCACCCACAGATTCATGCCGCCCTCGGGGCGGGTGAAGGTGGCGCCCGGAGGCAGCGACCGTTCGCAGGCCTCGAGCACCGCGCGCAGCCGCTCCGTCCCGGCGGCCAGCATCCGCGCGCGATGCGCCAGCAAGCGGCCCGAAACCGCGAAGCGCAACAGTACGGCCTGCGAAAGCTGGTCGGTGTGCAGGTCGGCGAGTTGCTTGGCGTCGGCCAGCCGGGCCGCGAGCGCCTTGGGCCCGATCACCCATCCGACCCGCAGGCCCGGAAACGTCAGCTTCGAGAAACTGCGCAGCAGCACCGCATCGCCGGCCTCGTCGAGCTGCTTGATGGGGGCCAGCGGGCTGCCCTCGTATCTCAGCTCGCCGTAGATATCGTTCTCGACGATGACCAGACCGGCGGCGCGCGCCAGGCGCAGGACGGTCCGGCGCGCCGGGGCGGGCAGCGTGGCTCCGGTCGGGTTCTGGAAATTGGGCGTCACGATGAGCAGGCGCGGGCGGCCGCGCTCGATCAGGCGCTGCAAGGCCTCCAGGTCGATTCCGTCGCGGCCCACCGGAACGCCGGCCAATTGCGCGCCGGCGCGCAGGAACAGGTTCTTCAGCCCGGGATAGACCGGGTCTTCCACCAGCACCGTGTCGCCCGGGCGGACCAGAACCCGCTGGAGCAGGTCCAGCGCCTGCTGGCAACCGTTGGTGACAATCACATCGTCGCCCGCGCGGGCCACGCCCTCGCGGCGCGCCTCCTCGAGCAGGTAGTGGCGCAGCGGAGGATAGCCGCCCGGAGAGCCGAGCTGTAGAATCGAGGCCGCGCTGCGCTCGGCGAGGACCTCCTGGCAACTGAGCCGGAAGTCGTCCATCGGGAACAGCTCCTCGGAAGGGCGGGAGGTCGCAAAACTAATGGCCCCGCTAGGAGCGGGCGCGGGAGCCGAGAGCGCCTCGGCGGCGGGCAGCAACTGCTCCCAACGAAGACCGGGCGACCCCGTCTGGGGCTCGGCCAGGACGAAGCTGCCCCGACCGACGTGGCCCTGGACCAGCCCTTCGGATTCCAGCAGCGCGTAGGCGGCGGAGACGGTGGTCCGGTTCAGTCCAAGCTTACCAGCCAATTCGCGGGTGGCGGGCAGCCGCTCGCCCCTCTCGAGCGCCCCGGAACCGATGAACTCCCGAATTCTCTCGTAGAGTTGGCGGTAAATGGGCAGGTCAGACCGGGCATCGAGGTCTAGCTTCGGGAACATGCCAATGGGAACCACCATACCATATTGGACTAGGGAGGGCAAGCCAATCCGCATCCCGCTGATTTGATACAATCTCTTCCGAATCGTAATGAGCCGCTTGGTACTGCTCTCGTCCCTGGCTGTGGCCTCCGCGCTGCTGGTCTGGCCGGCGGACAAGAAGAAGAAAAAGGAGGAGGAAACCCAGACGCTGGAACTGCCGAAAGAACCGCCGGCCGCGGTCCTGGCGGAGGCCCAGCGGCTGAGCTTCCAGGTGGCTCCGCTGTCGGCCCGGGGCCTGCTGTCGCAACAGGTGCGGAACGGGCTGAAGTGGCTGCTGACGGAGAGCCGGGGAGCCACCATCGTCAAGCTGCGCGCGTTCGTGGCGGGCTCGGGCGACACGCGGCGGGTACAGGCCATCGTAAGCGAGACCTTCACCGAGCGGAAGCTGCCGCTGCCGGCGCTGAGCGTGGTCCAGGTGGGTCCGCTGCCGCTGGAGGGGGCGCAGGTGGCGCTGGAGTCGGTGGCCGTGGAGAAGAGGGTGGTGAACCCGAACGGGCTGGCATTCCTCTCCGGGCAGGGCGCCGCGGTGGACCAGCCGCTTCAGCCGATGCTTCCACTGGTGCAGGAATCGCTGGCGCGCTTGCGCACGGCGATGGAGGCGGCGGGCTTGCGGCCGGACGACGTGCTGCGCAGCACCTGCTATCTCAGCTCGCTCGACGACCTTGCCGGGGTGCGGCAGCGCGTCTACGCCGAATTCCCGCACGCGGCGCTCAACTTCGCCCAGCGGATGCGCGAGCCAACGCAGAGCCTGGCCGAGTGCGAGGCCGTGGCGCGCCTGCGGCAGCCGCCCGCCCAAGCGCTGGTGTTCCGGAATCAGCCTGGTTTGCCCGGCTCACCCGACAACTCCGAGATCGCCCTGGTGGGCCCGCGCCGGCTGGCGTTCACCGGCGCCCAGCTTGCCTTCGGTTTCGGCGACGCGGACGCGCGCCTGGCCTTCCAACGCCTGGCCAAGACGCTGGAGGGGGTGGGCGCATCCTACAGTCGCGTGGCCGTATTGAACGTCTATCCGCTTTCCCGGTCGGTCGCCGAGCTGGTGCGGAAAGTCCGGCCGGAATTCTTCGATCGCGCCAGGCCGCCGGCCGGCACCATGCTGTCTTTCGAGGGGCTCCCCTCGCTGGACGCCTCGTTCGCCGTGGAAGCGATCGCCGTTTTGCCAGATTCGCCCTAGGAGATCCTCATGCCTAAAACCGTCGTGACATTCGGAGAAATCATGCTGCGTCTCGCTCCCCCGGGATTCGAGCGCTTCCTGCAATCGCCGCAGTTCGTGGCCACCTTTGGCGGCGGCGAGGCGAATGTGGCGGTCTCGCTGGCCGGCTTCGGCGTGCCGGTCCGGTACGTGACCGTGCTGCCCTCGAATCCCATCGCCGATTCCTGCGTGGCCCAGTTACGCGGCTTTGGCGTGGACACCACGAAGATCGTGCGCGGCAAGGGCCGCATGGGCATCTACTACCTCGAAGCGGGCGCCAACCAGCGGCCCTCGAAGGTGGTCTACGACCGCGAGGCCAGCGCCATCTCGCAGGCCCGGCCGAGCAGCATCCACTGGGACGACGCGTTCGAAGACGCCGGCTGGTTCCACGTGACCGGCATCACGCCGGCCATCAGCCAGGGCGCGGCCGACCTGGCCCTGGAGGCCGCCTCGAAGGCCCGCGCCAACGGCCTCACCGTTTCCTGCGACCTGAACTACCGCAAGAACCTTTGGAAGTACGGCAAGACCGCGCCGGAGGTGATGCGCGAGCTGATGAAGCTGGTCGACGTCGCCATCGCCAACGAGGAGGACTGCCAGATGGCGCTCGGCGTCCAGGCCGACATCGATGTGCATTCGGGCACCCTGGACACCTCCCAATACCGCAGCCTCACCCAGAAGGTGCTGGCCGAATTCCCGAACCTGAAGACGATGGCCATCACGCTGCGGGAGTCCAAGAGCGCCTCGCACAACGGCTGGTCGGCCTGCCTCGACGACGGCGAGAGCTTTATGATCAGCCGGCATTACGAGATCACGCACATCGTGGACCGCGTGGGCGGAGGAGACGCCTTCGCGGGCGGCCTGATCTACGGCCTGCTCAACTTGCCCAGTGCGCTGGAGGCGCTGGAGTTCGCCGTGGCCGCCTCCTGCCTGAAGCATTCCGTGCCAGGCGACTTCAACCGCTTCGGTGTCGAGGACGTGAAGCAACTCCTGAAGAGCGGCGGATCGGGAAGGGTGCAGAGATAGGCCTGTGGCTTGTGACTTGTGGCCTGTTGATCTGTCAAGCCGGCGACATCCTTGACACTTTAGTCCAGTGACATCCTTTACACAATTTAGGACCCGATAGGTTGAATCCCACGGCCAGGCAACGCCTGGCCGCATGCGTTTCCGTTTGCCCCCT
>Ga0187870_1003202_pt1 | contig 12853 bp, 7 predicted proteins | sample June2016WEW_13_1_3_FD_132974 | JGI IMG/M metagenome (GOLD analysis project Ga0187870, IMG submission 132974) | Peatland microbial communities from SPRUCE experiment site at the Marcell Experimental Forest, Minnesota, USA - June2016WEW_13_150 | ecosystem: Environmental > Terrestrial > Soil >... | reverse complement strand
GTCGGGCTCGCGATGCTCGTCGAGCGGCGTCGGCACACAGATGATGATGGCGTCCATGGCCGCCAAACCGCGGAAGTCGGCGCTGGCGCGAAAGTGCTTCGCCTCCACCTGGGCGCGAATCTCGTCCGCCGCAATGTGCCGGATGTAGGTCTCGCCCCTCATCAGCGCTTCCACTTTCGCCGCATCGATGTCGAAGCCCGTGGTCGCCAGTCCCTTCCGCCCAAACAGCAGCGCCAGCGGCAAGCCCACGTACCCCAGCCCCACTAGCCCCACTTTCACCGCCGGCGTCTTGAACTTGACGTGAATCCCCGCTTCCTCCGCCCGTCGCGTGCCTTCGTCTGCGGTCATCAGTCCGCCCCCTCTTCCCTGAGCAATGCCGCCGCGCTTGGGTCCAACCAAACTCGGCGCTCCCCGATGTGTTCGGCAATCGGAGCGCCCGCCATTCTATCATCCCTCTGACGAGTGAAGTGCTCAGCATGATAACGTGGAGCGCTTGACCATTAGCTTGCTAGAGCTAGCACGTGACGGCGACTTATGCTAGGGTTCGAAGTCTCTTGGCAGGGACAGACGCGGTCTCCAAGAGCGAAATCCCAAATTATCAAGGAAACACTCAAATCCAGCGGAGGCAACCTTGCAGGGTTCAAAGACCACTGAACTGCATCGCCCCGACCATGGCGCGGGCCGTAGGAGTTGTGCCGCCCGCGCCGCCAGACCCTGCTTTTCTATCCTCGTTCTTTTCGCAGCCGTTTCTTGCCTTGGCAAAAATGCAGTTGCGTCGAATCTGCTCTACGCGAGTCCTACCAGCCTCAGCTTTGGGAATGTGACGGTGGGCAGCAGCAGCACTCAGACCGTGACCCTCACTTGCACTCCCGGCCTGGGCCAGCGCACGGGGAGCGTGACGGTTTCGCAGGCCACAGTGAGCGGAGCGGGTTTCAGTATCAGCGGGCTATCGTCGCCTCTCACCCTAACCGCCGGGCAGAGCACCACCTTCAACGCCATTTTTGCCCCGACTTCATCCGGCAACGTCACCGGCAACATCTCGATAGCCAGCAATGCCACCAATTCCCCAGCCACTGTGTCGCTTTCTGGAACCGGGGTGACTCTCTTGCTCGGCGTCAATCCCACTAGCCTCAGCTTTGGGAATGTGACGGCGGGCAGCAGCAGCACTCAGACCGTGACCCTCACCTGCATTCCCCACCTGGGCAAGGGCACGGGGAGCGTAACGGTTTCGCAGGCCACGGTGAGCGGAGCGGGTTTCAGTATCAGCGGGCTTTCGTTGCCTCTCACCCTAACCGCCGGGCGGAGCACCACCTTCAACGCCATTTTTGCCCCGACTTCATCCGGCAGCGTCACCGGCAGCATCTCGATAGCTAGCAATGCCACCAATTCCCCAGCCACTGTGTCGCTTTCTGGAACCGGGGTGACTCTCTTGCTCGGCGTCAGCCCCACCAGCACTGCTTTCGGTAACGTCGTCCTCAGCTACACAAGCTCGCTGCCCGTCATTCTGATGAACCAAGGTACAGGCAATGTGACCATTACCCAGGCCAGTGTGGCAGGAACTGGTTTCGCCATCGCTGGACTCAATCTTCCACTCACTCTTCCGGCGGGCCAAAACACGAGTTTCAATGTAAACTTCTCGCCCACCACGGTGGGCAGCGTGGCGGGGAACGTGTCCGTCGTGAGCAACGCAACGAACTCGCCGACCAACGAGGCGCTGTCGGGCACCGGCGTCCACGGCGTGAGCCTGGCGTGGACCGCCAGCACTTCGCCCGACGTCATTGGTTACAATGTTTACCGCAGCTCCACGTCCGGGAGCGGGTACTCGAAGTTGAACTCGTCCTTGGTGACTGAAACTACCTACTCGGACACGGTGGTGCAGGCAGGACAAACGTACTACTACGTGACGACGGCCGTGAACTCCAGCTACGAGGAGTCCTCGTATTCGAACCAAACTCAAGCGACCGTACCATCGCCGTAGCGATTGGGGGACGAAGACGTTGGTGTTTGAAAGGAACAAGAATATACTAATGGGGTCCGTGGAATCCTTAGCGGGCTGATGAAAAGTGCTCTTCATGTCATGCTGAGCGAGGCGAAGCGTCTCGCTTGCATTGTAATCAAGGGCCTGGATTCTTCTCGCGCTCTGCGGGATCAGAATGACAGGTCCCGAGCCTTTTTCATCAGCGCGCTAAAACACGGCTGTACTTTTCGTCCTAACCGTACCGTCCGTGTGGAGAAATAGGATGAAAAAATACTTCGTTCTGCCTGGTGTCATATTGCTGCTCTGGCTGGCAGCCCCAGCGATGGAGCAACAACCAAGCCGGCCGCCGGCGATAAATAAATCGTCCTCCGCGGCCGCGCTATTCGGACAAACTCCGACGACTGCTCAAGAACCCAATCGCGGAGGTGGCGGAGCGGCGCCGCAGACTGCCGCTCCCTCCGTGGAAGCTGGTTATGTGATCGGCCCTCAAGATGTTTTGACGATTGAGGTTTGGCAGGCCAAAGAGTTTAGCGGGCCCGCTTCGGTGCGGCCCGACGGAAAAATAACTTTACCGCTTGTGAACGACATTCAAGCCGCCGGGCTGACGCCAACGGAGCTGGCAGCTTCCATCAAGAAATTGCTGTTGAAATATGTCACCAACCCACAGGTAACCGTCAAGGTCGATCAAGTCAACAGCAAGATTGTTTACCTCTTGGGAGAAGTCTATAAGCCGGGAGCGCTGCCTCTGCTCAGAAACATGACCGTCTTACAGGCCCTTGCCATGGCGGGAGGACCTACCCAATACGCGAATCCCAAGAAGATTTACGTCCTGCGGATGGAAAGCGGGAAGCAGGTTCGGTATCCGTTCAACTACAAGCAGGCGGTCAAGGGCAAGAATCTGCAACAAAACATGGCCCTTCAGCCCGGCGATACGATAGTGGTTCCCTAGGAGCGCATCGTGACGGACATGCGGATCAGATTGGCTACGCTGATCGCGGTCGTCTTGAATTTTTGGGTGTCCGCAGCTTGGGCCCAGCAGTCGCAGCCTTCGGCGGGCTCTTCCACTCTTCCGCCACAATCCACCGCCACTCAGCCGCCGACTCAAACCGTGGCGAATGCTCCCAGCACGGCTCAGGACGTGAACCAGCGCGGAGAGCTCGAGATGCCGGCGCTTTCCAGCGGGATCGTGCTGCAACCGGGATCGCAAGAATCGAGTACCAGCTACTTCCTTCCTTCTCTCGAATGGACGGGCTTCTTCAACCAAACCATCGCTCAGGCTCCTACGGTCTCGGGCACGGTCACCCAAAGCATCTACGTTGGAGACATCGTGCTGCAACACATCCGCAAGCACTCTCAGTTGAATTTGGACTACGCGGGCGGAGCGCAATCCTACGGCAGCTCGTACCTGAATAATTCCAGTGCAATCCCGCCGGGCTGGGGAACGATCCAGAGGCTGTCGTTCGTCGGCACGCTGCGTTCCCGCCAGCTTCAATTCACGGTGGGAGACCAGGGCATGTATCTTCCCGAGTCGCCTTATGGATACTCTGGATTCTCCGGGTTGCAGAGTTTCGGCGCAGGAAGCGGCGGCGCTTTTCTCGGCAATCAGGCACAAGTCAACCAACTGCTTTCGCCCAGCGAGTCGATTCTGACCGGGAACTCACGGCATTATGTGAACACCGGGCTCGCGGAGTTGCAGTTCACTCCGACCGCACGTTCGACATTCACCGTGACGGGCAGTTCGGGGATCACTCACTTCCTGGATTCCGGCTTCGTCAACAGCCGCACAGCCGCCTTGATGGCGGGCTACAACTTAAGGCTCACCAGACGCGACGAGATTTCTGTTACCTACATCCATTTCAGGTTTACATTCGATACGGCCAATCAGGGCATCCTCGAACGCGGGTTCCTGCTTGCCTATGGGCACCAGTTCAGCCCAAGGCTTTCGCTGTCGCTCAGCGCGGGACCGGTGCAGAACGAATTGGCCCAGCCGCAGGGCGGCAATGTGAAACAGGTTTTCTGGACCACCGACAACTCGTTGCGGTATCGCGCGCGATTCGCCGATTTTGCCGGCAGCTTCGCGCGCTACACGACCCCCGGATCGGGCGTCTTGAGCGGCGCAGAAACCGATTGGGCCAGTCTGTCTGCGGGCCGGCCAATCATTGGCAGATTGCGCGGGTCCCTGGAAGCCGGCCACGCCTACAATCAGTCTGTGCGGCCGCAGGCGAATGCAGCGCTCAAGTCTCAGTATGAAACCTGGCAGGGCGGAGTGACGTTGAGCCACGAGTACGGCAAGCACACCAGTCTTTACGCGCAGTATCAATTCCAATACCAGATTGCCTCAAACCCCACGTGCTTTCTCGGCGGCTGCCGCATCTACAACGAGCGCCACATGCTGGGAGGCGGAATCAATTGGCACGGCCAGCCGATCCGAATGCGCTAGCGGTTTGGCACTCTCCAGGCCGGCATAGCGGCTTGGGGCGCGGGTAAACAAACTTGAAGAAGACTTGCTTCCTGTGTGCGGCATGGTAGAATTGCAGCCCACCAAGGGTTCCCGGCGTATTGTGACGTTCCAATCCTATCCGCGGGGGTCATTTGCCATGAATTGCACGATTGTCGGACGGCGGTGTGGAGGCACAGCAGCATTAGGGGCGGCGTGTGTTGCGCTCGCTTGCATGTGTTTATCCTGCGGCGCAGGAACCACAACCCAACAGCAAAAAGCGCTGACTTACATCCTCGCGCTCAGCCCGGCCAACATCAGCTTCGGGAACGTAGGCCTCGGTACGACTAGCTCGCAGTCGGTTACGCTCACGAATTCCGGCACAGCTCCTATCGAGGTTACCAGTGCCACGTTGACCGGAGCCGGATTTGGCATCACAGGGGTTTCGCTGCCGCTCTACTTGCCGGCCGGACAAAGCGTTTCCTTCAACGTGACTTTCATCCCGACAACAGCCACCACGGTCGCCGGCAACCTTTCAGTGTTGAGCGACGCCGGCAACTCCCCGGCAACTATGGCGTTGTCCGGCACGGGAGCTGCTCCGGTCCTTTCGGCGACCCTAACGTCCATCAGTTTCGGAAACGTCATTCTGGGCACCACTGGCACCCAAATCCTCGGATTGACGAATACCGGCACAGTCAGCGCGCTCGTGTCGCAAGCCACAGCAGTCGGAGCTGGCTTTAGCACTCAAGGGCTCACTCTTCCGCTTACCATTAACCCCGGATCGACTTTCAACTTCACCGTGGCATTTGCGCCGACGGTTTCTGGAAGCGTCTCCGGCAGTCTTACTCTAGTGAGCAATGCCACCAACTCGCCCCTCACCCTTCCACTTTCTGGGACCGGCGGTACGGCCTTGCTCTCGGCCAGTCCAACACAAATCAACTTTGGGAACGTAACCTTGAGCACGAGCAGTTCGCAGACGGTCACACTCACAAACACCGGGACATTCAATGTCACTGTCTCCCAAGCCAGCGTGACCGGGACAGGGTTCAGCATCACCGGACTGCAACTGCCACTCACTCTGACGGCGGGTCAGAGCGCTGGATTTAATGCGGTTTTCACGCCTGCGAGCACTGGCAATATCGCGGGTAACCTTACGGTGGTCAGCAACGCTACAAATTCGCCAGCCATCGTGCCGGTTTCTGGAACGGGAGTGTCAGGCGGAATCATTACGATCACGCCTTCGCCGACGGTCAGCTTTGGGAATGTGATGTTGGGCAGCAGCAGCACACTGCCGGTGATGGTCTCAAACACTGGGTCCTCAACGGTAACCATTTCTCAAGCGGTGGCCGCTCCAAGCGATTTCACCCTCGCTCCTGTCTCATTGCCACTCACCCTGACGGCCGGTCAAAGCGCGAACCTTTCGGTAACCTATACCCCCACTGCACCGGCGGGCGTGACCGGAAGCCTTACAATCACGAGCGACGCCACTAACTCTCCTACGTCGACTACCCTCACCGGCAGCTCCCACTCGGTGGACCTGGCATGGACCGCGAGCACGTCGTCAAACGTAATTGGTTACAACATCTATCGCGGTACCACGACGGGAGGACCGTATCCGACGAAAGTCAATTCGGCTTTGGTTCCTGCCACAACGTTTACGGATTGGACCGTCCTGTCGGGCGTCACATATTTCTACGTGGCGACGGCCGTGGATTCCTCCCAGAACGAGAGCGTGTACTCGAACGAATCAAACCCCGCCGCTGTGCCAACGCCCTGACGAATCTAGGTTGCACCACAAAAGCAGAAGACAGGTATGTCCTGCCTGCCATGAAAATCACCCAGAGCCGTTTGAGGGGAACCCGTCATTTACTCGGCCTCCTGGAGTTTGACGCTGTGGCTCAAACGCTCGAGGCGGCGAACAAGGTTTCGAGTCAAGTTCCTTTTGGAGAGTTGGTCGAGATAAGCGTCGCCCAAGTCGTTGTAGGACACCTGGTCAGCAAGCATGTGATAGGCCGCCACCAGAATCTTGTGGGCCGCCGCCATCGCTGCGCGCTCATGGCCACGTCGGGCTTTGAGACGGACGAACTTCTCCCTCAGGCAGGCACCGTTCGCTCGAGCGGCGGCATTAGCTGCCTCGACCAGGGCTGTCTTCAAGCAGACATTGCCCTTGGTGGTTCCGCCACTCTGCCGCTTGCCCGCCGATTCGTAGTTTCCCGGAAACACCCCGGCCCAGGAAGCCACCTGCGAGACACTCCCAAACACGCTCATATCTCTCCAGGAGGACGCGCAAATGATGGGTTCCCCCTAAACGGCTCTGGGTGATTTTCATGGCAAGCAGGACATTCCCTTTTTCAATCCAAGGTGTACGCGGCGATTGTGATAATAGCGGACGTACCCAGAAAGAAATCGCTTCAGGTGTTGGTCGTTCAGGGCGATAACATGGTCGAGGGAATCCCGCCGGCCGCTTCCGACCCAGAGCTCGGCAACGCCGTATTGCCAAGGGCTCTGGATCGAGGTTTGTAGGCACGCCATGCTCATGGATCGAATGGCTGCAGGCATTTCCCGCCCGTACTTCTGGTCGTGATCAAGGAGGAGGAATCTGGGAGCGGACCGGAGCGGGAACGCTTCCCGTAACTCCTGAACGATCCAACTAGTGGTGGGATGCCGAATGACATTGAAGCGGAGGATGCGCCGACGATCGTGGCTGATGATGAAGAGGCAGTACAGTAGGTTGAAGGTGAGCATTGAAACCGTGATGAAATCCATGGCAGCGATAACTTCGCGATGATTACGAAGGAATGCAGCCGACGCTTGGCGGGTTCAGGATTTCTGGATGCTCGTCGCATCCAAAGGGAGATGGTTCTTTCAGAAACACTGAAACCCAGCATGCGTGGTTCGCCGTCAATGCGCGGCGCGCCCCAGGTTGGGTTCTCCGCAACCATTTGGAGAATTAATTGGCGGATCTCTTTGGAAATTCTTTTTCCGCCACGAACTCGCTTTCGCGCTTTGCAGAGGATGGTCCAATACAAGCGGAATCCAGCGCTGTGCCAGCGCGGCAAAGTTTCAGGAGCGACCAGATAGAAGCATTTCTTCCAGTCTGACCAGAGTCGGCGAAGGGCCACCCAAAACATCTTGTCGCGTAGACCAAGTCTTGGGCTAGGATGTCTGCGTTTCACGACGACGAGTTCCTGGCGAAGAGCCGGATTTTCCAGCATCAAGTTTTGGTGCGAACGAAAAAGCGAAGGGCGGCTCCGAACCAGAGCCGGAACAGTTCGAACCTGGTAGCATCACAGATCGGATTCTCGTCCGCGCTCCAAAGTTGTTGACTTCGAAGCCAGACGGAATTATGGTGAACGACACAGATCTCTCTGTTCCGCACGTGTTCTCGGTGTCTGCGCCTTGGACCACGAGGCTCGGCGAGACCGGCGTCAAAGTCGGCGACATCGGAGCGCCCTTCGCCACCGCGTGTGACAAGTGAAGACAGCGGAGACGGGAGATAGAATCCAGCAAACGGGTTCGGGCACACGGCGGCGAGAGAGTATCTGATCCCCGCCCTCATCGAGACATTGCGGCGGTGCGTCCCACCTTGGAGAGCGGTGTGGGTGCGCGAGGGGCGCGGCGGGTAAGGTGGATGAACTGTCCTACTGTGATGCGTCACGCTCAGGATTACTCGGCGTCCGCTACCCCATTGAACTTCACTTGCTCGACCAGCACCGAGATCACGGTGCCGCGCTTCAAGTTGACATTCGAGCCTTTTTCGACGGCCCAAACGGTTCCAGCGGCGGCCAGCGCCACAATGCGGCTTGGCCAGCCATTGGCACTGCCGCCCAGCAAAAGCAGCAGCCCGTCCGTCGCGTCGTCGGCCACCTTACCCGCCAACACGGCCGAGCCGATTTGAAGCAGGACCCTCTTCTTGGACTTCCGCGCGCGAACCATGCCTTCGCTGTCGATCCTCTGGCCCGGGACATCCAACAAGTCGATCTTGGCCGGATCGGGCACGTAGTCCGCTCGCTCGTCGTGAATGAAATCAGTGACAAAATAATGCGGCGGATTTTCGATCGTGTCGAAGACCAGCCCAAGATAACCCGCGCGATGAAACCATCCCGCTTTGTTCGTGACGATATGCCCGGTGACGACCGAGGCTGTACTAAGGCCGACTCCAGCTTGGACGACCTTGGCCTTGAACGGCGTCCCGGTTTTCATCTTTGAAGAAAGCGGCACCAATATTTCAATCTTCGAGACGGCAACAGACGGCGGCGGTGTGGAGGGCAGTGGATCGTCGGCGTCTTGCGCCCGTGCTGGAGCCGGAAACCAGAGGCAAAAGGCGAGGAGGCAGAAGCAGGAAGCCGAAAGGACGTGACGCCGCGCTTTTCTTTCGACACCCGACTCCATATCCCTGGCTGCTGCCTTTCTCATATCGCCACGCTTTTCATAAAGCCGCTTGCCGTCGAAGCCTTGCACCGATTCCGGCACTGTCCTTGTCACGCCCTCATTTGCCCACCACACCTTCGAGGCCGGTATCCACCGGCGAGTGGCCGGGTGCCAGGCCGTAAGCGGCTGGGGGATCTAGGCACTGGGGACACGCATACGGAGCATGGATCAGTCCCCACGCCTTGCCTTGGGGGGCGCCGGGGGGTGGAGCAAACTCGGCGCCGAACGTACAAGACTTGTTTGGCGCAAGAGTCTGGCCGGAGCAAGTGTCGTTCACTATAGCGGCGTACATTTCGGTGGTCAGCGTCCCCATCACAATGTTGTGGGACGATTGGTTCGTCAGGGTCATCGTCTGAGGCGTGCTGGTCTGCCCCGGACTCACCGGGTTCGACCAATAAAAGTAGTACGTCGAGCTCGGGTTCTGCACGAGCGGGGTGGCTTCGATGCTACACGTGCGAGGCGTGATCGTCGGCGCCGCAATCGGTGTCTGGGTAAAATTAAACGCGTTGGACATATCAATCGTGTTGGCATCTCGGCTGCTCAGAGTGGCGATGGGAGTGCCCTTTGCACTCGCCCAGGTTTCGATCAACTTGAGAATGGCCTCGAATCCGGCCTGAGAGGCCCCATGATAGACGTGGTTGCTCCATGTCCTGGTGTCGGCGAACGGGCTGATGATCAAAGCGGGTACTCGGACTCCCAAGCCAAAGTTGTCGAGCGAAGTCGGAGGTACTGGATCGTAAAACCCGCCGTAATCGTCCCAGGTCACGACAATCGCGGACTGGTTGTAAACGGCGGGGTTTTTGTATACAGCTTGTATGATTTGCCGGGTCCAGTCCTCTCCCGAGCAGAGGGAACTGGCAGGGTGCTCGGCGGCAGCGTTGGGAGTGACAATCAGCACTTCGCCGATCGAGTTGTGCGTTCCGTTCTCAGCCGCAATCGCGTTGACCAGCGTAGCGGCGTTTGAACTGCCCGCAAACGGGTGCCAGAAATTCCCTCCCGCCCCAGACATCGGGCACGGCGTATTACCCACCGTCGAGAGCCCGCACAGATTCTTGATCCCGTTGGCGGCGACCCAGGTGTAGCCCGTAACGTTGAACGCGGCCCCCCAAATCTGGGCGATACGGCCCGCGGCGTTCAACTCACTTACGATGTCGGGAATATCCAAGCCCGGACTGCAACTCACAATCTTTTGGCTGGAGTTCAGACATTGGCCTCCGTTGGGACTGTTCGAGTCAAAGCCCCAGGAAGCATTGTGGCCGTTGAGCGTATTGTCGATAATCGCATTGTTCGGAGGGCCGCTCGAGGCCGCGATGGTGTACAGGTGATTGGGATACGATTCGCTATTCACACTGGGGAAGAGGTTGTCCCACACCAGGTATGTGTCCGCAAGAAGGGAGTAAATCGGCAAATCGTTCCGCGTGTACTGAGACAGGCTCTCAAAGCCGGCGCCGGTCGTCCCGAACGCGCCCTCGGCCAAGTCAAAACTGTTCATGGCCCCGCCATTAACGGCGTTATGCGCCGTGACGTAGTCGTGGTTGGGATCGTAGTGGCCCACATCGGGCATGTGGTAAGCCTTCGAGGTCTGGCCGTTATTGTGAACCACAGTGGTCGTCCCGCCTGACACGTTGGGATACCACCCCAAGTACTGGTTGAAGGTCCGGTTCTCTTTGAAGATGATAATCCAGTACTTGACGTATACGATCGGGGTGGAGGACTGCACACCTGTGCCGTTCTGGCTGATGGTCTGCGGAGATCCGGCGGCGTTGTCGGCGATGCTGACCGCCCCCGTGCGCGTCCCACTTGCCGTCGGCGTGAACGTGACGCCGATGGTGCAGGAGGCGCCCGCCGCGACCGAACTGCCGCAAGTGTTGGTCTCGGCGAAGTCGCCGCTGGCGGAGATGCTGGTGATGCTCAGCGTCCCAGTGCCCGTGTTGGTGAGCGTCGAAGACTGGGGTGCGCTGGTGGTGAACATCGTCTGAGAGCCGAAAGTCAGGCTGGTTGGCGACAAGGTGACGGCGGGTGCCTGGCCGGTGCCGGTCAGGCTGATGGTCTGCGGAGACCCGGCGGCGTTGTCAGCAATGCTGACCGCCCCGGTGCGCGTCCCAGTTGCCCTGGGAGTGAACGTCACGCTGATGGTGCAGGAGGCGCCCGCCGAGACCGAACTGCGACAGGTGTTGGTCTCCGCGAAATCGCCGCTGGCGGAGATGCTGGTGATGCTCAACGTCGCGTTGCCCGTGTTGGTGAGCTTCGAAGACTGGGGTGCGCTGGTGGTGCCCACCGTCTGAGATCCGAAACTCAGGCTGGTTGGCGACAAGGTCACGGCGGGCGCCTGCCCGGTGCCGGTGAGGCTGACTGTTTGCGGAGACCCCGCGGCGTTGTCGGCAATGCTGACCACACCGGTGCGCGTCCCAATGGCCGTGGGAGTGAACGTCACGCTGATGGTGCAGGAGGCGCGCGCTGCGACCGAACTGCCACAGGTGTTGGTTTCCGCGAAATCGCCGCTCGCGGAGATGCTGGTGATGGCCAGCGCCGCGTTGAGATTGTTGGTCAGCGTCACATTCTTGGCCGTGCTCGTCGTGCCCACCTTTTGAGAGGCGAACGTCAACGAAGTGGGCGAGACAGTAACCTGCAGCAGACCCGTTCCTGTCAAAGAAACAGTCTGAGGACTGGTCACAGCATTGTCGGTGACGGTGAGCGTTCCGCTCCGCGTTCCCGTGTTGGTGGGCGTAAACGTCACACTGATGGTACAACTGCCTTTGGCCGGAACGCTCGTGCCGCACGTGTTGGTCTGAGCGAAATCACCGTTCGTCGTGATGCTGGAGATGGCGAGGATAGAATTCAGGTTATTGGTTAAAGTGACCGTTTTCGGAGTGCTCGTCGTGTTTTCGGCCTGATTGCCGAAGTTCAACGAGGTTGGACTCAGGCCGACCGGTTGCACTCCACTGCCAGACACGGCGACCGTCTGAGGGCTGTTCGCGGCGTTGTCGCTAACGGTGAGTGCAGCGGTTCGCGTGCCGGTCTGGGTGGGCGCAAACATTACGTTGATGGTGCACTTCGCTCCCGGCGCCATGCTGGCGGCGCAATTGTTAGTTTCAGCGAAGTCGCTCGCGTTCGTTCCAGTAATCGTGATACTCGAAATGTTCAGGCTTGTCGTGCCGGTGCTGGTGAGAGTCACATTCTTGGCGGCGCTCGTCGTGCCAAGCGCCTGATTCCCGAAGGACAGCGAAGTTGGGGATACGCTCCCTCCAGGATTGATGCCTGTGCCCGTGAGGGAGACTGTCTGCTGACTTCCTCCCACTCCCTTATTATTATCCGTGATGGTGAGGACTCCAGTCCGTGTCCCAATGGCGGTAGGCGTAAACGTCACCGCGATTCCGCAGCTCGCGCCGGCGGCCAGTAAGCTGCCGCAATTGTTCGTCTGCGAGAAGTCGCCGCTGGTGGCCATCCCGGAGATGGTCAGTGGGGCGGTCCCCGTGTTCGAGAGCGCAACCGGCTGAGGGGCGCTCGTCGTACCCACATCTTGATTGCTGAAGGTGAGGGTGGTGGGTGAGAGTAATACCAGAGGCGCAGTACCCGTCCCACTCAAGCTGACGCTCTGAGGACTCCCCGGGGCGTTGTCCGTGACCGTGATGGCCCCGGTGCGTGCACCGGGAGCGGAAGGCGAAAACGTCACACTGATGGTGCAGTTTGCCCCGGCCGCCACGGAGCCGCCGCAGTTGTTGGCCTGAGAAAAGTCTCCACTGATAGCCAGGCCGGAAATTGTCAGAGTTCCCGTTCCGGTGTTCGTGAGGGTGATGGCCTGCGGCGCGCTGACCGTACCCACAAGTTGGTTGCCGAAGTTGAGGCTGGTGGGTGAGAGCGAGACGACCGGGGCAGTGCCCGTACCGGTCAGGCTTAACGATTGCGGGCTATCGCTGGCGTTGTCCGTGACCGTGATGGCCCCGGTGCGCGTCCCCATGGCGGTGGGAGTGAACGTCACACTGATGGTGCAGCTCGCCCCGGCTGCC
>Ga0187870_1003200_pt1 | contig 12854 bp, 8 predicted proteins | sample June2016WEW_13_1_3_FD_132974 | JGI IMG/M metagenome (GOLD analysis project Ga0187870, IMG submission 132974) | Peatland microbial communities from SPRUCE experiment site at the Marcell Experimental Forest, Minnesota, USA - June2016WEW_13_150 | ecosystem: Environmental > Terrestrial > Soil >... | reverse complement strand
GACTCGCCGACCATATGAGAAGGCCCTTACGTGGAGCCGGCAGGAGAGGTGCGTTCTTGAAAAAGCCGATATCGTTAACCCGTTGGAATTGTTATGAACGAACTTTTTGCTTGACAGGAGGGACATAGGATGTCCCCCTATTCCCCTAACCGTCGAGATTCTCTTGCATTCTTCGCCTACGAGTGGTAATTGATAGATGGGTAGGTTGGGGCAAAAGGCGTAGCAAGTGAAAGCGGTGAAGAATGTCCCCTTCCACGTTATAGACTGCAACGAGGCTTCGGGATGAACCTTGACAAAAACCTTGAAAGAAACCGGCTAGTCTCGCTTATCGAATTTGCCCAGCAGTCGGCTAGGTTAAGGTCGAAACCCGCAACAACGGTCGCCGGACACAATCTCTTCTCCCTTCACGAGCATGAACTCCGCAGCCTTCCCGGTATCCAGCTCAATATTCTGGTGGATAACGGTGAAGACGAGATCTGGCTGAGCGTCAGCCGCTTGCGCGAAACCCGGCCCCCTGAGGTCGTGAATCGGATGTTGCAGCCTTGGGTACAGGTTAGCCAGAGCGTCACCGAAGAACCCCGACTATTGCAAAGCGTTAGTGGCGCGAGCCTGATAGCGGCCGGCACGCATGTGTCGTCAGAGGGGCCAAGTCACCCGGACAGAGAATCCGTTGACCCGAACGCAACTGTCATGCTGGCTCAATATGACAAAGCCACGCAAGTAAAAGCTTTGTTCACGGCCTACAATGAAAAATGGCAGGTCTGGGCCACAGAAGAGAGATTGCGGCGAAGAACGATACGCTTCTACTCACAGCTTTTCACCATGAAGCAGCAACTGGAAGGCAGTATTGTCGAGGCCCAACTGGAGCTCCTCTGGGGGGTTGGTATCGGCGTCTGGTCATGCAATGGCACCCACATCTCCTACCCGTTGGTTGGGCGGCTCGTGGAAATGTCCCTCAATCCCGACACCGCGGCGGTTGAGATCCGTCCGCGCGACACGGATCCTCGCCTTGAGCTCGATTGGTACGCGTCCGTTGGCAATCCAGGGGTTGCCGAACTAGAAAAAGCGGCCAAGGATTTTTTTTCAAAGGCGACAACGACATTCTCACCTTTCGATCGGGGGACCTTCGAGCCCTTGCTGACGGCCGCTACAGCCCATCTGGACGCTAACGGTGTCTACTGGCCGAAAGAAGTGCCCGCCGAGGATCGGGCTCTGCCGGAGCCGGACAAAAATCTGAAGGTCACGGACACTTGGGTGCTCTTTGCCCGGCCTCGTACGAATAATCTTTTTATTCAAGACCTAGAGAAGCTCAAAGAACAGGCTGGGTCGATCCCGACTTTCCCACCCGCCACTACCGCAATCATTACAGACCCGGAGACGACAAATGCTGTAGTCGAGTTGCCCCATTTTCGGGGTATGTCAGTCTCCTATCGGACGGGCGGATCAATTAGCGGCAAGGTCAGGGACATCTATTTTCCCAAGCCCTTCAATGAAGAACAGGTGCGCATCATCCAGCACCTGGACATATCCGATGGTGTCATCGTTCAGGGCCCTCCGGGCACAGGAAAAACACACACGATAGCCAATGCAATCTGTCACTATTTAGCCGAGGGTAAACGTGTCCTTGTCACATCTATGAAAGACCCCGCCCTGGCCGTGCTCCAGGAGCACCTGCCGAAAGAAATCCGTCCGCTCGCTATCTCACTTCTGACCAGTGAGCAGGACGGCATGAAGCAATTTGAGCACGCCATCCAGAAGATCGCGTCAGACGTCCAGAGCCTGGATCGCACGAGCACCCAGCGGGCAATTAGACACATTGAAGAAACAATCGATGCGCTGCACGGCAAACTGTCAATGATCGATCACAAAATCGACGAATGGGCCAAGCGCAACCTTGCGAAGATAGACCTTGAAGGCGAAAAGATAGAGCCCATGGACGCTGCACGGGAGGTTATTGACAGTGCGGAGTCGTTCGAATGCTTACCGGACGACCTGGGCATCGGGTCCGAATATACGCCACAATTCTCCGACGAGGACGTCGTTCGGCTGCGCGAAGCGCGCCGGGCACTCGGCCAAGACATCGACTATCTTGATGCATCTCTGCCTCAACTCATCGAGTTCCCCGAGTCAAGAACATTGCTCGAAGTTCATCAAGACCTATCCCAACTCGAAAAGTTGAAAAAGGCGGTTGAAAGCGGCGAAATCCCGGCGCTCGCCAGCACAAGTCAGGAGGCGCTGGCCCTCGCACACCAGCTTCTCGATGATGTCGCATCCTTTAGGCAGTTGCGCAACGACTGGCTTGGCGCGAATCGTCCTTGGGCTGCGTCCATGCGTGACCGCCTCAAGACCACTGAGAAAGATGACCTTCTCACCATACTTGAAATGCTGGGGAGCGAATTGGAGAAGGTTCTCGATCTGCGCAAGAAGTTCATCGAAAGGCCCGTGGAAATCCGGCCGGGTATCGAGACGGACGAGGTGTTCGTTGGGGCTATCCACAATCTGGCAGAAGGTCGAAGCGCGTTCGGGCTAACCGGCTTATTTGGCAAAAGTGAGCATAAATCATGGATCGCATCGACAAAGGTGTTGGGTGCAAAGCCTAACTCTTCAGAGGACTGGACCCACGTAAGAGAGTACATTAGGCTCCTGCGCCGTATGCGCGAACTCGTTATCAGGTGGAACGCCCTGTGTGGGGAGCTTCAACTTCAGGCCGCCCCTGACGACGGGCCGGATGGCGCAGTCACGGCCCATTACGAATATAGCTGCTATCTGAAGACGAAGGCCGTTGCGACAGCGGAAGTAAGCCTCTGTGAAGCAGCTTCACAACTCTTCCCGCAATGGATCAACATCCAGGATGTAGCCACGAGCATAGAGCAATTGGACGAACTGGAGCGGGTCTTACGTCATCACCTGACGAAAAACAGGCTATCTAATGTATGGGCCACGAAAGAAAGACTGCAGAAAGTTCTCGAAGAACGCAGGGGCCCTATCATTGATGCGATCAGATCTTTTCTTGCAGAGACTCTCGGCAATCCCAAGGTTGACGATGCCCATATGCAGGCCGAATGGTCTGATTTAATGAACGAGATAGCCCGGGGTCTACGGCTGAGAACCCAGCTGGACGTTGTGGCTGAGGTCTGCGAGAAGGTGAAAGTCTCCGGAGCTCCGAAGTATGCCGCTGCTCTCAGGCTGCCGTTGGAGGGGACCGTCGACACACTTCTGCCCGATAACTGGCGGGCCGCCTGGCGCCTGAAGCGATTAAATACATACCTCAGGTCGATCGATGCCCACAAGGAACTGAAGAAGCTTGCCAAAGATCACCACAACGTTGAGGCCGACCTATCGCGAGCCTACCAGGATATCGTGGTTAAGAGAACGTGGCTGAAGCTCGCGGAGAACGCATCACCGAGCATACGGGCTGCCCTGCAGGCGTACCTTAACGCCATCCAGCACATAGGGGCAGGAACCGGCAAGCGCGCAGTGCGCTATCGCCAGGATGCGAGAAACGCGGCAGCAGAGGCAAATCCGGCGGTGCCGTGCTGGATTATGCCCCATTACCGGGTTTCGGAGTCACTGCCAGCGAAATTCGGTTGCTTTGACCTCGTCATTATCGATGAGGCGTCCCAGTCCGACCTGAGTGCTCTTCCATCCATTTTGAGGGCCGAGAAATTGCTTATCGTGGGTGATGATAAGCAGGTGTCGCCGGATGCCGTCGGACTCGAAGAAGAAAAGATTCGGACGCTGATGAGCCGGTTTCTTGCTGATCAGGTACGGACCTATCGACCTCAGATGTCCCCGAATAGCTCGATTTACGACCTGTTCAAGGTTGTCTTCGCTAAAAGTGCTGTCATGTTGAAAGAGCACTTTCGGAGTGTCGGGCCGATTATCGAATATTCTAAGAGGGAGTTCTACAATCACGAGTTGCGGCCTTTGCGTATCCCTAAAACATCAGAACGTCTCGACCCCCCACTTATAGACGTATTGCTTGAGGATGGGTATCGCAAAGGGGACGTTAATCTCCCCGAGGCCCGATATATCGTCGATGAAATTAAGGCGATCGTAGAGGACCCGGCCATGGCGCGTCGTTCAATCGGGGTGGTCTCGCTGATAGGCGATAAGCAGTCGATGGCGATATGGGACCGGCTTACTGATGAGATCGGGACAGAAATTATGGAGCGTCATCGAATAGCGTGTGGCGATGCCCGGACGTTTCAGGGCAAAGAGCGGGATATCATGTTTCTGTCGATGGTATCCGGCCCGAATGAAGTCGGGGCCCCTCTTTCGCGGGACGCCTTCAGGCAACGATTCAACGTTGCTGCATCCCGTGCGCGTGATAGGATGTATCTCGTGCGATCGGTCGGACTTGACCACTTGTCAAAAGCCGATCAACTGCGCCGCAGCCTAATCATGCATTTCGCGACGCCTTATGTGCAGGACGAGGTACGCGTTGGGGATTTGAGAAGCCTGTGTGAATCACCTTTCGAACGTGAGGTTTACGACGAACTGAGCCAGAGGGGTTTCTGGGTAACGCCGCAAGTCAAGGTGGGGCAGTACCGAATCGACTTTGTGGTTGAGGGCCGCAATGATGCGCGCCTAGCCGTGGAGTGCGACGGCGACAAGTACCACGGGGCTGACAAATGGGCAGAAGATATGCAGCGGCAGAGGACGCTTGAACGTGCAGGTTGGGTCTTCTGGAGATGTTTCGGCTCCGCCTTTTATCGAAACCGAAAAGAAGTTGTCGAGGACCTCCTGGCAGTGCTTGCCGAAAGGGGTATCGAACCGATCGGGGCCGAAGGGGCCCCGAGAAGCGTACATGTAGAGCACCGCGTCGTGTCGTCGACTGCGCCACACAACGCTCAACGGGAGCAGTCGGGCACCAAGGATGAGGGCGAGCATAGGACAGAAGCACATGAATCACCAAGGGGTGGCGATTCGAGCAAGGATACTGAGGGTGCTGCAACCGAAGGGCACGAGAGCGAGAAGAAGACCGAAGATAAGACCCAGAATATGACAAAAAACAAAACCGAAAACAAAACTGTAGAGCAGGCTGAACTGCTTGTTACACTTGGCGGGAATGGTGACGAGCCTGTAGCTCCTCAGCGCCCTCATATTCCTCTTGTCCATCCTCGCGCCGGCCGCTTACAGTTCGAAGAATATGTAGAGTACGCCGGTCCTCCCTGTGATAACCCTAACGACGCGGTAAACAGCGAGATCGCAGAGGGGCTTGCACGGATTGTTGAAGTCGAAGGTCCTGTGCTTGCAAAAAGGTCCTACGACACTTATTTGCGCAGCTGCGGTATACGTCGGCTGGGTGGTGAATTGCAGAAAAAGATGAATAAGGCTCTCCAGTATGCCATTCGGGAGGGAGCAATAGTTTACGAAGATGAGCTGAAAAGAGGCGGACTGATCTATTCGATCATTAGACTGAAGGGGACGCCCCCCGTGAGGCTGCGCAAGAGAGGGCCACGGCCGTTTGAGGAGATCCCGCCGAGCGAACTGAATGCCCTGTCGATATATCTGGCCCAGCAGGATGGCTATGAGATCGGCAGTGAAGAGCACATGCGTGCGGTTCTCGAGTGGTTCGACCTCAAGCGTCTTACCGTCCAGACAAGCGGAGCGTTGAAAGATATCGTCAATATGCAATTCTCGTACGTTCGTGACTTCTTGAACAGTTTTTTGTGACCTAAAAAAGAGGAGCCGATCAAATTAGTCAAAACATAGGGGAATGAAAGATCAATCGCCCTGAAAAACTGAATCAGCAATTTCTTAGACAAAGAGGTGTCTATGACTCACGATGAGTTGAATGCACTTTTAAAAAAGGAAGCAGCCCCGGCGAAACAACCCTTTAAAACACTTGTCGATACCGGTTTTATGCATCTAAGTCCTACCGCCTTCGAGGCCTTTGTGCTTGAAATATTCGAAACTTTCGGCTTTTCCGGTTCTCTCACACCCTCCTCCGGCGATGAAGGCGTCGATATCCGGATACGCAGTAAGGCCGGGTTAATAGTGGTTCAGTGCAAGAAGTATGATGACAACGGAACAATTGGGGGCAAGGAACTTCGAGAATTTTTTGGGGCACTTGTTCATTTTCAAGCGGTTCATGGTTACTTCGTTACGACTTCCACATTCACTGAACAAGCCCAATCTTTCGCCAGGCAGCACGACAACATCACATTGATCGATGGTGAGAGCCTGAAGAAGCTGTTTTTGATGACGGCTTCGTCTATAAGAAGTATGAGAATCGACGGGGAAACGTTTCCAGGAGACATGGGCGTGTGCTACCAGGCGCAGGCCGAAGGATTGTATAAGGAATATATAAAAGAACTTGAGAAATTGAGAGATAGGTTCAGACGAGCAGCACAATAATGTCGGTCGGCTGTTACCAAAATCGAAATAGAAAGTTGAATAACGGAAATACGTGAAACAATCACCGATGTTTCAGCATGCAGTAGAATCGTTTGAACATGGTCTTGAACACTACCTTGATGGTTCACAAAAAGGCAGGAAGTTCGCATTGCTTCACATCGATCAAGCGATCGAACTCCTGCTGAAAGAGAAGGTCGTGCAAATTGGCAAGTCAATATACAAGAGTGACGGGACTACGCTCAGCCTGCATGAGACGTTTAGCTCTTTGCGGGACATGAAACTGCCTGGGAAAAGACCATAGGGACATCTTCACTGCTTTCACTTGCCCAACCTCTGAAGATACTCTTCCCATATTTCAACGGTAATGTTGAAACACGTCGGCGCGATCAGACGTGAGGACTTGCAGGTGCTATACGTAACATATCCTGCGCGGCCGGAGGAAATTTCGATGGATTTGTGCGCCATGACGTGGTGCATTTCACATATATGCATTACTTGCTCGCTCTCGACCGGCGCAAGAGTGCCCTGTACCGATGAAGGAGATCGGGCAGAAGGGGGCCGTGAAGCTCTGCCTGGTTCCACTGGCGGGGTTATCATCAGCAGAGCGGCCTGAACTGAACCGGATTGCGCGCCATCATGCGCAAGGCCGGGCTACCGAAGGATGTATGGTGAGACAACGAATCTGTGGCGGAAGCCTCTGTATTTACGAAATACCTCCCTATTTAGTGTGATGGCGCGGGAGGACGCGGCGCGATCCTGGTGGGCTAAATTCTCTCGCCTGGGAGGTACGAATAAGCGCGTGCCTGAGAGTAGACTTACTCCTTATCGTCTCTCTCCGGATGCCGCCAGGGGTAGAGCAGGCACCTAACCATCCAATGGGTTGAGGACGGGAACATGGGAACCACATCTGGTCCGCCCGTTTTCGGAAACGGGCTATCCGTGGAGACCGGGGAAGGACGGATGTGGGGCGGAGCCCTCGTAGTAGTCTGGGGATGGGAAAGCCATCCACATGGCGAAGGGGGGCAGGAGATCGATAGGTTTTTGATGCCGGAGAAATCTGTGGACACAGATGCAAAGACTGATAAGGTCTGGTTACTCGGCGTGCAGAAGAAACTCTATCAGTGGAGTCGGGAAAACCCCGAAGGAGCCTACCGCGAGCTGTGGGGTTGGGTTGTTGACATCCGCAACCTGCGGTGTGCCTGGAGAACTGTAGCCTCAAACAAGGGCAAAAGAACGTCGGGCGTCGACGGGGTCACTGTCAAACGTATCCAGAAGCTTGGAGTAGACACATATCTTGAAGGCGTGAGAAAGGAGCTGCAAGATCGTTCTTACACACCGTCTCCCGGCCGAAGAGTATGGATACCCAAGCCCGGCAAGCCGGGGGAGTTCCGGCCCCTTGGAGTGCCAACCGTAAAAGACCGTGTAGTGCAGTGTGCCCTGAAGCAGATCATCGAGCCGCTGTTTGAAGCCGCGTTCCTTCATGTATCTTATGGCTTCAGGCCCGGACGGAGTTGCCACGGAGCGTTAGAGCATATCCGCAGGGCAATCCGTTCCCCAAAGAAGGCGGACGATGGTAGGAAGAACAGCTTCCCCTACCCCTGGGTCATTGAAGGCGACATTAAAGGCTGCTTCGATCATATCGACCATCATCAGGTAATGGAAAGAATCCGCCGCCGTTGCGCTGACAGGAAGGTGAATAGACTGCTCCTTATGTTCTTGAAAGCAGGTGTTCTCTCGGAGGATCAGTTTGTTCGTACCAACGCGGGGACGCCCCAAGGGGGGATTCTTTCGCCGCTCCTCGCCAACGTTGCGCTCGGTATCATTGAGGAGAAGTATGAGCGGTGGGTCTATTGGTCCAGGTCGAATGATGGATTGAAAGCAGCCCAGGGTGCCCGTGAGAGGGACAGAAGGGCGGGGAGGTCCGTATTCCTTCCGATCCGTTATGCAGACGACTTTGTTGTCCTCGTGTCAGGAACGTACGAAGACGCGCTTAGGGAAAAAGAGGCGCTTGCCAGTTATCTGAAAGATGCCGCGAGGCTTGACCTCTCGGTTGAGAAAACCCACGTTACCGCAATCGAAAAGGGGTTCGAGTTCCTGGGGCATAGAGTCCGTGTAAAATGGGACAATCGGTACGGCCTTGGTCCACGAGTTGAAATCCCGAAGCGGAAGGTGCTGGACATACGCTACCGGATAAAGCAGGTGACCACACGGACTACCAGGTGGCCGCTTGAAAAGCTCCTCCGGAAGGTGAATCCTATCCTTCGCGGTTGGGCGAACTTCTATCGGTTCTGTATAGGGGCAAAGACTGTCTTTAACGCCCTTGACTGGTATGTGGGGCAGAGAACCTGGCGGTGGATGACGAAGAAGTGCCCAAAGGCACGGGCCAGTGAAATATGGCGCTCTTGCAAGCGAGTTGGAGGACGGCGTATCTGGCGCGACGGGAAGGAAGAGCAGTTTCTTGCAGGGCGGCTCACGGTTGAACGGTATGATTTAAAATGGGTGCGACGGCCCGATTATGCATGATCTCTGGAAAGCCGGATACATAACGAAAGGTGTACGTCCGGTTTGGCGAGGGGCTACGGGAGACTGATGGTTGAAAGACCATGCGGCGCCCGTAGTCTACTCTACCGCCGTGATCGAGGGGTCGCGAGCCGGAGCATACATTTTGGTATGTGAGGACTCGCGGCGCCGATGAGACAGGCGAAAGGCGCGCAAAGATCCCGGCCGCCCCCACCCCCGCTCGACATTATTGTCGAAATATCCTATACTTTTTACGACCTTTTTGTCATGATGCGAAAGCACCCGGCGGCCGGCAAGGCGCCAAAGGGGCGCAATCTGCACATGTGTGAGGGTAGTGAGCAATGGCACTACTATTGCTAATAGCTGGATGAGGAGGACCCCGCCTATGAAAAGCATCGCGTTGGTCGCCGTGGTCGGCAGGCCCCGGCAGTCTGTGAATCCTTGAGCGTCATGCTCCGGGACATAGAGCGGAAAAAGCCCGTGACGATTCGATTCTTATCAGTTCTGTGCGCCCTGATCCTCTTTGCGCCCCCCGTCTATGCCCAGCAGTCGTACCGCGAGTTCGAGAGAGAGCTCAATCTTTCCGGGTACCAAAAGGCGCAGGTAGCCGGCATCAAGAGGAAATATATGAACGAGTGGAGGGCCCTGAACGATGAGTCGGCACGGAAGCGGCTCCAGCTGAGGGAAATGGACCGAAACCGGCCGGACCGGAGGGAGGGGGCGGAAAGACTGAGAAGGGACCTGGACCAGATAGAAGCGTCAAGGCAGCGGCTGTTCCGCAGCTACCGAGGAGAGATATCGACGGTGTTTAACAATGAGCAGAGGGGACAGTTCTACAGGTTTACGGAGCAGGAGAACAGGAGAGCCGCGAGGCCCATGGACCAACAACCAAGGCGCCGGTTTTATGCAAGATAAGAAACTCCTTTTCCCGCTCCTCCTTTTCGGCATATTCTTCGTGCTCATCGGTATTACCGGCTTTTTTCAAATTGCCATCACAAAACGGAACATGGAGGGGTTGTTGCTCGACCAGGCCGAGACGTTGTTCCAGAGTGTTGCGAGAGAGATAGAAATGGACATGGAATATCTCACCCTCATCGAGAAATCACCCTCTATCATTACCCCTAACTTTCTCAACGTCATGGCCTATGACGAGGCAATTGTCGACGATCTGTACAGCCGGTTCAGCAAGGCAACGGAGCTCGAGCAGGCCGGCTCGTCCCTCAAGAACGTCTTTATCGCCGATAGAAACGGGAAGCAGTTGCTGCGAAAGGGCGCTATAAACGTTGAAAAGGCAGCACTCAACCTCCTTCTCAAGAAAGACAGGCAGACGGTCATAAGGATGCCCAGCGACAAGGATCTCGGCCTCTTCATGGGGATAAAACTGGCCGATAGGCTCCTGTTTTTCGCGTTGAGCCCGGAAGAGCTTGAAAACCTCCGGAAGATCTATATCATGAAAACAATCATCGAGAACGAGGGGAAAAGGCTGAATATTGCAGACGTCACGATTTACGACGGCTCGGGACGCATTTACCTGGGCTCGGGCAAGAGGCCGAAGCATGTGCTCAGCATCCTGAAGCCCCTGGGTTCCCGCTATTTCCCCAACTACTCCATGGAGATATTCGTATCCGACAGGCTCGCGAGCGACACCATCAGGCGGACCAGCGCGAATTTCATCATGCTGCTGTTTTTCCTCGTCCTCGGAGGGGCCGGGGGGATTTACCTGATATTCCGGCTTGAAAGAAAGCACGCGGTCAAGCTGAATGAGATGGAGAAGGACATGGTCATGAAAGAGAGGCTGGTATCCCTCGGGAGACTGGCTTCCGGCATGGCCCACGAAATACGAAATCCCCTCAATGCAATCAGTATTTCCATACAGCGATTGAAAAGGGAATTCGTTCCCGAACACGAAAAAAAGGAAGAATATCATAAGTTCCTCGATATCGTGCGCGGAGAGCTGCAGCGGGTCAACCGCATCGTGGAGGAGTTTCTCCTTTCCACAAAGGCCGGTCAGAGCATGGAGCCACATAATCTCCGCGGGGTCATCGAGGAAGTGGTCACTATGCTCAGGGAAAAGGCGGACCGCGCGGGCATCGTCATCCACAACGAGACCGGCGGGCAGGTTATCCTTGAATTCCAGAAAGAGCGGATGAAGCAGGTCCTCTATAATTTGATCATGAACGGTATTGAAGCCGTGAGCAAGGGGGGGAGCATCCATATATCGACCTCGCTCAACAGCGTCCACGTCCGGGTCTACATAAAGGACACGGGCCCGGGGATCAGGAAAGAGGATCTCCCGAAGGTTTTCGAGTATTACTACACGACAAAGGATAAGGGCATGGGCTTGGGCCTGCCTCTCTCCTACATGATCGTGAAAGACCATGGGGGAGACCTGCAGGTCCTGAGCGAGGAGGGGAAGGGCACTACCTTTGTGATAACTTTACCGTCGAAAAAGGGGCCGTAATATGGGAAGAATGGGTATTTTGATCGTGGAAGATGAAGAAACGCAGCGGGACCTGCTCGAGGGCCTGCTGAACAAGGAAGGCTATGCAGCCACGGGCGCAGGCAACGGAGAGCGCGCGCTCCAGCTCGTAAAAGACCATACCTTCGAAATTGTGCTCCTCGACTACAAGCTGCCCGATACGGACGGGCTGACCGTGCTCAAGAAGCTGAAGGAAATGAACCCGGAGATCCAGGTCATCATGATCACCGCCTTCGGCAGCATAGAGAACGCCGTAACGGCCCTCAAGGCAGGCGCCTTTGAATACCTGACCAAACCCATCGATCTCGACGACCTCTTCTTCAAAATAAAGAAAGTGGAGGAGCGTCTGCACCTCATCCATGAAAACCTGGTGCTGAAAGAAGCCCTGAAGGACAGGATGAAGTCGGAAAACATCGTCTACGCCAGCGAAAAGATGCACGAGATCGTGAGCCTCATCGTGAGGGTGGCAAAGACGGATTCCACGTGCATGGTGCAGGGCGAAAGCGGGGTCGGTAAAGAGATCGTGGCCAACCTCGTCCACGAATTGAGCGAGAGAAAACACCAGCCCCTCGTGAAGGTCAACTGCTCTGCCATTCCCGACACACTCCTCGAAAGCGAGCTTTTCGGCTATGAGCGGGGCGCGTTTACAGGGGCATATCAGAAGAAACTGGGGAAGTTCGAGCTAGCCAACAAGGGAACCATCTTCCTCGACGAGATCGGCGATGTGCCCCTCTCCTTGCAGCCCAAGCTGCTCCGTGTGCTCCAGGAGAGAGAGATAGAAAGACTCGGCGGCCTCTATCCTATCAAAGTCGATGTCCGCATAGTGGCGGCAACCAACAAGAACCTCGATGAAGAGGTAAAGCAGGGCCGCTTCAGGGAAGACCTCTTCTACCGCCTGAACGTAGTGCAGATAGAGATTCCGCCCTTAAGGGAGAGGAAGGAGGATATCCCTCTATTTCTCGATTTCTTCCTGAAAAAATTTAACCAGAGACACAGGAAAAACGTGAAAGGATATGCAAGAGAGGCCCGGGATGCCCTTATCAAGCATGACTATCCCGGGAATGTGAGAGAGCTCGAGAACGTCGTGGAACGCGCCGTCGTCCTGGCAAGGGGAGAGTACATCACGAGGGAAGACCTCTCCATGTTCAACACGGCCGAGCCGCTGTCCGCCGACGGCAGCATGAAGCAGGTGGTTGAATCGGTGGAGAAGAGGATGATCACTGAAGCCCTCGTCTCTACCAACTGGGTACAAACAAAAGCTGCGGAAGCAATCGGTGTCAGCGAAAGAATGTTGAGGTATAAGATGAAGAAACTGAGTATTGCGAAGGAGGGGGGAGGCTCCAGCGGCTCTGCCGATGGAGGGGGCGCTGAGCCCTAATAAAGGCCTTTGTGAGGGGGGAGGCTCCGTGAGCTTTGCTCATGGAGGGGGCGCTGAGCCCCGGTAATAGCATGTTGAGGTATAAGATGAAGAAACTGAGTATTGCGAAGGAGG
>Ga0187870_1003196_pt1 | contig 12858 bp, 10 predicted proteins | sample June2016WEW_13_1_3_FD_132974 | JGI IMG/M metagenome (GOLD analysis project Ga0187870, IMG submission 132974) | Peatland microbial communities from SPRUCE experiment site at the Marcell Experimental Forest, Minnesota, USA - June2016WEW_13_150 | ecosystem: Environmental > Terrestrial > Soil >... | reverse complement strand
TCCTAATTGCGGGATGGAGCAGAGACGATGATCCCGCAATTAGTGAAGTTATCACTATGGGACACCTTCCGCTCCGTCCTTTTTTTGTATTGTCTCCTTGAAACAGGTGCTTTATCATCAAAATGTGAATCGGCGTTAAAATATGACCCGCTATAGGCGTCCAAGGTTGACCCACAGAAAATTCATTATTTTATAATAGTAACAAGGAGTTCACAGTTCAAAATATGGGTCATTATTGGACGCCGATTCGGCCTATAGGTGGGTCATTATCGCATGCCGATTCACAAGGGTCTTCAACTCAGACCTTTCAAGAGTTTTGAGCCGCATGAATTGTGAAAAGTGTGGACTAATCTTCTTTAGGCGGTCAGCAATTTTATCGGTATCGATATCAACGGTTAAGTCGTAGACCACCTTATTGATAACCGGATAGAGTGACGTACATAGATACTTAAAGTGGCTATCTTTCTCTGAATTTTTTAGTTGATCTCTTAATTCAAAATATTGTTTGGATTTCTTAACACACTTCAGGAATTGGGCAATGTCATTGGCAACAAAGCAATTAGTGATCTCATCGTTTATGAACCCCTGTACATCATCGGATACTGGTGACGGCAATGCATGGATGGCTCTAATAATCTTTATGTAATTATCGAGGTACCTGGCAGTCTTGTGAATTGCGCCGACCGAAGGTCTTGAATCGAAGGCCTTCACTGGAATGTCCATTTCCATAAACCACTTTATATCGTTGATGACCTGGTATCTTAGATTCCAATGAAAATGCCAATTGCTGATGGCTTCGAGCAGTTTCTTACGATTTCGGTATCTGAAATCCAGTGACAAATGAGACTTTACTTTTTTTCTCGCACGCCTGGACCTAAGGGAAAAATGGTAACTTGCCCACGATTTTGAAGAACTAATCAATGTAGATAAATGAGAGCCTACTTCCTCAAGTACATTTATATCTGGATACCCTGGGAGATTATCCTCTGCGTCATATTTTCTTAACAGCTGCGTTTTTTCTGACAAGGTTTTCGCTCTTGACTCGATATCAATAATTTCGTCACCAATTTTTGCAACAAGACGTCTTAAAGAATCAAAGTCAACTTCGGAATCATAGGACTGCGACAGTGTTCTTGATGCCGAAACGAGGCTATCACCGTATCTAACAATCCATTGAAGTATTCCATCCACATAAGCGCCGATTTCTTGATTGGGGCTGCTTCCTCTTAGACTATTACAGAATGTGTGCACTCCAGAATCATCCAGGATGTTCTGTTTTATCCAATCGTAGGCATCCATTAGTTTCTTTATATTCTCTATTGATGTTTGAATATTGTGACGAGAAATTTCCACTGGGTGACCACAGGCACCACATTTTGCATCAAGCTCAATTCTTGTTTTTGGTACTTTGTTCCTTTTCGAGCATTGCTTACATTGCACAATTAAATTATCTCCTGCATCTTCAAAAGAAGAGTGATCGTAAGGAGGAAGGCATTTTTCAATTTCGGCGTAGCATTCATTGTTGTTCATTTCAGCGATCAGAGACGTGTACTCAGTAAGCGCTTGTGCCACAATTGAATCCATCCCGCTCGGTACAGTATCCGGGGGATCGATAATATCGTAGTTCCGAATGTCGTGATACTTTCGGTAATGAGAATGGTTATCCCGCTCCAAGGTCTTTAATTCCGAAAACCTGACCTGAAGCTTTTTGCTGCTGCGGTCCTTTTCTATCAGCTCGCTCATAAGATTATTGATCCTGGCCTCATATTCTTTTGTGTCCACGTGTGTAATGTATGATTGAAATCTTTCGATTTTGTTTGTGAGTTCTTTAATTGATTCTTTTTCACTCTTCAGAAGCGACATTGCCAAATAATCAATTGACGGCATGTTCTTTGTGATAACTTCCAGGGCTTTGTTTTGATGGCTCGATACCAGGACCGTCTTTCCCTGGGCTATGAGATGACAGACAATGTTTACGATAGTTTGAGATTTTCCTGTACCGGGAGGACCCTGTATGACAAAGAGGCGCGAATTCTCCGCTTTAACAGCCGCTAATCTCTGTCTCTTGTTGCTCTGAAGGGGGAAAAGCAGCGGCAACTTCCCCTCACTTGACGCCGGATCATCCGTATCTTCAACGATGTTCGCGTCCTCGGGTTCAGAAAGCATCGTATTAATAACAGTATCATCATCAAATTCATTGATCTGCGAGAGGCTTGCCAAATCATCGAGCAGGTGGGCATTAGTTCTTCGTGCATTGATTATCGTCGAGGCATTAACGATCCTGATGTCAGACCGATTACTTAATTCAAGAGCCATTTTTAAGGAGACTTTTTCAGGCGCGTATTCCAGTCTCCCTAGTCCCGGAATCAATTGAGACAGTTTCTGAATGATCTTTTTGACAGTGTAGAGATCGAAATCATCAACGTGGAGATCCGGAAGAATCTGTTTACGAATAATTTCAACTTCCTCATCTGATTCGACAACGTGCTTTATTAACTGGAAGTTCAATGCCGGTATTTCTGTTTCTTTGGTGAGCGTTACAAGGTTTTTCAATGGATCAAATTCCATCATAACTTTGTTGTAGAAAAGCGGTGCACATATCCTCTTCCTGCCATATTTTCCGGTCAGAAGGGGAAACCCAATGACTATTTCTCTATTGTAGGGATCGAATTGTTGTTTCCTGTATATGGCAACCATAATGGCAGACGCATTTTGTCTTTCTTGTTCTTCTAAAGTTATGGGTGTTTCATCAAACAGGTCAATTTGTTCTGCACGTTCTTCGCTTTCTTCAAAATCGTTGGCTTTTTGAATTATTTTGCTTACCGTTGGCGAAAAGACCCTTTCTATCTTGAAGGAGATTGATTCACCACTGATTAGCTCACCTATTTCCTGGACAAAAACGCCGAGATCAGTTGTTAATCCATGTGCAATCACCTTGTTTATATCTACAAAGTGTTTACCGGCCTGAGTTGAGACAGAGCGAAGCAAATCCCTGTAATATTTAGCAAGATTTTGTAAATCGCTATTAAAATTATCAGTACCAGGCATTGTCATTCCCTCCTTTTTATAGTAAAAGAATAATCGACCCCCCCATAACCGCAGAACCGCGCTCTCTATTGAGTAACGGGGTTACGCGAAATCAGTCCATATGTCCCTCTTAAGCGAATGCTTAAAAAGGGTTCACAATACTGTCCTGAAGACAGGATTGATTTTTTCATTATTCATTTCTCCTTTCGAAAACTGGATTTTGGTTGCCTTTACTTGTTAGAACGGAATTGGCGAAGAAAACCGGACACACTTTAGAGAAAATTTCATCATGGATGCTGAGACAGAAGTCCTCATAGATCAGTTTAAGCTTGGTAATTCTGAAGCCTTCCACAAGCTTTACGCGCGTTATCAGGGAAAGATTCTCAGTATTGTCCGCTTGAAATTGGACAATAAAACCAGGGACTTATTGAAAGTACAGTCAATGGACGTGCTACAAGAAGTCTTTTTCACTGCATTCAGCAAAATCCAAGATTTTAAGCCAATGACGAAAGGTTCCTTCTGCCACTGGTTAACCAGAATTGTTGAAAATCATATTAAGGATCTCCTTGATCATGCGTTAGCTCAGAAGAGGAAAGCTACAGGAGGGGAACAGCCTCTGGATGAGATACAGGAAATGGGTTCAAATGGCGGGTTAAGATTCGGCGATATTCTGCCTGCTACGATTACTTCTCCGACGCAACATCTCCTGAAACGAAATATCAGGTCAGCTATTGATGGCATCATGCTACAGCTGAACGATCGGGAGCGTGAAATAATCATTCTACATAAATATGAAGAATTAACATTCCGCGAAATAGCCGAAATGGAAAAAAGGCAAGAAGACGCTGTAAGAAAACAGTTCCACCGTGCTTTTATCAAACTTATGTCATTCGCAGAAAAGGATCCAATACTTAGAGAGCTTCGTCAATGACAGGTGTGCAAGATCTACAGGAAGATATTGTAAACGAATTCATAGAAAAATGCATTTCTATGGATGATTCAAATGTATTGAAGGAATACTGTGACAAATACCCTTCATTGGAAAAAGTGTTTGAACAAAAATACAACCTTGTAAAACTGTTGAATGACAATTTCGACGTTGAGAATCTGGTAGGCAAGAAGATAGGAGATTATGTAATTTACGAAGAAATAGGTCGCGGTGGGATGGGCATAGTTTACCTTGCCTGGCAAGTCTCACTCGAAAGATTTGCAGCCTTGAAGGTCCTGCCTTTTGGCTTGTCTTTTGATCCGGGATTGCTCACCCGCTTTCAGAGGGAAGCAAAAATCATTGCCAGATTTGCCCACCCAAATATTGTTCCTATTTATTCCTATGGTGAAGAAAAGGGCACTTATTATATTGCAATGGCCTTTGTTCCCGGACTTTCCCTAAATAAAATCATAGCTGGCCTAAAAAAAATACCACCGGCCCAAGTCAACACTGAACGTGTCAGAGATATCATCCAGACTCATGAAGATTTCATCAGGCTTAAATCAGATTCTACAGGAGATGGTTCACAAGATTCCATCACGACCAAGCGTGACCCATCTTTTTGGAATATGCCTTACCATAGATTTGTCTTTTCAATGTTCGCAGAAATACTGGATGCAATTATATACGCCCACAAGAACAACATTTTCCATGGCGATATCAAGCCTTCGAACATAATGCTTACGGCTGAAGGTATTCCCGTGCTCGTAGATTTTGGACTAGCTAGAGATATCAAAGCGCTTGTCACCACACAGTCAAGTGATTTTCTCGGCACAATAGCCTATTCTGCACCAGAACAAATTCAATCCAACCGAATAGATCATTATACAGATGTCTGGTCATTAGGAGTTACTCTGTACGAATTGTTGAGCCTGAAACATCCCTTCTATATGGAGAGCTTATCTAAATCGATATCCAATATCATCCATGAAGATCCTCCCCTGATCCGCAGTCAAAACAAGAGTTTTCCGAAAGACGCAGATGCTGTTGTCATGAAGTGCTTAGAGAAAACACCCGAAAAGCGATATGCCAACGCAGAACTCTTGAAAAGAGATATGATAAATTTCCTGGATTCAAAACCGATCAGCGCAAAGCCCGTCGGGGTCGTTGGCAAATCTTTAAAGTGGATTAAAAGAAATCTCGTCATCTCTATATTAATTCTTGGTTTGCTCTTTGCTGGAGCGTTAAGCTCGTTCTTGTACCTTAGGAATACAGTTGAGAATTTAATAAATGAAGGATCCGTCTTTTATGACCATGGCAATTACATTGAATCCCAGAAAAAATACGAACAAGCCCTTCGGTATGTGAATATGTTTCCATATTCTGAACAGCGCCAAAAGAATGTGCTAAGCAAGCTCGGTGATGTATCTTTAGCAAAAGGAAACTATGAAGAAGCTAGGAAATATTATGAAAGGATACTTGAAATAGACCATTCTTACACCTCGGCCCTTTCAGGCTTAGGACAGGTTCATTTAGAAACGGGACATTATGAAGACGCAATAAGATATTATAATCAGGCGATCCCATTGTCTCCGATGGATAGAGATGCCCGTTACGAACTCGGACTGGCCTATGAATATGCAAAGCGATACGAGGAAGCAATCAAGAGTCTTCAAGCTGCACTTAGGATTGCCCCAAAGGACGAAGGGGTGCTGAAAGAAATAAAATCTGTACTCAATGAATTAAGAATCCCTGATTCTCAAAAAAGAAAATGTTTGGAGGCGAGAGGCTTTTATAAACGAGAAATTGAATCCATATTGAAGTGATCTAAGATGCCGAAGGAAGCTGTCTTAACAGCAAGTAAAGACGGTAACAAATCAATACTTCTTTCTAATCAATGATTGATGTATTCTGAGAATCATGCTTGAGTACAAACGCTATTGATTGGAATGATTTGGCACCGCCGGAAACCCAGGCGGCGAAGGGAAGAAAACAAACTTCATCCTAAATATCGGAAGAAACCTGTCTACTTGAATCAAAGTGCTGATTTTTAGTTTCTGCGCAATTATCAAGACTTTGCTTTTCTCGTTCGGAGTTAAAGTTGGATAAGGTGTTTATTAGGTTTGCATGTCTCTTGCTCTTCGTAACGCTGTCAAATAGCGCATTTGCAGAGACTAAAACATTTATAAAAGAATATACCTATCAAGCTTCTGAACTCGATAGTCTTTCGTCAAGTCGAATGCTTGCCCTTGAACAAGTTAAACGTCTATTGCTGGAAGAACTAGGTGTGTTTCTCACAAGTCAAACCGAAGTCGTTCACTCTCAACTCACCAAAGACCAAATTCTATCGATCACCGCCGGTATCGTTTCAGCAACCGTCTTGGATGAGAAGTGGAACGGACACCAGTTTTGGCTGAAAGCACAGATTACCGCGGATCCACAAAACGTCCTTGAAGCGATTAAGGCTGTTGTTAATGACGTAAAAAAATCTGAAAGCCTGAAAATCGCCAACAAGAAGATCGACGACCTAAAACTGCAACTTGAGATTGTTAAGAAGAATCCCTTTGCGACTGAAACAGAAAGGCAACGAGACTACAATAAAATTATAGACAAACTAAGTGCTGCTGACTTGATGCTCGAATACTGGTCTATTGCTTACAGCGACACCGGTGAAATAACAAAGGCCAAGAGAGGTGAGCTTGTCCAATATCTATCACGAATAATTTCTAAAGACAGCACTATTGCTGAAGCTTATTTTGCGCGTGCTTACAATTACATGCTTCTTGAAATGTACAAAGAAGCTATAGGCGACTTTTTGTATGCCGCAAAAGCTAATTATTACCCCGATCAAGCTTATTCTCACCTTGCTCGTATATATCAAAAACTTCACCAATACGACAAATACGTTGAAGTGCTTTTTAAGGCATTGAGTAACAGTGAAGTTGTCTCACTAAAGCACCTAGATTATCCAAAGCTGACCGACAAAGAGTATGCAACTTTATTTAAAAAAACTCCTAACGATTCCAGGCTCTATTTAATCCGTGCTCGTGACTACTTTAGCCAAGGCTCTTTTGGGGGGAAATATTTCAATGACAAGAAAAATACAGCCAATTTTCTTAACTCTGTAAATCGGTCACTCAAGTTAAACGCCCGGGAACCTATCGCATACCTAATGCTAGCCGAACATTACAGAGACCAGTTGATGCCCAACATGGATATTGATCAATATGAGAAAATTGCAAAGGAATGTTTAAAATACTGTTCAATGGGGCTTCAATATTCTAATAGGTCAACAACTACCGAAGAATTTTTATTCATGCGGGCAAATTATGGTAACGGCATTTTGGATGATCGTACTAGAATGAATGATTACGAGCGGCTTGTTGCTCTTAAACCTGATGCTACTACATACATAAAGTCTTTGGCGGAACTTAAACTGAAGTTCCGCTTGTACAATGAAGCACTGTATTTGTATGATAAAATTTTAGAGATTGATTCAAAGACAGATTACGAAAATAAGTACGACATTTATCAGTCTATAGGAGATGTGTATCTTGCAATGAATAAAATTGCTTCTGCCATTGATATGTACAACAACGCTATAGATGACATGAACAGAGAATTATCAAGGTATGCCGTCCATCTCGAAACTAATAAAAATGACAGCACAACGATTTGGCTTGCAGATAGTTTGAAGTCGGAAAAAGCCAAGTTGTTAGATTATATTGCGTATCTAAAAACGACTTTGAGATAAAGAAGAAGGGCCGAAGCAATTCTCAACAGGCCGTTTTTGACAGCGCAATTCAACATAATCTTCAAAGTCACAAAGAGTTGTTCCAAGGACAAAATCGTATATTCACCCTTTCTTTCGGTAATCAACAGCTCTCTGATTTCTTAATGTCGTTTGTTTGTAGGCGTAATGCGCAACCGCGCATAGTCCATAAAGTCGTTTTTTTAAGAAGATATTTTTAAGACTTCGTCCATTCTCTTATAATCCTTACTTCCCCTCTTATCAGAAAGATTTGTAATACAGCGTACTGCCATTATCTGTAGCAAGTGCGAATTAGCTGCAAAAATCGAGAAAAAGCCATTTTTATTATGTTCTTCAGCTCTTTTTTCGCTAGATTCTGCAACAAAGAACTGGACTTCCTTAGCAAGCAGAGCGTTGGTACTCATGAAACGGCAATGATGCCGTATCACAGCGAAAGGAGACCAACCATGGCTAGTGCTAATAAGAGTAAGAAAAATGTAAATCATAATCAGAAGACCAGTAAGCAGAGTGATAAATCAAAGAAGAAATTCCCCGATGCAAAAGGAGATTCCAAGCAGGCTATGCTGATCGAGTTGCTGAAGCGTCCCGGCGGCACCACCATCGATGAAATGGTCAAAGCGACAGGCTGGCAGCAGCATAGTGTCCGTGGAGTGATGTCCGGCATATTGAAAAAGAAGCTGGGGCTCTCCATCGCTTCGGAGAAAGAGGAACGTGGACGAATCTATCGGATCGCCACATGAAGCATCGCTTATTCCTCACTACGCGAAGGCTCGGTAATGAACTGGAAAGTCTCCAAGCCCCCGACCGCGGAGAGCTGATGGCAAAATGGCGGAACCTGTATGGCACAGAACCACCTGTGGGAGTCCGGAATAATTTTCTGATGCATGCCATAGCTCACCGCATGCAGGAAATGGCATTGGGCAAACTGAAACCTGTCACTCGCCATTTTCTGGAAAAGGCTGCGAAAGACAACGCATCCAGACAGCAGATATTACCTGTTATCAGCAACATTAAGCCTGGCACACGGCTGTTGCGTGAGTGGCATGGGACAACTTATGAGGTAATCGTAATGGAGGACTGTGTATATTGTGATGGCAGACGCTACCGCTCGCTTACTGAATTAGCAAGCGCCATCACCGGCACACACTGGTCGGGTCCCATGTTCTTCGGGCTGAAGAAGCGGGAGGTTTCATGAGCACAAGACCAGTATTCCGCTGTGCCATCTATACCCGCAAGTCTTCAGAAGAGGGGCTGGATCAGGACTTCAATTCTTTGCATGCACAGCGGGAAGCGTGTGTGGCGTATATTGACAGCCAGAAGCATGAGGGCTGGCAAGCTGTCAAGACGCACTATGACGATGGCGGATTCAGTGGCGGTAATATGGAGCGTCCCGCATTGAAACAATTAATGGAAGATATTGAGGCCGGGAAAGTAAATGTTGTGGTCGTGTATAAGGTGGACCGGTTGACCAGATCGTTAACCGACTTCGCCAAGATCATCGAGCGTTTCGATAAGCATAGCGTTTCATTCGTCTCAGTCACACAGCAGTTCAATACTACAAGTTCCATGGGAAGACTTACACTGAACGTCCTTCTCTCCTTCGCGCAGTTTGAACGGGAAGTTACCAGTGAACGTATCAGGGATAAAATTGCAGCCTCCAAGAAGAAGGGCATATGGATGGGCGGAACTGTTCCCTTCGGCTATGACCACGAGAATCGTAAACTGCTCATCAATCCTAAGGAAGCCCAGATCGTTAAGCATATGTACCATCGCTACCTGAAGCTTGGATGCGTCCGCCTGCTCAAAGAAGATCTCGACAGACAGGGGATTCGTTCCAAAGTCCGAGGAGAGAAAGGCGGTTGTCCATTCTCACGGGGGATACTCTATGGGATTCTCTCCAACCCGATCTATATAGGGCAGATACGCCATAAGGGAACCTGCCATCAGGGTCAGCATGAGGCAATCATCGACCGGGAACTGTGGGAACAGGTTCAGCAGTTTATGGCCGGTAACGCGGTGGAACATAAGAAGCGTTATCCGGATATTGTAGCGTTTCCACTAATGAACAAACTATTCGATGTCTCAGGCGAGCGCCTCGTATCCAGCCGCGCCAATAAAAAGGGAAGGCGCTACCGCTATTATATCTCAGAAAGCCTGAGGTCAGATCCGAGAGATGCTTCATCAAGCGGGTGACGATTGCCGGCGCAGGAAATTGAGCAGGTGATCGCGCATACAGCATTAGAAATTATCCTTGATGAGGTTGCCGTTATTGCCGCGCTGCAGGAGTCGGGGATCGCAGCACGCTACTTTCCCCCCGCACTCAATGCTGCCCGAAAGATTCAACCCGATGCTGCAGACCTGATCGACAGATTCGTTCAGCGTGTGGAGTTGCGACAGGATGGGATACGCCTTACGCTGTCCCTGGCGCCGCTGGTGGCACCAGAGGTGGGCTCCAGCGGTTCAACCGTTACACGCGATATCCCGATGCGGATGAAACGGCGGGGAATAGAGATGCGGCTGGTAATTGGTGGTGCCGGACCGGCACGGGTGGACCAGACCTTACTGAAAACCATTGTTCTCGCCAATAAATGGTTCAATGATCTGGTATCGGGACAGGTGCACAATATGGCTGAAATCGCATCACAGGAAGGTGTAGACAAGAGCTATGTTTCCCGGGTAATGAATCTCGCCTTTCTTGCCCCTGACATTACTGAAAGCATCATAGCGGGGCGGCAGCCTGCCGATCTCTGTGTTGAAAAGCTCACCAAGGGGATTGATTTACCTCTTGATTGGGCACAGCAGCGTCAACTTCTCGGTTTCGTCTAAACCCTTCAGTTGACGGACAAAATCTTGACCAGAGAAAGTATCTAATATCATGGCTTTTACCTGCTTCAGGCTGGTTTCTCTGGTCAACTTAGCCAGCCAACCCACGCCACGTGCGCCCCTCCGGGCGCATAAACCGCAGAATCTCTCCTGCGTGAGACTTCATGGTGGGTCAGGGCAGAATTGAACTGCCGACACCTGGATTTTCAGTCTTTACATCTGGAAACATAGGGATAAGACGGGGAAACAATGGGTTATTTTCTGTAAAGTGTTGACCAAGTGTTGACCAAGTAATAAAAGATAAATACCCAGTAATAGCGAAACTCTCATTTCGTTGAAAAGCCCGTTACGCAAGTGCCTTGCCAGGATTTGGTAATCGAACCAATGAACAAGCGTCCTGTTGATGGAAGTGGGTATTGAGAACACCTACTATAGACTTACTGGTAGAAACATTGATAATAAGAAAGGCAAAACCATTTCTGGTTCTGCCTTTCTCTAAGGTCATCAATTTTAGACATTCACTTTATGGCAGTATATATTTAATCGTTCCTTTACTATAAGATATCCCAACTCCTTCTAAAGTTGAACGTGCCGTTCTTCGGGTCATTTCAAAACTGCCCTTAATCCCAGCGGCTTTCCCCGTGCCTCCGGTGATGGTAAACATTCCCTTCGCAAAACTTACGCCACCCGGGTTTACATTTCCGGCCATTTCATATGTACCAAAAACCTTATCACCACCCTGGAGGTTCCAAACACCCCAACCCCGCTCATTCTTGAATTCATTTTTTTCAATTTTCATCCCCCCAAGGGTACGAACTGTTGCATTGTGAAATAATCCTCCGCCTGTGTCATTAACAGTTAAGCCAGTAGCTTCGTAAGCAAAGTAAAGAATGCCTTCTCCTAAGGGAAGGACCTTTGATGTAACATAATAGGTGGTAGTACCTGGTTCGCTCACTTCTTTGTTCTGGGCATAAACATTCACCCCAAAAGTAAGCAATAAAACTAAACTCAATACCAATAGCAAAATAGATTTTCTCATGGTCACCCTCTTTCTTTTGTTGTTAGGGTTAGACATCTTTTACATCGAAAACAAAATATAACCGTCATCCAGAAATAAAAAACCCCGTCTTGTTGTAAAAGACAGGGCTTCAATGTTTGATTCATTCCCCCTATATGAGGAAATTTGTAAAGATGGCAGCCTTTTCTTGTAGTGTCAATTACTTCTTTTAACTTTCATGCTACGCTTAAAGTATGCAAAGTCAAGGCAATTCTTTAATTATTTTCAAAGTATAGATGTGTTCGTTAATGTTCACTATTGATTGAATCTGGATGGAGGCATTGTCTGAGCGTTCTTATAGGATGCTTTAGTAATATCTTGACTTCTGAATTGATGGTGGCATCCTACTGTAACCGGGGGGACACCCGAAAATGTCTATTCTTGTTTCTGAGGATAATTTGCTCACAGCAGCCGGAACCGTGAGGTCAGGAAGGTGTCTTACAGCACCTAATCAACGCTGTGGGCATTTTTCATGGAGGTGGAGAAATGACAAGGATTAAAAAAGATGAAATACTGGGGTATCAATTTGATACTGAAACCATCTGCAGAGAATGTGTGACATTGGAAGAACTGAAAGATTTAACCAGAGCTGAGTTACTAACTGCGAAAAGTATCCGTGAGGACCTGGTTTTTTGTGACAGATGCAAAAAACGGATTGAGGGTTGATTCCTGAAGGGTGGGTTTGTTTTTATGAAAGGGGGCAATGATATGACAAATACTTTTGGTGTTATTATTGTACTACTCACCTGCTTGCTGATATTACCCTGTCCAAAGGATGTGAACGGTGCGGATTGGATATGGTATGGTAATTCAAATGGTCTATTATTTTTTTATGATGCGGAAAATATATCTTTTCTACGACACAATATTAATCAGGTGTGGATTGCAAGCATTCCAGAGTCTGAAGAAACTCGTGTGAAACATATACAGAATGAGAGAAATGCAGGCTTAGCCATGCCAGAAAACTGGGGGTTCTTGGAAGCCTTATATGAAATTAATTGTAAAGATAGAACAAGCATGCTTCTCGAGTCTAAAGATTACAACATAAAAGATAAATTAATGAGCACACATACTGAAAAACATCCATCTCCTACACATCTTTCACCAGAAACAATGATGGGAGAGCTATGATGTTCCCCCGGAAAAGCGGACACACAGTTAAGCTGCTTTATCGGACATTCGGTTATCAAATTCAAGAGGCGAGAGATACCCCAAGGATGAATGCCTCCTAATGCGGTTATAAAAGACTTC
>Ga0187870_1003186_pt1 | contig 12889 bp, 10 predicted proteins | sample June2016WEW_13_1_3_FD_132974 | JGI IMG/M metagenome (GOLD analysis project Ga0187870, IMG submission 132974) | Peatland microbial communities from SPRUCE experiment site at the Marcell Experimental Forest, Minnesota, USA - June2016WEW_13_150 | ecosystem: Environmental > Terrestrial > Soil >... | reverse complement strand
GAACGCAGGGGCGAACTGAGCAGGCCGGGGCGGGTAGTGGCTCCGATGAAGGTGAAGGGGCGAATCTCCATCACGTGGGTGCGCGCGGCGGGGCCCTGGCCGATGATGATGTCGAGCTTGTAGTCTTCGAGGGCGGTGTAGAGCTTTTCTTCGAGGATCGGCTGCATGCGATGAATTTCGTCGAGGAAGAGCACCTGGCGCTCGCGCAGGTTGGTGAGGATGGCGGTCAGGTCGCCCTGGATCTGCAGGGCAGGGCCGGAGGTTTGCTGGAAGCCCACGTCCAACTCATTGGCAATGATGGTGGCGAGGGTGGTTTTGCCGAGGCCAGGGGGGCCGAAGAGCAGGACGTGGTCGAGGGCCTCACCGCGGGATTTGGCGGCTTCAAGGGCGATGGCGAGCTGTTCCTTGGCTTTGGACTGGCCGATGAACTCGCGCAGCCAGCGGGGACGCAGTTTGAGCTCAAAGCCCTGCTCTTCGTCGGCGCGCGCGGCGCTTACGAGACGTTCCGGGGAGTTGTCGCGGGCGATGGCCATGCTCCAGAGAAGTGTAACGGGTGTTGGCCGTGAGGGCAAAGCGCGTTTGGACGCCGAGGCGGCCCCAGACCGTGCCGGTTTGGGTTCTTTGCGGTTTTTCTCTCGGCCGACTACCACCAAAGTGCCTTGACCGGGGCTTCTAACTGGGTGTATGCTGAGTGCGTTTTTAAAAGAAGTCGATGATCCGACTTGATTTACCATGAACAAAGAGGGCTCTTGCGGACCCTGCGGTTCGGCAATCGGGAGACCAACAATCGATGGTGGAAGAGGCTTGAGGCTTGGTCGTGAATTGGCGGAGCCGAGGCCGGTCTCAAACCCAGGAGATTACCCATGCTTGATCGTTCCTGTTTGAGTGTGTTGCTACTGGCTGGTCTAGTTGTGCCCATTGCCGGTTGCGGTACCTCTTTAGTAGATGCCATCTCGGTTACCCCGGCCACTCAATCTGTTGCGGTAAGCCAGACAGCGCAGTTTACCGCGACCGGGACCTACAACCACGGGAGTCATCCCTCCAGCACGCAGAATGTAACCGACGAGTCGACCTGGATCTCCAGCGCTCCAAACGTGGCGACCGTCGATTCTTCCGGAATGGCCACTGGAGTGTCCGCGGGCACAGCAACGATTACGGCTAGCATTCCCGGGTACACGGGCGTTCTTTCCTCCAGCGCACTCCTCACTGTTACAGGCGCGAGCGGAGTAAGCGCGGATATCGTTTCAGTCGCCATCATCCCCAGCGATGAGACGCTGTCAGCGGAGGGGCAGACCAGTCAGCTTATTGCCATTGGCACTTCGGGAACCTCCGGCCTTCAACTCGAAGTGACCAGGTCGCCGCAGCTCACGTGGGGTTCCAGCATTCCAACCATAGCCTCCGTCAGCACGACAGGACTTGTTACGGGCCTGAGTGTAGGTTCTACAACCATCACGGCGATATACACGAACCCCGATAACACTGTCGTGTCGGCACCCCCTGCGACCATCACCACCACATCCACACCCGCGCCGGAGCCTCTGCTTTCGCTCTCCATTATTCCGAGCAGTCTTACCGTCCTCAATTTGCAGGGTACAGGGAATTTCCTGGCCATCGGAACGTTTTCGACCACTCCAAACGTGAGGGATCTGACAAACTCGGTCACCTGGCTCTCCTCAATGCCCAGCGTTTTCCCTGTGAGCACGAACTCAGACCCTGCAAATCCGGGGGCTTCCGGCGGGGTTGTCACAGCCTACGGGTCTGGAAACGCCGTCATCATTGCTGAAGCAACGGATCCAACTACGGGGTCTATACAAACCGCCACGGCAACGTTCAACTGCCCCCTGGTTCTCCCCAATCCCAACGGCAACCCGCCAACCCCAGGTTCATGTTATCCGGGTTCGGAGGCACCAGGGTTGCTGTCAACGCTGACCGTCTATAACGAAGGATTGAACACCACCAATTGGCTGGTGACGGCTCCTTCCGCCACGAACACGCCGGACGTGATCCATTGCGGTCCCGGCTGGGCCGGTGACGGCAACACTGGCGGTTCGGTCTGCACGGCGACCTACCCCTACACCATAGGCACCTTAGGCACCACCGTGCTGGTGACTGCGCCAGCCCAGGCGGGAGTCAACTTCGGTGGATGGTCCTACAACTGCACGCCAAGTACCGCCACCGGTGTGCCGCTCCCCGGTCCGGTCTTCTATACTGCAGCCGGGCCGAACTATTGCACGGTTGTGCTCGGACAACCAAACCTACTTTACAACCCAAATGACCCACTTAGTTCAACAAATTTTCCATACTATACATCTAACGAAACCGTGGGCGCCATCTTCAACTAAACCGCGAAAATGGCAAAGAAAGCCGCTCTTCGGGGCGGCTTTCCTGCGTTTGGCGGTAAAGTTGAGAGTTGCCGCCGGGTCTACACAGGCAAAGTCACTACGCCAGCCACCAGCTTGTAGTGGAAGCCCTCGAAAGGTTCGCTGAGACTCACGCTGAGGAATGTGCTGGGGGGCTTGGCTTTGAAGAAGAAAGCATGGGGGTAGATTCCGGCGGGCAAGAGTTTAAGCTGATCCAGCCAGACGGGATCGGTGACAGCCAGATCGTAGCGAGTGCGGACGACGTGGCCGGCTCGGAAGATGGCGCGATTCTTGCGCTTGCCGGCTTCTTCGCGAATCCACCACCACAGGTCTTCCGGATGGATAAGTTCGAGGGACTTCTCCACGGGAGTTCCTTCGATCTTGCGGCCATAAACCCGATCGCCATATCCCTGCAAAATAGCCGGTCCCTTGCTCACGTATGCAGCAAGAAACTTGGCATCGCGAGGCTCGTCAAAGCGTCGAACCGGTTGCCAGGGCTTCCCTGTCACATACACATCTTCCGGGTGGCAGTTGGAACCGCATTTTTCACCAAGTTCTACCTCGAATACATCCATCAGCGCGGCCTGTCTCCCGTCTGGATAGCAGGTCTCTTTCAGGGTTAGGCAGCCGGGCACCCTTCGACCAACAAGGCGAACCCAATGCTTTGTGACAAGGCTGATTCCGGCCACACAGCGATGGTCATGCTTGTAGGAGTTTGCAAGGCAGACGATACGGTCGAAACCCACGGAGTTGGGCTCACTTTCAGGATGTGAATTAAAGATGGTAAAATTCTACACCTTCCCAGTGTTCCTGTAAATACTCGAGAACCAGCCGCCGGTGGCAATGCTCCGCGGTTGGCTCGCTGCACAAGAGCACTGTTTTCCGCGCAAAGCTCTCTTTATCGATCGTGGTCTCGATGTTTCTGGCGCGTATGAGGGCAAGAAAGGCCTCTTCATAAGCATCCCAGCCGCCCTTTTGTTTTTTATAAGCGTCGAGCATCTCCTGTGTGGGGGCAAGCAGGGGCTCGTGTTCATAGTCCGCGCCGCAGATTTCACGGAGAAAGTAGGCCAAGTCGGCCTGCTTGGCGAATGCGGCAAGCTGGGAGGTGTTGTTCAGCCGCACATCGAGCAGGCGCTCGATGCCGTGAGCCTTCAATGTGCCGAAGAACTCGCTGGCGCTCTTTTGGGTAAAACCGATGCTGTAGATCTCCATTGGTCCTCGTCGATTTCCGCGAAGAGTGCGGGCTGGGAGCCGACCAGCGGCTTGCCGGCCTGGGCGGCAACCGTCTCGTCGGATTCCAGACGGCCGTCGCCGCGAATGTGGAGCATGGTGTGGCCGCGCTCGGTGAGAACGCGGCCGATGAGCAGGCGGCGATGGCAGTGGGCTGGGTCTTCCTCGCCGCAAAGCAGGGCTACACGGAAGCGTTCCATGCCGGACTCAAGGCGGCCGATGGCCGCCTGGAAGCGGGCGTCGTCGCGGAGCCGGCTGTAAAGAACACGGCCTTTGGCATCGTAATAAGCGGGATTGGAGGGGCGGCCACCCAACTCCTCGCCAAGGAAGAGGTAACGGATTCCCGCCTGCTCCAGCGAGCGCTGCATGAGTTCCTTGTCGAACTGCGGGACGTACTTCGAGTAGGGAGAGCTGCGCGTATCGACCACCACCTCAACCCCGTGCTGGCGGACGAGGGCGAGCCATGCTTCGAGGTCGTGGTTGGAGTGACCGAGGGTGAAGAAACTGCTCATGCTCAAGCCCTTGCAGAGGAGGATAGCACCGAAGCGGTTGTCCGGTTGTGAGAAACAGGGAACTCCGTAAGCAACCGTTTAGACTGGTAGGGTTGCCCCGAGCATGATGACCCTTCGGATAGGAATCTTTCGCAGCTTTCGTTTCAATCTGCCGCAGCGCATTGCGGCCGGGTTGCTGGCGTTGTTTCTCCTACAGGGGCTGTGGCTTACGGGCCGCCAGACGCTGACGGATCGCGATTACCAATATGCGCGGTGCGGGCGCGAGATGTGGGAGCGGCCTTCGCCGCTGGCCGGGTACTTTACCACCTGCGGCAACATCCACGATGGCATTCTGGCCTACCGGCTGGCGGGGCTGCCGCTGACGCTGAACCTGCTGGTGGAGCGGGGCCTGGATCATTTCCGCAAGCCCGAGGACCGGGTGGTGCAAACCGTGGGCGAGTTGAGGGCCTCGGATTTGAGCACCTGGGAGCTGCGTCACCAGCTTACGCATGTACTGCTGCTGGAGCGTCTGCCGTTTTTGCTGGCCGGGTGCGTGCTGGGCGCGGGGCTGTGGTGGGTGACGCGGCGGCTCTACGGCAACCGGGGCGGCTATACGGCGCTGGCGCTCTACTGCTTTTCTCCGCTTGTGCTGAGGGCCTGCGTGGCGCCCAATGCCGAGGTGCTCGCCGGCCTGGGAGTGTATGGGGGCGTGTACACGTGCATCGGCGTGGCTCATGCGATGCAGGGACCGCGGCGCAAATGGCGGCCCAGGATAGTGTTGCTGACGGCGATGCTTGGTGTGGCGGCGGCGGCGCACATTGCGGCGCTGCCGGTGGCGGCGCTGCTGGGTCTGGCGGCCATGCTGTGGGTGGCCGAGGGACGCCGAGCCCAGGCGCTGCCGGTGGTGCTGGCGGCCGTGGCCGGGGCACTGGTACTGGTGTTTGCCTGCTACGGGTTTTCACCGGATGCCTTCAGCTATGTTTTCCGGTCATCGGCGGGGTTCCTGTGGGTCTCGCTGGACCCGGCCCGGCGGTTCTTCTCCACGATGGGAAACGCCGGGATTACGGTGGCCGCTGCTGCCGCCCTGGTGCTGTATCTGGGCGTGCGCAGGTCATGGTACTTCGGCAACACGGTTCCATTGATTTGCTTTTTGGTGTTGATCCTGCTGGTTATGACAGGCGCTCCGGGAAGCCCGTGGCTGTGGGCGCTGCCGTTTCTGCTCACGTTTGTGGGCGGGGTCTTTGCCGACGCCTACGAGGGGCCACGAGGACGGCTGGCGATGGGCGCGGCGGGGGCGATTTTGCTGCTGCAGGCGGCGTTCTGCGTGCTCAGCTTGCCGGGGCTGCTGTAGGGGAGCAAAAAATGCACTTGACGACATTAGGCATTTGAAAGCATAATCACATTATCCTTGTTAGTCCGGCCAGAGTTCAGCTGAGCCACTAGCGTAGGAGCGATCATCAAAACTCATTCGGTTTTGGCGGCGAAGGAATTGCAGTCTGAAGTAATGATTTAAGCCTGGATGTTAAGGTTAAGGGGTTCCTCAAAAACTCCAAACTGTACTCGTTCTTGGAAGCATGAGTCTTCTGCGGAGCCAACACGGGATATAGGGATGATTCAGAGGGAAGCCGATAGGCGGAACCCTCTGGGTTGGTGAAGCGGCGAAAGCCGGGTTGCAAATCTCTGGCCCTTGTAAATGGCAGAAAGAGAAGGAGTACTCATGGCTCAGCAAGATTGGCAAGTCAGCTCCCACGACGAATTCGCTGCTGAAGTCCGGCAGTTGTCCCAAGCGGTTCGGGAAAAGTTGAAGGCAGCGGCAGTTATTCTCAGTGAGGATGGACCGCTGCTCGGAAGACCGTTGGCTGATACGCTCAAGGGCTCACGCCACGCGAACATGAAGGAATTGCGATTTGATGCCGATGGAGGCGCATGGCGTGTAGCCTACGCCTTCGATCCAGAGCGCAAGGCCATCTTGCTGGCGGGCGGAGACAAGAGCGGAACCGGAAAGGTACGCTTTTATCGCAATCTGTTGCGCGTTGCGGATGAGCGGTTCGATCAGCATTTGCGAAATCTCCGTTTGAAGAGGTAGTCCGGATGACAGTTTCATTGGAAGAAATGCTTGCCGAAGAATCCGAAGAAAGCAGGGCTCGGATTCAGCAGTTGGTGGAGGAGATGCGGGCAGAGATGAACCTGCGTGAGGTTCGCCGTCTGCGCAAGCTGACCCAGGCCCGGCTGTCGAAGAAGCTCAAGATTGGGCAGGAGGGGGTCTCGCGCATCGAGAAGCGCAGTGACCTGTATCTCTCGACGCTACGGAGCTATGTAGAAGGCGTAGGAGGCGAACTGAGGCTGGAAGTCAGGTTCCCAGACCGGCCACCGGTGATTTTGGCTGGGTTGGGCAGGGATGACGGTGAAAAAAAGGCGAAAAAGAAGGCTGGAACCTCGGCCAAATCGAAGGCTGGGACGCGCCGCGCCGCATGAGCTTGCGATGCGCTTGATTTAACATTGGCGATGGCTTATAAAATCAAGCAAAATAAGGACTTATTTATAGGCGGAGGCCTTGCTGAAACGGCCTTTGAACGCGTAAAATAGAAGCATAGCTCGCGCAGTCCGGCCCCGCTTTCACCGGAACCTTTTTGCCGCTTTGCGGCGGGCCTGAAAAAACCCTTATGCCAGACGATCAGAACCCCCAGCTCCCTCTTGAAGGCGGTACGCCGCCCAGCAGCGGCACGAACCTGATTCCCATCAACATTGAAGAGGAGATGCGCCGCTCGTATCTCGACTACTCGATGTCGGTGATCATCGGCCGGGCGCTTCCCAGCGCGCTGGACGGATTGAAGCCGGTGCACCGGCGGGTGCTCTACACGCTGAGCGAGATGGGGCTGGAGTACAACAAGAAATACGCCACGTGCGCCAAGGTGGTGGGCCAGGCGATGGGCGTCTACCATCCGCACGGCGACTCAGCCATCTACGACACATTGGTGCGCATGGCGCAGCCGTTTACGCTGCGTTATCCGCTGGTGGACGGGCAAGGGAACTTCGGCTCGGTGGACGGCGATCCGCCGGCGGCCATGCGCTATACCGAGTGCCGCATGGCGCGCATTGCCGGCGAACTGCTGGCCGACATCGAGATGGAGACGGTGGACTTCGTGCCGAATTACGACGAGTCCACGTTCGAACCCACGGTTCTGCCCACGCGGATTCCGAACCTGATTGTGAATGGCTCAAGCGGCATTGCAGTCGGAATGGCGACCAACATTCCGCCGCACAACCTCACCGAGGTGGTGAACGCGGCGATTGCCCTGGTGAAGGACGAGAACGCGGGGCTAGCCGAGGTGCTCAAGCACGTGCAGGGGCCGGACTTCCCCACCGGCGGCTTTCTGTATGGCAAGTCCGGCATTCCCGCTGCCTACAAGACCGGGCGCGGCCGGTTCATGATGCGGGCCAGGGTGGCTACGGAGAACCTGACCAAGGAAAAACAGGCCATCATCGTCACCGAGATTCCCTACCAGGTAAACAAGTCGAAGCTCATCGAGCGCATCGCCGAACTGGTGAACGACAAGATCGTGGACGATATCGGGGACGTGCGCGACGAGAGCGATCGCGACGGGATGCGGATTGTGATCGAGCTGAAGCGCGGCGCGCAGCCTGAGATTGTGCTCAACCAGCTCTACAAGCATACCCAGATGCAGGAGAGCTTCTCCATGATCTTCCTGGCGGTGCTGAATGGGCAGCCGCGGGAACTCGGCCTCGACCAGGCCATACGCTGCTTTATCGATCACCGCATCGACGTGGTGCAGCGGCGGACGGCCTTTCTGCTGCGCAAGGCACGCGAGCGCGAACACATTCTGGAAGGCTACAAGATTGCGCTCGACAATCTGGATACGGTGATCAGGATCATTCGCGCTTCAGGTTCGAGGGCCGAGGCGCGCGAGAATCTGTATGCGTGGGGCAAGGGAACGGAGATCGTGGTCACGCTGGACCGGGAGCGGCTGCCGCACGAAGAGAAGGGCCTGACGCTGCGCCAGATCGATGCCATTCTCGAGTTGCAGCTCTACCGCCTGACGCAGCTCTCCATCGACGAGCTGATGAACGAGTTGAAGCAGGTGCGCGAGAGGATCGCGGAGTACGAGTCGATTTTGGCCAGTGAGAAGAAGCTGCGCAAGGTGATCGTGAAGGAGCTGGAAGAGGTTCGCGACAAGTACGGCGATGCGCGGCGCACGCAGATTGTGGACGAGAGCGCCGAGTTGCAGCTTGAGGACCTGATCGCCGACGAGCAGGTTGCGGTGACGGTGAGCCACCAGGGCTACCTGAAGCGGACGCCGATCTCGATCTATCGTCAGCAGCGGCGCGGCGGCACCGGGCGCACGGGGATGAAGACCCGCGAGGAGGATTTCGTCGCGCAGTTGATCGTGAACTCGACGCACTCGTTTCTGCTTTGCTTTACCAACACCGGGCGGGTGTACTGGCTCAAGGTATATGAGATTCCCGACGTGAGCGCGGCGGGCAAGGGCAAATCCATGCAGAGTTTGCTCGATTTGCAGCAAGGCGAAAACGTGCGCGCCATTCTGCCCGTGCGCGACCTCGAAGAAGAGGGCAAGTTCATCTTCTTCGCCACGCAAAAGGGAACAGTCAAGAAAACGCCGCTCAAGGACTTCTCCAACGTAATGGCGCGCGGCATCATCGCCATCGGCATCGACAGCGACGATGAGCTGGTAAAGGCGCGCATCACCGACGGTAGCCAGATTATTTTTCTGGCCACGCATTTGGGGCAGGCGATTCGATTCGACGAGAGCGATGTGCGCTCCATGGGTCGGCCGGCCTACGGCGTGCGCGGCATCACCCTGAAAAAAGGCGATTTCGTTGTGGGAGTAGCTGTAACCCCCAAGGAGCACGAGGCAGGCGCCTACCGGATTCTATCCGTCACCGAGAACGGCTTCGGCAAGCGCACCGACGTGGAAGAGTACCGCTTGCAGACCCGCGGCGGCAAGGGCGTGAAGAATATGGCTGTAACGCCGCGCATCGGCCGCGTGAACACCATTCAACTTGTGGACGATACCTCCGAGCTGATGGTGATCAGCCAATTCGGCAAGATCATCCGCATCGACACCAAGACCATCCGCGCGGCGGGAAGAGCAACGCAAGGCGTGCGCCTCTTGAACCTGGAACCGGAAGACAAAGTGGCCGCTGCGGTGATCATTCCGCCCGATGAAATCAACGGCAACCACGAAGAGCCGACGCTGTTGCAATAAGACTCCGCATCCCAGGTATCAGATTCGAGACCTGGTCACCCGGCGCCTTTCATTTCTCTGCCTGTTCAACCTATTTGTTTTTCATTTTGAATTGAGCATATTCCAAATTTCGTCTTGCATCGGAATAGGTCGGATCGATCCGTATCGAGTCGTTAAACTGTTCGGCGGCTTTTTCATATTCCCCCAGTTGAAGCAGCGCCACGCCGAGGTCGTTATGCGCATGAGCATCTGCAGGATTGAGCTGCAGCGCTTTGTTATACTCTTCGACCGCCTCGGGAAAATGATGCGTCTCCCCAAGAATAAAGCCGATGTTGGCATGTACCGTTGCCTGATCGGGTTTGATGGCCAAAGAAAGACGGAATTCCTTCAGTGCTTCCTGCATCAATCCCTTCCTGCCCAATACAATGCCTAAATTGTTATGCGCCATGCTGTTATTCGGATCGGCGGCGAGCACCTGGCGGTATTCCTGAGCCGCCTCGTCAAATTTTCCCTGCTTCTGGAGAGTAATGGCATGGTTAAGCTTCGGATCTGTCCTCTTGTAAACCAGGAGAGCCGAATTCGATTGAACCTGGTAGCTTCCGGAATCATCCCACCTGTATTCGGTGTGATCGGCTGAAACGATGTCTGCCAACGCGACTAGTTGTGCGTATTCTTGCGGCCGGGTAGCGTCCCACCAGTCGAAAAGTTCCGGCGGCGAAGTATCCCGCCGCAGCCAGGACGCTGTACTCGTCGCCAAAATCACATATTCCGGCTGGGCGTTTTCCAATTCGCGTATGAGTTCATTTTGCATCGTTACCGCGTATGGCTGGGATTCCATCAGGCCGTACATATAGATGTGGCCCGTGGCGGAGTGCCGGTGCGCATAGAAAGGTATTTCCGGTTCAGACCCTAGTACTGCAATGGTGGAGTCTTTCGCCGCGTGCGTTCGAATATATTCGCCGATTTTTTCTGCTTCCGGAAAGGGGTTTGCCCCGTACATCTCTCGAGTAATCTCTAATGTACTCATTTGAAACAGATACTCCCACTGCTGCGCCACCGACTGCACAAGCGCCGCGGCAAACACGCCATACGTCAGCCAGGAGATGCCCGGCCATTGTTTCAGGGCAGTGCCAACCGCGGCGCCGGCCAGCAATGCGATTGCCGGCAGCATGAGAACGAAATAGTGTTCACGAAAGTAAAGGCCCGGACAGACGGCCAGAAAGCTGAAGACCAGAAAAACGGTGGCGAAAACCGCAACGATGCGATTCTCCTTCCTCCACCAGATCAGCACCAGCCCGGCCAGGGCCATGATCCAAATTAAAAGATTCGGCCCCACGGCGTTGGGGAAGTATCCACGGAACATGATGAGTCCGCCGGAAAGCGAAACTTCCTGCGCATATTCGTGTGCATACGTGAACGTCCAAAACCAGAACTTGCCGAACACACCGGCCCACCACAGCGCCAGACCGGTCACAGCCAGCGGTAATGATACTCCGAAGACGAATATTGCCAGATCTCTCAGCCGTGTGAGCCAGGCATCGTGGCGCCGGGTCATATAATCCCACGCCAGGTAAAAAACGCCGAAGGCCACAAACAAGGCGCCGTGCTGCTTCATCAGTACGGCAATGCCGTAGAGCAGTCCGCTCGAAAGCAGTGTTGACCATCGCCGGCTATCGATTCCGCGCAGCAGCAGCAATGTTCCGCCCAGCGCCGCAAGCACCACAAAGTGGGTGGCATGAGCCTGGGTTCCGAAAACGCCTTGCCCAATAGAAAGCAGCGCGTACGCCGCGCAAGCCGCAACACCGGCAGCGGGCGTTAACAGCCGCTTTCCGAGCAGATAGACCAGCACAATGGTACAGGCGTTAACCAGCATGAATCCCAGGTGGATCCCAATAATTGTTTGCCCAAAGACGGCCATGATTGCGGCGTAGGCCGCATAGATGCCTGGAAATTTCATGCTGAAGACGAGTTTGTAAGGGGGAATCCCTTGCAGCATGAGCTGGCCGGCATATGCATACTCTCCCTCGTCCCTTTCTAAAGGAATCCCCAACAAACGGATACGAACGGCAGCCGCGAGTGCGATGACGATCGCCACCAGCATCCAAGGCCTGAGCCGGGAGCACCCGCCAGCTCTTGGATCCACATGTTGAGCTGCCTGCCCCTTTGCGGTTTTCCCTCTTTTTTTAGATTTAGTTTTGCTCACGGCCCTGCTCTCCTTACAGGTTACATAAGGATCATGCGCACAGCCGGTGGGAAATGGCTGGGCGTTTCTCTAATACCCAATACTCTAAACCAGGCGAGCTTCCATCACCGAAACTATGGAGTGAACGTCGTCGATTATCTTCTGAATAGCCGAGTGCCGCAGGTGCGGAAGCGGTGCATTATCAGACAAAGGCGCATCTTCGCAGGTACTCGGAATTGCAGGTGAATGAGCCTACACTGAAGATGCTCTGAATTCTCCGCACGCTCCTCTATGGGCCGGACGGTACTTATTGCTTTTGCGCTGGCTGCGCTCAGTGCGAGCGCGGCCAACGGCTTGCCGGACCTTTCGGCAAAGCCGCAGGCCAGTACTGCGTCCGCAAGCTCCTCTCACATGAAAACACGGCATCCGGCGAACCATGCGACCGGGCGCACGGCTGGCCATGCTGCCGGGCGTGCTGCAACTCATACGGCTGTACGCCCTGTGGGGCACGCGCCAGGTCACGCTGTTGGGCGTGCGTCCGGGCATGAATCCGGTCAGGTATCCTCACACAAACACGCGGCGGGCGGAGATGCGCATGCGGCATCGCTCAGGCAGCTTTCCCGCTCCCATCAAGCCAGGAAGTCCCATCCAGCCGCGAAATCCGATCAGACCAGGAAGTCCTATCCAGCCTTGAAATCCCATCCATCCACGGAGAGGGACGCTACGGTCCGCCACGTCGCGGCCAAGGACGTTACGCGGCGCAAGACGCGGGCTGCGATGCCGCCGCCGCTGCGCGGGAGTTTCGAGTCTCTGGCACGGCAAAACGTGAAGACGGAGAACGACAATCTGGAGCGGATCGAGGACGATGACGACCTGGCCGATCGCATTGCGCGCAAGATGCTGGTGCCGGTTCCGGCCTCGGCGGCGCTTACCATAAATGGAAACCTGCCCGAAAACTACCGCTATTGCCGGCCATGGACGGCACGTTTTCTTGCCGATCTGGCGCGCATTCATGCGGCCCAGTTTCACCGGCCATTCGAAGTGAGCTCGGCGGTGCGGACGGTAGCGTACCAGAAGCGGCTGATGGAGAGCAACGGCAACGCGGCGGCAGCCGAGGGCGACATTGCCAGCCCGCATCTGACCGGGGCCACGGTTGATATTGCCAAGCAGGGGATGAGCCGGCAGGAGATGGGCTGGATGCGGAGCCGTCTGCTGCAAATCCAGCAGGCCGGCAAGATCGACGTTGAGGAGGAGTTTCAGCAGGCCTGCTTCCACATCACCGTCTACAAGAGCTACCTGCCGCCCGCTCCGGAAACCAGGCAGCGCAAGGCGGCGCAACGCCCGGCTGGGAAACACAAGGAACCCCGGGAGACCGAGCCGCCGCCTGCCGAGCCTGGCGAG
>Ga0187870_1003161_pt1 | contig 12960 bp, 14 predicted proteins | sample June2016WEW_13_1_3_FD_132974 | JGI IMG/M metagenome (GOLD analysis project Ga0187870, IMG submission 132974) | Peatland microbial communities from SPRUCE experiment site at the Marcell Experimental Forest, Minnesota, USA - June2016WEW_13_150 | ecosystem: Environmental > Terrestrial > Soil >... | reverse complement strand
TTTACTTGAAACCTCTGCCGCTGGTCAACGCAGCAATGGGACCGTAGAATCGGTGGCTGTAGCCTTTTTTAATTGGAGCTCTAAAAAAACACTTGAGGCATCAAGAGACATGCGAAATATGAGATTATAGATTACCTAGCAGCCTGTGTGATTAGTCAATTGCAGCACTTAAATCTACAATATATAGTTGCAAAAATAATGTTAAAGACTATATGTAGTGGTGTTAGGAGCGGATTTCGTATTACTCACACAGGCTGCTAGTCACCATGTTTACTTTATACGCATTCCGGTACTTTTAAATCTACCCTTGTCAGCTCTGATATATCCCGGATATCAAAAAGATTTAAAAGACGTAATAAATATAGGCAGTCCGGGGTAGTATCGCCACACTCCCACTTTTGGTATGTCCGCACAACGGCGCCAATTGACTCTGCCACTTCTTTTTGGGTCATCTTAACGCGTTCCCTCTCAATTTTAAGAGCTTTATAATCAAAGGTCATTAGCATCGGTCCTGCATAGAGCAGATACCAATAATCCCCCTGATCCTCTTTGGCATTATAACAGTTGAGACCCCATATAGCAGAGTAAGGGTTAATTTTAATTTTTATTGATCCCTTCAATCGTTTATTTACGTCTACTTCAAGAACTGTCGCATCCTTAATTCTTAAACCTATCCATCTCCAGATTGGGCGACCGGCTGTATCACAAGGGAATATTCCCCTAACTTCAATAATATCTTGGGTACGCCATATATATTCATAATTGTTTAGTTCTTCAAGATAATACATTAGTGGAGTTCTGCCCTCTTGTTCAAGAAGATAGTTATAACTAACAATTAAATGTTTCGGTGTTTTATCTTGAATGCTATATTTTTCTGAAAGATCGAGGTAGTCACTCCACTGCATTAAGACATTGAGTTGCCCAATTAAACCAACTTGATCCGTAGGATAACGGAAAAGAACATCCAAACTGATTTTATGGTGGTAGTACATCTTTTCTACGCTGGAGTACAGGGCTTCTAAATCTTTAGCATAATCATCGCGGTCATCAAGGCGGGTTCTGCCTGCATATTCATATATAGAATCATAGTGTTTTAGTTTACCATGTTCATCTTTCTCGAGGCCAAAAAGATATATAGGCAATCTTCGAATAAATGTGTCTCGGTGAACAGGAGTGTAGCAGTATTCAAAAACGTCGGGTAATTTCAGATATGAACCAATTTCAGGACCAACAGTTTCATTTCGGTCTAAATAATCGAGTAGAGTTTTAATCTTCTCGTCCTTGGAACCCAGGCACTGTTGAATCATCTGTAATTGGGTGTCAGTGAGCCAGGCGTACATGGTCGGCATCAGGCAGCCCTCCAGTTGCGTAGATTTGCGGTAATTATAATACGCATTTTCTGGGTAGTAAAGACGAAACATATTTCGTACTTTTCGGCAGGAATGACGGAAAGTTATTTCATTAAAGTCGATTTATTGTCTCCGGAACAGACTTTTTCACGAAAGATCTTTCATATAACCTAAAAAAGCAAATGCGGAGCCACACCGTATTCCAATTCGCCCTCCGCCACCCACGCCAGTACTCTACTACCCACCATCGGCACTGATCACCACGGTCAGCGCTGGTAGGTAACGAAGGCCAGGGCGAATGCTTGAATTTAAAAAAAGAGTCGCCCGTATTCCAGACCAACTCCGTTATCTCCATTTGTTACAATATGCTATGTATTTTTAATCCCTTTTATTTCCATCTTGCCAGATAAGCTAACTTTAATTTTACTTTATGCTGCAGCGCTTTAGGCTAATTTATTATATAGACCTGGTGGAAATAAAAAAATTTTAGGGCATACTTTTCCATCGTGAATACAGGTATTTCTGAGACATGAAACGATATACAATAATTCGTTGCTATGACACCGGTATCCCGTCTTTATCCTCAAAGACGAAACTGATCCTGGCATTACCGAGCCACGGGATCCGGGGGTCGATGTTGTGAAAGCGTAGCTTGGCGTCAAGGTTCCGGTATCTCTCGATGACGATTTCCTGACCTTTGAAAAATGAAAATCTGACAATCAGCCGGTCATCAACCAGTTGCAGATGCGCCTTTCTGTGAAGCAGCGCATCGTAAATGCTTTCAATATTCATGGAGGCGAACTGGCCGCCCAGTTGCTGCCGCAGGTAGTTGAACATGGAGAAGGCCAGAAACTTGATGTAGAGCATGCTGTCTATCTTCGGCTGCCTGATCCCAGGCAGGTGATCCAGCTTGAGAAACGCTTCGACATCCTTGAATAAGTTCTCAATCCGCCACCGCCTGGCGTAGCGGATGACCAGCATCTCTGGCGCTGTCTTCTCGTCGTTGGTGATCAGACCAATCAGCTTGCCGGTATCGAGCACCTTGATCACGAGCAGTCTTAATGGTGCAGCGCAGTCGGTGACATGTATGTAGGTCGTGGCCAGGTCCTTGCCCTCGCAGAGTTTATGAAAAGCGCTCTCGGGTACCTGCTCCAACTGCTCGACGATAGTCTTGTAGTTCTTGGCGATGGTGATGAACTTGGTTTTCGGCATCTTCACCAGCCTGGCGAAGAACTCACCCTTGAAGAACTCCCGGTCAAACACCAGGGTGAACCAGGGGGCGCCGCCGACAATCGATCTCACTTTATTGATGAAGCCGGGCAGGACCTCGAACGGGTTCTGATGTCTCAGGTACACATAATGAAAGATCGGGTTGCCCGTGTCCTGATCCTGGGCGGTCATATTGCACCAGCACTTAACCGACTTCTTCTTGGTGCCGTGATGCCCCTCGGGCAGCTTCTGATATCCGAAGTACTCGGAGACGTGGATGTCGATGTTGATGATCCGGCCGCGGATCATGCCGATCCGCTTCAGGATCCTGGCGGTCTTCAGCTTGATCTCATCCAGGACACTGGCCTCGATTATATTCAGGTGCTGGTGCAGCGTTGCTCCTGACGGCAGATGAGGCAATCCGGCGGCGATGGCGATGCCGGGATCCTGGACGGCGCCGACCTTGCTCAGGTTTTTCAGACCGCTGATGGCGGAAAAGAAGATGGCCAGCATGACCTGCGCCGGTGCGAGCCCCCGGGAGCACTTCTCCTTTCCCGGCCAGAGCGTCCGGGCAAGATCACAAACCCTGATCTGGAGCAGGAAGGGGATCAGCAGGAACAGTCCGCCGAAGTAGGTTTCGACCCCGCCGGTAAGCAGCTTCATCAGGGCAGTTGCAACATCGCCCCTGCTCTTGCCAAAAGCCGGCACATTTGATACTGCCAGTGTCTGTATGTCATGTTCCTTGTCAATGTGCAGTTCTTCGGAAGCGATTTCATCAAGAATCAGGTCTCCATCGGGGCTGACGGACACTTTTGCCAGCAGCAGGCCGGGTTCTCCCTCGTCGTAATCTGAGGGAATGGCGGCCCCGAGGATGCCGGGGTTCACCGGTTCTGATTCAGGAGTTTTTTTTAGACCGTGGCCGGGGGACGTAGAGGTTGTGCCTCAAAAGGATCCGGTCGACAGTTTTCTGGCCGATGGAAAGGGGAATTCCCCGGGCGATGCATTCATCCTTCAATATTTCATACAGGTGCGTATTCTTGAATTTAGGGTCATTCAGATGCTCTCTCTTGATCGAAAGAACCAACTCCTCGATCTGGTCTGTCATCTTGCGTGGATTCTTGGTTCCATGAGCCCTTTCCAGCAAGCCAGCCATGCCCTCGCTTTCATAGCGGGTCTTGGCATCGTAGAAGATCTTTCTGGTATAGCTGAACTCCTTGCAGACCTGGGTCACCGGCTTCTTGGTGGTCGCTTCCATGCGAAGCATCTCGTATTTGATGACTGCGGTATCCTCTTTCTTGAAAAATGGATTCCTGGCCAGTGATTGCGGGAGATGATCTTTTTCTTCCATGAACGTCCCTCCTCTCCTAATATTTTACCAGATCGGAGGGTATATGTATATAGATGTAAGTCCTAATATCCATATTTTAAAGGAATTTTTCTAGGGAGTTTCCTGTAATACCGGCACTGGATTTTGGAACCTTAATACCGCGGGTATCTTTTATAGACTTATAGACACTAGTACTGGTACAGGGTGGATGTTCGAATTCAGTAATACCGGCATTCTTCGCTTGGAATTATGAAAGTCTACGTCTAAGAAATACCTGGAATAATAATATAAATTCTGGAGGGACAATTTGAGGCCAGACCCCCCATGGTTGCCGCCCGGAAGGTCTGACCCCTACCGCCCCACTTTGCAGCGGGAACTCACATTATTCTTATTTATTCGTGTAATGTTCGCCGCATTCCTTCTGTAAGAGGGGCCTCTCTCTACTACATAAGAGAGGAGGAACCCTATATTGCCGGAATCAGACGTCTTGCTGCTTCTACTTGTCCTGGTAACCCTTTTGGGAATTGGCATTGAGGTGATCAAACTCATTATTGACTTGATCAAAAAGAATCGCAGCGTGTAAACTTTCAATAACTAGTTTATGCACCCAAAATACTATATATTACCAGTTTCATGAATAACCCTGTCATGGACGACAGGGTTATTCTTCTGATATTGCACAACTACCACCGTGTTCAACTGCTGCATATTTCAGCCTGAATCCAGACTAACTCCATTATCCTAATTTCTCCCTCATGCCTTCCGCCAACATTTCCGTATCCCCTTACTGCCGTAACCAACCATGTTTACCGTGTGACTGTTTCAGCTGTTAATAGGGTGTCTGACCATAGGGCACCAGACATTAGAGGGGTAAGTAGGGTTGATTTACTTTTTGAGACCTTCAGTAATCTTTTGTAATGCTGCCGCGGCTTCTTTGATTTTCTTTTGTTGTTCCCTTTCTGCTAATTTCTCGTCCAATATTAATTCAATTCCTGTTTCGATAACTGGAAACATGTCAATACATTCTTCTTCATTTAATTCATGTATACCTTTACTTAATATACCATACATTAGCCTATTTTTTACTAAAAAGGCCGGCAAGTATTGCTGTACCATTAATATCTTTTCATCTACTCTGCCCTTATTGTACTGTTCCTCATCCCACCCTGAAAGTTGTATTGCTTTTGTGTGGGCTTCCTCAATAAGGTCTTCAAATATTCTTCGCAAATAGACAAAAGATCCAATTCCGATTCCATGCGCTGATAGACCTATTGCTTTACTTAGTTCTTTAAATTTCTCCTTAGTTAATATTTTATTATATTTTTTTATAGTCCCAAGAGTCAGGTCCGCAATAGAAGGATATTGACCGACTTTTATGATTTCATTTTCTTCTACTATAAAATAGAAAACTATGTAATGCTCATCTTGTCTTGAGCATTGCAATACTCTCTCAAAATATTTTCTGTTTCTAATTATTTTTAGAAGCTTATCGTCAGCCAGCATGGTATTTGAAGAATTTATTCTACTATATGATCTAAACGTGCTGTCTTTTCCACAATGTATACAAGGGCAATCAATTGTCATTTCTCCATATAATAAATTTTCTAATTGTCTTGTTTCGTTATTATCAAACGAGTAATTACTATATAATGGTGCATTAAAGATAGTAATTTCAAAGTCCCCTGGTAAAGTCATATTATCCCCCTATTGTCCCTTCAACAGCGTACAACAATATATGGAATATGAATCAATTACAGCCAAGCAATATCTTTTCCTCCAGGATATCGGCTATGAGATCTAATAACCTCATCTCTTCGTTCAACAAAAATTTTTATTATAGGAGGGTCTATTTGCTCAACATAGTCTATAGCCTCTAACCTTTGCTCATTTATATAGACCACTGGCATAATGTGATATGTCTGCCTTATTACAAAATAATAGGAAATGAGGCATGGGTGTCCTGCTTCAAGCAACGATTGAATAAAATTAACTTTTTCATTTCCATCTGCAAAGTCACGTAAATGAATTGTTATATGCGGGTAGCAGTTCATTACTTCACGTGCAACATTTTCAAAACTATTTCTATCTCCGCCCAAATCAAAGTCCCTTTGAAAAGTATCAAAGTTAACCCCTTCAGTATTTTTATACTTAATCATCCACTCATAACCCACCGGAATACAGCCTGTTTGTCCATTCTCTTGCATAACTAAAGTATTTCTCCAATCTTTTAGTTCTGGCATATTTACTGATGTCCTTCCTTAATAAAATTTTCGCTTTTTAAATCATACACATAGACGGGCCAACTAATTTGCTTAGTCACAGTGCATAACTTCGGCGGAAACATATCTATAACAAAGGGCAGGGACGATTCGATCAAGCTTGCTCTCACAGCTATCGTAATTTCCAGGGAAGATTTATAGTATATATCATCCTTATAAAATCCCGGTTCAACATTTGAAATCATTCTTGGTTTCAGTTTATACCCCCCAAGGCCATAACCAAAACCATGTGTCAGGATTGTGTCATTAAACTTAGTCAAATAATATGTCATTGCATATTTGTCTTTCTTCAATCTTTTTGGCGGGCTTAGTATAGGAACATCATTTTGTGCAGATTCAAAATCAACTACGTTATTATCATAATATAAACATACGTCATGAATAATGACATCACCGTTTAACGGTCTAATAGTGAGACTGAACTCAGTAGTATTTTTCTCATTATACAAGTGAGTTTCATTGATCATGATATCTAGCCTTGGGCGATAATAAATACGATTTATTAAATAGATAATTGAGGGGACCGAGCCAACTATACCGATTATTAACGACACGATTGTAATGATATCTATTTACTACCCCTCCCAAAATGAGTGACTCTATTGTTGCTTCAATGGCCCTATTGCCTCTAATCTTAAAGATATTTCGCCTTTATTCAACAGGTTGTATACGGTAAAGTTCTCTTGAATTGTCTTTGTTTTTCTATCAAAAGGAAAACATATTAAATTATCACCATATATTTTTACGACTGCCATTTCCGGTTTCGTTGAAGTAACCAAATAGTTTATTTGTTTGAAAGCATTGGCCTGACCAACGCCCTGCGCCATTTGCAAGGCGAGGAGAAACATAACGAAAAGAAATACTATTTCTCCGGCTGGGGATCTCATAATATTGTTAATAACGGTAGGCTGACCAGTTTCAATTTTAATTTGAGCCTCAGTTTTAGCTACATAACCCTTTATTTTTCTTTGCGTAATTAATGGCCATATAAAGAGGAAAAATACCCCAGCGCCAAGTACAATAAGTATCCAATCCCAATCTACCAAATATCCTCTTGGATATGTATTAAGAAAAACTAAAGCAACGAATAAAAAAGGAGTCAGTATATAAGCTCTCATTTTTATTCTTTGATCATAATTACTTATGAGCATTGGTATTACATTTACAATTAAAAGTGGAAGTATAAGAACATTCCATAGATTAAGAAGGTCAGATTGAATATATACCAAGTTTATATTGATAAATTGATAAGGAATACCAAAAGCATTTGCTGACCCTAACTCATAGGCCAGCGTGAGCCCGTATGCAATCGCAGAAGCGGCAGCAATAAGAATGCTGCCTTCTATTATTAGATTTCTGTTACCCCCAGTTACGTCAGCAATAATAGGTACCCCTCCAGCAGGATATTCCTCATCGGCGGAGAATAAATATTTTGGTTCTGAAAGGAATGGAACCCCCTTAACCAACGACCGGACATGATCAATCCGGTCATTTTATTTTCGGCTCTCTCACCAGATCAGCCTCACCCAAAATGCTTAGAATGGGATATTCTCCAGCCAGCACCTCAACATATTTATGCAGCCCTGTCAGATCACAGGAGTCAAGATACTTCTGTATTCTCTCCCGGTGCTGCCTCAGCACCATGTCGAGATCGGGGTGCTGCCGATCCTCCGCGTCCCACTGACGGTGCAGCCGGAGTAATTGGAGTGTGTCGAGATCCTGGTTTGCCGGGAGGGACAGCAATCTTTCAATCAGTTTAAAGACCTGCATCTCCGTCACCCCAAACTATATCTCCGATATCCCTCGCTATGTTTTCAGTCTGGATCGCTTTCTGTTGGCAACCGGTCGGTGTTCCTTATTGACCGCCGTAACGAGTCGGCTGCCCGAGAATCGTCATAATCCTGGACATCCTGTTACTTAAAACCCCATGGAAATCGGAAATCGAGGCTAGGAACCATCAGATATGCTGTTGCTGGTAGGGATTCTAATTCCTAGGTTTTCAAGAAGTTCCCTTGAGCTTGAATGACACCATTCGATATTTTTATTTATGTTATCTTTTAAGCTATTTAAGACTTTAAATTCCTCAGAATTTTTATCAATAGCAGACATATCTTTGATAATATCCCTATTTCCAGAATGATATATATGCAGTAAAGAACTGGTTATCCCATCGATATCTGAGTTTATAACGACGAAATCATTTAACAATCTCGCTATGGATGCTAGTCTTTTTGAAGTTGGATCTAATAATAAAATTGTTTTGTTGATAGTACTTTCTAATTGTTTTACATTCTCATAATATTCTATGATAATTAAATCATAGTATTCACCCTTCTTAAAAAGTAGCGCAAATTCAGTTGTAATTTTTTCTGGTAAACTTTCTAAGCGTTCATTCTTTTTTTTGCCAATAATTTGACTAATGGTATTTTGAAGCTTTTCTTTCATAGGGCTTATAAGAAAATAAACATGAAAAAGTGAGGTGTGTTCTTGTTCTTTTTTAATTTTTTCTTGGAGCTTATTATCTCTTATTTTATATAGAGTATCAAGGATTAGGACTGTAAATAAAATCTCTCCTACTGCAGTTATAATATGTGTTTTATATTCATTATTGTTTGGCATTAGATAATATAAAAAAAACTCTGACAATGCTAAAAACAGTGCCACGATTATTATTAGTTTGTCTGGATTAATTTGTATTTTATTGATCCAATTCCAGATCGCAATTACTTTTTCTCCTATTGGTTCTAACATTACTTCAACTCTATCAAATACTTTATCAAAAACGGATCTTTTTCGAAACAATCTGTCGTTCACTTTTCTATCTCCAATTCGTCAAAAATTTCTTGTTATGGACACCATAGACTTTGTTGCTGGGGTTCAGTAATCCTTGCGTGAACTATCAATTAGTCTTTCTATTTTAAGGTGTGATTTAAAAAATTACTAATTGTTTTTACTATCTCATTTTTTTTAGGAATTTGACACTCCCATATCACCAATGCTCGCCACCCCAAGCGTTCCAGTTCCTCTATGGCCCTCTTGCCCCTGGCGACATTGGCGGTACGTTTTTTCTGCCAGTATTCAGCGTTATTCCTTGGTTCCCGGCGACCACGGGGGCAGTCATGGAAGTGCCAAAAACAGCCATGAACAAATATAACTGCTTTTCGACCTGGAAACACTAAATCCGGCACCCCTGGTAGATCTCTTCTATGCAGACGAAAGCGATACCCCATCCTATGGATAAGGGATCGCACCGCTTTCTCCGGGCTTGTATTCTTGGATTTCACGGTTCGCATGACACGGCTTCTGGTTTCTGAATCGTAGACATCAGTCATGATTAATCGCCGTTAGGTTCGCTTGAGTTCAATCCAACCTGATTGAAAAACGGTTTCTTGATCCCGTATTAGGGTAGTCTGCCGTTCTTTAATTTGCCCGTTCATTTGCACTTTGATATGTACTTCCGTGACATCCCGCATATCTCCGCCGAATTCAGTCAGTAAGGCTTCTGCTAGACGCACATCTTTAAGTTCCCATACGGGCGGATCGGGGTTGTATTTTGGATCAGGGATTCCACGAGGAAAGAGATAAATGCATGGGGGTGGCAAACGCCGTCCATCCACTTCTATACAGCGTTCCTCAAGTATTTTTGGACATGTTCGTGAAAGTCCACATAGCATATCCCACACGATAAGTGCATCTACATGCTTTTTTTGCCCTTCAGTTATTAACTCTGCTCCTAACCGAGTTATGCCTGATCGAACACTGTTTTTAGGATCTGACCCAGGGTTTTGGCATAATGACCAAATCAGAAATTCATCAGCGTTATTGGGTCTCTCAAAAATATTAACATTATTCCCGTCGAGGCATCCCTTTGCTTCTATTAATGATTGCCAATTGCCAGGAAGTACAACTTTGTAATCATGGCGATCATTCGACCCTTCGAAATCATACGAGATAATCTTATCCGATAATTTTAATTTTTCGAGCGCCCACGCAATAAACTGCTTTTTCTCAGTCATATCAGTTACTTGCTGACCACGCAGTCTTTCAACAGCCGCACGAAAAAGCCCTGAACGTCGAAATTCACCCTTGGACATACCGTGGTTCCCCATCACGTGTGCATTTTCTTTTAGTTCATCAGCATAGTTTATAATCTGCTGCTCTATTCCCTCGGGACGGTTGCAGGGGACTAGATCTGATCCAGATTGTTTAGGTTCTGTGCTTGGTTCTTCCCTTTTCTTTCTAGCCATTACGCTACCTCCTCGACAGCAATAAGCGCTGGCTCGATCAGGTGCTGCCTCAGCCACGCGACGACCGGGACAGCCACGCCGTCCCCCGCCAGGTGGTAGGCGTTGTTGTAGCGGACCGGGAGCGGGTAATCCTCGGGCAGGCCCATCAACCTGGCGGTCTCCCTGGGTGACAGCAGTCGGCTCCTGATACTTTCTCCTTCCACAACGAGAATAATCTGCCGGCTGGATCCCCCCGTTGGAGTTCTGAGGCATCCGGCAACGCCATCGAAGCGCACCTCGGCCCTCTGCTGACGCACCCCGTCCTCGTCAGCCCTGGTCCGTTTATAAATTGTCCCGACAACAACCGTCCCTACACGCTGTGCTTCCTCCACCTTGCTCCTATGCAGTGGAGACATCAAATTTAGCAGTCGCTGAGTCTCTTCCGGAGTATGCCAATCGACGCCGGTTGGATTGTTCTCGATTATGTCAGCAAATCGTATATCGTGTGGTGTGGGCAAAGGCAGTTTTATCCACAGCCAATTTTCAAGCGCATTTTCGGAGAGGAGTTTCCGGACGAACTGGAATGCTTTAGGGTGCCACTGCTCCATAGGCCCTTGAACAATTAGATCAACTGGGGGCTGAGAGCCATGTCCAAACGCAGCGATAAATAGCCTTGGGCGGCTATGGGGTAAAAATAGCTGGGCGTCTATGATCATAGGGGCATATCTATACCCCGCCGCTGCCAATGATTCGCAAATAGCTGCCATATCCCTTCCGTTATGTGAAGTGACGGTGCCGTAGACATTCTCCAAAACGATAACTCTGGGAGATCGGTGTTCTCCTTTTAGCCCCCGGATAATGTTCCAGAAGGGCCAGAAGGTTCCGGATCTATCTCCTTCAAGGCCAGCCCCATTGCCAGCTAACGATAGATCCTGGCATGGGAACGAGGCCCACGCAAGGTCGGCTTGCCCCGGTATCTGCGCCAGCGTTACAGTGTTTATGTCTTGTGCGCAAAGTTCTCCAGTATCTCCGAAATAGGCACGGTAAGTCTCCGCTTTCATATCGTCTATGTCATTTGCGAATAAACAGCGCCACTGATCCCCTAAACCTAGCCGGGCCATGCCGCCTCCGGCGAAAAATTCGTAAAAGTTCATTATGCCATCCCTCCTTCTGCGTAAAAAACGAGTAAACCGGACATCGCTCCTGCGCCCAGTATTTTTGGGGTTGAATAGCCTACCCCGCAACAGAGTCGCATACGAGAAATTCCGGTTATCATCAATTCAGCTCTTTTGTCATTCTTCTGGACAGTCATAAGGGGACCTCCACCAGCGACGTCCAGGTTTAACTATTGTGATTATCAAAGATATTTTCGACACAGTAAAGTCTTTTCCTTTCTATAATATTGTGGGTTCAGAAAAAAATTATGGTCAAGGCGCTCGGAATAAACCCCTAATTCTGGTAACGCTTGTCTCATGAAACCAATTATGTGATAATTATCAGGGTCAGACAGGCGAACATAGAGATATATTCCATATCCAGAAAGGACAGATGCGTCGGCGAGGCATGCAGGGTCCCCGGCAATCAGCCCCGCCTTCTCATGCCAGAACTCGCTAAACAGGATGTAGAGCGGCTTGAGCCGATCAGTATCGCCGCCCTCCGCTAATGTTTTTGCAAGGAAATCGATGGCGAAATACATGGTCTTGCTTTCATAGCGCAGGTGAGGGTGCGGACCAGGGGCATCGATTATCCAGATAATTAAGTTTCCCACCCGTTGCAGACCATAATGGGGGGTTATACCGAACGCTTGGCAGAAAGGGATCAGTTGGTCGTTGAAATCCATCTTCGAACGGCAATTTACAATGACCAGGTACTTGGAAGGGCTATCCGTGGAGAAAACATGTGCGAAATCGACACGCCCTACATCTCCATGTTGCTTTTCATAGGCAAGATCAATTCCCGTACACTCTTTGAATCTGGCGAGTGCGCTGGGGAGAAAACGCGTGAGGTCAAGTTGAGGATTCGATGCTATTGCAACGCTGCCAGGGATTTTCGCAGCGGTGAACAAGCCCGATGCGCCTCCTGATGAGATTGAATAGAAGATAATCCGCTCGTTAGGGATGCCGAGGCAACGTGTAGGCTCCCACTCTCCGTGTCATGGATAGGGGATTTTTTCTTGCTTTGAGTGGCGGTAATGGTGGATACTGATTGGCAGATGAGAAGTGTTTACTCTTTGCCAAATACATGAGAAGGAAATAGAAGAGAGGGAACCCATTGTGTAGCTGTCCACGCTCATTGGCGCCAACCTACTTACTTCCAATGGCATTAAACAGCAAACATAGCAGCGATATTCACCGTTAACGGCGATGATTAGTCAAATCAAAAGTCACCGCCAACGACGTCAACTTCGTTCGTGAATATTCACTGCAACAGGCAACGATTCCATACGAAAGTAGCGACTGGCACGCCAATCAGGGTGAGCCTTATAGAAGACCACAGCATTTCTTGTACTTCTTCCCGCTGCCACAAGGACAGGGGTCGTTTCTGCCAGCCTTCGGTTCTGCCACTCTTCA
>Ga0187870_1003159_pt1 | contig 12960 bp, 11 predicted proteins | sample June2016WEW_13_1_3_FD_132974 | JGI IMG/M metagenome (GOLD analysis project Ga0187870, IMG submission 132974) | Peatland microbial communities from SPRUCE experiment site at the Marcell Experimental Forest, Minnesota, USA - June2016WEW_13_150 | ecosystem: Environmental > Terrestrial > Soil >... | reverse complement strand
TGGGAACGCCTGCAGACGCCTTTGGCGTCTTCTCCTTCGACATGCAGGACCCCGAAGCGGGCATCGGCCAGGGGTCGGAGTTTGGCGGCGGCCTCCTCAGGTTCTGGAAGGGCAGGCATTTCGTGAGCATCTACGGAGAGGGTGAGGGAAAGGAGCAGGAGCAGGCCGTTCTGGAGATCGGTCAAAAGCTTGCCTCGTCGATTGTCGGGACAGGAGAGCCTCCCCGGCTCATACGCGCTCTGCCCGGGGAGCGTCGGATAGAGGGGAGCGTCAAGTTCGTGAGGAGCCACGTGCTGCTCAACCAGCGGTGCTTCATCTCACATGAGAACATCCTCCGGTTGGACGCAGACACGGAGGCTGTCTTTGCCCGATACGACTTTGGAAAAGAGCGGACCTTCGTGCTCCTCGTCGGTTACCCGGGTGAGGCACGCGCGAAATCGGCCCTTGCTGCGTTCAGGAAGACCTATAGGTTGGATGCCGGGGGCATGGCACAGGCTGAGGACGGCACGTGGACCGGTGCGGAGGCGGAAGGCCCAGCCATCGTCATCGCGCTTCATGCACCGGCCGCAGAGGTGGTGAGGCAACTGATAGACGCGACGCGGATGAAATTAAAGGAGGAACGATGAAGCGACATGCGCTCACCCGTCGGGATTTTTTGAAAGGCACGGCAGGACTTGTCGCGGCCACAGCCCTTGGCCCCGGTGCGCCCTCGAAGGGCGGGGCTGAGGATAAGGCAAAGGTGGTCCTTGTGAGGAACCGGGACGTCCTGGACCCCGGCGGAGGGATACGCGCCCCTGTGCTCCAGTCGATGCTCGATGAAGGGGTAAAGAAGCTCCTCGGCAGGGAAGATGGCCTGAAAGCATGGCAGACCCTGTTCAAGAAGTCGGACGTGGTGGGCATAAAGAGCAACTCGTGGCGCAACCTGCCTACGCCGCCTGAAATGGAGCAGGCTATCCGTCGAAGGCTCCTTGACATCGGCGTCGCCGAGGAGAATATCGCGGTGGCTGACCGGGGAGTCCTCGACCATCCCGTATTCTTAAGGTCCACGGCCCTCGTAAATACGCGTCCGGTGAGGTCCCATCACTGGTCCGGGGTGGGGACCCTGATCAAGAACTACATACAGTTTGTGCGCCAGCCGTCCGACTATCATCCCAACGGCTGCGCGGACCTCGGCCGCATCTGGACCTTGCCGGCCGTGAAGGGAAAAACGAGACTCAACATCCTCGTTGCCCTGACGCCGCAATTCTACGGACGGGGGGCCAGCTTTTTCGACAAGCGCTTCGTCTGGCCCTACAAGGGGATTCTCGTGGGGACCGATCCCGTCGCAGTCGACGCCGTAGGTGCGGAGATCCTCCGTCTGAAGCGGATCGCGAGCTTCGGCGAGGATAGGCCGCTCGACGTGGAGCCTATCCATATTGCGGAGGCGGACAAGAAATACCATCTCGGCATAAGCGACCTCAGCCGGATACAGATCGTAAAGGTCGGGTGGATGGACGAGAGCCTCGTGTAAAGCGGGAGTGAGAGGTGCAAAGAAAGCCCGGTATATCGTTTCTCCTTTCCCGATAGAGGGCTTACGATCATAGAGGCAATACCCATGCCACGATCGAACCCGCGGATCGGGAAGTGCAAAAACTATGCGTAATGACGAGGGAAAACTATTTCAGAGCACCCTTCGATGCCTTTGGAAGGGCTGCGGTGACGGTCAATAAAAGCTACGCTACCGTGGGATTATGCCATTATGCTACCAAACGGTATGATTGGGAGGATATAGATCGGCGCCCCGGGTTGTGGCCGGAAGGGCCAAGGTCCGGGCGCAGTTGGCGTAGCCACGATAAACTAGGGTTTTCAAAACCCTCATCAAAGATTTATTAAACATTTTTAATTTTGTTCTTGACAACGACACCGATAGCCGGATAGAATGCAAGAAATATTAATGAAGGGGGTGAAGCACTAGTTAAGATCGTAAGAAGCACGTGGGACGGGGGGCGATCGAAAAACGCGTGTTCGGACGGCGAAGTGGTTTTTCGTTAACGTTCCAGTGGAACCAGATTTCAGGATATTTTAAAGGAGGAAAACGATATGGGCAAGAGAAGCAGCGTTCTCTCACTCGCAGTACTGGTCTTATGCATCGGCCTTTGTTACCTCGGCATCCAGACCTCTCCGGTCTACGCCGGCGAGGGTTTCGGCAGCCACTATAGCGGCGGCGTCGAGGACTTCATGACAGGCGCCCTGCCTCCACCGGGCACCGATATTCTCATGCACTATATGGTAGACTATAATGCCAGCCAGCTCAACGGCAACAACGGCGGCAGAGCAGTATATCTCCATGGCTCCCCCGGCTTTTCGACCAGTTTCAGTCTCAATGTCCTCCTCGACGTCTTGCGCTTCGTACACGTGACGAAGTGCACGATACTGGGCGGCACTCTCGTCTGGCACGTGATCCTCCCTGTGGGTTATGATCATGTCTCCCTGCAGGTTAACACGCCGGGCGGCTCGGTATACGGCACGGGATTCCCGTCATCGCAAACAGGACTGGGCGATATCGAATGGGGTCTGGGTATTGGGTGGCATCACTCCCCGACCCTCCACAGCGTCTTTGCTTTCGATTTCGTGTCACCGACAGGCAGCTACCAGAATCAGAGCCGCACGGCCGTAGGCGCGGACCCTGCAAATCTCGGCAGGAACTACTGGTCCTTCGACCCCCTTTATTGCATAACCTATATCGGCGACAAGAATTCACCCATCCCGGGCCTTGAGCTGTCGTCCAAGTTCATGTACTGGGTCAACACGGTGAACACCGCGACCAGCTATGTCTCCGGGCAGGAGTTCATCGCCGATTACACCGTCGGCTACCACCCCAGCCCCAAATGGGCAGTCGGCCTAAACGGCTTTTACCGCTATCAGACGACCAATGACTCGCAATACGGCAAAACGGCCGTCGATCCGCTTACGGGCATCGCGACAGGCGTCGTGGGCAAAGAGTGGTCCATCGGCCCCGCAGTCACCGTGGACATACCTCACGGCTGCCTCACGTTCAAGTGGCAGCACGACATCGAAGCTCAGAACGCGCCGCTGGGTGATAAGTTCTGGCTCAGGTGGATCTACGCATTCTAGACAATTATTATTTTGATGCGATCTTCTCCCCCCTTGCCTCACGGTGAGGGGGGAGAACTCGTTATAGAGACACCGACCCACACTTACGGAGACGCTACGGGCGTCCGCATAAGGCGTCTTCCCTCGATCCCGCGTCACTCCTCATTTCCTACACTCGTCACTTTCGCGCTTCCCCTGAGAAAAGGGAAATAAGGCCGTGATAATGCCCAGGGCGCCGAAGACGGCGGCGAGCAAAAGGGTGTCCTGAAAGGCGCCCGTCACGGCTGCGTTCTTTATCGCGTGAGGCGCGAGCCGTCCATCGGCCACATGATGCGAGTAGAACGCCAGACGGCTCGCAAAGAGTGCCCCTGCAACGGCAATGCCCGTTGACGAGCCCACCTGCCTCGTTGTTGCTATTATGCCCGATGCCGTGCCGAACCTGTCCCTCGGCACGGAGTTCATAATCCTGCTATTGGTCGGCGCGATAAAAACCCCGTAGCTCGTCCCTATCAGACAGACGCAGAGGGCAATGGCAAGGGGCGTCGGTCCATTCCCCAGCCGGCCAAGGAAGAAAAGGGCCACGCAGGCAAGGGCCACGCCGAGGGCCGACAGGAATTTCGGACCTATCATGTCCGACATTCTGCCCGCCAGGGGGGAGAGCAACAGAAAGGGAACGGGGAGCATGGAGAAAAAGAGACCGACCATCGACGCAGAATAGCCCAAGGCCCCGGTCAGATAGAAAGGCAGCAGGAAGACTGAGCCCACCACGACGGAGGCGTGAATACCACTGGTGAGAGCGGCGCCCGTGAGTGCGGGGTTCCTGAAGAGGGCGAGCTCGACGATAGGCTGAGCGCTCTTTTTCTCGAAGCGGAGAAATATGGCGAGCATTACCAGTGCCGAGGCGAAAAGCGCAAGGCTCGGGGGCGAGAAAAGGCTCCATCTGCCCGCGAGATTGAGGAAAAGCAGGGCCGCGGTGAGACAACCGAAGAGGCTGATCGCCCCGCCGAAGTCGAAGTGAAAGCGGGGGACCGGGTCCTTCTGCTCTCTCACGATGAACCAGGTCAAGAGCATGGCGGCGAGGGCGACGGGCACTCTGGAGAAGAAGACGGCTCTCCAGCCGAGCATATCCAGCGCCGTGCCGCCTATGATCGGTCCGGCTATCAGGCCCACGGCATCGACGCTTGCGAGTATCCCCAGCGCCTTGCCCCGCTCGTCCTCGGGGAAGACGGCTACGGCGATTGCCGTGCTGAGGGATATGATACTCGCGGCCCCGACCCCCTGAATGGCCCGCGATACTATCAAATGGGGGATATTCAGGGAAAGGGAGCAGAGGATGAGGCCGGCCGTGTAGAGCGCGAGGCCGAGCATGTATACCATCTTCCGACCGCGGGCGTCCCCTATTCTCGCAAGGCTGAACATCAGGCTCTGGCTCGTGAGGAGGTACACCACGCTCACCCAGCCGATGACCGAGGAGTCCGTTTTAAAGGCGGCGGCCAGCGCAGGCAGGCACACAGTGAGCACGCTTATGTCGAGGGTCGCGACAAAGCTGCCCACCGATACGGCGAGGAGCACCAGCCACTTATACCTTTCGGCTCTCAACCTATCTCAGCTCAGCCCTGTCGAGCCATCCCTGACGAGTTTTACCCTTCTCCGTCCGTTGCACGAATATGGTGTTTTCCTTGCGAGGGTCGAGAACTATGATCGTCGTATCAGGCGGTACACCGAATGTGAGGACGATCTTCTTGCCGTCGATGGCGCCCTTGACCCTCTGCCAGCCGGGATTGTCTTGATACTTGTCTTTATGCAACGCCCCCCAGGAGTATATGGCCTCGACCCCCTCGCTGCTCAGTTTCTCAACTACGACCGTAGTTGACTGGTAGGTGCCTCAACACACCTCGAGATCGCCCTGCCAGATACCCGACAGGCCCGCGACCGCCGGGGCTATCCCCGGCGCCGGCGGTTCGATCCGCACATCACCGGGCAGCGGCGTGAGGGCTCCCTTCTCTTCAGCACCTGCACCGCTTCCGGGCAGGACGAGCCAGAAGGCGAGACAAAGGGCAAGGCAGAGAAAAACGGTTTTCTTCATTGTCGCAATATAGCCCTTTTCTTGCCCTGCTGCAAGGTGGGGGCCTCAGCAATAGTCCCCTGGGTCGGCTGACATGTCTTCCGGCGTGACCTTGAACCAGTGAATCCTTCGATCTTTCCTAAAGCCCAGCTTCAGGGCCAGGTTCATCGACTTCGTGTTCGTATCTTCGACCTGGACGAAGGGGATCCGCCCCTGCTCACGCAGCCCGGTGATCAGATAGACGGTTAAGTCGTACGCATAGCCCCTTCCTCTATAGTCATCGAGCACGTGCAATACGCCGATAGAGCCGTCATCCTGGGTCATGAGCCATGCCGCGAGCTTTCCCGACTCACGGATACCGGCGCTGGGACCGGCCTGAATGCGCTCCCGGATGTAGTCGGGTCTCGTCACGTTTTGATATATCGAATGCTCGAATATGTACTCTGCATCGTCGGGTGACAGCGGAGTGAGAGGAGAGAGAAGGGCTTTCGGGAAGGCAACATGGTCGGGCAGCACGAGCCTCGTCATCGAGAGCTCCCACGAGAACGCTCTGCCCGGGAAGAGTACGGGAAGCATCCACTCCTCCATGGCGGCGAAGGCCCTGTCCTCTTCCGTGAGCTTTTCCGCAACATTTTTCAGCTCCCCCTCATCGGGGCTGCTGACATAGACCCACTGGCAGTCGCTCACTCCCCGCAACAGCACTGAATTGCCTATCCGTTCGAGGCTCATGACCGGATAGCTCTCCATAAAATTGAGCATATTGATATTCTTGATCTCGTCTTTTTTCAAGAATGAGATGACGGCCTTTCTCTCCTCAGCGGTCATGACCTCTCGCTCCTCATGTGAGAAAACGTTACGTGAGAACGTGTGAAAAAATTGCCTTTTTGTCGTCACCAAGCCTGCCCCGGAATGCCTGTATCCGGGGGCGGACGCCGGGGTCCAGGGCCTTTGTAACCTACTGAAAAAGCTGGATTCCGGCTCCGGCAACGCCTGGATTCCGGCTTCCGCCGGAATGACGACAAAGAGTATGGCTGCCGGGCCTGCCCCGGAAGGCTTGAATCCGGGGCTGGAATGACGGCAAAGGGTCCTCAAACGATTTTTTCACAGCTTCTGACGCATACCTGTACTAGTAAAACAAATGAATCGACTTGTCAACGGCATCGAATAAAGTTTTTTTGCGGGGTCCCTCGTCGCTATGCAAAAGTGCCGAGTGACGAGTGGAAAGGAAAGTGCCGGGAGGATGCGTATAAAACCTTTGTATAAAAATTTTTATAGGCCCATAAAATATTTTGTCTTGCTACGTCTATTGAAAATGGCAGACAATATGCAATATAGTACTCTATGTTTTGCGGTGTACGAGGTTGGGACTCCGTTGCGGTAACGAGAAGAACGGCTTCCGGTCCTTTGAAGCCGGATGCCAGCTTCATTGAATATGAACTACAAGGAGGCGCTCATGATGGAGTTTGACGGAATCATTATCGGGGCCGGGCCAAACGGGCTGACCGCGGCCGGCTATCTCGTGAAAGCGGGGCTGAAGGTGGCCGTTCTCGAGCGGCGGTACGAGATCGGCGGCGGCCTGGCCACAGAAAACCTTCTGCTCCCGGGTATGCTGGTCGACAGCCATGCCATCTACCATATGATGGTCGACTATGCACCACCCTTAAGAGATTTCGAGCTCGACAAGAAATACGACCTGGAGTGGATCTACCCGGACCTGCAGGTAGTCATGCCTTTTCTGGACGGGACGCACCTAGCCCTTTACAAAGACCCGAAAAAATCGGCGGCATCGATCGCGAAATTCTCCAAACAGGATGCAGAGAGCTTCCTGAACTTCGTGGAGATATCGGAAGAGGCGATGGATGTCTTTCTCGCGCCCGCGAGCTATGTCAACCCTCTTCCCAGCATCGAACAGGCGGCAAAGCTGGAGCTGCACCGGGCAACCAAGTGGGATGACGAGCTGACCGGATATACGCCGAGGCAGATCGTCGATTCCTGGTTCGAAAACGACAAGGTGCGCGCGCTCTTTCTTTACCTTGCCACCATGTGGGGGCTCGATTATGACCTGGAGGGTCTTGGATACCTCGTGCCCCTGATGATCAACCGCGGCTGGCATTTCCAGCTCTCGCACATGGGGTCCCATCACGTGGCGCACCTTATGGGCAAGTACATCTCCGAGAACGGCGGAAGGATCATCAGCGGCTGCGTGATCAAGCGGATAATCATTGAAAACGGCGAGGCGAAAGGCGTGGAGCTGGACGACGGCACGATCATAAAGGCGAACAAGTTCGTCTGCAGCTCCCTCAACCCCCACCAGACGTTCTACGATTATATCGGTAAGCAGCACCTCGACAAAGAGCTGATTACACGGCTCGACCAATGGCACTACTCCGACACGAGCTTCTTTACCGTGCATCTGGCCCTCACCGAGCTGCCGCAATTTGCCGCTCTCCGGTCCGATCCCGAGCTGGCCAAAGCGCTCATTTATGTCATCGGCTACGAAAGCGAGCAGGACCTGGTCGATCACCTCGATGCCTCGAAGCGGGGCGAGCTCCATGACGGAGGCTTCAATTGCTGTTTTCCGTCGCTCCACGACCCTGTCCGGGTTCATCGCCGTCCGGGAAGCGAGGTGAAGCATATCGGTCTCATCTCTATGGAATGCGCACCTTACAACCTCAAGGATGGCGGACCCCTTGCCTGGAACCGGGTAAGGAGGGCCTACGCCGAGCAATGCAAGGCAAAACTTGCCAAATATGCGCCGAACGTGACCGGCTCGATCGTCTGGGATTACATAGGCACGCCCCTCGATACGGAAAACAAGTTCCCCGATATGAAGAACGGCTGCTTCAAGCAGGGCGCCTATCTCCCCTTGCAGATGGGTTATTCCAGACCGAATGAATACTGCGGTCAGCACAGCACGCCGGTCGGCAAGCTTTACCTTGCGGGCGCGTGCACCCATTCCGGGGGCATGATCACCTACGGCCCCGGGTTTAACGCGGCGGAGAAAATAGTCGAGGACCTGGGCATCGAGAAATGGTGGCCGGAGCCGCGGGGCGTGAAAGAAGCCAGAGACCTTGGACTTTTTTAGCACACGTGTTTGCGTAAGGAGGTAAGCATGTTTTTAAGATCGACCGGTTTAGGAAGAACGTTGCTCACGGCCAGGGTGGCAAAGATAGAGACGACCCACATGGTCCCGTCGACGCTCGAGCCCCCCAACAACGGGACTGCCGAGCCGATGAGGATGCTCATGACGATGGAGGTGGTCAACCCGGTCCATTGGACGGTCAGGGCCTTTGTCGATCCCTCCGATCTGAGACGCATGGTATGGGAAGTTCTGACGCACCCGGGATTGATCGCGAAGGGGATCGTATTCCTCTTCTCAAAGGATCCGGCTTATGCAGCACCGGCGACAGCCGAACATGCCGGCGCCCCTGTTCCGGGACCGGCCGCTGCCGCCAAGTCAGTGCCCGGCCGGAAGAACGGCCCCGGACCCATGCCAGGTTCCGCACCGAAAATCGGGCCCAGCCCCATACCGGCGAGAAAATAGTGAAGACTCAGAAGATATGAAGATATAAGGATAAGGAGGAGTTATGCCAGATAAGAAATATGATGCGGTGATCGTTGGAGGCGGCCATCACGCGACAATCATTGCCTGCTACCTGCAGCGGGCGGGACTCAAGACCGCCATGTTCGAGAGGTGGCACGAGATGGGCGGCGGCGCGTGCGGGGAAGAGCTGCCCTTGCCCGGATTTATCCAGAATGTGTGCGCCCATTTTACGCGGTTCTATACAAACCCCGCGTACACCGATTTCGGCCTGAGAGATCGCGGGTTGGTCTATCTTTTCCCGGAGAACAACGAGGCGTGGATCTACCCCGACGGCAATTACATCCTGGGCAAGACAATCTTTCCGGTGGTGGACCCCGTGACCGGGAGGGCCGAATTCTCTCCAAGCGCAGCGGAGTATACGATCAAAGAAGTGGCAAAGATCAATAAGGACGACGCCAATACCGTGGAGGAGATCATCAGGAGGTACAAGGCCAAGTGGAGAGAGGCATGGCACCGCTACCGGTTCACGGGACCGGCGGAGTGGCCCGCCGGGCCCGATCCCCTGGAAGCGCTGGCCGACGACCCGAAGGACGGGATCGATCCCGACATCGCCTTCGGGACGGTCGGCCATATCGCCACGACGCTGTTCAAAAGCCCTGAGATGCAGACGTTTTACATGAGGGCCATTCAAACCTCAAGCGGTTGTTTCCCGCAGGACAGACCCGGGCCTTACTGGCATGTCCACGCCCTGGGCCTCATCCTGTCGATGGACGCGGCTGCCATCGTGACGGGTGGGACACACAGCATTACCCATGCCCTCCTCAGGGCCTTCGAGGAATACGGCGGGGAGTTCTTCGTCTTAAGCGAGGTAAAGAAGGTGCTCGTCGATAATAACAAGGCCTACGGCATCGAGCTCACTAACGGCGACAGAATATTGGCCGACGTGGTCGTGAGTGATCTGAATACCGAGCTGACCATGGACGTCGCCGGTAAGGAGTGGTGGCCGAAGGAGATCTGGGCGAAGGGTCAGAAGCTGAAGGAAAAGCCGCCCACCATGGATGACAAAGGCTATGAGAGGACCCAGCTCTTCTGGGGCAACGTGGCCCTGATGGAAGCGCCGAAGTACCCGCAGAACCCGGAGCTTGGTATGGTCCCGAGGCTGTACTTCGGGGAAGCGGATCCGGAATACTTCCTGAGCGGCCGCTATCAGAAGGAGCGCTGGGAGCAGGGTATTGCGAACAAGCTGTATCTCCTCGTCGCCCCTGACGTGCAGTGGGACAAGACCCGTGCGCCGGAAGGACGGTTTGCCGCGCTTGTTGAAGAGTTCACGTGTCCGTGGAGGAACTTCAGCGAGGGTGACTGGCTCAGGATGAAAAGGGAGATCGAGTTCAGGATGGTGGAAGAGTGGGGTAAGTACGCCCCTAACGTGAATCAAGAGAATTTCCTGTCCGCATGGATCGCCACCCCGGACGACGTGGTCAATAGAAACCCCTGTATGCCTCAGGGCGGCTGGGGCGGTCTCGATGCACATTACGAGTGCTCGGGAAGGAACAGGCCCATGCCGGAGCTCTCGGGACAGCGCATGCCCATCAAAAACTACTATATGTGCGGCATGGCATGCCACCCGGCGCACGGCATAGGTCGCGGCAGCAGTTACAACTGCTATAAGCTTATCGCCCAGGACTTCGGCCTTAAATACAAGCCCTGGGAAGCGCGCGGATGGTAGGCGACCGCGAGGAAGATTCTGGTGGTGGCCGGTGAAACCTGATGTCGAGTGTGGCGTGTGCCTCATGCACTGGGTATACGGCAGGGTCGCGCCTTATGCCGAGAAAGAAGAACTGCCCCTTATGACAAGGCGCCTGGTGGACGTGCTCTTGAGGGATGTGAGGCCTTCGGCAAACCTGGGCAGTGTCTGCAATGGCGCAGTGGGCAGTGTCTTTGCTTCACCTTCCCGCGCTGCCGACTGCTATGAGGAGCTTAAAAGAGAGAGCAACGAAAACGCCGGGGCCTTGCTGCCCCGTGCCAGGGCATATATCGACGCAGGCAAAACCGGCCGGGAAAAGCTCGAGCGGTCATGCTTCCTGGCCGCGGCAAGTAATATCGCCCCCCTGGACTCCCCCTCGGGGGCCTACACCTTTCAGGAGATAAGAGACATTATCGACCGGGATGACCATACAGCGGATTTTACGGGAGACATTTACGGAGCTGTCAATGCATCCAAGCGCATTCTCTACATTACGGACAACGCGGGAGAGATCGGCTTCGATTCGTTGGTGATAGCCTTGATCAAGCAGATGGGGCCGAAAGTAACGCTGGTCGTCAAAAAGAACACATTCTTTGAAGATGCCACACTCGAGGACGCCCGATTCTTCGGCCTCGACAAAGTGGTGGACGGGATGGTGATGGCTGACGGTTTCTTCGCGCCTCATGCGCTCCCCCATGAACTCTATGAGGTCTTTAAGGGGAGCGATCTTGTTATATGCAAGGGGACGGGGAGTTACGAGGCCCTTTACGGCGAAACAGTTGATAAAAAAGCAGTCTATATGCTCAAGATCAAATGCAGCCCCATTGCGAGGGAACTGGGCATCGGGGAAGGAAAGGTTGTCGTGAGGTTAGAGGGGCTCACTGAGCTGCCGCAATAATAAAGAGGGGGGAACATGGGAGGGTTGGAAGGAAGGGTCGCGATTGTCACCGGTGGAGGTAAGGGGCTCGGGAGGGCATTCTGCGAGGGATTTGCGCGGGAAGGGGCAAGAGTGCTCGCGGTGACCCGGAAAGATATACAGGGCCTTGAGGAGACGGTACGAAGGGTCAGGGCACTGGGCGGCGAGGCGGAACACCTGCAGATTGATGTAACATCGAAGGCCGGTACGGACAAGATGGCCAAATATGCCATCGACCGCTTCGGCAGGATAGATATCCTGGTCAACAATGCGGCCTTTTACTACGGAGTGGAGCGCAAGGGCTTCGACGAGATCAGCGAAGAAGAATGGGACATGATGATGGCGGTCAATGTGAAGGGCACGTGGCTCTCCATAAAGGCGGTCTTCCCGTACATGAAACAGGCGGGCAAGGGAAAGATCGTCAACCTGACGTCGGAAGTCTTTTTTACCGGGTCCCACGGCTTCGCTCACTATGTCGCCACGAAGGGCGCGGTTGTAGGCCTCACACGGGCCCTTGCCGTTGAGCTCGGACCTCATAATATATGTATCAATGCCGTCGCGCCCGGGTTTACCGACACTGAGGCAAGCAGGACCATAGCCGATGTCGCCAAGTACGATACATCCAAGACGCCGCTCAAAAGGCTCGGCACGGCCGAGGACATCGTAGGAGCTACGGTCTTTCTCTCTTCCGATGCCGCGGACTTTATCACCGGACAGACGATTCTCGTGGACGGCGGAAGAGCGATGCACTAGAAACACCATAAAAAAAGGGGGTTCATGAAAGTGTGCGATTCGGCATCCCCGTGGTGAGGGGACGAAGCTGTTGAAGGACGGGATGAAGGTCAGGCTGGATGCGAACATGGGGACGGTATTCATCCTTGACAAGCAGATTAGCCCTGTGTAGGTTCTATGGAATCGGTCTGCAGCAAGAGGGGGGTCGCATCAAAGACCGAGAAGCAAAAAAAGGAGGGGTTATGGGAAAAGAAACAACAGGTGCAAGTGCGGGTGGCTTGAGCGCGGAGCCGGCAGTCAAGATCGGCATCGGACCGGAGGGAAGGCCCGGCGCGCTCATACAGTTTTTCGTCCTCGCGGTGTTCTTGGCGGTTGTCTTCGTCTACGGCGTTTCTCCGCAATCGGCGGTACTGATCATCCTTCCGGCGTCCCTCATCATGCTCATCTCCCTGGGGCTCCTTGTCCTCGTGGGAGACTCCTTCCCCTGGGCGCCGCCGGGAGGGAACTGGGCGCCGGGGCGCTCGCGCTTCATGGCAGGCCTGAAAATGACCATCCTCTGGGCTGTATTCACCGCCGTTTTCATCCTGATCATGGAGTATCTCGTCCCGCGATGGCCCATGAGCCCCCTCTATCTCTGGTGGGGCGCCATAGGGTTCGCCGCCACCCTTCTCTACGGCATAAACTGGAACTCGTGGCCTTTCAAGGGGCGGATGCACCCCTGGGCGACGATGGCGGCGGCTATCGTCGTGGTGCTCGTGGTGTCCTGCCTCGTCTGGAGCCTCTTCACGAACCTCGCGGGCACGCCGCTGGCCGGTGCTCCCATGGACCATAAGGGTGCTTTCAACGTGAACTGGCTTACGGGTTTT
>Ga0187870_1003153_pt1 | contig 12987 bp, 10 predicted proteins | sample June2016WEW_13_1_3_FD_132974 | JGI IMG/M metagenome (GOLD analysis project Ga0187870, IMG submission 132974) | Peatland microbial communities from SPRUCE experiment site at the Marcell Experimental Forest, Minnesota, USA - June2016WEW_13_150 | ecosystem: Environmental > Terrestrial > Soil >... | reverse complement strand
GTGTTGTCGTGCATGTTCAGTCCGGAGGGACTTTCACCCTCGGCGTTGCTCAGCTTCACCTGTGGCGCTCCGCATTTGACCTTTTTGGTAGCCTTTCTGGCTCTTTATCTTAATCCTAATCTTAATCCTTGCTCTAATCTTAATCCGAATGAATTAAGGCCAGGAGGGACCGCCCAAAAAGTGAAATGCTCCCGTTCCTCAGGGCGGCGGCGCCGATCTGGTTGACAGGCGCGCCCGTTTTCCTTATGACTGCGCCGTGAAAACAATGCGCCCGATCTTTGCCCTCTGGTTCGGCCTGACCTGCACGGGCCTGCTTTGGCCCGCCGGCGTGCCGGCGGCTGACCTCGTTTACGCCAAGGACGGTTCCGGGGTCTATGGCTATAAGGACACGCCCAAGCTGCCGTGGTGCCAGTGGCTGGTGCACGACCCGGACCGGCCCAATCCCAGGCGAGTCGACCCCGGCAAAGCGGGGCCGCCGGCGCCGGTGCCTGCCGACGCCATCGTGCTTTTCAATGGCAAGGACGCGTCGAAATGGGAAGCCCTGGGCGATTGGAAGGTGGCGGACGGCTGCCTGGTCGCCGGCGACAGCCATTTCGCGACGAAGGACCGCTTCGGCAGCATTCAGTTGCACGTCGAATGGATGGGCCCGGCGGGGTTCGAAGGTCCCTGGTACAATCGCGGGAACAACGGCGTCATGCTCATGGGCGTGTTCGAGATCCAGGTCTTTGATTCCTACAACGAGAAGATTTATCCCGATGGGGCCTGCGGGGCGGTCTATGGCCAGACGCCGCCGCTGGTCAACCCCACTCGCCCGCCCGGCGAGTGGCAGACCTACGACCTGATCTTCATCGCGCCGAAGTTCGAAGGGGACCAGTTGGTTTCCCCGGCTCGCGTCACGGTGTTTCAAAACGGGGTCCTGGTCCAGCTCAACCAGGAGATTTATGGCGAGACCGGCCACCGGATTGTGCCCGAGTACACGCACAAGGTGAGCACCGGCCCGCTGGCCCTTGGCGGACACGGCTGCCCCGTGCGCTTCCGGAACATCTGGCTCAGGCCCCTCTAAGCCAAGCGCGCGCCCTTGGCGCTGGGATGCAGCGTGTTAGCGCTTCCACGCACCCCGGCTCCCAACCATCTGCCCAAACGCGCCAGGCTATTCCTGCGGATAGACGAGTATGCGATCGTGAACGAGCACGATGAGGTCGTTCTTGCCGTCGCCGGTGACGTCGGCGATGGCGGCCTCGCGGGGTTCGGGCAGGTCGCCGCGCCGGCTGCGGAAGGTGCGCTCCTCGAACACCTGCCAGCGGTCGGCGGGCATCAGTTTATGATGGGCGTCGAAAATGACGAAGTCGAGATAGTTCCGGGCGGTTTCGAGGAAGACCAGGTCCTTGCGGCCGTCGTGGCCAAACTCGCCGGAGACCACGTCATTGAGGTGCCCGTCTTTGATGGGGGTTTCGTAGCCGTCCAGTTCGGTGAGTTCCCAGACCGGGCCGTGCAAAGGCAGGCAGCCGACCGCGTTCAAGCCGAGCAAGGCGACCGCCTGGTCCTTGGCAGCGCCGAGGGCGAGGGCCCGCAAACTATTAAACTCGCAAACCGGCAGGGGCACGTTGCGGACGACCTGCCAGACGCCGACGGGGTTGCGCTCGCACAAGGTGAGGGCCTTGCGCTCGGCATCGAGCAGAAAGAGCGACGGGACGGTGTTGGTGGCGTTGGGCAGGGCGGCGGCGCCCACGAGCCGCGAATTGCTGGCCGCCCCGTTGATCTGCTCCTTCACGCTGAAGACCCAGCCGGCCCGGTTGGTGGCGTCCTGGAAGCCGGGCTCGGGTTTCAACACGACGGCGCGCACGAAATTCTTCTGGGGCAGCAACAGCTCGGGCTTGCCGTCGCCGTCAATGTCCGCGGCGGCCAGCCAGGGTTGCTCGAGGGCGCCGCCGGGCGGGGCCACGTCCAGTTCTTCGAAATCCTTGCCCGGCACCTGGCGGAGGACTTTGACTTTTTCATAGGGAATCAGGATGACCAGGTCCATCAGCCCGTCCTGGTCCAGGTCGTGGAAGGCCAGGGTGGTGGGGTTGAATTTGAAGCTTTCGCTGAGCTTCTGGGTCTTGGTCTTGCCGTCGAATGAACGGGTCACCAGCGAGCGCCGGCCATCCTGGTCGCTGATGATGGCCAGGGTCGGCTTGGCGCCGGGCTGGAGCGGGCCGACGGCGAGCACCAGGGGCTTGCCCTCCAGCGGCAGCAGGGTCGGAAAGGGCAGGCGCCCTTTTTCATCCAGACGCGTCACGCCGACCTGGCGTTCGTCCTGGCTGAGCATAAAGATCTCGGGCCGCCCGTCGCCTTCCCAATCGGCCACGGCCAGGTCGCTGATGCCGGCCAGGGTGGGGAAGGTCTTGGGGGAAGCCAGCGAGCCGTCCGGTTGCTGGAGGTAGAGGGAGAGTTGGCCGCTTTCGGGCTCGGCCACGAGCAAATCCGGGAGGCCGTCGCCGTTGACATCGGCCCACAGCAAGCCGCGCTGCGCCTTGTCGGTCTTGTTGAGCGGCCAGACCTGGAACTGGCCTTGCTGGAAGGCGCCGGCGAGCGGCGCGGCGGGCTGGCGGGTGAACTCGGAAATCTGCGCCCGGCCCGAGTTTTGGGCGATGGTGATGATTTGTGTCTTGCCGTTGGGTTCCAGGTTGTCGGCCCAATACGCGCGAATCGGGGGCGAGCTGAAATAGAGTTCCGGACCGAGTTGGCCGTCGGGCTTCTGCAGGCGGAACCGGAACGGGTTGCGGTCCTCCCAGTTGAGCAGCAGCAGGTCGCGCCGGCCGTCCCCGTCAAGATCCACGACCTGCACCGATTTGACGACGCCGGAAAAGGGAATCCGTTCGGGTTCCCCGAGCGTGTGGTCCGCCTTCTGGGGCAGGAAATAGACGCAATTCTCCGCCAGCAACACCAGGTCTTCGCGGCCGTCTCCATTCAAATCGCCGGTGCAGAGGGCGTTGGCCGAGAGTTGGCCGTCCTCGAGGGGCCAGCGTTTGGGCGCGCTCCAGCCGCCGGCGCCCAGGTTATAGAGCACAATCAGTTCCTTGGGTTCGCCATAATAAGCGATGTCCGGCCGGCCATCCCCGTTCAGGTCGGCCACCACCAGCGAAGCAATGCGTTTTTCGGAGGCAATGGATTCGAGGCGGAAGCGGGCGTCGGGCGGCAGTTCATTGAGCTCGCGCTTGCGTCCGGCCTTGGCCCTGGCAGCCAGGTTGGTCTGGCCGGTCTGGTTGTAGAGCAGATTGATCTTCGAGCGGGCATTGTTGACCACAATCAGATCGTTAAGCCCGTCCCCATCCAGGTCGGCCACGCGAAGCTGGCTAACCTGGCTGTCGAGCGGAAACTCCTCGGGATCGGTGAAGGCGAGGCCGTTGGTGTAGGCTGAGGCCGCGAGGGCGGGCAAAGCCAGCCCGGCGGCCACCGCCGCCGGCGCGCCGCGCCAGACCGATCCTCTGAATAAAGTCATTTTTCTCAACGTCGCCCAAAATGCCCGCGCCCCCTGGCGCTGGCGAGCACAATATTCTGGGCGGGACAAGCACCCGGCGGGGCGCTAGGATGTTTGGCCGCAGCGGGCGGCGGCGTGGTATCCGGCGCCGCCCGTGGATATGGATGAACCGGTCGAAATGCCGCCGTTTGCCTGGCAGCCGCTTACGCGGCGGGGCGTAGCTGCCTTTGCGCGCGCCTCGGTGGGGCGATTGCTGCTGGTGCAGTTTTGCGTTGCGCTGCTGGCGGCGGGCACGGTCGTTTGGTTTTTGCAGACGGCCTGGTTTTCCACGATGGACGAAGCCATCGCGCGCCTGCCGCCGCAAGGGGCCATTGCCTCCGGCGCCTTGGATTGGCGCGGCGAATCCCCGGCGAGCCTGGCGGAGAACCACTTTCTGGCGCTGGCCGTTGATTTGACGCACACCGGCGCGGTCCGTTGCCCGGCCCATGTGCAGGTGGAGTTTGGCCGGAACGATTTCGAAATCATCTGCCTGGGCGGAGGCCTGCGCGTCGCCTATCCGGGGGACTGGGTGGTGGCGTTCAATCGAACGGGATTGGACCCCTGGTGGGGGGCCTGGCGGCCGGCCATCCTGGCGCTGGCGGCGGCGCTGGTGATAACCGGGCTGATGCTGAGCTGGGCGTTGCTCGCCACGCTCTATTGTCTGCCGGCGTGGCTGGCCGGGTTTTTTGCCAATCGGGATTTGAGTTTGGGCGGCAGTTGGCGGCTGGCGGGCGCGGCGCTAATGCCGGGGGCGCTGTTGCTGACGGTGGCGATCCTGGTTTACGGGCTGGGGGCCTTGGACCTCATTGAATTGGCTGTGGCCGCCGCGGGGCACATTGTGCTGGGCTGGCTCTATTTGTTCGCCAGTTCGCTCTCGCTGCCGCGTCACCCGGCAACTCCCGCCGCCCCGCTCAATCCCTTTGCGGAGCGTGGTTGAATGTTCCTGGCGGTTGCTTTAGTCTGGGCCCCATGAAGTTCTCGGTCAGTCCGTTGCACGGCGTGCTGCTCTTGGTCTTGGGCCTGCTCCTGGGCGGCTGCGCGCCGGCGGGGCTGAGCCAGTTGGACGAGGAGAAAGAGCCTCACTTCCTGGCCGGCAAGAGCCATGTCAACACCATGGATTACCCGGCCGCCATCGGGTCCTTCGAGAAGGCGCTGGCTGTAAACCCGAAATCCGCGGCGGCGCACTTCGAGCTGGGTTGGCTGTATGACCAAAAAGCGCCCGACCCGGCGGCGGCGATTTATCACTATGAGCATTACCTGAAACTGCGCCCGGCGGCGGAGAAGGCCGAGTGGGTCAAACAACACATCCTGGCCTGCAAACAGGAACTGGCCCGCACCGTCTCGCTCGGGCCGGTCACCGAAAAACAGCAACGCGATTTGGAGAAACTGGCCGAAGACAACAAACGCTTGACCGAAGACAACCGGCGCTTGAACGAGGAAGTGGCCCGCTGGCGGGCCTGCTCCGCCGCCCAACCGCATCCGCAAACCAATCCGCCCGTCCGCCCCTCAGCCACCACGAAGGAGTCGCCGCCCACGGCCGCCCAACCGCCCCGGCCGAGCAATCAACTCGCGCGAACCGCCCAGCCTGCCACCCCCCCCCCCCTCGGCGCCAGCCCCCAGCTTCGTCCGGCCCCGCCACCCGGCCCGGCCATTCCGCCAGCCCGGGTCGCGTCCGCAGTCGGACCCGGTGGGCGCGAGCCAGGGGCCGCCAATCCCGCGCCGCCCGCCCCGGCCGGCCCCGTCCAGCCCAGCAGCGCGCCCGCGGCGGCCGCCCGCACCCACCTGGTCAAACCGCATGAAACGCTCTGGGGGATTGCCCGGCAATCCGGCGTCAAGCTCGAGGCCCTGACCGCCGCCAATCCCGGAATAAACCCCCGCCGCCTCCACCCCGGCCAAATGTTGAACCTGCCGCCGCCATGAATTTTGAAAAAGTTTTGAACGGCTCCGCCAGGCTGCGGTCAATAGTCTAAATCACATGCCATCTGCCGCCGGGTCGGGCGTGAGCAGGGGGTGTGGATTTGCGCCGTTGGCCGGAGCAATTGGGCCTGGCGGCGGAGCGCAAAATTGGGTGTAAATTTTCTTTGACACCGGTGCGCATTTTCAGTAAAACACAGGCTGGTTTGAGTTTGATGTTGACACTGCTTCTGCGGGTGTGAACAAACAAGTATTGTTTCTTATGAAAAGAATCGTTGCCTCTGTCGGTTTGGTTGCCCTCGGCACGTCCGGTCTGCAAGCGGCTACGGCGTCGAGTCTAACGGCGGAATCTGCCAAGCCCTGGACCGTCTCAGCCACGCTCCGCGGATTCTATGATGATAACCTTAACAGCGTGTCGGACCAAATTAAGTTGGAGCCCTATCACCGGGGCACCTTCGGGTTCGAGGTCAGCCCCGCGATCTCGTTGAACTGGCCCTGGGAACAGGGCTCCGCGAGCCTCGGTTACGTGTACTCGTTCAAGGATTACCAGAACAAGCCGTACCTCCAAGATGACAGCTACGACATGACCCACAACTTCAATGCCGCCCTCAATCATGCCTTCAGCGAGCTTTACCAGGTCAATGTCCGGGACTCCTTCGTCATCGGCCAGGAACCTGACTTCCTCCGCGCCGGCAATACCTACTCCACCTTTGCGCGTGTTTCCGGCAACAACATGCGCAACAGCGGCAGCGCCAACCTGGACGGCCAACTCACCCGGTTGCTCGGCTTTGAAGTGGGCTATGCCAACGCCTATTATAATTATGCCGCCGACGCCCCGCCGTATCCGAGCCTGGCTGGACTGTTGAATCGCGTCGAGCACGCCATCCACCTCGACAGCCGCTGGCAATTGCTCCCTACGAGCGTCGGCGTCGCCGGCTACCAATTCTCCCAAACCGATTTCACCGAAGGCCAACCCCTGGGCATCGGGACGTATGTGAGCGACTCCCGCGACAACCGGTCCCATTACGGATACGTGGGGCTGGACCAGACCTTCCGTCCGGACCTGACCGGGTCGCTGCGCGTGGGCGCCCGCCACACCGATTATTACAACGACTCCGCCAGCTCGCCCAATACCGTTCCTTACGTGCAGTTGAGCCTGCGCTGGAATTATGGGGTCGAGAGCTACGTGGAAGCCGGCTTTACCCATGACCGCTCGTCCACGGACCTCTACGCGAGGACCCCCGGCGCCACCAGCCTCACTTTGGACTCGGAAACCTCGGCGGTCTTTGGCTCGATCAATCATCGGCTGGCCCCCAACCTCTACGGCGGCCTGGTGGGCCAGTTCCAGGACTCGGTCTATAATGGCGGCGACTACCAGGGCCAGTCCGACTGCTTTTACAGCTTTGGCGCCAGCCTCGAGTACCGCCTCAGCAACTACTTCTCCGCTCACCTCGGCTACAATTTTGACCGGCTCGAATCCGACATCCCGTTGCGCGGCTTTGATCGCAACCGGGTTTACCTGGGCGTTACTGCCAGCTATTAATTGACCTCGCCATGTATTGACGGGGGGCTGGACGGTTACGACTGGCCCCCCTTTTTCTTTTCCTGCTATGGACCCCCTGAAAGTCACGCCGCCCCAGGAAACCAAGCTGCATTTCCTGGACTATTGGCGCATCATCCGCATTCGCAAGACCGTGATCCTGGCGGTCTTCCTGCTCGTCGTCATCACCGCGACGCTGGTGACCTTCATCCTGCCCGAGTCTTACTCCAGCACTGCCAAAATCAAGATCGAGCGCGACCGCTCGGACATCCCCGAAGTCCTCCAAGCCCAACTGCCCATGGGCAACTACGACCCCTATTTCATCCAAACCGAATTTGAAGTCATCCAGTCCGAACTCATCCTGGGCAAGGTCATTGAAAGCCAGCACTTGCAGGAGGAATGGGGCAAGAAATTCGCCAACGGCGAGAAGCTCACCAAGCTCGAGGCCATCAACTCGCTCAAGAGCCGGATGGCCTTGCACCCGGTGCGCAACACCATTATCATTGAAATCCAGGTCTTTAGCGACAAACCCAAAGAGGCGGCCGACATCGCCAATGCCATCGCCGAGGCCTACCAGCAGCACCGCCTCGATGAGAGGAAGAATTTGAGCACGGGCGGCATCGCAGCCCTGCTGGAGGCGCGCAATCTCAAGGAGGCCGAGATTGTCCAGGCGCAGACTAACGTGGACCGCTTGCGCCGGGAACTTAACATCTCCGACTCCATGGCCTCTGAATATGCCGCCGCGCCGCTCCTGAGCGCCGAAACCCTCCGCCACATCAACGGCTTGCGGCTGGAAAGCGAGGCCAATTTCGTGCAGCAGGAAACACTCCTGAACCACCTCAAGACCCTCAAGCCGGAGGTACTGAAGCACACCCTCCCCACCGCCCTCCAGGACAATTTGCTCGGCACCCTGCTCGATCAAAAGACCTACGCGGACCAAAGACTGCTGAGCGTGGAGAAAGATTACGGCGCCCTCCATCCGGACGTCATCAAGGCCCGCGCCCTGGTGGCCGACCTGCAGGACAAGATCGACCAGCGGGTCGCGGGCATCATGGTCGGTTTGGGCGCCAGAGTGGATGCCATGGGACAGAGCCTCACCAACCTGAACCGCAAAGTGGAAGAAGCCATCTCGAATGACATCGTCAAGGCCAACCAGAGCGCGCCCTATTTCGACGCGAAGCGGCGGCTGGAGGAACTCCTGCGCTTCCGCACCCTGCTCGATACCAAGATCGCCTCAGAAAAGGTGGACGTCAGCCTGCCCAAGACGGTCATGGTTACGATCACCGACCGGGCGCAACCCGGCGCCAAACCGGTGCGTCCCAACAAGCCCCTCAATATCGCCTTGGGCATCATCATCGGCCTGGTGGTGGGCGTGGGCCTGGCCTTCTTCATCGAATACCTCGACACCAGCGTCAAGACCATCGATGACGTGGAGCGCTCGCTCCAGGCGCCGGTCTTGGGGGTCATCCCGCAGAATGTCGGCCTGATGTTGGACGAGGGGGCCGAAAGCCCGCACGCGGAGGCCTACCGCGTGCTGCGCACCAACATTATGTTCTCCCGCAAGGACGACAAGCTCAACAGCATTGCCGTCGTCAGCGCCGGCGCCGGCGAAGGCAAGTCCACCACCGTCTTCAACCTCGCCTCCATCTTCGCCCAGAGCGGCCAGCGGGTCATTGTGGTGGACTCCGACCTGCGGCGGCCCACGCTGCACAAGATGCTCCACGTGACCAACAACATCGGCCTGACCAACTACCTGCTCAAGCAGAACGGCCTGGAAGAAGTCATCCAGACCACCAGCAATCCGGCCCTCGACTTCCTGGCCAGCGGCAAACTGCCCAGCAGTTCCCTGGGCATCCTCAGCTCCGCCCAAATGAAGGACATGATCAGCGAGTTGAAACAGCGCTACGACTTCGTCTTCTTCGATTCGCCCCCCATCATGGGCGTGAGCGACGCCTCCATCCTGGCCAGCGAAGTCGATATGACCTTGCAGGTCATCCAATACCGCCGCTACCCGCAGCCGATGAACATCCGCGCCAAGCAACTGATCGAGAAAGTCGGCGGCAACCTCGTCGGCATCGTCCTGAACAACATCAACATGTCGCAGGACGAGAGCTACTACTACTACAGCGGTTATTACCATGACTACTATTACCGCAGCAGCAGCAGCGACGAGGCGGATGCCGCCGCCAACGAGAACAAAGACAAGACCGGCTCAGCGGACAAAGCCAAGCTGGACATCAAACCGAAGTACTAATCGCGACGGGCTGCATGAGCAGAACGAAGATCGATAAAGCCGTGCCGCGGTGGGGGACCGTGTGCGGGTTGCTGCTGACTGGGTTGTTCCTGGCGGGGTGCCGCGCCGGCACCGCCCACTACAGCGCGGTGCCGGGCGGGGCCTCGCTGGCGCCGGCCACCCCTCAAGCCAGCGCCGGCGCGCCGGCGGCCGCCGCCCGACTGCCCAGTTCGGACCTCCTGCGCGTGGGCGACTCCTTGACGATCACTTTCCTGGACCTGCCGGGTACCGTGCCGCCGTTTGAGAGGACCATCAAGGAGGACGGCTCGATCACTCTCCTGTTGAATCAGCCGTTCCAGGCCGCCGGCAAGACTATCGGCGAACTGGAAAAAGAGATCCGGGAACATTACGTCCCGAAATACTACAAATACCTGACTGTCACCGTCAGGCCGCTGGGCCAGTACTACTCCGTCAAAGGCGAAGTCAGGTCCCCCAACCGCTATCCCTACCTCAACGACACGACCGTCCTCAAAGCGATCGCCTCGGCCGGTGATTTCACCGACTTCGCCAGGAAGAGAAAAGTCAAGTTGTACCGGACCAATGGCCGGATCGAAACCGAGGATTGCGTCAAGGCCTTGCGGAATCCGCGCCTCGACCTGCCGGTTTACCCGGGCGATTGGATTAATGTCTCGCGCCGGACGCTGCCCTGGCAAAAGTGATTCAACTGAACATCCTCTCCGGGAAAAAGGCGGGCACCGCCTGGGTGGCCCGCCGTTTTCCTGTGCGGATTGGCCGCTCCCCCGCCGCGGACCTCCAACTGGCAGAGGACGGCGTCTGGGAGCAGCACCTGCAATTGGACTTCAAGCCGCGCGATGGTTTCTTTCTCACCACCCAGCCCAACGCCCTGGTCACCCTCAACGGCCAACCCGTCCAGCAGAGCCGCTTGCACAATGGAGATTCCCTGGAAATGGGCGCCCTCAAAATGCGCTTCTGGCTGAGCCAAACCCGCCAGGCCGGCCTGCGTTTTCGCGAAGCGCTCACCTGGGCCGCCATTGCCGCCCTTTGCCTCGCCCAAATCGCCCTGATCTATTGGCTGCCGGCCTGAGGGCTGCCCTTGAAGCGGCCGCCCCAGTGGGGCGGGCGTCTCGCCTGCCGGCGCGGGCGTCCCGCCCTCGAAACCAACGCGGGCTACCCGCTCAAAGCAGCACGTCCTCGGGCCGCACCTCGAGGCATTCATCCTGGTCTTCCCAGACCACTGCGGGATAAAACTCGAGCAACTTGGGCGCCAGGCTCTGGCCCGCCTGCCGGAGCAACCCCTGGGCTTCTTCGGCGGCACCCTCATAGGCGTGGTCGTAGTCGCCGGCCCGCCGCCGCTGGCGGTCGTCCCAGTGGGCTACGGCATGGACGGGGGCGTATTGGGCGGCCCAGGACTCGAGGTCGGCCCGCAGCGCGGCGGGGATTTCGTCGAAAGGGGCCACGGTCTCGCTGCAATGCAGGCAGATCAGCCCCGTCTCGCGCACGTCCCGGCTCAGCAGCGGCAGCAGGGGCGCCCGGCAACAGGCAGATTCGGTGTAGGCCGCCGGCGGTGTGACCAGGAGCTTGAGCCAGATCTGCCGTTCGTGCCCCAGTTGCGCGGCCAGACGATAGGCGCCCAGCAGTGGATGGGTAAAACGCCAAACCTTGCCCTCCAGTTGGCCCAACGTCTGCGCCAGCCACCGCGCCAGGGTCAAATCGTCAAAATCCCGAAAACCCAGGCCATACTCTTTCCAGAGCAAATCCAGCGGACTATCGGCATTGGTAGCCATTGCCCGGAGTATGGCGCGGAGGAATCGAAATGTCGAGCCGCGATCCGAGTCGACGGCGGGCAAAAGGAGTTGGCCTGGGAATCGCGCGCCGGCACCGCCGGGAAGGGCGCTCACTTTCACGGCGGGCACGGCGTGTAGCGCCAGTCCACGTGTCCGTCGTAGGCCATGGTTTGATTGACGAGCGCGCAAAGGCCGGGGTCATAATCCTTGAGCGCCTCGCGCGTGGCAATGGGGTGGGCGGCGTCGTTGGGCGCCGCCTGCTGGCCGGTGGCGTTGAAGTAGGCCACCACGCCTTCGGCCCAATACTCGAGGTGGTCTCTGACCGCAGGCGTGCCCTTCCACAGGCCCCTGGCCAGGGCGGCCTGGTAGAGTTCCTTGAGCTTTTCAGCGAACTGGACGTCCAGGCGATTGACCCGCAATTCATACTGCTGCACGGCCCACCCGCGCCGGTCCCAGTTAGGGTCAACCGGACGCCTGCCGGTCACGTAATACAGGGCCTTGGCCAATTCGCGGATGATTAGGCCCTCCCCCGTCAGCGGTTCATTCGGATCACCCAGGACATTTTCCTCCCCGACGGCCAACAGCTTTGTCTCGGGCGCATAGTCCAGCATGCGCGCCAGGGCGTCGAAGCCTTTGGCTGCCTGCATCGCCTTGAATTCGGGCAAATCGGCCAGGCGCTCGTCGCGGCCCAGCACCACCAGTTTTACGCCGTCGGCAATGAGCGCCTTGAGGATGTCGTGACGGTAGGCAAACATCTTGCGGATGGTGTCGTTGGCCTTGAGCAGCGCCGCGTCGCTGGCGCGCCGGCCAATGACAGTGAACTCGCGCGCCCAGGTGAATTTGGTGTAGTAGGGGTCGAGCTTGAACTTGGCCGGGGGCGGGATGACGTTGGGCAGTTGCCGGAGCCAGCGGTAGCGCCAATCCTGCTCCGGCGTCAGGTTGAAGGTGGTCCGAATCAATTCGTAACCTTCGGGGTCGTAAAGCTTCAACTGCTCGCGCCGGGCAATCGGGCCGTGGTTCCAGTTGTTGGGCCGCCCGCAATCGAAGTAGGCCTGGCAAAGCTCGGCCCAGTATTCGGCCGGGTTGGAGCCGGCGTAAGTGTTTTGCCACAGGCCCTGGCTCACGGCGTGCTGGTAGGTCTGCCGCAGGCGCTGGCGCCAGCCCGCATCGAGCCGGCCCAGCGCGGAATCAATGGTATGGCAAAACTCATGCACGCCGATGCTCTCGTCGTCGTAGCGGTCCAGGGGCAGGCATAACAGGTTCTCCTCGCCGAAGCTGGTGATGTCAAAGCCGCCCGTGCCGCGCACCCGCTCGTTTTGATATTCCGGGTTGGGCGTGCGCCGGTACTCGGGCATGTCCGTATAGACCTGGTCCCGCCCGATGATGATCAAACGGGTGTGGTTGCTCACCATGGCCTGCAAGATGTCGGGCCGGCCAGCCAGCAGGTGGGTGACGAGGTCGTAGGTGCGTTCCAGCGCCAGGTCCGCCACTTCACCGGCCGCGGCGGCCGCCAGGCCCTTCACATCGATGTACTTCTTGTAGAACTGCCGGGCCGCCTCCCGGTCACGCTGGTTGACCGAGTCGAAAAACGAGGCCGGCGGCGCGGTCACCAGCGGGCGGGCCGCGTTGCCAACGGTTTGGCCCTGGGCGTGAGCGCAAAGGACCAGAGCGCCCAGCGCGACTGCGGCTGCTGCAGGCCTGGTGAAAGTCATGCGCCGATTCTCTCCGTTCCGCGGGGGCTGGTCAATCCGAAGCTGGGACGAGGCCGCGCGAGGGGCAGGGCCAGTCACAAAGTCATCTTGGAGTGCGCCGGCTCGGCCTGCCCCTTGCACGCCGCTGGTGAGAACTGACCGCCTGAGGGCTCGTGCAAAAGCAAATTCCGATTTTCTCCAACCCGGAGGGTTGGTAGAAAGTAGCCGGTGGTCGTTCAGGGTAAAGGGGGAACGACCACCGGGCTCCCGATTCCGAATCGGGACTGGCGGTCGCACCCCGGAGG
>Ga0187870_1003151_pt1 | contig 12988 bp, 14 predicted proteins | sample June2016WEW_13_1_3_FD_132974 | JGI IMG/M metagenome (GOLD analysis project Ga0187870, IMG submission 132974) | Peatland microbial communities from SPRUCE experiment site at the Marcell Experimental Forest, Minnesota, USA - June2016WEW_13_150 | ecosystem: Environmental > Terrestrial > Soil >... | reverse complement strand
TTCATGCCCTACGCGGAAAGAAAAGAAATCCTGGAAGCGATTCAGGGTGTCGACGTCGTTGTACCGAACATCGATTCCGATATCACCTGCAACGAGTCCATTGAGTACTACCGGCCTAACATACTGGCTAAAGGCGGGGACAGGATAGAAGCCAACATGCCGGATATAGAAAAGGCGGCCTGTGCCAGCCTCGGCTGTGAAATAGTCTACGGGGTGGGGGGCGGGAAAATACAGTCCAGTTCATCGCTGGTAACCAAAAGCATTGGTCTGCATAAAAAAGAGGTTGTTCTGGCAGACGTATAACTTCTATCAAGCAGGCGGTGCGGTATATTCAACCACAATATAGACCTGGCTGATGTCCAGATAGCTTCCCGGAGCCGAATAGACCTTTATTCCCGTCTGTAAATCATTGATGTCGTTCCAGGTCCAGGCTATTCCGGTAACCGGATTGATTTGATATACCCGGCTATAAGTCGTTTGATAAAGCGGAGGATAAACAACCCCGGATTCAATTGTTGAGCCTTTGGTCTTTAGCTCGTAATAAAATCCGCCATCCCCGTTCTTAATTACACTGACGTAAAGAGTGACACTTTTTATGCTACCGCCGGTGACCGTGCTATCTTCGAAGTTATATAGGTCCATCAGGTAATCACCGGTATTGTTGTAAACAAAGCGCGAGGTGTCATTTCCGGTAGAATTGTTTACACTTTCCCAGTTGGTGGATGCCGGAGAGGCTCCCCTGTGATATAGCTGGGTAGAATCACCCGGTGCATCCGGAAATAACGCCATTGTTAAGTCGGAAGAAAAGGACAGGTCGCTGATCTTGAGATTCGTGCCCTTTGTTACCACGCCACTGAAATTATGGGTGGTTATGACCGGCACGAAGGCTGCGTTCCACCCCTCGGACGAACCATTGATATACCATAGCTCTTCATCATCCACATAAAAGCGCGTGGTTACCATATCGCCCGCCAAAACTGCCTCCGCCCGGTATTTATGATTTTTGGTTAAATCATCTACATTTAAGAGACCGGTGGCGCGCAAAATGCCGCCTTTATCCTGTAAATAACCCTGGACGCAATCGCTGCCGGTATCCAGCGAGAAAATAAAGCCGAACTCCGCACCGACGTATTTGACGACATCGGAAGCGCAGAAAACGGCAAAGCCGTCATTAACATTCTGGCTGGCGAGATGCTTGTTGGTACTGGCAACAAAGCTTAAAGTTAAGGAGCCGCTCTCTAAAACGGAGTTTTTATTCACTAAATCGGTGGCGGCGAAGGGGCTGGACGTCCTGGCGGGTGGGAAGGGAACGGTCAATACATTATGGGAGACACCGGGGGCCGCGCCGCCGTTATAATAGCTCACGTTCCAATCATTGAAGTTATTGAAGGTTTCAGACAAATCGGAAACGATTTCCGGCGGGTTATGGGCAAAACCGGGTTTGGCCATCAGCCCGGGCATGAGCGAAAACACCGTCGTCGCTGCCGCGATAAGGCTGAAGCGGACAAAATATTTCTTGAGTTGCGTGAGTGGCTTCTTTTTCACCCCATAAAACATAGCTCTGCGATGCTAAACGAGACATAAACATGAGCCAGAGAGTTATAAATAATCGGGTAATTTACGGCATGCTCGCAGCATCTTATCCTGACTCTAGTTGACACAACTCTCAGATACGTCACTAAATGGCTTTATATCTTCTCGTTACCGTCACAATTAGCTATGAAAAGGAAAAAAGAATAATAATCGTTCAATGCGTACAGGTAACTCTTGGTTTCAACCGGGCGGATGGAAAATATGCGGTCGTTCAGAAGAAGAATTGAATTAGAGTATCAAGCTTCTATTTCACGCCAAAAAAGAAAGACGCCCCGGGGGACGGAGCGTCTTTTTAGAATCCGGGATATAATGCTGCCGGATTACTTTTTCTTCGTAACCTCGACGGTGCCTTTGGGGGCGTCCACTTTTACCCAGTCGCCATTCTCTATGACTTTAACGGGGTCCTGGTCCAGCCGGTCGACGAGCGGATAGCCCAACTCGATGCAGAGCGCCACCCAGACTGGGTGAGATCTGGTGTTGACGATAGCTTTAGGGTTGGTGCCGGCCGCTTTCATGTCCATCAATATATTGGAGCTGAAGATGCCGCCCTTGCCGGTGGGGAACACCAGCACTTTGTCCTTAAAGCTTTTGCCGACCACGGAAGGCGTGCCTAACGCGTTGGTGAACGTCGCGTCCGAGGGGTCGGTCCAGCAATTGCCGGTATCCGCCATCAAATTGACGGGCTCCTGGCAGACCAGCGCTTCACCTTCCGCCACGCCGCCGATGCCCTTATGTCCCTTGAGAACGATTTTCTTACCAGCCATGACTATCCCTCTATCTTTCCGGACACCGCGATTTTAACGCAGTCCTCGAGATTTTTCAGAACCGGCTCGATTTCCTGGTTGCCGATGTAGTGGCAGGACTTGGCATCGAAGAAGACCAGGGTGTTGAGCCCGAGCCGCTTGGCCGCGGTAACGGGGTTGTTGGAGAAATCGGAACCGGAAATGCCTTGCTTGGTCTTGAGGAATTCTTCCAGCCCTATCTGCACGCCGGCTTTCTTCAGTCTGTCATTGATGCCGTTCCTTTCGCATACTTCCTTGACCGGCCCGTCCACCATGCAGACAGTGGGGAATTTGGTGGAGACCTTCTTGCCCGCGAACAACTGGTCCAGCTTATACATTTCCTTAATGGAAACATTCGTACCGAAGCCGCCGAAGGATATCATGTCCGGTAAGGTCTTCTTCGTCGAGAAGCGGTCGAAAACGCTTTGCAGTTCTTTCTTGCCGACGGTGTACTTTTCGATGGGCTTGTTGCCGCCGAAGGCCATCTCCAGGTCTTGAGCTTCGGGGGAAATGCCGACCATCAGCGAATGGACGACGGCGCCGTAGGCGGGAATGCAGCAGGAGAGTGCCACCAGGTCATCCTCAGAGACTTTGGTGGGATCGATGCCGTTGATTACCGGGACGTCCCAGTAGTGCGTGCCGAGCGTGATGGAAATATAGTAGCCCAGCGCGCCCCAGTCGGTCGTGTCCTTGATGTCTGCTTTAACGTCGAACAGCGTCTTGCCCAGGCGGTTTTCCTTGAGGTGGTAGCCGTACTCTGGCACCTTGCCGCACAGCGCCGCGGCGTACTGGCCGATGAAGCACAGCGTGTTGGCGCGGGCGCCGATGTAGGAATTGCAATAGTGGGTTACGGCTGTGCCGTCCGCCACCAGGTTTTGCCCCAAGACCGGGCGGGTAAACAGGTTGCGCGCATTGCCGCTGCCCCCGATGCCGTATACACCCTTGAGACGGTTGTGGATATCGTTGGTGACGTCCTTCACCTGGCCGATAGGTTCCATGGCCAGAGGGGTCATGAAGTAAGCCCCCTCTTTCTGCAGTTTTTCCAGCCAGAGCGGGGCCTGGGCGGGCTTGGCGGGGCTCGGGCCGAGCGTCATGAAAGCCATCGTTATCGGTAAAAGGCGCTTGGCGTCATAAAACTCCCCCATTTCGACGAGTATTCGCATGGCGTGCTGGAAGCCTTTGCCATACCCGCCGTCGAGCATTTTTTGTTCGTCTTTGTTCAATTGCATGCGGTAATATCTCCTTTCTTTTTATTTTCGATTAACATTTTAGGAAATTAGTCTATTTTCAGCAGCATGGCCGGGTTTTTTTTGACCATGGTTTCGATGTCTTTTTCCGGGACGCCGCTATCCAGCATCGCCGTGATGAAAGACTTCAGGCCTTCCGGGGCGGGAGGATTATCGATCTGGCCAAAATCGGTGGTCATGATGCAGCTTCTGACACCTACCATCTTCATCGACTCGGCCAGGACCGAGGGCGCCACCTTTAAGATGATGTTCTCACACGTCCAGTAGGAATACTCGATATAGGCGCCCATTTTGGCCAGGCGCATGATTTCTTCATTCGTCAGTATTCTATCCATCAGCTGGTCTTGTAAAACGTGGGTGACCACCACTTTTTTGATGCCGAGTTTCAGGGCCTCCGGCACCAGCACGAACGTCTCTTCCGGGGAAATATGCCCCGTGCCCAGTACGACGTCAGCTTCTTTGACCAGCCGCAGGATTTCGACGACCTCCGGCAGGAGCTTGCCGCGCTTATCGATGATTACCTGTCCCTCGCCCGGCAGGTCGAGGCCGCGGGAACGTAGCACTTTGCCCTTGGAATTGGCGGCGGTGGCGGTGGGCATCCATATCACTTTAGCGCCCATCTTGATCCAGGCCAGCACGGCGCCCGGGTTGAGGCCGCCCGCTTCGTTATCCATGGTAAAACTGCCGAAAACTTTAATTTCCGGTACCATGTCCTGCACCAGCCGGGCCAGCGCCACCGTACCGTACTCGCGGTTTTTCAGGACGATGGCCTTTAAGCCAAGCTCTTTGGCTGTGCGGGCAACCTGCAACGAGTCTTGGCGCCGCTTCAGTCTCGATTCCGGGTCAATGTGGATATGCATGTCGATAGCGCCCTTAATGAGCCGGGCGGCGGCCTGGGTATTTGCCTGGTTCGTCATAAAGAATTACTCCTTGTTAAACGTGGGAATATATCATATTATACTACATGAAATATCATATAATGAAATCCTTTTTGCTGATATGAAAATCATTATTGCGCCCCAATCTTTTAAAGGCAGTTTGAAAGCCCATGAAGCCGCCGCGGCCATGGCGGAAGGCGTGAAGGCGTTCGATAGCAGCATCGAGACGGTGCTGCTGCCGATAGCTGATGGCGGGGCGGGAACTGTAAGAGCGCTGGTGCAGGCCACCAATGGTAAACTAATCAGCGCCATCGCTCACGACCCGCTGGGAAATAAAGTCGCCGCCGCCTGGGGCAAGTCAGACGATGGCGTTACCGCTTTTATTGAAGTCGCCGCGGCTTCCGGGCTGGCGCTCGTGCCGGAAGACAAACTAGACCCGATGCAGGCCAGCACCTACGGCACCGGCGAGCTAATCCTGGCGGCACTGGAACACGGCTGCAAAAAGATCATGATCGGTCTGGGGGACAGCGCTACCACCGATGGCGGCGCGGGCATCGCGCAGGCGTTAGGCGTCAAACTCCTGGATAATGATGGTAAAGAAATTCCGTCCGGCGGCGCCGGCCTGGCTTTATTGGAGCACATCGATATGTCCGGCAGGAATCGTTTGGTCAAAGATTGTAAGATCATGTGCGCCTGCGACGTCACCAACCCGCTTTACGGTCCGCAAGGCGCCGCCTATATTTACGGGCCGCAGAAGGGGGCGACGCCGGAGATGGTAAAAAAGCTCGATGCCAGTCTGCGGAACCTGGCCGGTGTCATAAAAAATGACCTGGGTCTGGATATCGCCGATCTGCCGGGTGCCGGGGCGGCCGGAGGAATCGGTGCGGGGCTGGTGGCCTTCCTGGGGGCTTCTCTACAGCGCGGCGTGGACCTGATATGCGATAGCATCGGCTTTAATAAATATCTGGAAAATGCCGACCTTGTTTTAACCGGAGAAGGACGGATAGATTACCAGACGGCCTTCGGGAAAACGGTGGCCGGGATTGCCGTTAGGGCCAAAGCGGCCGGTGTACCGGTCGTCGCCATCTGCGGCGAAATAGGGCAGGGATACTGCGAGGTCTATAAGCACGGCGTCAGCTCCGTAATGAGCATCTTGCCGCGCGCCATGAGCCGGGAGGAAGCTATGCGGGAGGGTGGGGACCTTTTACGGGACGCCGCAGAACGCGCCGTCAGGCTTTTTAGCATATCAAAGGCAGGGCACCATTAGGCCCGTTTACGGCTTCAAGTACAGGTGGTGCAGGTAATCACGGAAGCCGTGTTTCTTCCAGAAGGAATAGCCAATCTTATTTTTCGCCGCCACGGAAAGCTCGATCATGTCCAGGTTTTCCGCTTTGAACCAGTCGAAAACTTGTTTTAACATTACCGACCCTACGCCATGCCTGCGAGATGATGCTGTTACCGCCATCTCTTCGATATAACCTATTTTTTCTCTTTTAAATGCCGGTGACGGCTTCCTGATCGCCGCAATCACATAACCCGCTACCTGCCCGCCACCAATAGCGGCCAGCACCTTGGTATTTTCCGCTTGCATCAGCTCCCGCAGGTACATTTCATAGCCGGCACGCACATTATCGGCCAGGGGATAGCGCGGGTCGAACGGCTCGTGGAAACGCATAAATTCTTCCCAGAGGTCGACCATTTGAGCAACATGCGATTCCTGTGCCAGAATTATTTCCACTTCAATCCTTCTTCCCCAAACGAATAATGCATGATTTTAACGTAAACGAGAGCGTAAAAGCAAACCCCTAATCATTTTTTAGGACCGCAGATTTAACACGGCCGTAACACAAGTTTAATACCAACTAAACAATTATCTTTTATCATAATAATAGAAAACATTAAGTAAGGACAGGAAAATGTATAAGTGGAGACAGGTAATGGTAAAAAAACCCTTAAGCAATCTGGGAGAGGGTGAATCCGGAGAAATCGTGCAGATACGCGGTAAACCGGAAATGCACCGCCACTATTACGGCATGGGGCTGGCGGTGGGCCGTAATATCGCCATCAAGAAGGTAAAATCAACACCGGATGATTACGCGGTTACCATAGAAACGGGCGGCCGCTTGGAAACGCTGGATAGAAACGCCGCCTTAAGTATCCAGGTACAGGTCCCGGTGAACCTGGATGAGAGAGAAATCCCGGATCTATCCCGGGCCTACTCGCGACTAAACCACGTTACTGATGTCTTTAGATAAGACGCTGCTTTTATAAAAAGTCAGGCCGGTCATCCGTAACGACAACCGGCCTGATTATCCAACTCTAACAATGAACTGTCAACTATTTTTTATAAAAGCCGTATTCACGCACGGCCGCCATCATCGCCTGGAGATTTTCCAGCTTGGGGTTATCCGGCGAGGCGCCCGCGGACAAAATGAACCCACCGCCTTTGCCCACTTCCTGGATCAGCCTGCGGCAGTATTCTTTAGCGTCCTTCGGGTTGCCGGTAACGAGCAGGGAAGTCGGCACGTTGCCCTGCAAACAATATTTCTTGCCGAATAGTTTTTTCGCCCGGAATATGTCCGTGCGGTCAAAGTACCATACCACCGAGCCTTTAGGGAACTGGTCTACATATTCCAGGCGTGTATCGTAGCTGCCTTCCGCAAAGAGGCTCTGGATCAGACCCTCCTTGATAAAAGCGTCCATGACCTTTTTCAGGGACGGCCAGTAGAATGTGTCGAAGGATTTCTGGGACATCCAGCCGTCGGCGCCCTTGTGCAGGGGGTAGGTTACCGATATCAGCCGGTCGCTGTTGGGCGAATGCAAAACAGTGTTGATCGTCAGGTCCGCGATAACATCCAGAGCTTCGAGCAGTTTAGACGGGCGTCGGAACATGTCTTTCATGATGCCCTGGGTGCCCCGCAGTGTATCGCCGAGGGTATCGAAGGGGGCTTTGGCGAACCCGCCCATGAACGCTGCGCCGAATCCCATCCCGCCACTGACGCCCGCCTTCGCCATAAATTGCATTAAGTGCTGATATTCTTTCCCCACGTCCAGCATTCTTTGCAGCATCTGCTGCACCTGCGGCATGGCCAGGGGCATGAACTGCCCGACGTGTACGTTCTCCGTGATGTTGGTGAATGGCTGGAAAAGCCGCATCGGCTCCAGGATGCCGAAACAGCGGGGAAGATAGGTCCTGATCCAGAAATCAGAGGGGTCGCGGATGAGGTCGTCATATTCATCGTCCCTCATGTATTCGCCCTCGATGAACTGCCATCCCAGTCCGCCGTCCGACATGCCGTGACCCGGCCACGCATAAATTTTGTAATCGAGCAGATCCAGGATTCTGCCCGGGGTCACGAAAGGCCCGGCGGTATATTCCAGCTCCTGGGAATACTTTTCGTTGAATTTCTTCGTGGCTTCGAGGGCTTTTTCGTAGTCATACATGGCGGTGCGGGTACTGACCCCGAACATAGTCAGCGGCAGATTGCCGACCGGCAGATTTACGGGGACCCTGTCCGGCTCGCGGACGTTATAGACATCCACCATGCGCTGGGCTCTGATCTTGTAGGCTTTTTCCGCTTCTGGAGTGGGGAACTTCATCGCGGACGTATCGAGGGTGGCGTTCAACCTGTGTTGCCGTTTTTGCTCCGGCGTCATTTCCGCCCAATTGGCTGGCAAGCTAGATGGCATGATTTTTTCCTTTCATAAAACGATATTTTCCTATTAAGTGATATACTCCTTTTTCAGATCCTGAACTATATTAACTTTATAAATACTTAAATGCTTATTCGTGAGGGGGCGAAGGGCGTTTCATCGGGCGGCCTTTTTCATCGAACATGGTCACATCCATGACCAGGTCCGGCCGGAACCCCTTATCTTTGGCGAAGAACGGTGCCCTGGTAGGCGCCGAGCCGTCCGCCGGGGCGAGCATCATTTCTATCTGGATGATCGGCCGGTCGACCCTCGTTATCTCCAGCGGGCAGTGCACCAGTCCGGGCGGCAGGGAGATAATCGTAGGCTTGGTGAAAACATGTTTTTCCATTTCCTCGCCCAGGTAAAAGACGACCTCGCCGCCGAAATCCATCGGGTCGTCAGGATTGCCGCCGTACCAGGCTAAAAACTCCTGGAAATTATGGGTGTGGGCCGGATTATCGCCCTTGAACGGCTTCCTCACGAACTGATGGCCGATGGTAAAATCGTAGCCCAGCGCCTGTTTGCCGACGAACAGCCCGTTGAAAATCACGCTTTGGTCCGCCTTCAAACGCATCTGGACGTGGGGCGGATGGGAAATATATTTATCATATTTTTTTGCCACGGTCTGCCTCCCGAATATTAATTTTTGTATACAAAATCAACTATGGACAAATTTTAATCCATTTATCTTTGCATTGTCAAAATCAATTATCTTATTCGCCTAACATAATAATGTGACTATTTTGTGACCGGTCGAATCAATTTTGTGATTTTAACGTGATGTACAAGGCTTACAATTTTTTCGATTAATACAGATGTTACTCTTTCCGGTGAAAAAAGAGAGGGAGGTCACTTCAAATTCGTCTAAAGAAAAGGCCATGTTAAACATTATTAAACTGAAAGGGTGCCAGCGTTGCGGCGGTGATCTGTTCCTGGAACGCGATATGGAAGGGTCTTACGTCTTTTGTCTCCAGTGCAGCGCTGTTTACACCCGGCCCGTGGCTCCCCGGGTCCGCGCTATCGTAAAAAACGGCTCACGGAAACGTTACGCCCACGCGTAAGAGGGTAAACTATCCGCCTTCTTTTTCCCTGCCGGATTTACCTTCCTGTTCCCGGAGCCAGCGCTTAATTTCATCCAGCGCCGGCGGCGCCACATAGAACACCTGAATGTCCGCCGGGAACTGCACGTGATGGTTCTCCCGCATCAGTACCATGCCTATTTCATCTTCCTTCAGCGTTTCATCTATCTTACGGGAGATATGTTCGTTCCTCTTTTTCCCCACCTCAACATAAGCGTCATAGATTATATTGGCTACTCTGGGACTCTGTAAACCGATCAACATGCACCGGCTCCAGTCCATGTAATCCGTCAGCAAATCGGCGTCCTCAAGCGCTTCCAGTTCTCCTTTTTTAGCGACGCAAGCCTCAACCAGGACATAGCTGGGATTATTCAGCTCTTTGACGGCTTTTACGCCTTCCTCGCCGGCGGCCGCGATAAGCTCGTGGTAGACTTTTTTTACATCACCGAGTTTCGTTGCCAGCTCCTCGATCTGCTTCATCACCTGTTCCCAGTATTTATTGAACTTTACGAGATACTCTTCCTCCGAGCTTTCGCCGTGGTAAATCACCGGCACGAAAAACAGCTTGCGGCCGTGCTTAAAATTTTCCACCGGGGGTTTTTCTATTTTTCCCAATTCTTCAGCCATAAATTCCTCTTAGAAATACCGGCACGATATATATCTACTGGTGTTAACGCACCTCTTTTTCACATTCCTGGCAGACGATCATCACCGGCCGGAACCGGGTGATGATTTTCATTTCAGTAATAGGTTTTTCCTTTTCACAGCGCCGGCACTTAAAAGTGACTTCCGCGGCTTCCGCCTTTTTTGCTTTTGGGCTGGCCTTTGATGATTCCGCTGGCATATCACTCCTTTTTAATTTTTGTTAGACCACGTTCGCGTCCGGGAGGGGTAAAGGGGCGGTTCGCGCCGGAGTAATAACGGTGTTCCCGATGTCCTGGTTTTCGCCTATGGTCACATCGCTGCTGATGATACAGCGGCTCAAGCGGCTGCCGGCACCGATGTTGACCCTATCCCATATTACCGCATTTTCGAGATTGACGCCATCTTCAAGGTGGCAATCTTGCCCGATGACCGCCGGCCCGGTAATACCCACGCCGCATCCTATCCGACAGCCGTCACCAATAACCACCGGCGGCTTAATCACCGCCGAAGGGTCTATTTTTGTATCCTCGCCATAATAGAAACCGCCTTCCCCGCACTCCGGTAAGAGGCGGTTGCTTAGTTTGCCCGCCAGCATATCCGCATTTAGCGTTAAATACTTGGCCGGCGTCCCCATATCCAGCCAGTATCCTTTATAATGGTAGCCATATACCGGAGCCCCTATCTCCAGCAGGTGCGGGAAAAGGCCTTTTTCAAACATGTAGTATTGCCCCGCGGGGACGTGCTCCAATACTTCCGGCTCGAGGATGTATCCTCCCGCGTTGATCCAGTCGGTGGTGGCCGTGCCGGGGGCGGGTTTTTCAATAAATGCTTTTACCCTCCGCGACGCATCGGTTTCCACCACCCCGAAGGCGCTGGGATTGTCCACCCTGGTCAGGCAGATGGTCGCCTTGGCTTTTTTCTCGCGGTGGAAGGCGTAGACTTCATCCAGATTTAGTTCTATAAAAACATTATCGCCGTTGAGGACGATAAAAGGCCCGTCCAGATAAGCGGCGGCGTTCTTTACCGCGCCGGCGGTACCCAGCGGCTCCTTTTCCATGCAATACGTCAGGCGCATCCCGCAGCGTTCACCGTCTTTGAAATATTCGCTGATAACTTCCGGCAGATAGCTCATCGCCAGGATAACTTCATCCACGCCGAACTGCTTAAGATGAGCGAGCGAATGCTCCAGGAACGGCCGGTTAACCACCGGTACGATGGGTTTGGGTTTATTATCCGTCAGCGGCCTCAGCCGCGTCCCGAACCCGCCCACCAGCAATACTGCTTTAAGTTTCCGCAAAGCTGCCTCGCTTTTAAAGTGCCATTATTGTTACTTTAATTGTCTTTAGGTGAAAAAGTCAATTCTATTGTCAGCATCCACCTGTTATTGTTAAAATGAAGCGATTATTTTAGTACGGGTTTAATGTATTTTTGATGCTATCATTAAGTCAAGTCCTATCCATAGTCATCTTTCTCCTGGTTTTGGGTGCGCTCATCTGGGATAAAATTCCGCGCTATATTCCCGCCCTTATCGGTGCCGCCCTGGTGATACTGGTGGTTTTCCTCGGGGTGATGCACAGCCCGAATACGGTCTGGAAAGTGCTGAACCTGGGACAGCTGGTGCAATATCATTTCTGGGTGCCGGGACAGGAACACATCGAGTCTTCCGGCATTAACTGGCAAACGCTAATATTCATCGCGGGCATGATGGTGATGGTGGCGGGGATGGAAATGATGGGGTTTTTCCGCTGGATATGCCTGCTGGCCGCCCGGGCCGTAGGCTGCCGGGTGATGCCCCTGCTCATCTCTTTCATGCTAATCTCCGGTTTTCTTTCCATGTTCATCGGTAGCATTACCGTGATGCTTTTTCTCACCATGGTCACTATCGAGCTCGCGCGGTTACTAAAATTCGACCCCGTTCCAATGATTATAGCAGAGATATTCGCCGCCAATGCCGGCGGCAGCGCGACCCTGAGCGGCGACCCTCCCAATATTATTATCGGCACGGGACTCGGCTACAAATTTATGGATTTCGCGGCCAATACCGGCCTAATTGCCTGGGTCTGTATGATTGCCGTTTGTTTCTATTTTTACTTTGTGATGCGTAAATCACTAAAGCAAGCCACTAATCCTCACGATATTGCCAAAACGTGCCCGCAGCCGGGTTCGGCGATAACCGACCGACGTTTGTTTTATTTAAATATCGCGGTTTTTATTTTCACGACGGCGTTGATTATCACGCATGCTGAAACGGGGCTTTCCATGCCGCTGATAGGTGTCATCGCGGCTGTACTGACATTGCTGGTGAACAACAAGAATATCCTGTCCATATGTAAGGCAATTAACTGGCATACATTGCTCTTCTTTCTGGGGCTCTTTGTTTGTGCCGGGGGGCTCGAGCAGACTGGCGTTCTGGAAAAGATTGCCCGGTTCATCAGCAATACTTCCGGCGGCAGGCTAACCATTGCCATATCGATTATATTATGGTTTTCCGCCTTCGCCTCCGCCTTAATTGATAACATACCTTTCGTCGCCACGATGCTGCCCATTATCAAAGAATTATCTATCGTCGGCGGCATGAACTTGCCCCCGCTGGCCTGGGCGCTGGCGCTGGGGACCGACCTGGGCGGCAATGCTACCCCCATCGGGGCATCGGCCAATGTGGTGGGGACATCTTTAGCCCAAAAAGAGGGCTATCCCATCAGCTGGAAGAGGTTCCTTTTATATGCCCTCCCCCCGATGTTGCTTACCGTGGGTATCTGTCATCTGATGCTTTTACTCCGCTATACTTAAGTGATCCTGGTGACGGCTTTGCGGCTTTCTTAGTTTCATACCTTATCCCTTTATCCCTTCAGCCCCCTCCCGCGGCGCGTTCCCACGCCAGGAAGATCAGTAACCAGGGGAAAACCAACTAAAACTGGTAAAATATCGAGGAAATAAGCTGATACCCTGTTGCCAGAACTTAACATTTTATAGTATGATTTTACTATGACTCGCCCCTGTAGCTCAGGTGGATAGAGCACCAGCCTCCGGAGCTGGCCGCGAGCGTTCGAGTCGCTCCAGGGGCATTTTTA
>Ga0187870_1003143_pt1 | contig 13008 bp, 17 predicted proteins | sample June2016WEW_13_1_3_FD_132974 | JGI IMG/M metagenome (GOLD analysis project Ga0187870, IMG submission 132974) | Peatland microbial communities from SPRUCE experiment site at the Marcell Experimental Forest, Minnesota, USA - June2016WEW_13_150 | ecosystem: Environmental > Terrestrial > Soil >... | reverse complement strand
CGACTCCAGCCGCTGCGATGCAGACTTTTAATTGCACAAAGTGCGGCACGTTAATTACGGTAGGCCCAGAAATAACTAAAATAGATTGCCCTAAATGTGGTGCTCATTACATGGATTCACCTGACAGTCCGCCTTCAGTTGTTCCCGTTACGCCAATGCCGGAAGCAAATCATGAAGGAGCGCCTTAAATATGTCTTTCAAACTTATGAACGCTCTCGAGCAGGTGGGCCAAATTGCAGCTGCGGGGTACGGGGATAAGGCCTTCCTTGGCGCTGTTCTTGGTTTTATAAAGGACGTGACTCCCGCCCAGCTTTACACCTTGATTGTTAATGATGTTGATTTAATAGGTCCGGTGAACGAAGATACCTGGGACATGGTTAAGAGGTTTACCGGATCGATTAATATCAATAAGGTTACGGTTGATTCCCTTCTGGATGAATTACGTAGCAGCCGGTTAGACTTGATGGGGATTATTATAAATACGCCGGGTGGCGAAAGGTGGATTTCGGTTCAGCTGGAGCGGGTGAAGGCAAAATTAAAAAATTAAATAGATTTATTTTAATATTGATAATCATTATCAAAGGGGAACGTGAATTATTTTACGTTCCCCTTTTTGTTTTTTGAATGGAAATATTTCTTAAGAAATAAATTTTAAAGTGCTTGTTGACATTTTATTGACTTAGTGCTTAAAATTTCAAATAGATTTATCCATTTGGAGATTTAAATGGATTATGATAGTTTCCAGAGGATTTTGGATGCTCATGGAATATCAAATGAGCCAGCTTTTAAAGATCTTTCTGTAGAAATCGCGCCCATTCCTGCCGACGAAAACGGGAAAAGGGCGCTTGGTTTATATTTCCCCGAAGACAAACTTATCGTTATTCCCCCCGAACTTTCTCCTAATCCCGGTGCTATTGGCGAGTCAGTAGAACTGCATGAGCTCGGTCACCGGTTTGGCCATTATCATTACAACAATCTCACCGAACAATTTGCCGAAGATTACCGTCAAAAGTATCAGGGCAAGCTCGAGTACCATTTCCACGAAAACAACGTGGTAACTTGAGTTGCCGGATACAAGGAGGCTGCCATGATGCAGGTTGCACCGGCACTGGTTAAAGCGAGCCCGTGTGATTATTGCCACGCTCCGGAGAGGCTATGCCCGTTTTGTAAATTTGGCGGGCGGCCCGTGAGCGTTGGTTTTGGCCCTGGTATTTCTGTTGCGGATGTCGCGGTTATTACTGGCCAAATACAGAAAGTTGAGATCATGTGGAATGGCCAGTCGGTTACAAAAGTCCCGGTCGGCCAAAATTTTAATATTAGGGCAACGATCGTGGCAAATAATCCTGGTGGGGGTTTCTGGCAGATCGGCCTTACGGTAATCGAGATTCCAGCGACAGGGCAAGCAACTGGCCAGGGGGAAGTTGCTAATCTTGGTACATTCGCAAATAGCACAATTGGTAAAAATAATGGCATTTCCACCGGGATAGGATCGGGATATTTTGATATAACCGATCTCGGGTCTTTTGTCATGCCAAACACAGATTTGAGGTTAAGGGTCAAACTGTGGGGTTATCCGTTCCAGGATACCAGCGTATTACCTGATAGGAGCGCCTGGTAAATGTCCGAGTTTGGTACTTATACCAGCATTGTCGGTGTTTCTTTGCCCAGCAGCGCCAAAGCTGGCGATACCGTTCATGTGGCCATTACGATTCAAAACATCTGGACGTCGCCCGTCAATATTCAAGCAATCATCAATGCAAGTGCTCCGATAAACGGTGCTAATGGAAGCCCGACAATCGTAATCGGAGATCAAAACGTTCCTCTCTACGGTTCTTACACGTATGAGACCGACATGGTAATGCCGGATCAAAGTGTTACTCTCCATATTCGCTCACTTGTCTGGGATGGCACAGAGTATTTCGACGATGCGGATGAGTATGTTGGAATTTCCCTTGGTACAGCGCCCACTCCAGTGCAATGGCAACCGCTTGACGAAGTCGCGGTCGCGGTTCCTTTGGCCGTTTCGGGCGGCTGGCAGTTGCTAAATGAAATTGCCGTTGTGGTTCCGCGAGATCTTTCTGTTGTGGGTGGATGGCGCCAGTTGGATGAGAAAACGGCATTTACTGGACAGGGGATCGATTGGAGCTCCTTTAAGCTTGTTGAGCATGCCGATTTTCCTGATACCAATACTTACAAAGGGGCGGCTCAGGAATGCGATTTTTATTTTGAAGCTCCCTCAATACTCCCCTCAGTTCCATTTGCGAAAGATTTATTGATCGATGCTTTCACCTTTCAATTAAATACAAAAAATGCAGCCCCACTGTCTATTGATATTTATCAGGGATCAGGGTCTTTATTGTCCAGTTATATTGTTAAGGTGGTTGCTTATATAAAACCGTCAGTATATACAAATGCGGTCGGTTTCTTTGGCCTTGATGATGGGGTTGCATGGACAACAATTATTCTGGCGGCGCTTATCGTACTTGGAATAATTGCCGCCACGTTTTTTGTTATTAAACTTATAGATCTAGTTTGGGGTCCTCCGGGTAAGCAGAATGCCGTCGCGACGGCGATTTGGCCGATAGCGATTGGCGTGGTTGCGATTGTAGGAGGAATATTACTTTTATCTGGATCTAAGCAAAAAACATAGGAGGTGAGGGTGTCAATGACATAGCTTGACAAACTAACATTTTCACCTTACCATGTTACTGTTATCTAAAATTTAAAGCCGGGGGGAGAAAATCTGACTTGCTTAAGAGTCAGGCCCCCCGGCTTTTCTTTTTTGTAAGGGCAGATTTTCTCCCCAAAATTAAAACAGGAAATAATTTTCTAATAAATTGAGGAGGTTTTAAAATGTCTAAGTGGACAATGATGGCGGCAGATGGCGGCGTTGGTCTTGTCGTCGGCGGTCTTGATTCATTCATCCAGGACAAGACGAATGATCAGATCATGACATTCAAGGCGAATCCCGCGAATGCCGGGAAAGAGCTCAGTATGTTGAGCCAGTACAGCACGTATTACAACTATGGTCTTCCGATTGTCTCGATCCTCGCCCTAGCTCTTGCCGGGAACTATTTCCCTGATGCCTGGCCGACCCGGATGATGGTTGCGTCCGGCCAGCTCGTTGGTCGCAAGGGTGGCCAACAGCTCATCGATTACAGCAAGACGACCAAGGCCGGCTATAGCGGCCCGCGCCAGTGGCATGAATATGGCGGCGCTGCGGCAGCTCAGCAGGCGGCGGCAGCCGCGGCAATGAGAGCGTCTGCGCATTATGATGCTTATGTTCCACAGCCGAATCCCCAGCCGATCCAGACCGGGCCCCAGGTTCCGACCGTTCAGCCCCAGGGTCTCACCGGCATACGTGGCGAAACTTAAACCTTAACAGTTCTACAACCTGACCATATAAAGTAAATATTTATTTTGGAGGTTTTATCAAATGGGTCAAGTTTACAGGCTCTCAAAGAAGAATAAAAATCTGTATAATCCTGCGATTGAAAGTTTCTTCAGTCTCCCCTCGGATGAGAAACTCGCAGTTTCATCCGCCCTCATGAATCCTGGCAAACCTTCGGTAAACCAGGCCGTGGCGAGCATGACAGGGGATGAGCTCAATTCGCTCATCCTGAAGCTCGACATGACCTTCCAGTCCGATGTTTCGACCCCGATCGCCGATATGGTCGGTGAGGAATCGGAGTCCGTTGTTAACCTTATCCGCATCCTGGGCCACGCGGCTGGCGGTAACTCCGTGTTCGGCGGCATCCTGGCATCCGGCCAGCAGTTCGATATCTGGCCGCTCCGCCCGAAGGATGTCGGCGGACCGTTCCTTAACGGTGCCCTTGCCGCTGCCCTCGGTCTTTATGGCGGAGTTTCGGCTGGCGTCTTTACATGGACACAGCCGGGTGTTGTCGCTGGTGTCTTGCAGCACATCATCCCGCAGCAGACGACCAGCGGCCAGGCCCCCTTCGGTGGGCTCGTGATTTTCGGCGCCATCGAAAAGACCTATACGCCCAAGATCGAGTCCATCAGTCTGATTCTCCAGAATCAGATTGGCGCAGTCCCCTTCCAGCCGGTCGCAATGACCATGAAGAGGACCTTCGGAGATGACAACGATCTCTCCGTATTCCGTCTGGAGAAGCCGGTCATCATCATCAACAACGAGAACTTCGGGGTCGATATCATGCCGAATGTTTCCGGCACCACGAACTTTGAGCTTGTTGCTGTCATGGCGGGGCAGGTTCAGAGCAAGATCTTCTAATCGAGAGTTAGGGTAAGGAGGAGATATAAAATGAATAAAATGTCATCTCTATTTGGCCCTACCCTCGATAACTACGGACAGTGCGAGGTAGTGCTGGGCGATTTTGATGAACCGGCCAGAGATTATTTTGACCGGCTTATCACCAATACGGCGACAGGTGGCGGTACGGCTGTTCCTGAAACCAATACCCAGGGTTATGCGATCGGCCAGGTCATCACGATTCAGGATTCTCTGAACCATGAAGATTTTACCATCGCCGCGATTACGCCTGCTACCCAGCTCACCGCTGCTGCCAACCTGACAAATACCTATACTGTTGCCAGGGGTGGTAAGCTGACGGTCAAAAAGTATGCGGCAGCCCGCGTCAATGCCTATATGGCCAATCCCTTCACCGCGTCTTTGAGTTTCGGTTTACAGGTTCTTCTCGCTAAACCGCTTCTCATCAATGGCACCATCGCTCTTGCTTTGACCCAGGGTGAATTGGTGACCGGCGGCACTTCCGCCGCAACTGGTCGTGTTATTGCTCAGACAGCGACATCGGTTACCGTTTTTCCGATTTTCGGTACGTTCGTTGCGGGCGAGACACTGACCGGTTTCACTTCCGGCCGCACGGTTACCGGTATCGTTCTTTTTGGTAATATCCAGCAAACAGCACTTATCACTATCGAGAAAGTCGATATTAACGCCGGCGCCCTGAGATGGCAGGTCGCTACCACCGCCAATGTTGCAGGGATGCTGCTTACCGTTGAAGCGGATGAATTGTAGGGACGGGGGTGTAAAATGATTAAATCTATAGCCCTGATTGGCCCTACGCTCGACGCCTTCGGTCAGTTTGAGGCATCACTCGGCGAGTTTGACAGGGCTGTTAGCGAATACTTCGACCGGCTTATTACCGGTACTGTAACAGCAGGTGTCGGTACTATTCCGGAGACCAATACACAGGGTTACGCAGTTGGTCAGGTGCTTACTCTTCAGGACTCGGCTAATCATGAGGACCTTACCGTCTCTGCGATTACCTCGGGTGTATCACTTACCACTCTTACTAACCCGGTGAATTCCTATACCGTTGCCCGTGGCGGTAAGATAACAGTCAAAAAATATGCGGCTCCAAAGTGTGCTGTTTTCATGGGGAATCCGTTTACGGCTACCCTTGATTTCGGCACACAGATCCTTGTCGCAAAACCGCTCCGTATCGCCGGCACTATTGCTCTCGTTTTAACCCAGGGTGAAATCGTGACCGGCAGTGTTTCTGGCGCAACTGGTCGGGTTGTCGGAATGGGCGCAAACTATCTCAATGTCTTTCCGATCTCCGGTACATTTGTTAACGGTGAAACATTGACCGGTACCACTTCCACTCGCACATTAACCGGTGCCGTTATCTTCGGCGAGATTGAGCAAACAGCCCTGGTTACAGTTGAGGAAGTAAGTGATGTTGGCCCAGGTACTCTTACTTGGGCGGTTGCTGTTACGGCGGATGTTGCGGGGATGCTGTTCACCATCAGGGCGGACGAATAGAACCTTTCCAGTTTAATAGAAATGGCCCGGTTATCCTCCCAGGGTAGCCGGGCCGGTATTTAAATCACGTCTCTCTGAAAGAGATGAGAGAAATTTAGGAGGTTGACAGTGATTAGTGAACTTTCCCCGTTGTTCCATGACGGTGTAGCCCTTATCCGGCCGGAAGATGCCCAGCTCAGAAAGCATAGCTGGGTAAGATTCTCGAAGAGATGGCCGAATGATCTCAATAAGGGTGGATGGGCCTCCGGTCAGACATTTGTTGTGAGACAGGATACCGTTCTGGTTGACTATCCCGTTTCCAGGATCATCGTTGACCAGGACTGGGCCGTCCTCGACCTCACAAATCAGAGCCTTCCGGCAATTCCGGGTGTGCCGCATCCGACTGCCTTCCAGGCGGGTACATTCCAGATGTACCCCGTAAATCCCGATATCATCTATCAGATCTCTGTCGGGATGAAAAAGGGCGACTATTTCAACCAGCTACAGATATCGAGCCAGAGCCTCAATATCTATCAGCTCGGCTCTTCGGCGATTCCACCTGCTATGATCGATCCGGTTTATCGGTACTTGGGTGCGAAGTATCCCAAAGACTCCCCTTATAATAGCCCTACCTGGTTTTTATATTCCATTTTGAACGCGCCTCAGATTCTTTTGAATGTGTTCATGGACGGCGGTGATACCATGGTCGGGGCTAACCACTATGGCAAGGCGACCATAGATTTCCGCGTCAATAAGGCCCAGCTCACCAATATCACACTTGCCAGCATCGCTGCGGTGAGTATTCCTTACGGGTCCAATCTTACCGTTGTTGTACCGAGCGGTAATGTCGCTTGTGTTTACGGCGGTCAGAAAGGAGATACCAGAATCACTGATTCGCGCGGGGGTGTTTCCGCCGTCGCAAACGGCCAGGAAACCGTAGTACCTTCCGGATGGACGGTTCAGACCGGCTCCGGTTCCGCCCTCATTACCACCATGGAAGATGTCCGCCAGTGGCGGAGTATCCAGGAACGGGCTCTTTATATCCCATTCTATGATGAGTTGAACGTATTTTGATCGTGAGGGAAATATTAAAAATGGGTTGTGATTGGAGTAGGGGATTAACCAAAGAAACTGATGAGAGAATTGCCAAGCAAGCTCTCACAAAGACTAGATACATACCCCTAGATGAGTGCAAAAAACTCTATTGGGATGATCAATTTAGCCTTAGTGATATTGGTTTAAAGTTTCATATCTCTCCGTCAGCCTTATTCAATAAATTTTATGCTGCCGGGATTTCATTAAGAACAAAGAAAGATGCTTTAAATACTCAGCGTAGCATTGAGAAAAATCGAAAATTCAATAAAGAGAATCATAGTCTTGATGGACGCCGTCCGCAGGATTTAGGAATTCCGGGTTGGAATAAAGGTCTAACGAAAGATACTGACCCCAGAATTGCTGCTTATGCAATAAAGGAGTCAGTAACCATGTCTGGTAAACCGAACACATTCAAGGGGAAACATTTTACTTTACAACAGAAGAAGAACTTGTCGGATGCGCATAAGAATGCTTCTCCTGAAACTATTAAAAAATGGATTAAAAATATGTCTAAAGCAGGTTGTAGCCCGAATAAGCTAGAATCAAAACTAGAATCTCTTCTGGCACAGTTCTTTCCTAATGATTGGAAATACACAGGAGATGGCTCTTTCGTTATAGGTGGTTTATGCCCGGATTTCGTTAACATAAATGGGAAGAAGTCCGTAATAGAGTTATTCGGTGAACACTGGCATGAACTGGATGATGAGAATAAACGAAAGACTATTTTTGGTACTTATGGTTTTTCTGCCTTAGTTATCTGGGGGAAAGAAATGAAAAACCCCGATAATGTTGTAAATAAAATAAAGTCTAGTTTTTATATATACTAAGGAGGTAATTTATGGCTACGGCAAGGTGTAGCGCGAATTTGGTAGTTCAACCACTCTTTTCAACACCGCTGCACATGAAGGCGATTATCGATGATATCGATATTGATAATCAGGGTGCAAGCGGTTCCATTACCGTGCAGCTCGAAGATGATTTCACCCAGGATATCTCAGCCCATGTCGCGGCGCCGGTCGCAAGGTCGGCATTCCCGTTCCAGACGACCGTTGCTCAGAACGCATCGTTCTCGGCTGACGAGGACAGCATGGGCGAAGATCATGAAGATACAGTTGGGCTCGGCAATGTCGGCGTGATATGCAGCGCCACCGATGCAGGCTGTACGATCGTGATTAAATATCATTTTATTTAAATAGCCGGGAAGGAGGGTAAGATGTCTTTTACTACGAATAACCAGGAAGTCCTGGCCGTTAACTCGATTTTCGGCCTTGCTCTATACGGTAAGGTTACCAACGTTCCCGGCGCTAACCAGTTCACAATTCCAAATCTCGCCGGGAGGGGTGCTGATGCCTTTCTTTCACCGGGCGCTAATCCATGGCAGGCTTTTGTCTTGAGAACACACGGCGGGGTTGATGCGGCGCCTCAGAGCGAGCAGCAACCCATTACCGCTTATGATACGGCTACCGGCATATTTACGACTGCCGCATATACTGTTGCGGTTGCTGCTGGAGATGAGGTTGTTCTTATTAATCCCAACCTCGCCAATGCCGCGGTGCTGGTCGATCTCTTACTGGTCAAAGTGCAGACCGATAAAGTCCCAAAGATGACCTTTGATATGCCGGCTTTTGTGTCTTCCCCGCAGGCAAGAGTCACCGTTCCGGCTGTAGCTGCTACGTTAGCCCTGCCATCGGTTATCGTTGCAGGTATTCCGGCTGGCGCTCTTGTCACCAAGGCGCATGTAAAATTCAAGTTCCGCACCGTGCGCGATACGAGCGTCGCCGAAAATAATCTGAGCGGAGCCACCGTCGCGGCGACATCCCAGGTAATCCAGATCAAGAAGGGCGCCGGTGCCTGGAACGACTGCATGGATTTCGTGAATACGCAGTATGATGTTCTCGCTTCCGGAGAAGAGGCTGGTGAGGAGCTGACCGGCGCTATCGATGTCTCCGCTTTCGTTACGGGCAACGATACCTATAGCTTCCAGTGGCTACTTGCCAAAGCGGTCGGTGCGAACCTACTCCTGCTCGACGCGCAGCTATCCATCGAATTATCCTATACCTTATAAGGCGGTAGCGAAATGGCTAAGTCACCTAGAGCACAAGAAGTATTTGTAGCCAACTCTGACGGGATTTATTGCGATAACGTTATCCTGCTTCCAAATCAGCCGAAGCAACGGCTGCCGGGCCATGAGGTTCCACCAGGAATGCACGTCTTGATAAAATCAGATCCGGGCAATCCGCTGGGCAGCATCGTCTATGTTGACGGCCATCCTGTCGGTTCAAAATCCTGGCCGCTAGTCCCGAATGAAGAGGTGGCGTATCGTGTTAATAACACCGATGCGATATTTGTCGGTGTGCTGGGAGCGATAGCCGGTCAACTGATTATCGACTACACGTTAGAAGCGGATTAAGAGGTGCTATCATGGCAATCGGAAGCGCAGTTCCGCCACTAGTTAAGGGATTGGTATTTGATACTCTTGTAACCTCGGTTATCAGCCCGACTATGTTCGCTTGTACCCTCAGTGGATTCAAGGATGATTTTTTCCAGGATTGGGACGTTTACGTCGTCTGCAAAAATGATGGTTCTGGTGGGCCTCCGCAGGGCGATTCCGTTATCTGCACGAGCTATGTCGGAGCAACGGGTACATTTACACTGTTCTCTGCCTTCGGGACCCCGCTTTCCGTTGGTGATGAGCTGTATATCATGCAGCCATCCGTCAATGCAAACACAATTGTAACCACGTTCCCATCCGATAACGTCAAACTTTCCAGCCCCGCGCTTGTATCGACATCCTCCATAGCCTATGTCAAGGTAAAAGAGCTTCCGTTCACCGGCAACCAGGGCGGAGCGCGTATCAAGTTCGACATGAGGATCAGTGTTCCCGGTGGGACCGCCTCTGCCGTAATATACAAGAACGGTGTGCCGGTCCCGACCTCGGTGGCTCCGTTCTTTATTGTTTTTACCGATTCGACAGGTGTATTCACTACGTTCAGCCAGGATGTTTACGGCTTGTCTGCCGGCGATCTGATTCAGGTTTATGCGAAAGCAGATCTGGTTACTCATACCACCTTTGTCAAGAATTTTACCATCGGGTATGATACGATCACGTTCCCGAGCGTCGGCATTGCTCTCGATGCGGTTTACATCGATCCGGTTAACGGCACAGCGGGAACAACATGGCCTATCGGGACTGCCGGTAAGCCCGTTAATAATCTGACCGACGCAATAATAATATCCGGGTTCCTGAATACGAGTAACTTCCATATCAAAAACAGATTGGTACTCGATCAGGACTTATTAAAACCATTTACTTTCATTGGCGATGGTGATTGGTTCACGTCAGGAGTAGACCTAAACACTCACGATGTTGCCACATCAACATTTATTAATCTGGCGATAGAAGGCTCCAGCCCGGGCTTTCTTACCGCTTTTGGGTGTTTTGTAACCGGTTCGATAGCCAACCCGGCGATATTATGCATGATAGATGCGACTCTGAATGGTTGTCTCATCGGCAGTATTGCGGGTATTCCCCTGGGGTTTGGCATTAATGCTTTTAATTGCACATCATGGGGGCCTCCGTACCTGGGTGTCTCTTTGTCGGGTGGAGGACTATTCGCATGGGTGGGTGGTCAGGGTGACGTGAGCGTAATTAACATGGATAACCCCGCCTGCTTCTTCTACCTTTCCGCCATCAGTGTCTCACTTAATGTGTCGGCGTCATGCACTGCTGGTCTCGTCCAGATCGCCGCGGCTGCCATCGTATTTGTTGACCTGGCCGCAACGGTTACCCTTGATGATGAGTGGACTTTCGCGCCGGGCAAACATAATGTTCTCTACCGCCACGTTATCTTTCCGGCCAATTCCGGCTTGCATGTAATGTGGACGGCCACCGATGCTATGAAAATCGTCGAGCTTGTCTTACAGGCGAGAGGCGCTGCTACGCCGGACATGACGACCGCGGCTATATATGGTGGCCCCGCCGATGTATTAACGATGCTCGATCCGTTCCGGGCAACCCGGGCGAATTTGCTTGTCAATGGTATGCTTCAGCAGGCCGAAGGACCGTGGATACTGGAAGCCGGCGACACCATAGATATAGACCTGGTTGGCACCGGTGCCGGTGCTACGAATCTCGGCATAAACGTAGTGTTCGAGCCTATTCAGTTCGGTGCTTATCTGGTACGAGGCCCGTAGGAGGAGCCGGAGATGAATGGTTTTTGCATAAAATGTCAGGTTATCCGGGAGATTAAAGACCCGAAGCCGGTGACGATTCCCTTACACGGAGCGGCCATTAAAGGGACATGCCCGGTCTGCGGAACGGTTATTTACGCTAAAGTACAGTCTCCGTAAGGAGCTAATATGGAACACGAGTTATATACAGACCTGGAAAAGATTCTTGATTCAGTATTTGGTACGCCTGATATAGTCGATGGCGTCTATATGGACGTGGTAGCCGGTGTTCCCGGGACTGCTTGGCCTATTGGTTTACCTGGAAACCCTGTAAACAACCTGGCCGATGCTATCACTATCATGGCCGCTAAAGATAACTGGAATTTGCACCTTGTCGGCGCTCGTGACTTTGCTGGTACATATACCCCGGTAGTTGTCAATCCGACCGTAATGACCGACGCTAATATTGCGCCAATGAAGGTCAATAGCCTGGTCGGTCTTACCATCCAGAATACCACGGATGGAAGTCATGGGGTGATTACCGCCAATGACGCTCAGACGATTACTGCGGTGCTGGTTGGCGGTGCGACTAACCAGTGGAACCCGGGCAATGCCTGGAGTCTTACCACTTATCCCTATGCGGTCACTTTCAATCAGGATATAACACTGGAGGTGGCCGGAGACGGATACGATATTACGGTCGCCCCGCTATTTAGTGTTCATTTCCTCGGTGACTTATCCTGTAAGAGCCTCACAAATACAACCGGCGTCATCAATATCGAAGGTGATTTATGGACAGCGAGTGTAACAAATAATAGGACGGTAGCCGTAACTGGTATTGCTCACATCTACGGAGCAATTGTTAATACGGATACTCTCACCTATCACGGTGTCTATCCTGAAGTGGCGGTTAATACCACCGCCATCAATGCCGGCGAGACGGATGTTCTGAATCTCGCATTGACCGCCGGTTTTCACTGGACGGTCGATGACCTGGTCTTGAAGTCCGCTGATCCCGGGGCCAATAAAGTCTACGTGAAGCTCAATAAGCTGGTTAATGGCGTTCTTACAACCATAAACCTTACCACCGCCGACCCGAATGGGTTCGAAATTAACAATTTGAATTTCAATCAATACTGGTCGCTCAATGATATGTTCGGCCGGGATATTCTGGCTGGGGATAACATTCAGATTACGGTTAAGGCGAGCGCGGGTGGGCCATACGCGGTGACCGGCAGTTACGCTCACCATAGTGATTAAAACATGATTGGCGACAATTTAATACAGCAGACCGCTGAAATCATCGATGATCATTTTCATAACTATGAAAATGTTTTTGGCGTAGCTGCAGTCCCGACTGCTACTCATTTCGGAGATCTCGAGGGCTTGAATCCTTTCCATCTTGTGAGTGGAGCCGCCGCATTTGGAGCGGCGGTCGGGTTAATTGGTACGGCTGACACTCCGGTAAGACCGGAGAAGATTTTATTCGATCCAAGAAGGGTATCGATTACCGATACATCGAGCGCTAATCCATATATTTTGAGAATTATCTGGGGTACGCCGGCTCAGACGCCGGCCCAGGCAGTTATTGCCAAGCAATATACCGATCAGGTGATACAACAGCAAACAGCGAACGGTCAGAATAAACCACAGGATATTTGGTGTGTGAGGATTCCCACCGGCTATCAGTTATGGGGAGAAGTCAAGAGTGCCACCAATCTTGCCAGCATCGATATTTTAATTATGATGCACGAATATCCGTCGCCCTCACCTTAAAGGAATAACATGATTGGTGAAAAAGAAATATTAGCTGCAATAAACAGTATTTCGACTACGCTTGCGACTGGGACCTTGACTACCTCGTCTACCACCGTTCCAGCCGATACTGGACGTACCGAAGTCGACCATTATTGGGATGGGTGTATCTTAATGCCGATCTCTGGCGTTGATGCTTTCCAGCCCAGGATAATAAATTCATTCGCCAATGCTGGCGGTGT
>Ga0187870_1003141_pt1 | contig 13014 bp, 10 predicted proteins | sample June2016WEW_13_1_3_FD_132974 | JGI IMG/M metagenome (GOLD analysis project Ga0187870, IMG submission 132974) | Peatland microbial communities from SPRUCE experiment site at the Marcell Experimental Forest, Minnesota, USA - June2016WEW_13_150 | ecosystem: Environmental > Terrestrial > Soil >... | reverse complement strand
TTTTGGACCGTGGACTCATGATTATCCCTCCCTTTTGGAAGTCGATGCTCGGTAACATCGATTTATGAGTCAACGATCTCTTTTATTCACCTCCTTGGGTAACATTTAATGTGAGGCAATTCGGGCCAATAATTCCATTTGACACTAACCCAGATTTGATGTTTATTTATTCCTGTACGTAAAGATTTGTACTGTTCTTACTGAGGATTCTCAATCAGGCAAAGCCCATCACTCGTTACCTTTCCAACCTCACAGATCATCTAAACAAAGGGGGCAACCCTATGAAAGATCAATACAAGACAGAACAGGCATTGATTCAGGAACTGGATTCTCTAAGACGGAGGATCACAGAGCTGGAGCGATCGAAATCAGAGTGCAAACGGTTGGAGGAGGTGCTACGGGAAAGCGAGGAGAGATACAGGTATCTTGCCAAGCACGCGCCTATCGGTATATACGAGATCGATTTTGCAGCGCGAAAGTTTTTGAGCGTAAACGATATTATGTGTCAGTACACCGGCTATACCAGAGAAGAACTCCTAGCGATGGACCCGATACAACTGTTCACCGAAGAAAGTCAGAAATCCTTTGTACAAAGGCATGCCAAAATCATTGCGGTTGAGCCGGTTCCGGATAACATCGAATATGAGATAAAGCGCAAGAACGGCAGTGCGTTCTGGGTTCTTCTCAATAACCGCTACTCCTACGGACCGAACAATCGAATCCTTTCGACGGTCATCGCCCATGACATCACCGATCGTAAGAAGATAGAGGATGAGCTACGGTTAAAACAGTTCACTATTGATCATGCGCCGGATACCATCGCCTGGATAACGCAAGGTGGTCGTTTCTTTAATGTGAATGAGGCGATGTGCCATTCTTTAGGGTATACGAGAGAAGAATTAACCTCCATGACGATATTCGATGTCGATCCTGATTTTCCCGAAGAGGCTTTACCGCGACTCTGGGAAAAAATGAAAAAGGAAGGCTCCGTGGCCTTTGAGACCCGCCACCGGAGAAAGGACGGCAGCATTTTTCCTGTCGAGATAGTTGGTACTATTATGGTAGCGGACGGCAAGGAATATCATCTGGGTATTGCTCGAGACATTACCCGGCGCAAGCGCGTACAAGATGAGTTACACCGAAGTGAAGAGAACTTCCGCCGTTCTCTGGAAGACTCCCCGCTGGGGGTGCGCATCGTGACCGAAGAAGGTGAGACCATTTATGCCAACCGGGCTATTCTGGATATTTATGGCTACGACAACATTGAGGAATTTAAAACAAACCCCGTAGTAAAGCGCTACACCCCGGAGAGCTTTGCCGAGTACCAGATTAGAAGGGAAAAAAGAAGACGAGGTAATTATTTACCGTCCGAATACGACATAAGCATCGTAAGGAAAGATGGTGAAGTTAGCCATGTCCATGTCTTCCGCAAGGAAGTACTTTGGGACGGTGAAAGACAATTTCAAGTCTTATACAACGACATCACCGAGCGCAAGCGGGCAGAAGAGGCGTTGCATAATAGCGAGGAACGTTTCCGACTCTTCATGGACAACAGCCCTGCAGTCTCCTGGATAAAAGATGAACAGGGCCGTTACGTGTATATAAGCAAAACCTATGAGAACCTACATGGAATCCGATCGGCAGATTGGCTGGGCAAAACTGTTTTCGAACTCTGGCCTCAGGAGGTGGCTGTGCAGTTCTGGACTAACGACCAAGTTGTGCTTACTGCCGGCCACCCGATAGAGGTAACGGAAACAACCCCGAATCCCGATGGAGGACTCTGCTACTGGTGGAACTTCAAAATCCCTCTGCATGATTCATCCGGGAAAAAGTACATCGGAGGTATCGGAGTGGACATTACCGAACTCAAGCGGGCGGAAGCGGCGCTACATGCGGCAAATATGTACAACCGGAGTCTAATTGAAGCCAGCCTTGATCCGCTGGTGACCATTGGGCAGGATGGCAGGATTACAGACGTGAATGTGGGGACAGAAGCGTTGACAGGGTATACCCGTGCGGAACTGATCGGCAGGGACTTTTCCGATTATTTTACCGAACCGGAAAAAGCACACGCAGGACATCTACAAGCATTTCGAAAAGGTTCCTTGCGGGACTATCCATTGGAGATTCGACACCGGGACGGGCATGTGACTCCGGTGTTGTACAACGCTTCGGTATATCGGAATGAAGCCGGTGAGGTCATGGGAGTCTTTGCTGCGGCGCGCGACATCACCGAGCGCAAACGGACGGAGGAAGCGCTAAAGAAATCACGTGAGCAGTTACGTGCCCTTGCTGGACGGCTTCAGTCCGTGCGTGAGGAGGAGAGAAAACAGATCGCCCGGGAAATCCACGATGAGTTCGGGGGGGCGTTGACCGGATTAAAGATTGACCTCTCCTTTATGGCAAGCAGCGCACCAAAGAGCCGGGATAAAACAAAGAGAGATTCATTCCTGAGTAAAATGCTTGATATGACAAAACTCATTGATAAAACTATTGGTACGGTCCGCAGGATCGTGACAGAACTGAGGCCGAGCATCTTAGATGACTTTGGTCTTATTGCATCTCTTGAATGGCAGCTCGAGGAATTCCAGAAAAGGACGGGTATTCAAGGTGAATTTGCCTCAACCACGGCATATATTCACATGGATGAGAAACTTTCCATAGCAGTATTTCGTATCTTTCAGGAGTGTCTGACCAACGTGGCCCGCCATGCAAACGCAACAAAAGTTACCGCGACATTATACAAAGAGGCAGACAGTTTCGTACTGAAAGTGGAAGACAATGGAAAAGGAATAAGCGAAGATGATATTCATAGTACAAAGTCCGTTGGACTCACCGGCATGCGCGAACGCGCGTTGTTTCTCGGAGGAACAGTCAATTTCTTTGGCGAGCCATCTAAAGGAACAACCGTCTCAGTGCAATTTCCATTAAGGTCATAAGAAGGGACAGGAAAAATTCCGAGGGAACCAGGAAGAAGAAATAGATAAAGCATCACATATGAAAGGAGGTTCGCGGAATGATCAGAATCATCATCGTGGATGACCATCCCGTTGTGCGACGGGGACTGAAACAGATACTTCACGAGGAGCCTGACGTAAAAGTGGTTGGTGAGGCGGAGAGCGCGCAGGAGGCATTTAAAATAATCCGCACGATAGATTGCGATGCAGTCGTTCTTGATATTTCTCTGCCCGGCATAAGCGGGGTAGAAATCTTGAAACAGTTAAAATACGAATACCAGAAGCTGCCCGTGCTCATCCTGAGTATACATCCCGAGGAGCAATACGGGGTACGCGTGATGAAGGTGGGCGCCTCCGGTTATCTGACAAAGGAGAGCGCACCGGAGGAACTGGTAAAAGCCATCAGAAAGATAATCTCCGGAGGAAAGTATATCAGTTCATCTCTTGCAGAGGGACTGATCACGGATATCGACGCCTCCGGAAAGCCGCGCCATGAAAAGCTCTCTGACAGGGAATTTGGAATCATGCGCATGATTGCTCAGGGCAAAGCAATAAAGAAAATTGCCGAAGAATTATGTCTCAGCGAAAAAACAGTAAGCACCTACCGCACACGCCTTCTCGAAAAGATGAACATGACTACTAATGCGGAAATTATCAGCTACGCATTAAAGAATAAACTTTTCGAGTAATAAATCAGAAACAATCTTCCACAACATTGCCTCGATTCCTCCATGTATTTAACTTTTTATTCTCTCCTTTGTAGGGAAATCCCTACAAAAAAATCAGGGTTCCCCTACAGACAAATAAAAATAAACAGTCTATTATTCGAACAAATAACACTGCGATGTTCTTGAATTATCTGTACTGATGTCAAATCATTGTGAACAGGATTCGGCCACATCTCGTAAAAGGGCATTACAGAAGCCCTTCAGGGGTATCATAAGAGTTTAAGTTGATAATTATCTTCCACCTATGAACATAGGGAGGATGGAGGATATTTAAAAATGGGACAGCGGGCGAATACCAGGTGCAGGGAATGCGTATTCAGCGGAATAGGAACGTGTCCTTATCTTGAAGACATGTGGAATTTGCCTTTTATTCAAAAAATCAGATGGGCAACCGGAGAAAACCTTCTAAATGAGTAACAGATTCTCAGTGTTACTGACATGCCAAAACAGTGGGAGAACTGGCCTATGAAGATTTTTATTGTCGATGATTCAGAACTCGTTGTTGAAAGGGTGAGGGCTCTTCTGTCCAATATTGAGGGAGTGGAATTTACAGGCCAGGCCACGAATGCAAACGATGCTGTCGAAGCTATTGAAAGACTGAAACCCGACGTGGTGATATTAGATATTCGTCTCATCGGCGAGAATGGAATGAATGTTCTTGATCGTATCAAAAAAGAACACGCACCGCCTGTCGTCATCATGTTTACCAACTATCCCTATCCGCAGTATCGGAAGAAATGCAGGGAACTTGGCGCGGAATATTTCTTCGATAAGGTAACGGAAATTGAAAGCTTTGTTAAAGTACTAAGAATACTGGCTCATGATCCTTCTCAAGGAGAATTACCATTGCGATATTAATGGCAATAGATGAGACGCATTACAAAATGACAAGCAGCAAGTTTGGGTTAAGGAGGAAATAATATGTTTGATTTCAGACCGCATGCACGGTTTACCACCCTTGCCCTCGCAGTGCTTACCGTCCTTGCGATCATCGTCTGTGCTGCTTTCTTTACCGCGGGATGCAGGGATAAAGCGGATGTTGGAGACACTGGAAAACTGGAAACTATCAGAATTGGAGCCTTTAAAGGTGAATATGCTACCCTGATGTGGGTGGCTGAAAGCGAGGGGTTCTTTAGAAAATATGATCTGAATGCACAGGTGACTGGTTACGAGTCAGGTGTAGCAGCTGTCGAGGGACTTATGGCTGGTAATCAGGATATAGCCACAGCGGCCGATTTCGTCTTTGTAAGCAAATCATTTGAAAACAATAGCAAGTTAAAAATTCTGGGCGTGATCGCCTTATCGGATTCATTTGAGATTGTAGCCCGCATCGATCGGGGCATATCGTCGCCCGCCGACTTAAGAGGAAAGAAAATTGCCTTTACCAGCAAAACTCCATCCCGTTATTTCATAGATCGATATTTTTTATATAACAAAATTGATCCGCGAACCATCATGTTCGTGGACCTCCCCCCGCTAAAACTTATCGAGGCAATAACAAAAGGGAGCGTTGATGCCGCCATTACGTTTGAACCTTATGTCTGGAACATCAAACAAAAGCTAGCTGGCAAGGTGCATTCCTGGCCGGCTCAGTCTGAGCAACAATTTAATTTTCTTCTGATTTGCGGAACTGATTTTGCCGAAAAAAGGTCTGAAGCGATAAAAAAATTGTTCCGGGCATTGACCGACGCCGAGACCATGGTTCGCAAAGATCCTACAAGGGTGAAGCAGATATTGGAAAAGCGGCTTGCTCTTGATGAGCGTTATCTTGTTTCGGTTTGGACCAAGAATACCATCGGGCTATCACTTGACCAGTCCTTGTTTTTAGCCATGGAAGATCAGGCCCGCTGGGCGATAGCCAAAGGGTTTGCCCCAAGTGGTAATCAGCCCAATTACATTAATAGTATATATTGGAAACATCTCGCTTCAGTGAGACCTGATGTTGTGACATTGTATAAGTGATACGTATATGCAGATAAAGACTAAACTTAAAGCTATATCCTGGATTGCCGCTATCATGGCCATTTTGGTCATGTCTATACTTGCATGGACCAGCGAGCAATTAAAACAGGCATTAGCACAACACGACTTCGTTGAAGAAATGATCTCAAAACATAACACCAGAATAACTTTGCGGGATGAATATCTACTGAACTACAATGAACGGTCCAAAGAACAATGGCTGAAACAGACCGAATACTTGGAGAAATCAGTTGAGCGGAAACATGCTGTCCTTGTTTTACCTGAACAAAAGTTTATTTTGCAACAAATAACCCTTGGTATCGACAAAACGAAGAAACTTTTTGCACGCATAGTTAATAATCATGACGAGATGGTCGCTGGAAGGATCAGTATCGCGCAGAGTCGGACGATAGAAAACCTAATTTCTTCCCAGCTTATCATTGATGCTCAATCGTTATTAACGCTGCTCTTCAAGCTCCAGAGGATTTCCGATCGTGAATATGCAGCCAAGCAATTCCAGAGCAATGCCGCCATCCTTGTTTCTGTTCTGCTTCTGGTATGTTTTACCATTGTCAGTTCAGTGATGGTGGCAAGGAACATCGCGAAGCCTCTGAGACATCTCAGGGATGGGATCGAGGTTATTTCCACCGGAAATCTTGGTCATAAGGTTGGCACGGAATCCAAAGACGAGATAGGGCAGCTTTCACGGGATTTCGACGACATGGTTGCAAATCTTAAACAGATAACGGTATCCCGAGATAACTTGGAAGCCGAGATCATGGCTCGTAAAATAGTTGAGAACAAGCTACGGGAGACCAATGAATATCTTGATAATCTTTTCAACTATGCCAACGCCCCGATAATCGTGTGGGACACGAGCTTCAATATTATCCGTTTCAACAGGGCCTTCGAGGCACTTACCGGACGGGCGGCCGATGATGTTATAGGTAAAAATTTCTCCATACTATTTCCTATCGACCACATCGAGAGTTCAACGGAACTTATCATGAGGACACTCGCTGGAGAACGATTGGAAGCGGTCGAAATTCCTGTCCTCCATGTCAACGGCTCCGTCCGGGTTGTCCTTTGGAATTCGGCTACTATCTTTGCGACGGACGGAACGACCCAAGTGGCCACCATTGCTCAGGGACAAGATATCACCGAGCGCAAACAGGCGGAGGAAGAAATAAAGAAACTTAACGCCGAACTGGAGGCCTTTTCCTATTCTGTTTCTCACGACCTACGGGCGCCTCTCAGAGGTATTGACGGTTTCAGCCAGGCCCTGCTCGAGGATTATCAGGAAAAACTCGACGACACGGGGAAATCTTACCTGGATCGGGTGCGGAAAGCAACGCAGCATATGGGCCACTTGATTGATGACATGCTGAAACTGTCAAGGGTGACAAAGTCTGAATTTCAAGATGAATCTGTTGATTTGAGTAATATGGTCAGGGCAATTTTTGAGAAGTTGCAGCAGAATAACCCCGACAGAACGGTTGATGTAATCATCCAGGAGGGTGTTTTCGTCAACGGCGACCCCTATTTACTGCAGATTGCCCTGGAGAACCTGGTGGACAACGCATGGAAGTTTAAAAGCAGAGAGGCACAGCCACAGGTTGAGTTCGGCACGACCATCAAGGAAGGGAAAACAGCCTGTTTTATCCGGGACAATGGTGTGGGGTTTGACATGGCCTATGTTAACAAGTTGTTTGGCGCCTTCCAGCGCCTCCATACATCCTTTGAATTTCCGGGAACGGGGATCGGCCTGGCGACAGTCCAGCGGATCATCCATCGTCACGGGGGTCAAGTCTGGGCGGAAGGAGAAGTCGGAAAAGGGGCGACGTTCTACTTTATGGTGCCATCCTGACAGACAGGAGGGGTATCATTATAAAACATATTATGGGAAGGAGAGGACAGCATGGAAAACAAAGCTATCCTGCTGGTGGAGGATAATCCCGATGATGTGGCTCTGACGATACGGGCATTTAGAAAGAGCGATATCTCCAATAAGATTATCGTGGCCAAAGACGGTGTGGAGGCCCTGGATTACCTGTTCGGAAGGGGGATGTATGCCGGCCGGGATGTGAAGGATATGCCGGTTGTTATCCTGCTGGATCTGAAACTGCCCAAGATTGACGGCTTGGAGGTCCTGAAAAGTATCCGTCAGAATGAGTTCACCAGGTTGCTTCCTGTGGTCATTCTCACGTCATCGGTAGAGGAAAAGGACAAGATCAACGGGTACAGACTGGGCGCCAACAGTTATGTCCGCAAGCCTGTAGATTTTAATCAATTCTCTGAAGCGATGAAGCTCCTCGGGCTTTACTGGTTGGTCTGGAATGAACCTCCTTCCCTGGGAAAGTAATAAGGAGAAGAAAGATGGGAAAGCCCCTTCGGGTTTTAGTGATTGAGGATTCAGAGGATGATACATTGCTGGTCATCCGTGCGCTTCAAAAGGGCGGTTACGATCCGATATATGAACGGGTGGAGACACGGGATGCCATGCATCAGGCCCTTGAAAGAGAGACATGGGACATCATTATATCCGATTATAAGATGCCTCACTTCAGTGGCCTCGCTGCACTCAAACTGTACAAAGAGAAGGGGTTGAATATCCCCTTCATCCTCGTTTCAGGCACCATCGGTGAAGAAGCTGCAGTAGCTGCAATGGTATCCGGTGCCCATGATTACGTGATGAAGAATAATCTTCCCCGTCTCGTTCCTGCTATTCAGAGGGAACTCAAAGAGGCAGAGTCAAGAAGAGAGCGTAAGCGGGCGGAGGAAGATCTGAAGAAGAGCAAAATTTTGCTCGATAGTGTTTTTAGCGCCATTCAAGATCTCGTGTTAATTGTCGATAAGGACCTGAGAGTTCTGATCTCAAATTGGAAGTCCCCTGCTTATACCGGCGATATAAAATCTCCCGGGACTCCCCATTGCTATGAAGCTTTCATTCATCGCGACGTCCCCTGCGAACCATGTCATGCATTAGAGGTCTTTGCTACCGGAAAGGACGTTCTAACAGAGTATTTCAACCCGCTTACCGAGCGGTACAGCGATATAAGGGCCTATCCAATATTTGACAATAACAACCAGGTAATAATGGTTGCCGAACATGTCAGAGACATCACCGACCGCAAGCGGGCTGAGGGCGCTTTGAAGGAAAGTGAAAACAAATATCGCCTGCTGGCCGATAATGTGAGTGACGTCATTTTCGTCTTGGATATGAACCTGAATTATACCTATATCAGCCCTTCCGTAAAAATCCTCAGAGGATATGAACCGGAAGAGGTGTTGAAACAACCATCTATTGAGACATTGACTCCCTCCTCCCGGGATCTGGCCATGAGGATCTTATCCGAGATCATAGAGCTGGAAAAATCCGAACATGGAGAGATTCCCATATCCCGAACGCTTCAGTTGGAAATGATGCGAAAAGATGGGACCGCCGTGTGGACGGAGGTGAAGTTTTCCTTTATCAGAGATGAAAATCAGCGACTAGTGGGCATTCTCGGCGTAACCCGAGATATCACCGAGCGCAAACGGGAGGAGGAGGAGCTTAGGAGTTACGCGGCAGAGATCAGTGACCTTTATAACAACGCCCCATGCGGTTATCATTCTCTGGGGCCGGACGGAACCTTTCTTCGCATGAATGACACCGAACTTAAATGGTTTGGATACACGCAGGATGAGATCATCGGGAAGAAAAAATTCTCTGACATAACAACTCCGGAAAGCAGGCAATTGTTCCAGGAAATGTATCCGGCTTTTAAAGAAAGAGGCTGGGCCGGCAACCTGGAATTCGAGGTAATCCGCAAGGACGGCACTATCTTGCCGGTGCTCCTGAATGCCACAGCCGTTAAGGACGCGGACGGCAATTATATCATGAGCCGATCCACAATTTTTGATAACACAGAGCACCAACGCACGGAAGAGGAATTGCGAAGGGATCGTGAACGTCTCGAAGTGATGGTAGGTATCCGCACCAATGAACTGGCGTCGAAAAACGCAGAGCTTGAAGAGTTAAGAGCAGCCGCCGTTTCAGCCAATCAGGCCAAGAGTGATTTTCTCGCCAGCATGTCCCATGAGCTTCGAACGCCCCTTAATGCAATAATCGGTTTTTCCGATGTTTTACTGGACGCCTATTTCGGCGCCCTCAATGAAAAGCAGAAAGAATACATGATGGATATTTTGGAGAGCGGGAAACATCTCCTCAACCTGATCAACGATATTCTCGACATCTCGAAGGTTGAAGCCGGCAAGATGGAATTGGAACTCGCTCCGGTAGAAATAGGCAATCTTCTTGCGAGCTGCGTGGTGATGATCAAGGAGAAGACGCATAAGCACGGGATAGATCTAAAGGTTGATATTCCCAAGGAGCTGTTGGCTTTCGAGATGTTCGCCGATCAGAGAAAGATCAAGCAGATAGTGTTTAACCTGCTCTCCAACGCCGCGAAGTTTACGCCTGACGGCGGCGCCATTACCCTTTCAGCACTGCGCATGCTGCAAGAAGGAAATGACCTTTTAGAAGTCAGTGTACTGGATACAGGTATAGGGATACCACCGGAGCATCAGGAGAAGATATTTGAAAACTTTTATCAAATCAGGGGTGGTTTGACGGACAAGACACCGGGAACCGGTCTGGGGTTATCAGTGTCAAAGCAGCTTGTGGAGCTGCACGGCGGAGGGATACGGTTGAAGAGCGAGGGGACAGGAAGGGGCAGCCAGTTCAGTTTTACCCTCCCGGTCAAGGCCAGTCGATGAGAAAATTCATCGTTCAGTGCGAAAGGCTAAAGTCCGAAGCGAAGGTCGACGAAGCATAGGAGTCAATCGTTCAATAAGAGATTATCTCTTGCAAATGTGTGAGGGTGACTTATGAGCAAAGTCATATTAATCGTGGAAGATGAACCCCTGAACATGAAGCTTTTTCGAGATTTGCTTCAGGTCAACGGATACGTCACTTTTGAAGCAAGAAACGGAAAACAGGGTGTCGAAATGGCGCGGGAAAAGCAGCCCGATCTGATTCTAATGGATATCCAGATGCCTGTTATGGGAGGCCTTGAGGCCACTCGCATCCTGAAATCAGACCCTGTTACGGCAAGTATTCCGATCATTGCGCTGACGTCTTCCGTAATGACCGGTGACAGGGAAAGAGCTATCCAGGCAGGTTGTGATGGCTTCATGTCAAAGCCCATTGACATTCATGATCTTCTTGAAAAGGTGGCAAGTTAAGTCCATGACAGAAGGGAATAGCGGGAGATAATTATGATTCGCACGATGCCAAGTATTCTATGTGTGGACGATGAATCGGTTAACCTGTCACTCCTCCGGGCCGTCCTGTTACCTCACGGCTACGAAGTTGTCACGGCGGATAATGGTCAGATGGCATTGGAACTCCTCAACAAAAAACACGTTGACCTTGTGCTCCTGGACGTCATGATGCCCGGGATGGATGGCTTCACGGTATGCAGACTCATAAGGGAGAATGAAAAGCTCATGCGTGTTCCTGTCATAATGATTACATCACTGACATCAAAACAGGACCGGATCAAAGGTATTGAGGCAGGAGCTGAGGACTTCATAACGAAACCATTTGATCAGGGTGAAGTGCTTGCAAGGATAAAAATGCTTCTCAAGATGAAAGGCCTCGTAGATAGCTTGCACACGGCCTACACGAATATATCCGATTTGACCGCATTCAGCAAAGCGACATTAGAAAATTTCAATCCTTTGTCTTTCAATTTTTTATCCCAAATAGACGCCGTGGTCACCCGGATAATACGTCAGACCGCAGACGATCCGGAAAAACCGAAAATGGTACTGGTGGGAAGAAGCGATCAAAAAAACGCCTGGAGCTGGAATCAGTATGAATATTCCCATAACGATCTGGACAGGGCGCTGCTTCAATCCAAATCAAGCTTCTCCACTATTTTCAATCTGCCTGAAAAAGGTAAATCGAGAACGATATTCTATAACGCTGATGATATTCCCCATTCGGAGCTGCAACATTTTTTTGATGATCTGGCATCATTCAAAATCCTCGTCTCCAATGCAGTATGTTATTTGAGCAGGGACATCTGCATCATTGCGCTCAATTACGGCAGGAAAGTATCGGCATATGATGCCTCGGTATTAGACAGCCTGGTGCTCGATGTTCTCTTCCTGAAATCTCTTTCTTCACAGATCAAAGAGGTGGAGAATGCCTTTGAATATACCGTTTATGCCCTTGCCAGGGCTGCGGAAGCGAATGACGAGGACACGGGAAACCACATATTAAGAGTGGGCGAGTACAGCGCTATCCTTGCTAAAAAACTCAGGATGCCGGACGAATTTGTGAGGACCACAAGAGTTCAAGCGACTCTACATGATGTGGGGAAAATACACATTCCTCCTGCCGTACTCAAAAAGCCCGGTAAGCTGACACCTGATGAATTTGTTGAGATGAGGAATCATACATTATATGGCGCTAAGATCATTGGACACCATATTCAGTTAACAATGGGCAGGTCCATCGCGCTGACTCACCATGAATGTTTTGATGGAAGCGGGTACCCCAATGGCCTAAAGGGCGCTGCAATCCCCATTGAAGGAATGATAGTTAACATTGCAGACCAGTATGACGCCCTGCGGAACAAGAGAGTTTATAAACCCGCTTTCAGTCACCTAAGAGTATTAGACACAATTACCAGAGGTGATGGAAGAACATTGCCAAGACACTTTGATCCCCGCGTATTAAAAGCATTTCGGGATACGGCCCGTAAGTTTGAGGAAATATATGAAGAATTGAAAAATCCAGCAAGCCTTTGAACTAATCCGCTTCGTCATTTCGTTATTCCAAAATATTTTGTGTCTTTCAACACAACTACAGATGACGAAGTTTGATATGAGTGAAAAATGTGTTTCCCATCACCGGAGGTTGATATTTTTTTCAGTGTCCACCGTAGGCGAGGCGTACCTGCTCTGGACAGTTGCATCCCACGCACACTACACGATCGCCGTTGCCTATATCCTCCTCTCCGGTATCTTATTGACCTTCACCGGAAGAACGAATAGATGAAGACTTCATCCTCCGACTGCTCAGAAAATATTCATGAGTTATGGGGCGCAAGAACCAAGGCTATAGGATCGCACCAGATACTTTATGCACATTTCAACTGGAAATCCTTGATTCATCTGGCCATCTCAGAATGAACATTAGTAGGTGTTTCCAATAGTGCGCCGTGAAAAGGCGCTGTTTTTCAACGGGAGCAGAATCCCGTCCGGCAACTTTCGCTCCAGCCGGTAGCAATCAGGGCAGTCGTGGAGGCAACGAAGCGGCTGAAGCCTCTGATGTAGAGGGTCCTTAAGGGACTTGGCGAGCATGCAGGCCATAA
>Ga0187870_1003137_pt1 | contig 13029 bp, 7 predicted proteins | sample June2016WEW_13_1_3_FD_132974 | JGI IMG/M metagenome (GOLD analysis project Ga0187870, IMG submission 132974) | Peatland microbial communities from SPRUCE experiment site at the Marcell Experimental Forest, Minnesota, USA - June2016WEW_13_150 | ecosystem: Environmental > Terrestrial > Soil >... | reverse complement strand
TGTCATGCAGGGTACTCGTAGTCTGTTCCAGGTTGGAATAGAGTACCTTGTCGTTCACCAACGCTCCCACAGTTCCCTGCCCGGAGTCGACCTTGGCGCTTATCGAGTTCAGATGAGCCGTCGCCTCGGTCGTGTTCTGGACAGCTTGCTGGCTGCTATCCAGAATGCCGTTCGCCTTCTTGAGCATTTCCCCCATCAGCAAGGGCGGCAGGCTCTGGATAGTATCCCCATTCCTGACGTCCGCTTGCCCGGCGGAGCCAAACGAAATGGCCAGATACTGATTGCCTAACACTCCCTCGGTTTCGATCGAAGCTACAGAGTCCTGCTTGATGATCTCATGTGTCGACTTGTCCAGGTCCATGAGTACCGTGACCTTTTCGCCCGGCTTGTGAGGCAAAGTGATGCTATGCACCGTTCCGCTGTGTACCCCGCCCACCTGCACGTCGGCGCCATTAGCGAGACCGGCCACATTGTCGAATTGCGCCTTCAGTTGATAGGTGGAGCGAAACAGATACTCCTGGCTCCCGATGATGAAGACTCCGGCGGCAAGAACTGCCAGTGCTCCAACGATGAATACTCCCAGCCTTGCCACTCTCGACATAACTCCTCCTACGACTGCTTCAGAAATTCCTTCACAAACTCGATCTCGCTTTGTTGAAAATCCGCAAACTTACCCTCAATCACCACATCGCCCTCGTTCAACAAGGCCAGACGATTGGCTATCGTCCTGGCACTGTGCAGGTCGTGCGTCACTACGATGGAGGCCATCTGGCGCTCCCTCTGGAGTTTGAGAATCAACTCGTTGATTTCTCCTGAGCTGATCGGGTCCAAGCCGGCCGTGGGCTCGTCGAGAAGCAGAATCTCCGGTTCCAGCGCCAGCGCGCGCGCCAGGCCAACACGCTTCTGCATTCCGCCCGAGATATCGGAAGGCATCTTATCAAGATCCCCTTCCATGCCCACCTCGGCCAGCAACTGCTTCACCCGTTCGCCGCGCTCTGACCTGGGCATATCTCTCCGATGGTGTTCAAGCGGGAACGCCACATTTTCAGATACGGTGAGCGAATCGTAGAGCGCCGCATGCTGAAACAGAAATCCCATCTTCTTTCTGATTGCGCTCATCTGATCCATCGACAGCCCTGCGATATCCTGGCCACGGATGCAAACCGATCCCGAGTCCGGCATTTCCAGGCCGATGATCAGCCGCAGCAACACGCTCTTTCCCGTGCCGCTGCGTCCCAACACGGCCAGGGTTTCACTACGGCTCACGCTCAAATTGATCCCGTTCAGAACCGTGTTGCTTCCGAACGTCTTCAGCAAATTCTCGACAGCCACAAACGGCGCACTGCCGTCTTCCTCTTGTCGGTCTTGCTTCATCGCAATGTCACAGGCTGTGGCCATTTTTATCTCACGAACCGTTGCGTCAATGATTACGAGTTAAGGAAAGAAAACCAGAATGAATTTCACCAGCACAACGTCGGCCAGAATCACGAACAGCGATGCCAGGACTACCGAGTTTGTGGCCGCGCGGCCCACGCCCTCGGCTCCTCCGCGTGTGCGCATCCCCTGAAAACAAGCGATAAGCCCGATAATCAACCCATACACAGCGGTCTTGAATGTCTGCGGCAGGAATGCATTGAAGGTCGCGCCCTTGAAGCCGTCCTGGATGAACTGATGAAACGAGAGCGGCTCAACCAGCGTTTGTGCAAACCAGCCCATCAGCAGGGCGCATGCATCGGAGACCAGGGTCAGCAGAGGCAGCATCAAAATGCAGGCCAGAATTCGCGTCGCCGCCAGCAGCCGGTAAGGGTTGATCGCGGAGGCCTCGATGGCGTCGATCTGCTCGGTCACTTTCATCGATGCCAGTTCCGCGCCAATGCCGGCGCCCACGCGCCCGCTCACTACCAGGCCGGTGATGATCGGACCCATTACCTGGAGAACCGAGTACACCAATGTGGCGGGAAACAGCGATTTCGCGCCGAATCGGCTTAGACTGTAGCGAGCTTCCAGCGAGATGATCACGCCGATGGCGGAGCCGGCCATGACGACCAGCGGGAAAGACTTCGATCCGACCTCGTCGAGCTGCCGTACCAATTCGCGCCACTCATACGGAGGAGTTACCGCCGCGCGCAAAACCCGCCAGAAGAAAATGCCCAGATTGCCGAACCACTCGAAGGAATCGTTGACCAGTCCGGAGGCGGAACTCACGGCGGAGGTCATGAGTACGGCCCGCCGCCCCGGTAGCGGCGGGTTGATGCGCGCGACGGTAGTGAGTCCGCTGCTCAATGGTTTGGCCCTGGCTCCGGCGAGCCGTGCGCATTGCTCAGGTGCATGCGATGAAGCAGAGAGTGGGGTCCGCTATAAAAGAACTCCAGCGCGACATTCCCGCCCGCATAAGCCAGTAGGCTGTAGTTACCCGTCCGGAACGCGTCCTTGGCGCCGTAGCGGTTCGGGTACCAACCATAGATGGCGGTCATCGAACCCGCATAGGGCCCGACAAGCGCGGGGAATGAAAAGACTCGATGGCCGTCGTCGCCGCGGCGTGCCGTCAATGTCGAAATCACGGCGTGACTCAACCGCGGGAACAGGCCTCTGCACTCACACCGGTAATACATTGCATCTTGCTTGAAGGCTTCTGACAGCGCATAGCGCGTCGTGGTGCCCACCGCCGCGATTCCGTAGTCGGACCCGAATCGCTTGGCGTAACCCTCAGCTCCTTGATTCCACTCCGGCGGAGTATTATTCGCCTGATTAATGCCCGCGCCGAACGCGGCGCCGGCAATAGGGTACGGGCCATACGCGTCGAAAAGGTAATTGTAGATCTTGATTCTCTGCGTCGGACGCACATATGTCAGGTCTCGTTGTACTGGGGCCGTGCTTGCTTGAGTGCCGGAGGAGTCTGCCGAATCCAGCAGTGATTGCGATCTTGCCGTCACGGGTAGACTTGCCGCGAAAGCAGCAATCGAAAACAGGAGCATCGCCCGGCGGATCTTTGTGTTGAAAGATTCTTTGATGGATCGGCTCCCCGATCTGCTCGCCAAATTACCGTGGCAGACGTGCAAGGACCTGGAATTCCGGCTCCATATGGATGGCGTCAAGCTCTCTCCTTCGTTCGGTATCGGCTCTCCCAGACACATTCCTCGCTGTCAAAGAAATATGCCGGCTCTTAGCTATACATTTAGAGATTCTGTCAGAAGCGCGATCTCCAGGGATGGTCAAATCTGCACAGAAGCGCATTTCTTCTTCTCGTGGATCAACCGCGCCTCAAGTCGATAAGTATTTGTATTCGTTCAGCTAGAGCATTTTCACCGATAGTGTAAGGTCGCTCCGTGCCCCATCCTTGCGCCTTTTTCCTGGCGCAAGGGTGGGAAAGCATGAAACTCACCCTACAGGAACAGTGAAAATGCTATAAATTGTCCAAACCATGCGTAAAAATGGGCGGTGTAAGTGCAAGATCGATCTCAAACGATGAACAATGGATCGGTGAAGACCCTCCCGGTCACAACTCGGCGGGCAAGCGCGGCCGCATTTGCTGAGCCGCGCCTTCCTCGGAACGCTACTATTGCTGAATCGTGGTCTCCGCCTTCGTAGGCTTCTCGGTCACCTGTGCGGGCGTAGGCAACTGCGACCGGTCCCAGCCCCCGCCCAGCGCCTCGATCAGTTGAACCGACGCTGTCATCTCCTCCACTTGCAGGATCGCCAGAATCTGCTGGTTTGACAGCAATGTGGTTTGCGCGGTGACCACATCGATATAGGGATCGATGCCCGTGTCGTAGCGAGCCTGTTCGAGCCTCAGAAACGTCCGGGAGGAGTCCACGGCTTCCTGTTGACGCAGGATCTGCTGCGACAAAATGCGAACCGCCGCCAGCGAGTCTTCCACCTGCTGGAACGCAGTAAGCACGGATTGGCGATAGGCGGCAAGGTCTGCATTGTAAGTAGCTATGTACTGATTTACAGTCGCCTGGCGCAGGCCTCCATCGTAAACACTTTCTGAAAACGATGGGCCCACAGACCAGAAGCGGCTGGACGCGTCCAGCAGGTTCTTGATAGCCGAACTCTCCACGCCGCCGTTCCCGGAGAGCGTCAGGACAGGATAATAGGCTGCATAAGCAACCCTGATCTGCGCATTCGCAGCAGCCATGTTCCGCTCCGCCGCGGCAACGTCCGGCCGACGTTCCAGCAGTTGCGACGGCAAGCCGATGGGAATCGGCGGAGGCGCGATGGTCTTCGCTTCCACCGGAATGGAAAACGTCGAGGCCTGCTTGCCAACCAGCACGGCGATCGCATGTTCATACTGCGCCCGCGCAATTCCCAGGTTGATCGCCGCCGATTGCGCGCTCGCCAGGGTGGTCTGCGCTTCAACCAGGGAAATCTGGTCGTCCACTCCGGTGTCATAGCGAGCCCGCTCCGACTGAACCGCCTTCTTGTCGGCTTCCACCGTTTCATTGAGCAGCTTTTGCAGCGCATCCTGGCCGCGAACCTCAAAAAAGTATTCGGCCAGGCTGGCCTGTTCCGTCAGCCTTTCATTCTCCAGATCGGCCGCTGACAATTGCGCGTTATATTGGCTGGCGTATACCGTGTTACGCACCTTCCCCCATAGATCGGGTTCCCACGAAACCTCGGCCGGCAGAGAAAACAACTGCGTCTGCTGACCGCCTGTCGAGCCTGTACCCGTCGTAGGCCCAACATTGGATGAAGTTTGAGACCGTGTGTAAGCGCCACCTGCGCTCACCGTGGGAAAATACTGCGCCCGTGCCTCCCGCACCAGAGCGCGCGCCTCCATAAAGTTCTCAAAAGCCTGTCGGATATTCTGGTTGTCGATATTGAGTTGATCTTCGAGCGCATTCAACTCCGGCTCATTGTAGATTTCCCACCACTTCCCGCGCAGAGCCGCGTCCTGGGGCTGCGCGATGGTCCATCCATCGGTCTCCTTGAACTCGGTGGGTGACTCTTTGAAGACCGGCGGCGCCGTCGCCGTTGGTGGATGATATTTCGGTCCTACGTTGCATCCAGCCAGCATGGCACAAAGCACACCGGCATAAAGTGCGCGCAAAGTTGCGGACGGTTGCCGGAATTGCATCATCGAATTCTTCATAACCAATACTCCATATTCACCTTTGCTAGGATGCCTCCGCGGTTCCATGCTGGAGGGTCGCCGAATGTTTGCCGCGGAACCACAGGCGCGCCCAATCAAAGAGTATATAAACAACGGGCGTGGTGTAGAGAGTCAGCATCTGGCTCACGATCAGTCCGCCGACGATCGTAATCCCCAGTGGGCGCCTGAGTTCCGACCCTGTGCCGGTGCCGAAAGCCAGCGGCAGAGCGCCAAACAGGGCGGCCATCGTCGTCATCAGAATAGGCCGGAAGCGCAGTTGGCAAGCTTCAAAGATGGCTTCGGTAGTGGTCTTGCCGTGCTCGCGCTCCGCCACCAGGGCAAAGTCGATCATCATGATCGCGTTCTTCTTCACAATGCCGATCAGCAGAATGATGCCGATGATCGAGATCACGCTGAGGTCTATCTTGAACAGCATCAGCGCCAGCATGGCTCCCACGCTGGCCGAAGGCAAGGTGGAAATGATGGTGAGAGGATGCACCAGGCTCTCATAGAGTATGCCCAGAACGATGTAGACCGCGAGTAAAGCCGTGCCGATGAGAAGAGGCTCGCTGGCCAGCGATGTTTGATAGGCCGCCGCCGTTCCGGCAAAGGAGCCGCGCACAGTCTGCGGCATATTCATCTGCTGCTGCATCTGGCTCACCTCGCGTGTAGCGTCGCTCAACGACACTCCAGGGGCAAGATTGAACGAAACCGTGACGGACGGAAACGTACTGGTGTGATTGACGGTCAGTGGCGTGGTGGTTGCCCGGGCCGTGCTGACCGTGGAGAGCGGAATGATGCCGCTGCCCGTGGTATTGAGGTAGATATTCTTCAACCCCTCGGGGCTCTGCCAGTAGGGCGGCGCTACCTCCATCACCACGTAATACTGGTTCAACTGCGTATAGATGATGGACACTTGCGACTGTCCGAAGGCGCTGTAAAGAGAGCTGTCCAAAGACTGCGGCGTTATGCCGAGCCGCGCTGCGGTGGGCCGGTCATAGCTGAGCAGCTCCTGCAGGCCGCTGTTCTGCGCATCCGTAATCACATCCTGAAATCCGGGCAGCTTCTGCATCCCGGCCAGCAGTTGCGGGCCCCACTGCGCCAGGTCCTGCACGTTGTCCGACTGGATGGTGTATTGGTAGAGCGCGGCGCTCTGCCTTCCACCGATGCGCAGGTCCTGCGCCGCCTGCAGAACTGCTCTGGCAACCGGAAGACTGTTGAGCTTGGGCCGCAGGCGATTGATAATCTCCGGCGCTCCGATCTTGCGCTCATTGAGCGGTTTCAACGCGATATTGATGCTGCCGCCGTTCGTCGAGCCGCCGCCGCCGGTGTACGCAATCACGTTCTCCACGGCCGGATCGGCCTTGATCACATTCTCCAGTTGCAGAACCGAGTTGTTCATCACCGCAAACGATGCGTCCTGCGGCCCCTGCACGCTGCCTGAAAGGACTCCCGTATCCTGCTGCGGAAAGAAACCCTTGGGGATGATGTAAATGAGCAAGAAGTTCAGCGCAATGGTGAGCAGCAGGAGAGCGAAAATCGGCCAGGGGTGTTTCAGCACCCATCGGAGAGAGCGGGTATACGTGGAGAGCATCCACGCAAATCCCCGCTCGGTTACCCGGTATGCGCGGCCATGTTTGATCTTCGACTCATCCTTCAGCAGATAGGCGCACATCATGGGCGTGGTCGTCAGGGAGATGAGCATCGAGACCACAATCGCCGTCGCCAGCGTGATGGCAAATTCGCGAAACAGCCGGCCCACGATCCCGGCCATGAAAAGAATCGGAATGAAGACCGCAATCAGCGACATGCTGATCGACAGGATGGTAAATCCTATCTCGCTGGAACCCTGAAACGCGGCCTTCATGGGATCCATGCCTGCTTCACGAAGCCGGGAGATGTTCTCCATCACCACAATGGCGTCGTCCACCACGAACCCCGTCGCGATCGTCAATGCCATCAGCGAGAGATTATCGATGCTGAAGCCGAACAGGTACATCACCGCGAAGGTGCCGATCAGCGATGCGGGTACGGCGACGGTGGGAATCAGCGTGGCTCGCCAGTTGCGCAGAAAGACGAATACCACAAGAATGACCAGGATGACGGAGAGAATCAGCGTGCGCTCCACGTCGTTGACCGAGGCGCGGATGGTGGTGGTGCGGTCCAGAACGACGGTGGTCTTGATGCCTTGCGGGATCGACTCTTCAATCGCCGGCAACTCCGCCCGGATTCGATCCACGGTTTCGATGATGTTGGCGCCCGGCTGGCGGAAGATGGTAATGGGGATCGAGGACACGCCATTCAGGTAACCCGCCGCGCGAATGTTCTGCGCGGCGTTGGAAACGTCGGCTACGTCGGAGAGCCTGACAGCGGCTCCATGTTTGTAACCCACAATCAACGGCTTGTATTGGTCTGCGAGGGAGATCTGGTCGTTGACGACGATATCCGCGGTCGTAATCCCATCGGTGAGCTGGCCGGCCGGCTCGTGGGCATTCTGCAGGCTCAGCGCCGACTGAACGTTTTGCAGTGTAAGCCCGTAGCTGTTGAGCAGGGTCGGATTCGCTTCCACGCGCACCGAAGGGCCGGCGCCTCCGCCCACCGAAACCTGGCCGACGCCCTGGATCTGCGACAGCTTCTGCGCCATGACCGTCGACGCCTCGTCATACAGCGTCGGCCTTGCGTACTTGTCCGACGTAAGCCCCAGAATGATAATCGGCGAGTCCGCTGGATTCACCTTGCGATACGTCGGGTTGGCGGGCAGGTTTGCCGGCAGGTAGGTGCGCGAGGCATTGATCGCCGCCTCCACGTCGCGCGCTGCGCCGTCGATGTCCCGGCTCAAATCGAATTGCAGCGTAATCGATGTGCTGCCCAGCGAACTCGATGAAGTCATCTCCGTCACGCCGGCGATGTGGCTGAACTGGCGCTCCAGCGGAGTTGCAATCGAGGACGCAGTGATCTCAGGACTTCCGCCGGGCAAGCCTGCCGAAACCGAAATGGTCGGAAAATCCACCTGCGGCAAGGGAGAAACAGGCAGTACCTGAAAGGCGATCGCCCCCACCAGCGTCACGCCCGCCGTCAGCAGCGTCGTCGCTACCGGCCGCCGGATGAAGGGTGCGGAGATATTCATGCGCCCTCCGCCGCTTGCGGCTCGTTGCCGCCTTCCATTGTCTTCGGTGAACGGCTGAAGCGTTGGCCGATGCGATCGAAGAAGATGTAGATCACTGGCGTGGTGTAGAGCGTCAGCACCTGGCTAAGCAGCAATCCGCCCACCATGGCAATGCCTAACGGCCGCCGCAGCTCCGATCCCATCCCCTGGCCCACCGCCAGCGGAATGCCCGCCAGCAGCGCCGCCATCGTCGTCATCATGATGGGGCGAAATCGCAGCAGGCACGCGTCGTAAATCGCGTCCCGGGAATTCTTCCCGTGTTCTCGTTCGCCCTCCAGGGCAAAGTCCACCATCATGATTCCGTTTTTCTTCACAATACCGATCAGCAGAATAATGCCGATGATGGCCACCACGCTCAGGTCCTGCTTGAAAAGCATCAGGGCCAGCAAGGCGCCCACGCCGGCGGAAGGCAGCGTGGAAAGAATCGTGATGGGATGAATGAAACTCTCGTAAAGAACTCCGAGCACGATGTAAACCGCGGCCAGCGCGGCCAGAATCAGCAGCCCTTCATTGGCCAGCGAGCCTTGAAAAGAGGCCGCAGTGCCCTGAAAACCGTACTGAACGCTGGCCGGCATGTTCAGGTTCTTCTGCACCTTCTCGATGGCCGTGATTGCGCCTCCCAGCGCGGCGTTGGGAGCCAGATTGAACGACACTGTCACGGCCGGGAACTGCCCCTGGTGATTGATCGAGAGCGGCTCGACCGATTTCTCAAGATGAGTGAACGCGCTCAACGGCACTGAGTTGGCGGGCGCAGAACTAGTGGCCGCATTTGAACTCCCGTTCCCGCCCACGCCGGAAGTGATGGCATTCGTGTGCGCGCTGAGCACTGCCGAGGACGGAGTGTATGCCACCGTGGTCGTGGTCGCATTCGAACCCGCCGATGAAGACCCCGAGGACGCATAGGTCGAGGAGGCGCCTGGCCCCGAGGCCCCTGACGATGTATTGGTCTGGATATACAGATCCTGCAGCTTGCCCGGGTTTTGCTGAAACTTCGGATCGGTCTCCAGAATCACGTGATACTGGTTCAACTGCGTGTACATGGTGCTGATCTCGCGCTGCCCATAGGCGTCGTACAGCGTACTGTCCACCGTCGACGGCGCAATGCCCAGCCGCGACGCGGTAACCCGATCGATCACCAGCGATACCGCCAGCCCCCCGGTTTGCTGGTCGGTCGCCACATCCGCAAGTTGAGGCAGTTGCTTCATCTTGTCCACCAGCCGCCCCGTCCACAAGTTCAACTCGTTCGCATTGGGGTCCTCCAGCGTGTACTGGTACTGCGTGCGGCTCACCCGGTCGTCCACCGTGATGTTCTGCACCGGATTCATGTAGAGCTCGATGCCGTCTACCTGCTTCAGGCTATTCTGCAGCCTGCGAATCACGTCCGATGCGCCCAGGTCGCGCTTGTTCAGCGGCTTCAGATTGATTTGCATCCGTCCGCTGTTCAGCGTCGTGTTGGTCCCGTCCGCGCCGATAAACGATGACAAACTCTCCACCGCCGGATCCTGGAGGATGACGGCTGCCAGTTCCTGCTGCTTCTGCTCCATGGCCGCAAACGAAATCGTCTCCGGCGCCTGCGAGATGCCCTGGATCACGCCCGTATCCTGCGTGGGGAAAAACCCTTTGGGGATGATGATGTAGAGCACGACAGTAAGAATCAGTGTGGCTACGGCCACCAGCAGCGTAATGGTCTGGTACCCGAGGACAAACTTGAGCGTGCGCCCGTAAAACGCGATCATGCTCTCGAACGCCCGCTCCGAGGCTCTGAAGATCCTGCCCTGTTGTTCTTTTGCGGGCCTGTGGCGCAGAATCCGCGAGCACATCATGGGGGTCAGCGTCAGCGACACAACGGCTGACAAAATGATGGTCACGGCCAGGGTTACCGCGAACTCGCGGAACAGCCGCCCCACCACGTCGCCCATGAAGAACAGCGGAATGAGCACCGCGATCAGCGATACGGTCAGAGAAATAATCGTGAAGCCGATCTGTTCCGCGCCCTTGAAGGCCGCCTCCATGGGCGGATCTCCGGCCTCGATATAGCGGCTGATGTTTTCGATCATCACAATCGCGTCATCCACCACAAAGCCCGTGGAGATGGTCAGCGCCATCAGAGAAAGATTGTCCAGGCTGTAGCCCAGCGCATACATCGCGCCAAACGTGCCCACCAATGAAAGCGGCACGGCAACGCTGGGAATGATGGTGGCGTACACGTTGCGCAAAAACAGAAAGATGACCATCACCACCAGGAAGACGGTCAGCATCAACTCAAACTCCACGTCGGCCACCGAGGCGTTGATGGAGGTGGTGAGATCGGTAAGCGGCGTCACCTGAATCGATGCCGGAAGGTTCACTTCAAGCTGGGGCAAAATCGCCTTGATGGCCTTCACCACGCTGATGGTATTGGCCCCCGGCTGCCTTTGAATGTTGACGATCACCGCCGGCGTCTCGTTCATCCACGCCGCCTGCTTGTTGTTCTCGATCCCGTCCACCACCTGCGCAACATCTTTCAGCATGATGGGCGAGCCATTGCGATAGGCAACCACAATCTTTCGATAGTCGTCGCTGGTCGCCAACTGATCGTTGGCGTTGATCTGGTAATCCTGATGAGGCCCGTCGAAGTTGCCCTTGGCGGTGTTCACGCTGGTCTGCGTGAGCGCCGTGCGCAGATCTTCCAGGTTCAGTCCGTAAGACGACAGCGCCGTCGGGTTAGCCTGGATGCGCACCGCCGGCTTCTGACCGCCGCTGATGCTCACCAGGCCCACCCCGCTCAACTGCGAGAGCTTGGGCGCCAGCCGCGTATCCACCATATCCTCAACCTGCGAAAGCGGCATCGAGCTGGATGTGACGGCCAGCGTCAGCACGGGTGCATCCGCCGGATTGGTCTTGCTGTAAACCGGCGGCGAGGGAAGATTCGACGGCAATAAGCTCTGCGCGGCGTTGATCGCCGACTGAACCTCCTCTTCGGCGATATCGATGTTCAGGCTGAGGACGAATTGCAGCACAATCACAGACGAGCCGCCGGAACTGGTCGACGTCATCTGGCTAAGTCCCTGCAATTGCCCGAACTGGCGCTCCAACGGCGCGGTCACCGTGGTGGCCATCACGTCCGGGCTGGCGCCGGGATAGAAGGTCAGTACCTGGATGGTGGGGTAGTCCACCTGCGGCAAGGCAGAGACCGGCAACTGGGTATACGCAACGATACCCACCAGCATGATTGCGGCCATCAGCAGCGACGTAGCAACGGGACGCTGGATGAATGGCCCGGATGGATTCACGGAGTGTTCCCTGCCGGAGCATTCGTCGCCGGAGCCTGTTTCGCCACCACCACCCTGCTCCCGTTCTGCAGCTTTTCAAAGCTGCTGGTGGCCACAACCTCGCCGGGATTGATTCCCTCCACCGCGGTCATTCCGCCGTCCGCAACCCCCGTCGTCACATTGCGTACGCTCGCTGTGCCGTTCGCAATCACATACAGAAAGGCCACCGCCCCATTGTGTTGAATTGCTGCGGTGGGAACCAGCGTGACGCCGTTGAGCGTATTCACCAGCAACCGTGTGTTCACAAACTGGTTGGGGAAAAGAACTCCGTTCTTGTTATCGAACTGGGCGCGCAGCTTCACCGTTCCCGTCGTGGTATCGATCTGGTTGTCGATGGTCATCAACTTGCCCGCGGCTATCTGCTTGGTCTGGGCGCGATCCCACGCCTCCACAGGCAGCGTATGCGCCTGCCGCAGCCGCGCCTGCACCTGGCCCAGGCTGTCTTCCGCCATGGTGAAAATCACGGTAATGGGCTGCACCTGCGTTATTACCACCAGCACGGTTGTGCCGCCTGCCTGCACCACGTTGCCGGGATCCACCAGGCGAAGACCTACCCGTCCGGAGATCGGCGCGGTAATGTGGCAGTAGCTAAGCTCCACCTGGTTGTAATTCACGGTGCCTTGATCGTTCTTCACCGTGCCCTGGTCCTGCAACACGATCTTCTCCTGGTCGTCCAGCAGTTGCTTGTTGATCCCGTTGCGCGCCCACGCCGTGCGATAGCGCTCCAGGTCCATCTCGGCCTGCGCCAGAAGATTGGTGTCCCGCTCCAGCGCGCCTTCGGCCTGCAGCAGTTGCGCCTGGTAGGAGCGCGGATCGATGTCGATCAGCGCAGCCCCTTTCTGAACGTATTGACCCTCGTTGTAATGCACCGCGGTCAGCACTCCGCTGGCCAGCGCGGTAATGGAGGCGGTGTAGACCGGAGTCACCGTGCCGATGGCATCCAGGTAGATGCCGATACTGCCCTTCGTGGCAGTGGCCACCGTGGCAGTAACAGACGGCTTCACCGCGGCCAGCGCGAGCTTCGCAGCCGCTGCCTTGGCGTTGTTCTCATGGATCTCCACGATGACGATCACGGCCACCAGAAGCAGAAGAAGCAGGCTTGTCCAAAGAACCCAGCGCTTGCGATACCAGGGGCGCGGCGTAGATAACTGGCGATCGGCGCCAATGTGTTGTGCATCTGATCTGTCATCAATCTCAGACATGTAACACTCCGCGCCCGGTCTCTTTCGGGGAAATTCCCCTGCAGAACTCTCCAATCCGGCGCAATTATACGGTCCGTTTTGCTCTACCGAAAAGAGTCTACCAGAAGCCCGGTACCCCTCGCTCCCTAAGATGACGGACCGCCGCGGCAGGTCCCCGTTCCTCTTTCGAAAGATGAGCAATACGAGACAGACACAAGCTTTGGCGCAAGCGATAATGGACAGAGCTTAAGCGCAGATGCGCTCAAGCGCGGGGAAGTC
>Ga0187870_1003136_pt1 | contig 13029 bp, 14 predicted proteins | sample June2016WEW_13_1_3_FD_132974 | JGI IMG/M metagenome (GOLD analysis project Ga0187870, IMG submission 132974) | Peatland microbial communities from SPRUCE experiment site at the Marcell Experimental Forest, Minnesota, USA - June2016WEW_13_150 | ecosystem: Environmental > Terrestrial > Soil >... | reverse complement strand
CCAATGTACAAGTTGGATACCGCCAATCCCATGACTTTCGGGGCGCTGACGCTTCCTGACTACTACTCAGAGTTCAAGCGCCAACAAGTCGAGGCGATGGAGAGTGCTCCCCCAGTCATAACCTCAGTCGCGAACGAATTCAACAGAATTTCGGGCAGACAATACTCCAACCTTTCTGGCTTCAATATGAGCGACGCCGATGTTGCAGTGGTATGTATGGGCAGCGTCGCTGGGACAGCTCGGACTGTTGCAGCAAAGATGAGAAAGGAAGGCAAGCGCGTAGGAGTTCTGAAAGTCTGGCAGTACAGGCCATGGCCGACACAAGAAGTCGCAAGAGCATTATCGAAGGTCAAGTGTATCGGCGTCATTGATCGAGCTGTGTCGTTTGGGGCACCATACGGTGCGCTGTGCAGCGACATCGCCTCAACCCAAGTGCTCACGGGAATCCAGACCAAAATCTTCAACGTCATATGCGGCCTAGGTGGAAGAGACGTGAAACCAGCTGACATCGAAGGCATATTCGAAAAAGCGCTACGGCATGCCGGAGGGACACCAGTTGATGATCCGTTTGCATTCGTGGGGGTGCGGCCATAATGGTCACGTTGAAGGAGCTTTCAACTCAGGAGCTGTTCGGACCCGGCCACAGGATGTGTACGGGATGCGGTCCTGCAGCAATGGCACGTATCACTATGAAGGCGCTCCAGAAACCAGCCATCGTAGTGAACGCCACCGGCTGCCTCGAGGTCGCGAGCACGATCTACCCTGACACCGCTTGGAAGGTGCCTTGGGTCCACACACTTTTCGAGAATACTGCCGCGGTGGCGTCAGGAATCGAAGCATCCTTGCGAAGGGAGGGAAAGACCGACGCTGTGGACATAGTTGCATTTGGTGGAGACGGAGGCACTTTCGACATCGGGATCCAAGCTCTCTCGGGCGCCTTGGAGAGAAAACACGACTTCACCTACATCTGCTACGACAACGAAGCCTACATGAATACGGGCATACAACGATCTGGCGCGACACCATACGGAGCTGCCACAACAACTACCCCTGCAGGTTCGAAGATCGGCGGCAAGACAGATGCGAAGAAGGATCTAATTGGAGTCTGTGTTGCCCATAGCGTCGAGTTTGCGGCGACGGCCTCTGTCGCATTCTGGAACGATTACATAACCAAGGTTCGGCGAGCGGCAGCCGTCAAAGGCCCGGCAGTAATACATGTGCTGGCACCATGCCCGCTTGGATGGCGATTTGACACCAGCCAGACGATCAAGCTTGCCAAGCTCGCTGTCCAGACCAGATACTTCCCTCTATACGAGGTTGAAAAGGGCAACTACAAGCTCAGCATGAAGGTACCGAACCCAACCCCGCTTGAAGAATTCCTCAAGCCACAGGGACGATTCAGGCACCTGTTCGCACCCGAATTCGCCAAGAACCTTGAAGAACTGAAGAGGCAGGTGGAGAGCAACTGGAACAGGGTTGCTCGGCTGTGCGGCGAAATAACCGCCTCGGCCTCTCCATCCCCCAGCCAGCCCGCTAACTAGCCAGAACAATTGAAACGATTATATGGAATTCATCCGTGATAGGGCGCTGAAGCTGAAGCCGATGCGCGCAAAGCAAATCGTTGCTGTCATCGTTCTGCTAGTAGTGGCGTTACTCATAGTCGTTCCACCACTTCTGAATGGCGGCGTGAAAGTGACCATGTCTTCGACAACCTCAGTCCATGCAGACCACCTTTACCTGACTATCGGGGAAATCAGTGGACATAGAACAGACCTTAGCGGCACGTCGGCCTGGCAATCCATATCCAACAAGTCGACCGTTGTTGATCTCACAATGGCAAACATCAGCGAGACGGTCGCTTTGGGCAATTTGCCTTTGGGGCAGTACGAGACAATAAGGGTGAGAGTGACAAACGCGACAGTGATAATCAACGGCACCTCGCAGAAAGTCCAGCTCGATTCGCGGCTGTTTACAATCCCGGTTTCGTTCCTTGCACAATTCGGTGCGAGCACAGTCATCACGCTCAAGGTCTCCCCGGAGATTCAGAAAACCACTGACGGGGTGACTTTGAAGTTGTCGTTCACTGGTGTCTCTGCGAATCCATCTCCATGACGCTCAATGTCCCGAAACCTAGAAGACCCTGATGGAGCAATTCATTCCCAAGGTGGTAAGTGAACGTTGGGCATACTGGGGAAAGACAAGCTCATCGAGCTGGTCAACTCCTTCAAGTGCGTTCACCCGTTTGATCTTAGTCTCCTAGATGGTGACGGATACGTTCTGACAGTCAAAGACGAGACGACTTTGAATTACTTGGAACATAAGAATCTGATTTCTCATGAAGTAGTCTTTACTCCCCCGAACTATGTGGCCCACCTAACCGCGAAAAGTCGGTATGGGAGACTGGGACTATCGTTCCTGAACGCTGCTAAAGTTCACAGCGGCTTCGTTGGACGATTGGCACTCGAGCTGGTGAATCTGAGCAACGATCGTACGCCCATAACCATCAAGCGGGGCGAGCCGCTCATGCACATCGAGTTCATCACCAGAGAAGGCCAGCCATCGCCGTATCATGGTCCATACATGTTCCAGTACATGAGTGAAGACGAAGCGACCCTGTACAGACAAATGATAAGAAAGCACTTCTCGACTCTGTTCGATGAAGACGTACTTGATCGAATGGTCCGAGACCGCATAGGTTCCTAGGAGAATTACTTCCGCCTTCGAGGCAGTTGCTTTCGTCGTGACCTGTACGTCCAGCTGGTCCCTACAGCGATTACGAAAGCGATTATGACTATCACGAACATCAGGGACGGTTCAAGGCCGCTGGAGACGTCGATTCTTATAGTGTCTGCCTGTGCCTGAGCCAAGCCGTCAACGGAGAACGTGGCGTTGTACCTGTAGAAGGCATCGGCGACGAATGGCGTGCCCCCGATTGGAACGACCATCATCGCTAGATCAGCAGCAGGAGCAAGATCGTAGCTCCATGTCGTTGCGCCTTTCGTCACACTGTACGTGTTGTTCCAATTCTCGATCGTCGGGACGATTTTGCTGAAGTCAAGAAGCGTCATATTCCCAGCGCTTTGAACAGCGATTGGGCCTTCTGTGTCTTGGTGGCCGAGTTGATATGCAACTGACTGGATCGTTTCGTTCAGAGGTGGCTGCGCAAAGTCCACGTACTTTTCAAACACAGGTTCAACGTATGTTGCTCCTATCAGGTTGTAGCTTACATTTCCGACTCTAAGATCATCGGACACCTTGAAGTGAACCCACGAGCAGTTGACATTCAAGAGGTTGCCAGTTCGGGAGGCAACGCCATTCACGTCGAACCGAATTGAAGCGTTTACCCAGTCACTGCTAGATCGTAGCTCACCTGAAAGCGAGGAGATTGAAACGTTCGCAGCTATGGTTCTGAGATTCTTTTCTATCGCGGATGACAGATCTTGAGCTGCTGCACCTGTGAATTCTTGGCTAAGGCTTGGTATTGCAGTGGCATTCTCAAAGACCTGCAGGGACAGCTGAACAGAGACCTTCCCATCGTGAATCGCGTAGTTCACCGATGAGCCATAGGCAGTAGAGGCCGACCAGGAGGACAAGAGTACTGTGAGCAGGCAAATCGCGAGGACTGTCTGTCTTTGCATGGACGAATCTCCGTGGCTTTTGCGTGGTGTGGCGCACCCATTGATCATGTGAATATATAAGGTTCAGCCGTTTCGCGTTGAGGAGATCTTGTTGGTTCTCACCGTATCTTGGTGCCGGGTGGAGTGTCTTCGGTCAGAGTGAGCCAGATCGGTCTGCCATGGTCATCGGCTGCCAACAACATGCATTCAGACTTGACTCCGGCCACAGTTCTTGGTTCCATGTTTGTTATAGCGGCTACCAGTTTGCCCTGAAGGTCACTTGGCTTGTAGTATTCGGCGCCACCCATGATCGCGTAAACAGTTCGATCGCCCAAATCCACTTTGGCTTTCATGATCTTCTTCATCCCAGGTATCTTCTCCACGGCAACCAGTTTTGCCACGCGAATGTCGAGTCGCTCGAAGTCCTTGAATGTGACACTCAATCGCCTCATCCTCCGAGCAGTCTGATGATCTCCTTTGCCACTGTGACACTCTCCAATCGCTGGCACTCGAGTGTCTGAGCGCCAACGTGTGGGGTACAGACGGAACGATCGTCTTTCATTGCAGCAAGTTCCTTCTCCCAGTCCTCTTTCGGAGGTTCATCATGGAAGACGTCAAGTCCTACTCCACTGATTCTTCCATCCTTGAGAGATTCAAGCAAGGCTCTTCCGTCAACGATGTCTCCACGAGACGTATTGATCAGAATAGCGCCCTGTTTCATACGACGAATTCTCGAGCTGTCGATGAGGTGGTGAGTGGAAGGAAGATATGGAACATGAATTGTCACGATGTCGGCTCTTTCAACTAGAGAATCAAGATCGCCACAGATCTCGAATCCAAGCTCATTGGCCCTGCTTGTCAAATCAACCACATCATATCCAATGACTTTCATTCCGAATCCTTGTCTTGCAATCCGTGCCACCTCAGCTCCGATGCGGCCGGCGGCACCGACGACTCCGAGCGTTCTCTCATGAAGTTCGCGTCCCATCAACTGGCTCTTCGTCCATTGCGCCTGCTTCATTGCTTGGTCCGCAATGGGAATCTGTCGGAGCAGTGAAATCATCAAGCCTATCGCGAGTTCAGCCACACTCGTGACAGGGGCGCCAGGCGTAGAAACGACAGGGATTGCACGCTTCTTCGCTGCTTCGAGGTCAATATTGTCGAGTCCAACCCCCGATCGAGCGATGGCTTTCAATGAAGTCGCAGCGGTTATGACATCTGCCGTAATCTTGGTTCTTCCTCTGACCACGAGCACATTGACGTTCTTGGCATCGGCCAGAAGCTCCTCCTTGGTTATCCTCGGTTTCTCAACAACATCGTAACCCGCTTCCCGCAGGAGCCTCACGCCATCTTGGTGAATAGGATCACAGATCAAGACTCTGAGCTGCATAGATCTGACCTTGTCAAGCATGATCTGCTTGCTGTAATATCATTTTCCGCACGCAGGATTAGCCGGACTGGTGGCTTCTCACGAAGCGGTCTCAGCCCAAAAAAGCCCTTGTCTCAGAGCGCATCGATCCCGGAATAAGTCACTGTCATGATTCCAAGCCATGGGATATTCTGAATGCTTAAGTTAACGCACGTGAGTCCGTGTCTGTTCAGGATTGGTTCCAAGATGAGTCAGGGTAAGGTATCTCCACCTCTCGTTCTCGTGAACTTCAAATGCTATCTTGAAGCGACGGGAGACAGGGCAGTTCAGCTAGCAAAGCACGCTGAGCAGGTGAGCAAGAAGTTCGGTGTAACGGTGGCAGTGGCTCCTCAGGCGGCGGATCTCAGGCTTGTCTCGCAACAGACCAAGATCCCCATATTCGCTCAACACATCGACCCGATAAGGCCAGGATCAGGTACCGGTCATGTACTCGCTGAATCAGTCCTTGAGGCAGGTGCCTCTGGGATCCTCATTAACCACTCCGAACGAAGACTCGAAGCTGGAATAATCGAAGATACCATTGCAAGAGCGAGGGCCCTCAAGCTCACCACGGTGGTTTGCGCGAACACGTCTGCAATTGCTGCCGCGGTTGCATCGTTAGGTCCCGACATGATAGCGGTGGAACCGCCAGAACTCATTGGGAGCGGAATAGCTGTCTCTAAGGCCAAGCCAGAGATAATCACCGAAACCGTCTCAAGAATCAGGAGAATCAACAATGATGTTGTCATACTCTGCGGTGCAGGCATCACGTCCGGAGAGGATGTCAGAGAAGCGCTCCGTCTCGGCACTCAGGGCGTTCTTGTGGCAAGCGGAGTCGTCAAGGCAAAGAATCAAGCAGCAGCCATCGAAGACTTGGCTGGAGCCTGCCGACGAGTCGAGTGAGCAATACTAATGGAAATTGCCGAAATGGGTTGTTTACTTATTTAGGGCTGTTATCAGAATGTGTGATCCCTCTGGTGTGGCGTAAGTGCAATTTCAGCAACTCCTAGAAGAGAAACGAAAGGTCGTCAACGAGTGCATAGACGAGATCCTCTCATCTGGATTCGAGCAGAACGAGGCAAGCGAGCTCGTCAGATACACGTTCAAGACAGGGGGCAAACGCCTCAGACCCACAATGGTTCTGCTTGCCACAGAGGCCGTGGGAGGACAGGAAAAAGTCGCTGTGAATGCAGCAGTTGCGGTGGAGTTCGTGCATGCAGCCTCGTTGATTTTCGACGACCTTATTGACAAGGACAGGGTCCGAAGAAGCGCCCCTACACTGAACGTTGCCTTCAATAACGATAGAGCGATCAGCGCGGCACTTTTTCTGGCGTCAAAGGGCATTCAAGTTCTATCGGATTACAAGGACCCTAAGGTCATGAAGATGATAGGGTGGGCTCTCGTCGACCTCAGCCAAGGTGAGATACTCGACGTCATCTCCGAGATCGCAATAGATGTCAAGCACTATCTCAACATCGCAGACCTGAAGACAGGAGCACTTTTCGGCGCGTCTGCCGGGATAGGTGCTCTCATTGGCGACGGATCTCCTGAGGAAGTCAGCGCCCTGTACAACTACGGAAGGGCGGTCGGTGTCGCCTTCCAAATCCGAGACGACATAATGGACCTAACCGGCAATGGCAACTCCTCCAAGCAAGAACGGGCCAATCTAGTGCTAGCTCACTACCTAGGGGACACAGCACGACAGGAGGATCGCGTGGCTGAAATGATGAACCCCAACGGGAACAAAGGTGATCCAACTGAAGCATTACGTCGAAAGGCGGTGGACTTCGCAAGGCGCGCATCAGCAGAACATGTTCAGAAAGCGAAATCTGAGATCGCCATTCTAAAGGGCGGCGACGGAAAGGCCGCGCTGGAAGAACTTGCTACTTTCGCTTTAGAGCGACAGACCTAATCAGTCATCAGTCTTCGGAAAAGTTCTCGCTTCCGCAGACCTTGCATTTCCACTTGTAGACGATCTTTCCATTCCTGAGTAGCAATTCGACGTCCGTGGCGTACTGCTGCTTGCACTTCGGGCACCACATGTGCGTCATTCCGGGCGATTTCCACGTCATTGGGGTCTCATCCAGTCTGATCATGATCGACTATTGGCTCAGTGAATCGTGTCTGAGTCGACATTTCGTTCAATTGATTTGAGCAGTACGCTTTATATCGGTACCGGTGAGTGACCTCGTCGTCTGCCGACGACTTTGCTGAGGAAGAGTCGCATGGGGCTTGATGTTTGGAGTCTCTTTGCAATATTCGAGGTTGTCGTCTTCCTTGTCGCGTTTCCGCTCTTGGTTTTCGGTTGGCTGATGGGTGCTAGGGGAAAGAATCCGATTAGGGACGCGCCTTTCGAATCCGGCCAGACTCACTTGGGCGAAGCAAGGCAACGCTACATGATGCAATACTACCCGTACCTGATCATGTTCATTGTCTTCGATGTCGTCGCGATGTTTCTCTTCACTTGGGGGCTGGCGTTCTCGGGTATGTCGTCGAGCCAGAACTACTTGTTTCTCATCTTCATCGCGATTCTCGTTGCCCCGTTGGGTTACGCCTCATATCTTGCAGGCAAGCGGGAGTTGTGGTAACCTTATTGCAGGCAGCGCCGGCACCTCAAGAGATCATTAGTCTCATCCTGAGGATCATTACCTCACGGACTTTTCTCGAGATAGTCTTCTTCCCCGGTTTCCTGAATGTGATGATAAGCGCTGCTTTTCTCACTTGGCTGGAAAGGAAAGTGATTGCGCGCGTCCAGTTGAGGATAGGGCCCTTGTACGCGGGCTTTTCGGGGATTTTTCAACCCATAGCGGACGGCGTCAAACTGATCTTCAAAGAGACGATATTTCCTGAACTTGCCGACACGAAGCTGCTTATGCTCTGCGCGCTCGGTCTGATGATGCTCGCTTTTGCACCTGCAGTTGCCATTCCCTTTGGTGAGGGTTTGGTGATCGCTAACATGGACGTAGGTTTGGTCTACGTCTTCGCTGTCATGTCATTGTTTCCGAGTGTGATCCTTCTGATTGGTTGGGGGAGCAACAGTAAGTACTCGCTCCTAGGCGGGTTACGATCGCTGTTCCAACAGGTCGCTTACGAGATTCCAATGTGGTTTTCAGTACTCGGCATAGTCATGCTTACTGGTACACTGAACCTTACCAAGATCGTTGAGGCCCAACAAAGGCTATGGTTCGTTGTGCCACAAGTACTAGGCTTTGCAGTTTTTTTCACGGCTGCACTGGCCGAGCTTGAGAGAACCCCATTCGATTTGCCCGAGGCTGAAACTGAGCTTGTAATGGGATGGATGACTGAACTCAGTGGTGTCCCTTTCATGATGGGATTCCTTGCGATGTACACTAAGCTGTATGTGATGTCGGCATTGATGACCGCCCTCTTTCTTGGAGGATGGTCCGGCCCCGGTCTTCTGCCTCAACCCGTATGGTTTCTTCTGAAGACATTTCTTGTCGCAAGCGTGATAGTTGTAATCCGTGGGACTTTTCCTAGAGTCAGAGTTGACATCCTGCTAAGGACGGGTTGGACCAGATTGTTGCTGCTAGCGCTCGCTAACGTCTTCGTTACCGTGGCATTGATCTCGCTTGGGCTTGACTGGGTTTGGAGGATCTAAGATGCCTGACATTGCCTTCCTAGCCTTAAGCGGTCTGGTGATCATATCAGCCATCTTTGCGCTCGAAGCTAGGGAGTTGATTTACGGCGCGGTCGGGCTTGCTTTCTCGCTAATCGGCGTGGCAGGCCTGTTCATTCTCTTAGGCGCTGAGTACGTCGCAATGTTTCAGGTGTCCGTATACGTAGGTGCGGTCGTGGTCTTGATCCTCTTCACCATCATGCTTGTTCGTAGAGAGTCCGGTAGGATATTGGATGAGGAAGAACCAGGTCGCCTAGGTCGTGCAGGTATCCTTGTCGCTGGCTTGGTCGCTCTCGCAGTGGCAGGGGCCGTTCTCTTACTTGTCCCAGTCTCCTTGGGGGCGCCAGAGTTCCCCCATGTTTCGTTACAAGAACTCGGCCGCCTGTTGGCATCGTCCTACGCGATTGCGCTTGTGATTCTTGGGCTTCTGGTCGGGGCCACAATCGTTGGTGGTCTAACCTTGGTTAAAGTGGAGCGGGAGGAAAAATCCACTGGAGCCACTCAGTAGCTACATCATCCTCTCGTCGGCGTTGCTCGGGATTGGCATCTATGGCCTAGTCTCCAAGAGGAACGCCATCCGTTTACTTTTCTCTGTAGAGCTAATTGTGAACGCGGCAAACATCAACTTCGTTGCATTCGCAAGATACGCGAACCCGCCGATGTTGAACGGATGGAACATCGTTTTCTTCTCTATCGCCGCGGCAGCCATGGAGGCCACAGTGGGGTTGGCCTTGATACTTGTGGCGTTCAGGCTCAATGGCACTATTGACGTGCGGAAACTCAACCGCCTGAGAGGATAGTTTTTGTTTCCATTGCTTATCGCAAGTGTCTGTTTCCCGTTGGTGATCGTTCCTGTAGTGTGGTTTCTCTCGCGACGTTTCGGTGCACGCGTCGGATGGCTTGCAGCCGTTCCATTGGCGATCTCGACGCTCGCGGCGATACTTTCGGGTTGGCTTGGAACTGTGTTTGAGGCGTTTCAATGGGAACCGATCGGTTTCTTTGGCTTCAGAGCTGACGGGCTGAGTATACCGATTCTCTTCACAGTCAGCCTACTATGTACAGTGATCGCAGTTTATTCAATGCCGTATATGACTCACAGGCTAGGCAAGGAATCAAGAGAGTACGGGCTCTATTTCGCGCTGTATCTGCTATACTCGACTGGAATGATCGGGGCGGTGCTTGCCACCAACCTGATCGAGTTCTACCTCTTCTTCGAGTTGATGTTGATTCCTTCGTATTTCCTGATCGCTCGATGGGGATACGGCGATCGAGACAGAATTTCGTTCATGTATTTCATGTGGACTCATGTCGGTGCACTTGCACTCTTGGCTGGAATACTGACTCTGTGGGCTGTCACCGGAACCTTCGATCTCTCAGCTTTGTCTTCTGCTGTTATTCCCACGCCGTACAGGTTCTGGATCACAATGATGATCCTCGCCGGGCTTCTTGTAAAAATGGCGGCCTTTGGAGTACACGTTTGGCTTCCACAAACGCATGCGGAGGCACCTACCCCAATCAGTGCTCTGCTATCGCCTGCAATGATCGGGATCGGAGGATATGCGATGGTGAGGATCCTCATGACGATCTCCCCCGAATTGATCGGCGCGGTGTCATTTCAGTTGAGCATTTGGGCGCTGATCACCATGGTATATGGTGCGCTGATGGCGCTCGTTCAGGACGACATCAAGCGCCTGTTGGCATATTCCAGCATCAGCCAGATGGGATACATTCTACTGGGGATAGCTTCAGTCCAAATCGACGGCGTTTCTGGCTCAATGCTTCACTACCTGAGCCACGGAATGGGCAAGGGCATCCTATTCATGGTTGCCGGAATAATCATAGCACAATGTCATGGAACTAGGAGCATATCTAAACTCGGGGGACTCGCGAGAAAGATGCCAGTGACCGCCTCCGCAGCACTAATCGGATTCCTAACGATTCTGGGCGTCCCGCCCACCAGCGGTTTCATTTCGGAATTCCTAATCTTCTTCGGACTCATCAACTCAGCAATGAATCCCGTTACTCTGTTGAAGGTAGTTGTGGCGATAGGCGCCGTCGTCTCTACAGCGCTCACAGCCGGATACACGTTATGGACAATGAAGCGAGTCTTCTTCGGACCCGTACCTGCGGAAATGGCGGAAGTGCATGAAGCGCCCTTGACGATGACAGTCCCACTCATCATCCTCGCCGCCACTGCGATCTTGGTGGGCATCTTCCCGGACTCGGTGATCGGCGGCTTGCTCGCTCAGATTTCAAACATGATCAGATGAGAGCTGAATGATGAACACAATAGTGCCTTGGCTGGTCTGGGTTCTCCCGATGGTAGGCTCACTACTGGTCGTGCCAATCTCTCGGATCAACCGCAAAGCAGGAGACGGGATCGCCGCCGCGTTTCCTTTACTCGCTGCAATACTGGCAACAACGATGATCCCAGACGTCCTCGGGGGTGAGACACACGATCTGCAAGTCCAGTGGATTCCATCTCTCGGAGTGAAGGCCGGAGTCCTCGTCGACCCATTGAGCGTGTTGATGTCGAATGTTGTCGCATGGGTTAGTTTCCTCATCGTTGTGTACAGTATCGGCTACATGCGTAGCGAAACCACGCTCACAAGGTACTGGTTCTTCACCAACTACTTCATCGGAAACATGTTGCTGCTGATTTTGTCGGACAATCTGTTGCAACTGATGTTCGGGTGGGAAGGAGTCGGCCTATGCTCTTACGCTCTGATAGGATACTGGTACACGGACGAGCCTGACAAGTGGGTAGGATCTGAAGGGCACAAGACCTGGGGGGTACCGATGGCTTATCCCCCGAGCCACGCGGGACTGAAGGCATTCGTGATGACGAGAATAGGTGACATCGGCCTACTCATCGCGATATTCATCATCTATGCAACCGCAGGTACAATGAACTTGGTCGAGCTCTCCAGCAACATCAGCTGGGCGGGCGATCTCGCGAGGACAGGCTTCCTATTGCCGACGGCGCTACTAATGTTGTGGGGTCCAATTGGCAAATCGGCTCAGATGCCCTTGCATGAATGGTTGCCAGATGCGATGGCCGGTCCGACAGCCGTCTCCGCGCTGATCCATGCTGCCACAATGGTGAAAGCTGGTGTATATCTGGTCGCACGGATGGGGCCGATCTTCTATAACGCTATTATCACATACGGTCAGCCTTTCACATTCTTCGAGGTCGTCGGGTGGATCGGAGCGATCACAGCTCTGGCCGCGGCGGCGCAGGCGATAGTTGCAAAGGAACTAAAGAAGACACTCGCCTACTCGACAGCATCTCAGATAGGATACATGATGCTCGCGATAGGCGCCGGCGGAATGGGTCTACAATTCGCTACCGGATACGCCGCAGGCCTATTCCACTTGATGAACCACGCCATCTTCAAGGCCGCAGCTTTCATGGCAGCGGGTGCCGTCATCCATTCGTGCGAAACCCGATTCATGAACGAGATGGGCGGCATCAGATCGAACATGAAATTCACATTTGCAGCAATGCTAGTTTCCGTTCTGGCTTTGTCAGGAGTTCCCCCATTCAGTGGTTTCTGGAGCAAGGACGCCATCTTGACGACTACTTGGGAGGCGGGACAGTTCTGGCTCTTCTTGATCGCAGCAGTGACGGCTATGCTGACATTCATCTACAGCCTGAAGATCGTAGGATCCGTGTTCCTTGGGCCCAAAAGCGCGCACATCAAAGAACTGGAACAGGAAGGCTCAATCATTCATGAGGCTAGCCCGCTTGTCTACATTCCATACGTCTTGCTAGCCGCCGCGACCATTGTAATCGGAGTCGCTGGACCCATGGTAGAGCAGGCGCTTTCCGAATTCCTCAGCAGAGGTCTAGGCCCCACCGGCGCGACATCCGGCAAAACTGTAGCTGCCAGTCTCCAGCTCATCTCGCCTGAAGTCGCAGTTGCGTTCACGACAATAGTCGTCCTCCTTTCCGGCGGAGCGATCGGATATGTCCTCTACATTTCGCGAAGGATCGACATATCGAAGCTCCTTCAGAATCCCCTGCTGAGATCCGTGTACGGGTTCTTATGGAACAGGCTCTACGTGAATCCCGCTTACTACATCGGTTTTGTGAAGGGCACGTTAGCGCTGAGCGGGTCGCTAAGTCACTGGGTCGAAATCGGATTCTTCGATCGCATTAACGGGGCGGTCTCTCAACTGTCTGTCGGTCTCTCGAAGAGCGGTGACAGGTTTGACCTTGGAATTGTTGACGGCGCCGTCAATGGAGTAGCCGCCACCGGCAAACGCTTGTCCAGCATTGTCGCAAAACTCCAGACTGGAATTGCTCAGCAATACCTGCTGGTCTTTGCCTTCGGGGTCTTCTTGATCGTGCTCGCATTGACATT
>Ga0187870_1003128_pt1 | contig 13063 bp, 14 predicted proteins | sample June2016WEW_13_1_3_FD_132974 | JGI IMG/M metagenome (GOLD analysis project Ga0187870, IMG submission 132974) | Peatland microbial communities from SPRUCE experiment site at the Marcell Experimental Forest, Minnesota, USA - June2016WEW_13_150 | ecosystem: Environmental > Terrestrial > Soil >... | reverse complement strand
GCCCCGGGCGGAGGAGCAGGCCCCTCGAAAAGATTAATCTGCCACGGACCATCGTGGTTCATCTGCATAAAGGTGGGGCAGCCGTACTTGTGGATCAGTTTGGGCAGCTCGCTCAAGCCCGGCAGATATTTATCGTCGTCGATACGGTAACGGCCCCGCCACCGCGCCCCGGAGGGATAATCGATGGTGGGAGATTCCACGATTAGCAGCCCCACGCCGCCCCGCGCCAGCGATTCGTAAAACGCCAGCACTTTGCCGTTCATCGTGGTCTCGTCCTCGTGCCACATCATCACCCCCGCCCCGCTCTTCACGATGCGGTTCCGCGTCGTGACACTCCCTATTTTGCCGGGTTCCATCAGCTTTTCGAATCTTGGGTCAGTCATCGGCTCATCTCCTGCGGATTATCCTGGCTGGATTATTTTTCCAGCATTTCTTTCATCGGCCCCCAGTAATAGTCTTTCCATCCCTGGGCGATATCGTCGGCAAACTCTTCCGGCACGCCTGTCTGCGTGAAGGTCAATTTCGTGCCGCCTTCGGCCGCTTTAAAAGAGAAAGTGACCTGCGAGTAAATACCCTCCGGCCAGTCTTCCGCCCGCCAGCTCTGCACGATTTTTTTATCCGGCACCAGCTCGACGTTGACCCCTTTGGCATACGCGTCGAAGACGGAAAATTTACCCCCCACCTCCCGGCTGACAGTCGCCTTCCCGCCGGTGAATTTGGCGTGCTTTTTGGCGTCCATCAGTGCCTCATAGACATCATGGGGGCTGGCTTTAATCGTCACCGATTGCTTGATCGTCCTGGTTTCCATTTTATACCCTCCCTAGCATAAAAGAGTCTAGGCTATATACTAGCATTTTTTTTCGGAATTGCCTATAACAACACTTTAGACGTCCGTCTTTGCCATATATAGCCGGATTGGGTAAAATGGGGTAATCAAGTATGGAAAGGAGCCGCGATGCTTAAATACACACAAAACGATGTTACCCTTGAAGGAGTTAAAATCCACTATTACCGTACCGGCGGTGCCAAGCCGCCTTTCATCCTGCTGCACGGCGCCACGGATAATGGTCTTTGCTGGACGCCGATAGCCGAGTGGCTGTCAGCGCAGTATGATGTCATCATGCCGGACGCCCAGGGGCACGGTCTTTCCGCCCGGTTCGGCCCGGATTATTCTTTTGACGCACCCACGGACCAGGTAGCAGGGCTGGTTAAAGAACTGGGACTGAAAAAGCCGCTTATCATGGGGCATTCTATGGGGGCAGGCACGACGACGAATGTCGCGGTAAAATATCCTTCTCTCCCCAGAGCCATCATCCTCGAGGACCCCGGCTGGATGCCGCAGGAAGCGATGGATAAAGTCGACCCGCAGCGTGTGCCGCCCCGGGAGTCTTTGATGAAGGTGCTGGCCGGCTACCAGAATAAAACCGCTGCAGAGATTAAGGCGGAAGGCCATAAACTGAATCCCCGCTGGTCGGAGGCGGAGCTAGAGCCCTGGGCGCCCGCCAAGCTCCAGGCTGACCCCACGATGTTTTCCCGGCCGCTTTTAAACCCGGCAGGTTATACCGAACTCGTCCCCAAAATAAAGTGTCCTACCCTGCTCATTATCTCCGATGGCGGAATCGTGCCGGTGGCGGCCGCGCAAAACGCTGCGAAAATCTGGAAATCTAAGCAGCCTTTCAAGTGGGTGTTAATCAAAGGCGCCGGCCATAACATCCGCCGCGAGCAGACGGAGGCTTTCAAAGAAGCCGTTTCTTCTTTCCTGAAAGCGCTGCCCGCCTGATAATTCTGTCAACGGCTAATATCGCCGGAGAAATGACCATGGCAAAAAGCATCGCATCTCTGGTCAAGCGGATGACGCTCAAGGAAAAAATATCGCTGCTGGCCGGTACCGATTTCTGGCATACCCGCGGCATCGAGCGCCTGGGGATACCGTCCATCAAGGTTACCGACGGACCCCACGGCGCCCGGACGGCGGACGAAAATAACCCTAACGTTACCCTCCCGGCCACCTGTTTCCCCACCGGCGTCGGCCTGGCGGCCACCTGGAACCCGGAGCTCGTGCGGCGGGTGGGCGCGGCTATCGGCGACGAGGCGCGGGCGCGGGGCTGCTCCGTTTTACTGGGGCCCTGCGTTAATATCCACCGCTCACCGCTGGGCGGCCGGAATTTTGAAAGCTATTCCGAGGACCCCTTTTTATCTGCAAAAATGGCGGTGGCGATTATCTCCGGCATTCAAAGCCGCCAGGTGAGCGCCTGCGTCAAGCATTTTGCGCTGAACAACCAGGAATACCAGCGCCTGACCATCAGCTCCGAGGCCGGCGCAAGGGCGATGCGGGAAATTTACTTCCCCTCTTTTGAAAAAGCGGTGAAAGAGGCCGGAACCTGGTCGGTGATGTGCTCCTACAACCGCCTGAACGGCACTTTCGCCTCGGCCAACCGCTGGATGCTGACGGAGGTTCTGAAGGAGGAGTGGGGCTTTAAAGGGCTGGTCATGTCCGACTGGTTTGCCGCGCACAGCGTCGTGCCGGCGGGTAAAGCCGGGCTGGACCTGGAAATGCCGGGACCGGCGCGTTACTTCGGGGACGATTTGCTTCAAGCCGTCAAGAGCGGCAAAGTCGATATAAAAATCATCGACGATAAAGTGCGCCGGCTTTTAGGATTGCTGCAAAACACTAGCGCTCTGGATAGCAACAATCCCCCTCCCGCCAAAATAAAAGACTTTCCCGCGCACCGCCGTTTAGCCCGCGAAGCCGCGGAGGAATCCATCGTCCTCCTGAAAAACGATAGGAACCTGTTGCCACTTGATCTAAAGACCATCAAGTCTATCGCGGTCATCGGGCCGAACGCCGCGGAGGCGAGGGTCGAGGGCGGGGGCAGTGCGGCGGTAACGCCGTATTACACCGTTTCCCCTCTGGCGGCGCTCCGCAGCCGCCTGGGGAAGAAAATAAAGATAACCTATGAGCTTGGCTGCCCCAATAATGTGGCCACCCATATATTAGATACCGATTACCTGCTCTCCGGGGAAAACGGGCGGCCCGGCTTAACCGGTGAATATTTCCCTAATAACAACCTGGCCGGTAAACCGATGGCGACGCGGTTGGACACGTCTTTTAAGCTCACGTGCATGGAAGGCACCACACCTGTGCCGCAGATAAAGAAGGCCGAATTTTCCATCCGGTGGCAGGGTATCTTTAAAGCGCCCGCTACGGGAAAATATAAATTCGGGCTGACGACCAACGGCTGGGGGCGCATCTTTATTAACGATAAGCCGGTATGCAACAACTGGAGCGACCGCACCGCTGAATTCGAGGACTTTAAAGTGCCGGAGACCGTGGGCGAAATAGCGCTGCAGGCCGGTAAAAAGTACCGCATCAGAATCGGGTACTGCCGTAACACGAACAGTCGTTCGTTAATGCGCTCGCTCCGGCTCGGCTGCGATATCCCGCTGCCGCCTGACCTCCAGGAACGCGCCGCCAGGGCCGCGTCCATGGCCGGTGCTGCCATCGTTTTTACCGGGCTGACGGAAGAGTACGAGAGCGAGGGGTTCGATCGAAAAGACATGGCGCTACCCCCGGGGCAGGACAAGCTCATCAAAAAAGTCGCCGCGGCCAACCCGAACACCATTGTCGTCCTGAACAACGGCTCGCCGGTGGACATGGCGGGCTGGATCGATGATGTCCCCGCCGTGGTGGAAGCGCTTTACCCCGGCCAGGAGTGCGGCAACGGTATCGCCGCCGTCCTCTGCGGCGACGTCAACCCCTCCGGAAAGCTGCCGGACACTTACCCCCGCCGCCTCGGGGACAACCCCACCTTTATCAATTACCCCGGCGAAAGCGGCCGGGTGCTTTATGGCGAGGGTATCTTCGTGGGCTACCGCTACTATGACGCGAAGAAAATCGAGCCCTTATTCCCCTTCGGGCACGGGCTTTCTTACACCAGCTTTAGATACAGAAATCTAAAAGTGTCCCCGCTCAAGGTCAAAGCCGGAGAAAAGGTAAGCGTCAGCATCGACGTGAAAAATACGGGCCAAGTGACGGGCAAAGAGGTGGTCCAGGTCTACGTTGCCGATATTGCTTCCCGCGTCCCGCGCCCGCCCAAAGAACTAAAGGCTTTCCGGAAAATCAGCCTTGAGCCCGGCGAAACCAGAACGGTGGATTTTACGCTGGATAAGGAAGCCCTGGCTTTTTACGACCCCGGGATTAAAGACTGGGCAGTTGAGCCCGGCGAGTTCGAGATACAGGTGGGCAGCTCATCAAGGGATATACGGGCAAGGCAGAGTTTGGTATTATCCTCTTAACCGCAACAATTCAGCACAATCGAGTTTCTTTTGCATTTCGATTTTGATTTCTATTGGACAACTGCTAATCATTATTGACAGTTTCAGGACAAGACGATATTCACAATCGCTTGAGAATATTGGGTGTTTTTGTCCATAAGACATCCTTACCCTTTCCTCACTAGCTGGAGCTGGTAATTGGGATATAATTTGATCTTTGTCATATCTAACTTGAACGCAGTCAAGCCACATAGTTTCAGGCAAGTTAGGATTTTTCTCCAAGTAATAAGCAATTTGGCGTACTAATTCGTTTGGCTGATTTAAACGAACTATATAAGACCCATATTTGTTTGCTAGAAAATTTAAATCAACTTGCGGCCCCGAGAAGCACAATATATAACGAGATTTTTATAGAAGCAGTGCCAAAATACACTGGTCCATACTCATTTTTCTCAGATATTCTTTTCCCTGACTTCCTATCAAGTGTCAATACTGGACGATCCATGTGAATCACCGCTCTCCCTTCACCCTCACTTTTATCTTTACGATTTATATCTTCTATTTTATTGTAGTAAGGAAGTGGGCGCAGTTGGAAGATACCATGCTCCGTCAAGTTACGTGCATATTCTTCTTTATTAAATGCCCGATAAAGCGGAGATGGAAATTTGCCTACAATATATACACTCATAGTTTATTACTAGAAAGTGGTTTCGCCCCCTTCTCCATCCCCTCTTTACACTCCGTCCGCTCCGGCCCCGGCTGCCAGTTCGCACAACACGCCGGCTTGACGCCGTGTATATTGCAGGCAGCCAAACCCTCGTTAAAGGTCAGGAAGGCACAGGCGCCGTTTACGTGGCGTATCAGACGGTATTCCGAGTACTGCCAGCGGCTATCGTCGTAAAGCTCTTCCCAGTCGTAGATGGTTATCCCCAGGTAGCTGATGATCCTGTCGATGTCCACCGGCGTGACGAAAGCCTGGTGCAGGGTACAGCAAACGCCGCAGCGCCGGCAGGCCATGGTCTTAACTTCTTTTTTAGGCGTCGTTGATTTAGCCATTTTATTTCACGATGGCGCTGATGGCTTTGAACTTATCGCCTTTAGCCACCTTGAGCAGCTCGAACAAAGCCATCTCGGTGGTGGTGGGGCTTATGCCCGCCGCGCCCATCTTGAAAAGCGCCACCAGTTTATTCTCGGGGTCGCGCGAGGCAACGCCGTCGCCGACGACCTGTACTTCGTAGCCCGCCCGGGCCAGCGCCATGGCCGTCTGGTAGACGCAGATATGCGCTTCGATGCCGGCGATGAGCACCTGTTTGCTCTTTAGCGCTACCAGCGCCTCCCCGAACGCCGGCTCGTCACAGCAGGAAAAGCAGACTTTTTCTACCGGCTTGATGCCGGGGATAAGCTCGCGTATCTCCGGGATAGTCGGGCCGAGGCCTTTTGGATATTGTTCGGTGACGATAATCGGCACCTCCAGCACCTGTATCCCCTTGACGAGCTTTAAAACGTTGCGCAAAAGCTTTTCCTTTTCGTGCATGACGGGGAAAAGCCTTTCCTGGAAATCAATGAGTAACAAAACGGTGTTTTCCGTATTCAATGGCGCTGGCAGATTCATGGTTCTTCTCCCTGAATTACAAAACTAGATGTTTTAAGTATAAAAGTTGGTCGGAGGCATGTCAAAGCATGACCGCTGTTACTATCACTCAGCGAATTCAAATGTCATTAAAACGTCATGTATTTCTCTTCTATTTTATTATTTCTTCACATGTTTTTCCCTAGAATTAACACATATCAATAATGTTAAAGGAGCAAAATTAATGGTTACACAAGAGCACCATCATGAGGAAATAGTAAAGGCAATGGCCGCCCAGCTCAAACCCGTCCTTGAAAAATCCGGTCAGGCGATATACATCTACCTGGACGACGCTCACAAAGTCTGCAACAAGAAATTCGCCGACCTGCTGGGCTATAAGTCGCCCGCAGAATGGGCGAAGATGGAAGCCCCGCTTTCCGATGTTGTCGAAGAAGACCAGGACGCCGTAATCGACGCCTATACCAATGCGTCGGAGAAAATGGTGGCGGGCTGCCTCGATGTTAGAGTCAAGAACATCGAGACGGGCAAGACCATCAAGACCAATATGATTATCGTGCCGGTCACGGATAGCGGGACTCACGTTTTCACGGTCCACTTTCTCAGCCGTAAATAAAGCCGGCTTCGATTGACGGTCTAGACTATCCGCCGCTTGGATATTCAGCGATATCCGGGATGTCTTGAGGTTCTATTTCAATACCAGCACATTGGCAAAAACCTGCCACGCCAATAATGACTTGGCCGTCAGACTCAAGATGATATAGACCTTTTCGCCGAAAAGATAGTCCCGCCACTTACCGACCTGTTTATACTGAAGCACCATATTGACGGCAAAACAGTTGAAGAAAACGAACAGGGAAACGATAATCCCGTAGACGAAGCCGGGCGGAGAAGCGCTTACTCCCGGTGCGATAACGTAGATAACAACCGCAATCCAGGGGATAATGCCGGCAAAGCTCCCGAACCAGAACGGCAGCCAGCCCCGGTGACCCGGCTTTTCATACTTTTCCTGAAGGGCGCCAAAGAGAATCATACAGGCATTGACGCTGAAAATAGCTATCAGGGCGGCAATATCGCTGATGCCGCAAATCTGGGCGATCAGCACAATCATTATGGAGGAGCTGAAGAAATATTCCATCCACCGTCCGTAGTTATGGTTTTCCAGCAGGTTCCGCTTGTACCAAGGGAACACCCAGGGGGAGGCGATCAGTAAAAGGGAGGCGGCGGATATCGCTATAAACAGGAAAACGCCCCAACCGGTCTGGATATTGAAAAGATGATGTAATGCGGCGGGACTGCCCGGGGGTCCTTCCATGAACGTGCCCGTTACCGGGAGAGAGAAATTGTTAGTGAGCAGGGCCATCGCCACCGCCTGTGCCGCCAGGATAAGCCCGACAACGATGTTCCAGGTACGCAGACTATACAGCTTTTTCTCGGTTGACTGGTCAGAGGTCATTGAGCTCCTCCTTTCCGAATTCCTTATCGGGATAGTGGTTGTACCAGGAAATTATATGGTATTTTATTATACAATAAATTCCCCTGCGTCAAGCTTAATATCTGGCGCCGGCAGGCGGAACGGCCAGATGCTGAGCCGGTCCAGCTATAAAAAATAGTGGCAGGCCTATTGCAAAATGAATTTTTGCGATATATAATATCCAACGGTGGTTTTCTGTCTAGGTTATCACAAATGCAAGCACATTACTTTATCCCGACCCTGAACGGATGACCTTAGCTCTAACCAACTAACTTAAGAAAGGAGGTCATCCGTGGCATTTCAGGACAAGACGTTACAGTGTTCCGATTGCGGTGCGCAGTTCACCTTCTCCGCTGCGGAGCAGGAGTTCTTCCAGTCCAAGGGTTATACCAACGAGCCCAAACGCTGCCCTACCTGCCGACAGGCCAGGAAAAGTGAGCGCATGGGTGCCGGTGGTGCAAAGAGCCGCCAGATGTTCCCGGCCGTTTGCGCCGAGTGCGGCAAGGAAACGGAAGTTCCCTTTGAGCCCCGCGAAGGCAGACCAGTCTATTGCAGCGACTGCTTCAGCAAAATGCGGAGCAACCGCAGCTAGTTAAATCAGTCATCTAAACAAATACAGGCTGGTGAGAGTAAAATCCCGCCAGCCTGTTTGTTTGTATGTTTCCTTCTCGGTAAGGAGGGTTCATCCTGAAGGTTCTCCCTGAAGGGATTAAGGGAGATTTTGGCCACGTTGTTACCTCGGTGAAAAAATTGGTGGGGCAAACGGGCGGGGGAACTTATAGCTTACAGCTTATAGCTAGCTCTTGTATAGATACAGCGGCTTTTTATCCGTGATAATCCTGGTCTGTGCCGCGATTGCTTCCCGGATATATTTGGGCAGAGAGAACATGCCGCGGTGGGTCTCCCCGTCGTAAAATTTGAGCCCGGTCAGTCCCCTGTCTTTAATGCGCCCGTCCACTTCATAGGACGTCAGCATGGAAGCATTATGCTTTCTGGATGCGATGCAGAATCCCCACGGCCCCCCGAAGCACGGCATATATACGGCGCACTGGGTGACGACGGGGAAAACGCTTTTCAGCGTTTTATTGACCGCCGTGAAATTTAGCAGTTCGGTGGGATTGGCGGAGCCGGCCTGCACGGCTATCAGGCCTTCGATGTTAAGTTTTTCCCGGGCGATCCAGAAAAATTCCTGGGTATAAAGCATGGCCGCCGGCCCTTCCTCGATGGGGTCCGGCAGATCGATGATAATGATATCGTACTTTTCCTTGGACTTCTTTAAAAATTCCCTGGCGTCCACGTGATGCACTTCGGCGCGGATGTCCTCGAAAGCGCCGCCGGCGTGTTTAGGCAAATACTGTTTGCTTAACGCGGTCACCTGGTCGTCGATATCCACCATGACCGCTCTTTTCACGGTCTTGTGGCGGAGGGCTTCCCGCAGCGTGGCGCCTTCGCCGCCGCCGGCGATAAATACGGTTTCCGGTCCCGGATGAGTGATCATGGCCGGTTGCACCAGCGCCTCGTGATAGATAAACTCGTCCCGCTCGGTGGACTGTATCTTGTTGTCCAGCACCAGGCACACGCCTAAAAGCGGACTGCGGAAAACTTTGGCAGACTGATATTTAGTCTGCCCCTCATACAGCACTTCGTCGATGCGGTGCAGCTGCAAAAAGTTTTCGTTAATCTTGTCGCGTAGCCAGTTTTTATCCGGGTCTGTATCCATAAAAAAATACCGTGTTTTACACGGCTACCAGGACCCCTCTTAGAATCTCTCGGGTGGAGTAGTTCTTCGACCCAAGTTTTTCGATGAGCACCTCGGCAGCCTTTTCCGGATTAACGGTAGTGCCGCAGGTAAAAACGTCCACCGCCGCGTAGCCGAACTCCGGCCAGGTATGGATGGAGATGTGGCTCTCGGCGATGACCACCACCCCGCTCACTCCCTGGGGAGTAAAGTGGTGGAAGGAAGTGCCCAGCACCACCGCGCCGCAGTCGACGGCGGCTTTCACCATGACGTCGCGGATAAGGTCCAGGTTGTCTAAAGCCTCCCTGTCACAGTCGTGAAGTTCAACCAGTAAATGTCTGCCTAGCGCATTCAATCACCTGCCCCCCTTTAAAAATTTATTCCCGTATCTTCGTGCCGGCCGGGTCGCCATATGCCCTACACAATTAAAAAATTTTATACTGTTTTTCCACTATAATCAAGGGTTTACCAAATAAAAATTCCCAGAGCAATCTAGCCACCCCAGGAATCTTCCCCGCCTCCCCCTATTTAAGGATTCGGGGATTGCCGTTGGTTACGGATGCTTCTAATCCGTTATGTTGATAAAGCCCCTTTCGTTTTAGCTGAATATTTTCATGTCCAGGTTCTGTTTCACCATCTCGGCCAGTTTTGCCAGTTTCTTTTCCTGGTGCAGCCTGGCGTTGCTCAAAGCGCCCTCGATGCCCGCGACGATGTCCGGTATCGCCGTATCGGTGGTGACGACCGGCACACCTTTAGCCTGCGCTTTTCCGAGGACGTTGTAAAGGGGCGGCTCGCCGCCGCCGCTGAGTACGAGGCAATTGGTCGGGGTTTCCAGCGCCGCCAGCTGCATGTCCGGCCGGTCTTGCCGGATAACGGCCGCTTTATTGTTTTTACGCGAGAAATAATCGATGCCGGAATCGAGGACCATGGCGCCCAGCAGGTAGTTCTCTACCAGCTCCCCGCCTTTATCGGCGTTGTTCAGGATTTTCCCCTGTATGCCGGCCGCCAGCTCGGCAACGGTCAGGGCAAGCAGGGCGCGGTTCTCCGGGACGACTCCCAGCAGCTTTATCCCCGCCTCCCCGAACTGCTTGCCGGCTTCTTCCTTCACGCGTTTAAGCTGGCTTGCCGGTACTTTATTGATGATGACGCCGAGGAGACTTTCCCTGAATCCCTGATACAGGTCAGTATATTTAGAAGGCCCGCCGGAATAGGCTTCCACGGCAATGACCTTAGCTTTCATTGTTTTAGCGGCGCCGTAGGCATCTTTGCTCGCGGCATCGCTGGGTTTTTTGCCGAGCAGTGCTTCGGCGATGACGGTATCCCGTCCTTTGATAAGGTCCGGCGCATTCACGAGGTCTTCCAGGCCCAGCACCTTTTTCATGAAAGCGATATCGCCGTCGGGCAGGGTCTTGTCCACGACCTGCGGTTTAAGGTAGCCCACCTTCTGGCCCGCGTTCAGCAAATTGACGGCGATGCCGGCGCCGATGGCAGTCTTGCCGACTGCTGTTTCCGCTGAGACGATAAATAAAACGCCCAATCTCCGCTCCTGCTGCGTTTTCCTACGATAAAATAAGCCAATATATTATAATTCTTTTCACGTAAGACGTAAAGAGGAAATGCTATCGAATAGTGTAACAATTTGAATTTAACAATTAAGGTTAGGCCAGATGTATTGAAAGTAGTATTTTTGACATTCAGCGCTTGACAAGAGTATTATAATAAAAAGTATAGGAGAGATCCTATGCACTAAATGTCACAAAAATACGACCTCGACCAAATGTGGTTAGGTCGTTTTTTTATTCAATAATATTCATTTAGTATATTTATGGCCACAATTAGTTATAAGTTTGATAGACAAAAAGCAATTGAGGCAATCCTATATTTGGTTCCCAAAGTAGGAGACCCGGATATTTATGGTATTTGTAAATTACTATATTTTGTAGATAAGGTTAGTCTTTCAAATTATGGGCGTTTCCTATTTGGTGGAAAATATTTTGCGATGAAAGAAGGGGTAACTCCATCAAATGTCTATGACCTACTAAAGGAAATTGCTAATGAACCTACTGACGAATTGAGAATAGAAGGAAACGAAATAATTGTTTCAAGGGAATATAATCCTGATCTCTTCAGTAAATCAGATATAGCATGTTTGGATGAGATAATAAATATATATGGGAAGCCACCATATAAAAAAAGATGGTTAGACTCTCATGATGCGGCTTGGAAAAAGAATTGGGATAAACGGGGGAATAAAAACAGCGTTATTATTCCGATTGAAGATATTGTTGAACAATTGGATGATTCTCAGGCATTACTCAACCATCTTGCCAATATCGATTAAGTTTAATGTTAGATATTTGGTGTATTTTCTGGATTAAGCAATGTATTCACACAAAACCACCCAAAGATAAATGGGTGGTTATTGTATGTATAGATGGAGTTTATAAAGGGTTTTTCATCAATAAGGGGATAAACGATTTTGTTAAAAAGCGCCCATTTTTACTCGCATCTCAAGTCTTGATAAAAAAAGATGACTATGGCTTTCTTATTCAGGATTCCTATATAGATTGCCAGAAATTATATGACTTTAGTTATGACGACCTAGACAGCGGTCGCGGTAAATTACTTACCGAGACTATTAAAGATATAAAAAAAGTTGTGAAAGATTCGGAAACGTTAGAAAAACGCTATATCAATATGATAATGGCGAATTGATATTGTTGTTCCAATCTTGACAGCCTATTAGCAGCATGATATCATAACCGTAATTCTGCGCTGAAAAGGAGGCATTCATGTTGTATCAAGTGATTGTAGCCGTCCATAGCGCCGTCATGTTCCGGTAGGAATCCGGCCCACCGGTCTTAACTCAAGATAAAACTGGCCGTTCCTTCGGGAGCGGCCTTTGCTTTTTATTTTCCCCGATACCACCTCCCCTAAAGCAGTGCAGTCCTCCTGCCGCGGGCATGACAGCCGCGGTTTCTTGCTTTTTTTCCCAACGCTTTGGATGTTGAAAGGAATAACATTGTGAGGAGTATCAGAATGAACAAATTAACGAAAAAAAGGATGCAGGAACTTTTAAAAAACGATAAGTTTCCACGTTCGGCTAAATACGACCCCGAGTGGGTGCTTAGCAACAATATGGGGCCGAACGCGCTTTGGCTGACGGAATGGCTGTGCGAAAAAATAGAACTCAAACCCGGTATGCGCGTGCTGGACATGGGCTGCGGGAAGGCAATGAGCTCCGTCTTTTTGGCAAAAGAGTATGGGGTAAAGGTGTGGGCCAACGACTTATGGATAAGCGCCACGGAGAACTGGCTGCGTATCATGGAGGCGGGACTGGAAAACCAGATATGCCCTATACACGCGGAGGCCCACGCCCTGCCTTACGCCGAGGGGTTCTTCGATGCAATAGTATCCCTGGATTCGTACCAGTACTACGGCACCGACGACCTTTACCTGTTGTATTTCCACAAGTTTCTAAAGCCGGGCGGGCAAATCGGCATCGTGGTACCGGGGCTGACCCAAGCGATAGCCGGGCCTGTGCCTGAGCACCTAGCTAAAAACCGGGGCAGCGGCAAATCCTCCTGGTCGGACGATTGGTGGTGTTTTCACACCGCCGAATGGTGGCAGCGCCACTGGGACAAAATGAGTTTTATGAAGGACGTTGAGGCGGATTTACTACCGGACGGCTGGCGGCACTGGCTCCAGTTCGAGCGGGCTGCCCTGCTGACAGGAAAAGTAAGCCGTACAACCGATACCGAGGTTATCGAAGCCGATGCTGGGCGCTATATGGCCCTTATCAGGGTGTTAGGACGCCGGAAGGAGTGATAAGGTTGACCGCAGAAAATAAGGTAACTCTTGAAGAACTGGGCTGGGACGACTATTTTTCTCGTGAATTCCAGTTAATAAAAATGCCGGGTGCTGTTCCGGGGAGGGTCGTTGCCGTAGAGAAGGACTCGTGCCAGGTGGTTACCGCGTCCGGCGAATT
>Ga0187870_1003115_pt1 | contig 13097 bp, 11 predicted proteins | sample June2016WEW_13_1_3_FD_132974 | JGI IMG/M metagenome (GOLD analysis project Ga0187870, IMG submission 132974) | Peatland microbial communities from SPRUCE experiment site at the Marcell Experimental Forest, Minnesota, USA - June2016WEW_13_150 | ecosystem: Environmental > Terrestrial > Soil >... | reverse complement strand
TGAAGCGGTGGGCGCCCGTATCCGGGCTAACGCCCGGCCTGAACGCCGGCTCAAGGCTCCGCCTTGGCTGAAAGCCCGCCGGCACACCGGGAAAACGGGCACACAGGTAAGAGCGGCTACGTCCCTGGATTAACGAGTTCTAAGCTTCAGTGGGGGAAGGCAAGCCCCCACTGAAACCAAGAACTCGTTGAACCACATATTTTTATTTATTTTTTAGACAATTTTAAGCTATTTTTAAGGTTTATCTGCGGGAATATGTAGATAATTAAGATAAGAATTCCCCCAAGGAAATTCCCACCTTTTTTGAAATGGTGTTATCATAGATGGTGGTTGTTATAATAGAGAAGATGCCGCCTGATAAATCATTAGAGCCTGGCTATAATGGACTTCCAGTTGGTTTGGAGAACCCTGATTGTTGAAGGGAGAGGAGATTTTGATGAAGGCGATGAGGCAGAACCGGTTCCTGTTGGGAATGATCCTGGGGGCGTTTATAGCGGGGATCGCCTTCACAGGTGGCATGCTAATCACCTCCGGGCGTCCCGGCAGCACCCGCCAGGCGGCTCTGGCAGACCTGCAGTCGAGCCAGCTTCAGGGAGACACCCAGGGCAGCGCAATGCCCTACATAGGGCCGGAAACCATAGCTGACACCGTTGCCGCAGCCGGACCGGCGGTTGTCAAGATCGAAACAGAGGTAACAACAGAGGTGGACAATCCGTTTTTCGACGATCCCTTTTTCCGCCAGTTCTTCGGTCAGGATTTCAGTCAACAGCAGACCGAGGTGCAGCAGGGACTTGGTTCCGGTTTCCTGGTCTCGTCGGACGGCTACCTGCTCACGAATGAACACGTGATCGACGGCGCCACGTCGATCATGGTCACGATCATGGGCCAATCGCAACCGGTCAGCGCCCAGGTGGTGCAGAGCGACCAGGATCTTGACCTGACAGTGTTGAAGGTCAATGCCGGCAGCAACCTGCCCTACCTGAAGCTGGGAGATTCAGACAATATCCGGGTAGGGGACTGGGCGATCGCTATCGGCAACCCCTACGGCCTCGATCATACCGTTACTGCGGGTGTGATCAGCGCCAAGGGGCGCCCGATCACCGTAGGTGACCACGACTATCCCAACCTGCTCCAGACGGATGCCTCCATCAACCCCGGCAACAGCGGCGGGCCGCTGTTGGACCTGAACGGCGAGGTGATCGGGATCAACACGGCTATGGATGAACAGGCGCAAGGGATCGGATTTGCCATCCCCAGCAATACGGCAAGGAATCTGATCGATTCTGTGAACAAAAATCAAGTTTAGCTGAACGCATTAAAATATTGTGGAAAGGAGCAGACATGGTCATGAAGCAAGCCACAGATGATTCCAACTCCAGTGATTTGACCATAACCATCATCAAGCGGGTGATTCGCCGCATGCGGCGCGAGGGGCGCCCACTCACGCTCGAAGTGGTGTGCCAGGAGATCGAGAATTTCGAACCCATCCCGAACCTGGCCGACAAAGCCACCACTGCAATGGTAAAACGGGCGCTGTCGACCTTTCAATAGATACAGCCCTGATCGGTTGACGCGGGAAAAAGGCTGTTGACCTATGGCAGCAGCCTTTTTTGTCTTTTTTCATTTTCACCCGGACTGTTGGAAGAGATATAATAGAGATCGGTACGGGCAGCGGCCCGAATTCAGACATTTGGAACCCAACTTGGAAAATAGTGCTACCATAGATGATGATTACCACATGGGGAGGCTTGCGCGAGCAGATGGATGAGGTCAGGATCGCTATTGTCGGAGGCGGCCCCGCCGGCCTGGCGGCTGCCATCGAGGCGGCCGGGCTGGGGCTCCGGGTTGACCTCTTTGAGCGCAATCGGGTAGGCGATCACATCAGATGCGCTGAGGGCTTGGTGGACACCATGCACAAGTTGGAGCAGCCCGGGACGGGTGTGCGCTTCAAGGTGAACGAGGTGCTGCTGCAGGTTGAACGGGAGTATCTGGTCAGATGCAAGGGCATCAGGCTCTGGATGATCGACCGCGCCGAGTGGCAGCGCAGCCTGGCGGAGCAGGCCAGATCTGCGGGGGCGCGCCTTTATGAGAACACCCGGATCGACAGCCGGTTATGGCAGGATCTGCAGCGTGACTACAATTGGGTGATCGATGCCAGCGGCGCCCCGTCGCTGACATCACTGCAGCACGGATTCCGGGACTACTATCGAAAATACAGCGCCTATACCGCCCAGTATGTGCTGGAGGGGGACTTCTCACGCCTCGGGGAGCGCCTGAAGTTCGTGCTGTTCCCTCACTACGAGGGGTATTACTGGATCTTCCCCAAGGGGCGGGATGCTCAGGGCCGGTCAACCGCCAATGTCGGGATCGGGTTATTCCGTGAGGGATGCATCAGTTGGGGAAACCGCTTGTGGGAGGAACTGGACCGTCTGAACGACCGGGAAGGCATTGAGGGAAGGGTGCTGCGACGTAACGGAGGGGTAGTGCCGATCAGGCTGCGGGAGCAGTTGGAGTATGGCAACGTGCTGCTGGTTGGTGATGCGGCAGGCTGCGCTTCCCCTCTGCACGGGGGCGGCATCGATACATCCTTCTCCGTGGGCAAGCTGGCCGCCAGGTGGATCGCCGAGAGGGAGGGCCGGCTGCCGGACGGGCAGTTGAACGCCGGGAAGAGCTTCTCCGCCGCGGTCTGGGATCTGCTCTGGCCGAAGCTCCGGGTTGAAGGAAAAATCCGCAGCCTGTGGTCGAAGCTGGACCGGGCGGCCATGGACGCTGTCGCCAGCCTGGCCACCAGGGACTGCCGGCAGGTGAGGCCCTGGGGCGCCTTACCCTACTGCTGGCTGTTGCTCGGGCATACAGTGACAGGCTACCGGCTCTGGACGGGGCTGACCGGAGGCAGATGGTAGCTTTCAATCCGTCCGGCCGTTTCCGGGTGCTGCATTTTTTTCGTCGGGCTTTTCCCCGGACGTTTCCTCCAGCAGGCGCCGGTTCGTTTCCTTGTCTATTTTCCCTGTCACAGGTAGACCCTCTAGGGCCTGAAAACAGCGCACTCCCAAGTCTGACAACTGCCCGAATATGCCGTCACAGCGGTAGGGGTAAACCCCCTTTTTCTTTAAGGCCAACTGAACGTAGACAACATCCGGACCTACGGAACCGACCCCTAACTCACGGCCCCAGAAATTGGTCTTATGTGGCTCTCCCACGATATCTACCTGGGTGCCCACTTTGACCAGATCAAAGATCTGGAGCACGTCGTCGTCGAACATGCGGAGACAGCCTAGCGAGGCCTCGTAGCTAATGGACCCCGGTTGGTTGGTGCCGTGGATCCCATAGCGGCCCCAGAAGATGTTGAGGCCCAGCCAACGTGGACCGAAAGGCCCTCCCCAGTTGTATTCCTTGTCGATGATCTTCCACTCGCCGATGGGGGTTGGTGTGCTATCCTTGCCGATGGCGACCGGGTAGACACCGATAACCTCTTGTCCTGCCATCACGGTCAGCGTCCTCTGATCCGTGTTCACCACCAGCCTGACCTCAACGCCCGGGGGAATCTGCAGCTTGTCCGGCTGGTCGTCAGCGGCGCCGGCAGCGAGGAGCGGCGCCGCACTTCTTGAACTTGGTGAGTGCCGGGTCGACGAGCAGGTCTGCTTTGGGCCCATCCGGAGGGTAGCCGGAAGCTCTGAGCCTACCACCACTGATGTGGCGCCGTGCCACAAATGGCGCCAAGCACCGCCGGGCGCGGCCTGCGCGCTTTTGGCAGGCCCGGCGGGGATGGTTATCAGGGCAAAGAACAGGCAGATCATGTATGTGAGCGACTCTCGGTAGGACATGGTCATCCCCTTTACGCTGATAAACGGCAAGCTCTATTATTCCCCATTCGTTTTTTGAACATAGCAGCAATTGATACCAGGTTCAACGATTTCTTGGCTTCAGTGGGGGATTGCCTTACCCCCACTGAAGCTTATCAGTAAAACTTGGCTTGCGCCGAGCCGACCCAGAGGGTACCCCGCAAAGGCGGAAGCCATAGTTGACCTGATACAGTGACGTATCCGCTCTTACCTGTGTGCCCGTTTTCTTTCAGGCCGGGCGTTAGCCCGGATACGGGCGCCCCCCGCTTCATGTACTCCGCATTCTTCAGGCCGGGCTGTAAGCCCGGATGCGGAGGAGAAGCGGGGCATTAGAGCGAGTAGTCATCTGGCAAAAAGACTGCCGTTTTTCTTGACCGGAGGCAGATTTGCCGCTATAATTATGGGTACTGAAGTGGGCGCGTAGCTCAGTGGGAGAGCACTACCTTGACACGGTAGGGGTCGTAGGTTCGATACCTACCGCGCCCACCAAAACATTTTTCTGAAGTGCTTGCAGGACAAGGCTTACAGCCTTTAATACCAAAGACCCGGGGCGATAACCCAAGACCGTAAAAACCCGTAAAATTCCGCAAGAAACCCTAAGAACTTAGATAGAAACTTGGATGGTTAGCATAATCTGGTAATGTAAAAACTGTGGGCGAGAAATGGCTCGCAGTTTTTTTATAAGCAATTTTACATTGAACCGTGTTCTTCATTGACACGGTTTTTTTATTTCTTTCGAGAGGAGCGATAAGCGATAGATGAGTTCAGACACTATTATCCGAGTAAGCAAAGATTAGAGGAATCCCGGTATCTGCAGATAAAATTCGCCTGATCCGGTTTGCGCTTGGAGTGTTTGCATTTCCCAGGGGTGGCGCCCGCCACGGAGCAGGCCGGAAACTTGGAAGCGGCATGGCCGGTCCTAGAGCAAAACCCGGCCTCATAGCGCGGAACTGGTTCTTTTAAGGTTTCCTGAGACAGGCTGCAGAATCAATTTTGATTATTGTAGAAATATCGAGTATCAGGGAGAACGATTTTCGATACATCAATACATATACAAATAATGATTAATAGAAGCGAATATCGAGTTCGAGAATTTGACCCGTCTTGGGTATGCTTATGATTGAGAACCCCTCTCAGCAGGCTCGGTTGCCAATGGTTTAATGCCGTTACCGGAAAGGAGGAATCCCGATGAGGAGATATATGCTGCGGACTGTTGCCCACTGCAAGGAAGGTGCCTGACTATTGTCCCGGGTAAGACCTGAAACTACCCCCGGGAGGCTAGAGAAACTAGCATCCCTGATTCCTTATCTTGCTTGAGCCACTATCCGCGGAGGCCCACAGGCCTCCATCAAGAGAGAAGGGAGCAAAAGGTTATGGCTAGCGATGTCTACTTTGCCAATCTACGTGCCAGGAGCGTGGAAGAGAACAAGAGTGCCAAGATCAGAAAACTGTTCGATCGGGCTGGTTTTGGCGACCTGATAACAGAGGGCGGACTGACTGCCGTCAAGATTCATTTTGGCGAATCAGGGAGCGACGGATTCATCAACCCCGTCTTTGTCAGACAGGTGGTCGATAAGATCAAGGAACATGAGGGCAAGCCCTTCTTGACGGATTCCAACGGAGTCTATTCCGGTACCAGGCATAACGCGGTGGATCACCTGGAAACAGCCATTCTGCACGGCTTCGCCTACGCGGTGGCAGGCGCCCCGGTGGTGATTGCCGATGGTATCTTTGGGGAGAACGCCAAGAATGTCGAGATCAATCTCAAGCATTTTCAAACCGCCAAAATTGCAGGAAGCATCGTCAGGGCTGACAGCATGATCGTGCTCACCCACTTTAAGGGACACATGATGGCCGGGTTCGGGGGAGCCATCAAAAACCTGGCCATGGGCTGTGCCACCGCCGCGGGAAAACGGGAACAGCATGTCATGAGGTTCGAGGTGGACCGGGAAAAATGCGAAGGCTGCGGCGACTGTGTGGAGGCATGTCCCCAGCAGGCGGTCTTTCTGAAAGAGGAAAAGTCCACGATCACCAGAGAGAACTGCATTGGCTGTGGGGAGTGCGCCACTGTTTGCCCTGCAAAAGCGATCACCCCGGTCTTTGGCGACGGTGACGTGTTGGGATTCACCGAGAGGCTGGCCGAATATGCTTTGGCGGCAGTCAAGGACAAGCATGGCCGGGTCGGATACATCAACTTTGTGCTGAACGTGACTCCGGATTGTGACTGTGTTCCCTGGACCGATGCGCCGATAGTGCCCGATATCGGTATTCTGGCCGCAAAGGATCCGGTAGCCATCGATCGGGCAGCGCTGGATCTTATCAACAAGGCGCCTGCTGTCAATAATACCTTATGGGGTGAAAGCTGCCAGCAACATGACGGGGCCTCGGACAAGTTCAAGGCCATCTGGAAGAATAGCCATGGAGAACATCAACTATCCTATGGAGAGTCGATCGGCCTCGGCAGCAGGGAGTATCGTCTGATTGAAATCTGAGTATTGAAGTATGAACAAACGGAGGGTTTAACGATGGAGAGCAAGGTAGTTTATTTCGAAGGCATGGACCCCGCCAATACGGAGATCGTCTTTAAGCTGGCCCAGGAGAGGGCAAAAGCATTGGGAATCAAGAAGATCGTGCTGGCTTCCACTACCGGCGCCACTGCCAGGAAGGCGCTGGATTTTTTCAAGAATGATGGTATCCAGTTGATCGTGGTGCCTCACCAGTGGGATTTTCACCGGCCCGTCAATCCCTTCCCTCAGGAGCTGGTAACAACGCTGAGAGAGTCCGGGCATGAGGTGCACTTCGGCACCATGCTGTTCCATACGGACAATCTCTATGGGTCATCGGCGCCCACTTTGATGGCCAACCTGTTGCGCTGCTTCAGCCAGGGGTTCAAGGTGTGCTTCGAGATCGTGATGATGGCCACGGATGCGGGATTGTTGAAAAGCCAGGAAGGCGTGATCGCCATCGCCGGTACCGCTCGGGGATCTGATACCGCCCTGGTGATGCAGGCAGCCTCTTCACAACACTTCAACAAGATCCGGGTCAACGAGATCCTCTGCAAACCTCTGAAACCGTTGACTATTGAAGAAGTGCACGAAAGGATGGCTCAGCAGGAGAAGAGCGGTAGTTAGTCAGTCGGGGAAGGGAAGACGAAACCGGAGAACGAAAACAACTGCAACTGATACTAATTGTAGCTAGGCGAAAGGGAATGTCCTGGCCTGGCAATCAAAAAAACAACACTGCCAACAATCAGGTGTTAGCAGCGTTGTTTTTTTGCCAAAGTCGAATGATAGCCAAGGATCAGATCACGACTGAGGTCTCGAGTGAGCGGCCGGCAAAGCATTAAAGAAGAGCATATCGCCCTAATGGGCGATCGCGTTGAATTGCGATATAATAGGCATAAAATTGAACAGGCAACTGGAGGCGAGCGAGACGGACATATTTGCTGCTATTGGCAACACGCCGCTTGTGGAATTGAAGGTTCTCAACAGGGAAAGCAAGGTCAGGATTTTTGGCAAGCTGGAAGGAAATAATCCGGGTGGCTCGGTCAAGGACCGCCCTGCCTATTACATGATCAAGAAGGCGGAAGAATCCGGCGCCCTTTCAAAAGGAAGGACGATCTTGGAGCCAACCTCCGGCAATACGGGGATTGCCCTGGCAATGATCGGGGCGGCGAAGGGGTATGCTGTCAAGCTGGTGATGCCGGGCTGTGTAAGCGTGGAAAGGAGCCGCATCCTGGAGGCTTTTGGGGCGGAGGTGATCCTTACTCCTGCAGAGGAAGGGACGGACGGGGCGATCAGGGAGGCTCTCCGGATCGTCAGCGAGGAGCCGGATAGGTATTATATGCCCAATCAGTTCACGAACGAGAACAATAGCCTTGCCCACTACGAGACGACAGGGCCTGAAATATTGTCCCAGACGGAAGGGGAGATCGATGTTTTTGTCGCCGGCATGGGGACTACCGGAACGTTGATGGGGACAGGCAGGTACCTGAAAGAAAGAAAGCCCGGCATTAAGATTGTCGGGGTTGAGCCTCTCAGGGGCCATACAATTCAGGGGCTGAAGAATATGGAGGAGGCTATCGTTCCAAAAATCTACCACCCGGAACAGATGGACGAGAAGATCAATATCGAGGATGACGAGGCTTACGAGACTGCAAGGCTGTTAGCCACCAAGGAAGGGATCTTTGTCGGCATGTCCAGCGGGGCGGCGGTGGCGGCGGCCTTGCGCCTGGCAAAAGCAATGGATACCGGCACGATCGTGGCCATCCTGCCCGACCGTGGCGACCGTTACCTGAGCACCACGCTATTCAGGTCGATCTGTGCCAAGTGTTCGCCCTGATCCCTTGCTAGTTTTTTACTGTCATCTTTCTGACTGCTGCCAGGAATGTCCGGGCAAGGGGAGAGAGGTCCTTGACCTCGTCATTGATGATTATTGTCCGACGGTCAGCATCGTTCAGGATACGGATAACGGTGATCATCATGATGCTCCTTTCAGCCTGGAAGTGTCGGATCATTCTTTGATGTCATGTTATTACCATTTCCTTAAGAAATCCTGAAATAAATGTAAGATTTCCATAAGAATGATTGTAAAATATTTCCGAATATCGCTTGCTTCAACCTGGCGAGACCGTTGCCTGCAGCGCAGCGGTCTTTTTTGTTGATCAGGTCGCTGCCAGGACTGACTCTCTATCTGTTCGTGTTCCGGGCGGCGGCGCTGCTCCTGATCGCCGGCGTCTTCATTTTCGGCGCAGGATGCACGAGCGATACCTGTTTCCCGCCGTTGCCCTGGCGATCTTGGCCTTCATCTACCTCGGGGACCGGAGACTGCTGCTGCCAGCCCTCGGATTCAGCGCCACCAGCTACGTCAATACCCATGTCGTTCTCTTCGAGACGTTGCGGGGGATCAATGCCGCATTATATGGCCCGGCGCTGATCGGCGCATCGGTCTTGAACGTACTGCTGTTTGCTTACCTGGTCAAGGTTCTAATCGATATTGCTGTTCTGAAAAGGACTGTACCTCTCGAAACATTACCTGAAGGTTAAGAAATAATTTCTTTGTTTTTTCTTTTAAGGTTTATTTAAGCAAGTGGCGCTAGGATTGAACAAAAGGCAGAACACTGGAGAGGATGGGCAATGTTGCAAACTGTCGGAAACTTTTTCACAAGAGCATGGTTATTAATCAAAGGCTTCCCGGGACGGCTTGTCAGGAATCGCACAAGCCTGATCGTCACTATCCTGGTGGTGCTGGCAGCCGGTGGCTTGGGCTGGCGTTACCTCGGAACAAAGAAACAAGACAGTGGTTATGTCACCTCCAAGGTAACCTACGGGAACATCCAGGAGACCGTCAGCGCCTCCGGTGAAGTGGAGGCAGTGCAGTCAGTCACCCTTACTTTCGAGTCGTCGGGTTACGTCGAGGCCTGCAACGTGAAGATGGGAGACACCGTTAAGTCCGGGCAGGTGCTGGCGGTGGAGCAGTCGACCGACCTGCAGACTGCGGTGGATCAGGCCGAGGCCAACCTGGAGAGCGCCCAGGCCAGCTACGACAAATTGGTCTCCACCGAATCCCAGCAGGTAGATCTGGACCAGGCCCAGGTCGACCAGGCCGAGGTTACCCTTGACAACGCCAAATCCACGCTGGATCAGGATAATCAGTTGCTGGGTATGGGGGCGGTCTCCCAGAACGATGTGAATACCGCCAAGAGCAGCTACCAGTCGGCCCTGACCTCGTATAAATCCGCTTTGTACACCCTGGCGCAAGACAAGAGCCAGGCGAATATACTGGCCGCCGCCGCTTCGGTCGAGAACGCCCAGGCCGCCCTGGCAACAGCCCAGGAAAACCTCATCAATGCCGAAATAACAGCTCCCTTCAATGGCTATATATCATCCATCACCGGTAATGCCGGTCAGTGGACCGGAAGTGGAACGGCGGCGACATCCAGCAGCAACCAGTTTGAAATCGTCATGACATCTACTGACCTGCAGGTAGTCGCCGATGTCAACGAGGCGGATATCAGCGAGGTCAGCGCCGGTCAGGCGGTACAATTTACCGTGGATACCTATCCCAACGATACCTTTACAGGCAAGATCGCCGCGCTGTCTCCGAGTGCTACCACGGTCAGCAACGTGCAGATGTACGAGGCCATAATCTCCATCGACGATTACAGCAAGCTGAAGAGCGGCCTGCCGGCAACCATCGACATCATCACCGCATCTGCCAACCATGTCCTGGTAGCGCCACAGACCGCCCTCACTTACGGCAGCACCTACCTGGCGTCAGTCACGGCTAAGGGCGGCAGCGCCAAGCGGACGGCTGCAAGTCCGGGAGGATTGTCTGCGGGAGGAGCATCTGCATCCACGGGAGGCGCAGCCACAACTACGGGAGGCTCGACCACAACTCAGAGCGCCACTAATTCCTCCCAGGGCCAGGGTGTGGTGGTGGTGCTCGTGAACGGGCAGCCTCAGATCAAAAGTGTCGAGACAGGCCTGTCCGATGATGTGAACATCGAGATCGCATCCGGCCTGTCCGAGGGTGACACCATAATCGCCGACAGTCTCACGACGACGACATCGTCCAGTTCTTCTTCCTCAAGCAGTTCCAGCAGTTCCAAGAGCAGCAGTTCTCAAGGTGGCGCTGGAGGCGGACCTCCGGGCATGTTTTAAGACGGGGGCTAAGACAGTGAGCCGTAGCTTGGCGATGCGGGACGGCAGGATCGTCGACTACTACCAGGTGCCCTACTAGCACGATTGTACGAGGAGGTATGAAGCTTTGGCGGTTAAATTCAGTATATTAAGCGATTTCGCAATACGGGCATTGACGGCTAACAAGATGCGCTCCTTCTTAACCATGCTGGGGATCATCATCGGCGTGGGGGCGGTGGTCGTGATGATGTCCATCGGGCAGGGCTCCTCGGCGCAGATGATGGCCAGGATCAACAGCCTGGGGACCAATATGCTGATGGTGATGCCGGGCGCCTCCGGGTCGTTTGGAGTGCGCACCACCACCACCAACACCCTGACTCTCCTGGACGCCGACGCTGTCGCCAAGCTGTCAGGAGTGTCCTCAGTGGCCCCGATGGTGCGGGCAAGCGGCCTGATCACTTACGGCGACGAGACCTGGACGACCTCGACTACCGGCACCACGCCGGCCATAGTCCAAATCTCCTCTCTGACGCTCGCTAAGGGCCGGTTCTTCGACGATGCCGATGTGCAGAGCATCTCCCCGGTGGCCGTCATCGGCCAGACCGTGTACACCAACCTCTATCCCACCGGCGCCAACCCGGTGGGAACCAAGATCCGCATCGGAAGTGTGACTTTCAAGGTGATCGGTCTGCTGAATACACTGGGCTCGTCTTCAGGTGGCAGCGACCAGGACGATGTCATCTACGTCCCGGTCACCACTGCCCAGATCCGTCTGTCGGGAATCACGGACAAGACCATCAACGAGCTGGAGGTGCATGTGGCGTCCAAGGACGAGATGACCAGCGTGCAGAACAACATCGAGACGCTGCTGCGCAAGCGCCACCGGCTGACGGGAAGCCAGTCGGACGACTTCCGGATCACCAACATGACCCAGATCCAGGAGACGGCGGAGAGTATCTCCAGCACCATGACTATCTTCTTGGGGTGCGTGGCCGGCATCTCCCTGGTCGTCGGCGGCATTGGCATCATGAACATCATGCTGGTCTCGGTCACCGAGCGCACCCGGGAGATCGGGGTGCGTATGGCCATCGGCGCATCTAGACAGGACATCCTCCTGCAGTTCCTGCTGGAGGCGGTGATGCTGAGCCTGCTGGGCGCCCTGGTCGGAATCGTCGTCGGCATCGGTGGCACTAAGGTCTACGCCTTATTGGCGAGCACGGCTACCCCTATTTCCATCTCCTCCATCCTGATTTCGGTGGGGTTTGCCATTGCGGTGGGCGTCTTTTTCGGTTACTACCCGGCTACCCGGGCGTCCCGTCTCAACCCTGCCGATGCCCTGGGCTACGAGTAAAGGCAGGGTGTTGCACCAGTTCGGCACAAAAAGAATGAAGGTATAGAACCCCAGACACCCCGGGGTTCTTATTTTTTGTCAACGAGTCTTAGCTTCAGGTGGGGGCATGTCTTCCCCCGCTGAAGCTTAGAGCCAGTTAATACAGTGATGTAGCCGCCCTTACCTGTGTGCCCGTTTTCCCGGTGTACCGGCGGGCTTTCAGCCGAGGCGTCAGCCTCGAGCCGGTATTCAGGCCGGGCTGTAAGCCCGGATGCGGAGGAAGCGGGGGTATTAGGGCCGGGTGCCCTCTAGGTGCGGCGTTTCTTATCAAATTATAGGAACACTGGGTGATAAAGGATTCGTGCTTCGGAAAGATTAATGAAGAAGAGCGAGTGACATAGTATTTATGCTAAGGCATATAATAACCGAGAACGAATGCCGGAAGCATTGGTATTGTTGCTCTTGAAGCAACCGGACACTGCTTGACTTACTAAATTTCACGCATCATGTATTGACGCGGTTTATCGCCACGGAGGGGGTGTATTCTTTGGCCTCTGATATCATTATAGGCACTATCGCTTATCCCGACGAAGTGCGGGAAAGGCTGAACGCGGAACTGAACTTTTTGACCGGTGAAGGCCTGGCCTTGGAGTTGGAAGAATCGGTAAATCCTCCTTGGTCTTTTTTTATTCTGCACGTGCCGCGGGGCAAGCGGCAGGGTGAAAAAGGGGTTGCCTGCCGCTTTGCGGTTGCCAAGGCGGTCTCCGACCTGTTCGTCAATCATGTGGAATCAAACTTCGTCAAGGAGTTTATCTCCAGAAACTACAACTACTGGTCGGTAAACGACCAGGAGGACCTGATCGAACGCAACGCCGAAAACATGAACAAGCTCCGGATTGTCCGGAGAAACCGGATCTTGCAGAGCCTTTACGACTACCTGGCCGACTCCCAGGTGCTGATGATCGAGGGATTCGCCAGGTTCCGCCTCAAAGACTACTGGAAGCAGTTGCAGCGCATGGTCAAGCGCACCAGCCAGGAGTTCATGGCGGCCAAGGATTACCTGGAGTTCGTGAGGTTGCTGCGCTGTTTTATCGACATGCAGGAGCCCAAGATCGGCGAGGTGCATATCTTTATCAACGCCGAGGGGGCATTCTTCCTCTGCGACGAGGCCGGAGAGGTGATCCGCAGCGAGCACCTGCGCACGCCTTCGTTTACCGTGAACGACGGTGAATTCAACTACAAGGACTACCTGCTCAGCATGCTGATTACCTTGGCTCCGAGGTC
>Ga0187870_1003114_pt1 | contig 13100 bp, 12 predicted proteins | sample June2016WEW_13_1_3_FD_132974 | JGI IMG/M metagenome (GOLD analysis project Ga0187870, IMG submission 132974) | Peatland microbial communities from SPRUCE experiment site at the Marcell Experimental Forest, Minnesota, USA - June2016WEW_13_150 | ecosystem: Environmental > Terrestrial > Soil >... | reverse complement strand
GACAGAACAGAGCGCGAATGAGAATCTCAGGCGCGAAGGCATCCCTGATTCGAAGGTGCATTTCGTTGGCAATGTCATGATCGACAGCCTCCTGCGGCATCGCAGGAAGGCCGAAGAGTCGTCGATCTTGAAAGACCTTGGTCTCGCCGGCGGGAATCACGGTGCGACACCCTATGGGGTGCTCACTCTTCATCGCGCGGCAACAGTGGACGACCCGGACAGATTCTGCGAAATCCTCGAAGCCGTGGCGGAGGTTTCCAAGGGACTGCCGATCGTTTTCACCGTCCACCCCCGGACAAAAAGCCGGATTGCCGCTTTCGGCTTTCAGGGCGATTTTCGGTGGGTACGGCTTTCAACAGACACTTCGAATAAAAATGCAAGGGGGATCATCGCTGTCGAGCCTTTGGGCTACCTTGATTTCCTGCGCCTGATGTCGTCTGCTCGGGTCGTGCTGACCGATTCCGGCGGAATCCAGGAGGAGACGACCATTCTCGGTATTCCCTGCGTTACCCTTCGGGAATCCACGGAGCGCCCCGTGACCGTGGAGCGGGGAACGAACGTGATTGCAGGTATTAAGAAGGGGGACATTCTTTCTCACGTGAAGGCGCAGCTTGATCATCCTCGCACGGGGCGCCCGTCAGCCCCCCCACTCTGGGATGGGAAGGCCGCGGAACGGATCGTGGCTGAGCTCATCAAAATCGTTCGCTAGTAGAAGAGGTTTCCAGTAATGAACTATACGCGATGGAAAAAGACACTCTACTATGCGATCAAGCCCATTCTTCCCAGGTCCCTGCAGATTGTGCTCAGGCAGATAAAAATTTCATTCAAGGCCCGAGCCGTGCAAGATGTCTGGCCCATCGATGCGCTCTCGGGAGCAAAGCCGGACGGGTGGCGGGGATGGCCGGCGGGTCGCGCGTTCGCTTTTGTGCTGACGCACGACGTCGAGAGCGATAGAGGCGTAAGGAGGTGTTTGCGCCTCGCGCAAGCCGAAAAGGATCTGGGATTTGTTTCCTCGTTCAACTTCGTGCCGGAGAGATATCTTTTGTCCCCGAAGGTGCGGGAGGAACTGGTGATGAGAGGCTTTGAGGTCGGTGTGCACGACCTGAAGCATGACGGAAGGCTATTCTCTTCGGAGAAGGCGTTCTTGAAACGGGTCCAAACCGTCAATCACTATCTCGAATCATGGGGTGCCGTGGGATTTCGGGCGGGCTCCATGTACCACAACCTGGGGTGGATGCACAACATGAGGATCGAATACGATTCCTCGACATTCGATACAGATCCTTTTGAGCCTCAGCCGGACGGCCTGCACACTGTGTTCCCCATCTGGATCGCGAATCGATCGGGGGATGGAGGATACGTCGAGCTTCCTTATACTCTCCCTCAGGACATGACTCTGTTCATACTCCAGAATCGTGGGGATACGCGTTTGTGGAAAGAGAAGCTGGAATGGATCGCGAACAAGGGAGGAATGGTCCTTTTTATCAGTCATCCAGACTACATGAATTGGCCCGGGGAAAAGAAGAAGATTGATGAATACCCGTTTGAGCTCTATCGCGAGTTTCTGGATCACGTCAGGGTGAAATACGAAGGCCAATACTGGAACGCGCTTCCCAGGGACGTGGCAAAGTTCTGGAGGCGCTCCATGGCGGCTCACCAGGTGGATCGTCGATGACGAAAGACCGGTATTTTCTATCCTTCGCGCAGCAGCGCATGCGGATGCTGCATCTCTTCGAGCCCGACGAACATGCGTATGTGATGTGCTCGGCATCGCATGTGCAGGGAGCGCTCGAAAGCACCCTGGGCAAGCACGCCGTGGTGCGAGATACGGTCGTCACCACGCGCGGCAAGACCGGGACCGATAGGAACTCATTCCTGAGTGCATGATCCCCGTCTCATAGGTGTTCTTGGACCGCATACCGCCCATTCCGAACGTGTGGAAGGCTCTCTACAGATAATCGACAGCCTGAGCATGAGAATGAATAGAACGCCAATAACCAAGAGATCCAATTGGGATCGTGTTTCGAACATTGTTGACAGGAACGCAATTCTACTGCTGGCGATCATACTCTTGGTGATAGCATTCTCTCGGTTTTTCGCCATCTACAATGATCCGCCTTGGTGGATGCACCCGGACTTTTTCAACGATGAGGGATGGTGGGCAGACTCGGCCAGAGGCAAATTGTTTTTCAACAACTACTTCGCAGATGATTTCGGAACAGGATATCTGGTAGCTCCGGCGTACACCTTCTTGCTCCAGGGAGTGTACAGTCTGTTCGGAATTGGCCTTGTGCAGACGAGGATGGCATCATCCGTTGCAGGTGTTCTGACCATTCTGGTCATGGCAGTCACTGTTTGGAAGAAAGTCGGCAGGAAGGCCGCGGTGCTTTGCGCACTTCTGCTGGGGGCTAGTCCATTTTTCTGGGCATTCAATCGAGTTGCTCATACCGAGACTCTGCAAACTTTTTTCATCACTAGTGCCTTCTGTCTCTATATGTTGAAGAAGGAGAAGGTGATTGGACCCTTTTTCTCGGGCTTACTTCTGTCAATATCCATCGGAATAAAAATAAACGCTGCGGTTATTGGACTCCTTCCAGTATTTCTGGCTGTTTGTGCTACCTCGCTGTATCAGGCGAAGATGGCCACCGTAAGAATGTCATTTCGAGATGCCTTACCTTTTTTTCGTCCACTTTTTTGGGGATTTCTCGGACTGGCGTCTGGCATAGCCATTTTTCTCGCTCTTACAGTGGTTCCTAACTGGAAGGCCTTCAGAACGATGGTGTTTTCAGAGGCAGGTCTTGGGGGTGTTTTTGTAGAACAGATAATGACACTACCCGGTGCTGCTTTTACCTCGGTCGATAGCCCAAGTAAAACAACGGTTGTATGGCGCCTGGCTGTCTTATCTCCTGCGGTCTGTTTTGGTGCATGGTTGTGTATTCTAAGGCTGGTACGCAGGATCGGGAAAAGGGCAGCATCGCCGGAAATTGGACTTGACCCGTTTGAAGTGGGGTGTATTGCGTGGATGCTGGCAACCTGGTTCTTTATCTCGCTGTCCCACTATCAGCCCGATCGTAGATTTGTCATCTTGCTTGTACCCATGGCCCTCACAGCAACAATTCTCATGTCCTGCAAGGACAGGCTACAAAGGCGATGGCGTTCTCACAGTGATCTTTGTCCAAAATCACTCACTTTCTCCTACTTTGTTTTATGGCTGCTTCTATCCTTGCCTGTCTTCTTGTTGGTCAAGCCAGTCGTGACAAACATGCTCATGAATATCACTGGGGCGATCAATATCGGAGAAAAGTACGGATTAGGCCCCGCAGCCGCTGGCACGGTAGTAACATTTTTCTGGCTGCTTTTGCTAATACCGATATCCAAGTTTCGCATCACAGGTCAACGAATTGAACGTGCTCTATTGTCGAAGGTCAGTATTGTAGTCTTCTTGCTTTTCCTAGTGTGCGAAATAGGCATTGTGGGAATTGGTATGGGCTCGGGCAGGGCTTCTTTTTTCGAGGCGCAGGATGCTCTGAAGAGCCTCGTGCAGCTAGACCAGACCGTATTGGGGCACGCGGCAGCATCGGCTTTTCAGCCGTATAGAGTCCGGACGGTTCGCCGTTCAACACCCACCGATGGCAGCCCTCCTCCTAACCCGGATATATGGGATAGAACGCATCCGCGATACATCATTGAATTGGAACAGTTCAACTACCAGCGCCTCCAACCCCAATACCAGGATCTGATAAGCGAGAAAGGGTACAGTTTTGTTTCCAGATTCGGCATCGGCCCCGAACGCAGGAAACAACCGAGATTCGTGATAAGCCTATATAAACTCAGGGAATGAGGTGGAGTAAAGTGAAACCCCTTGCCAGCATGTCGATGGACTTGGACAACCAGTGGTCTTACATGAAGACCCATGGCGATAGAGGCTGGGAAAGCTTCCCGTCCTATCTTGACGTCCTGCTCCCTTATGCAATGGAATTGTTGGACGCGCTTGGTTGCCGCATTACGTTTTTTATCGTCGGGCGTGACGCCGCACAAGAAAAAAATCGGGAACCATTGTCGATGATTACGCGACACGGGCACGAGGTAGGAAATCACTCCTTCGAACACGAGCCGTGGCTGCACCTGTATTCGAAAGAGGAGGTGTATCGGGAAATCCATCAGGCGGACGAACTGATCCGGGAGGTCACCGGTCAGGCGCCGGTCGGCTTCCGCGGACCCGGCTTCAGCTGTTCGGCGGATGCACTGGAAACGCTGGCCGACCTCGGCTACCGGTTCGATGCTTCCTCGCTGCCGAGCTTTATCGGACCCTTGGCTCGCATGTACTACTTCTGGACATCTAGCTTCTCGCGGGAGGAACAGAGGCAACGAAACATGCTTTTCGGCCGAGTGGCGGACGGATTCAAGCCGCTGCGACCTTATGAGCTGCAGCTTCCTTCGGGGAGGAAAATCCTCGAAATCCCCGTGACTACTATCCCAATTCTGCGCATGCCGTTTCACTTGAGCTACTTGGTATACCTACGCCGTTTTTCGTCAAAGCTCATGATGACATATCTCGAGATGGCCCTTACACTTTGCCTTTTAACTGGAACCGAGCCCAGCTTTCTACTGCATCCGCTTGATCTCTTCGGAGGAGACCAAGTCCCTGAGTTGCGCTTTTTTCCGGGTATGGATCTGCCCGCCTCGGAAAAGCGCTTCATTTTCGATTTCGTAATCCGACGCATCGGAAGGACTTTTCGAATAATCCCGATGGGCGAGCACGCGGCAGCGATTGCCGAACGGAGATCGCACGTTTCTGGTGTGTTGGCATAGACATGCTAGAAAAGACCCAACAACGGTGAAAAGAATGAGCATGCAGGGTGTGGTGACCGTACTTCTTCAGGATTACTTCCACCGGGGAGTCTTTCGCACCCTCATCGGGGAGAAACAGTGGAGCCGCTTCCAAAGCCGGCTTGACAGGGACGTGGATAGCGCGCTGCGTCTGCTCGACCAGTTCAACCTGAAGGCCACTTTTTTCGCCTTGGGATGGATCGGCGAGCAATTTCCCACTCTCATCCGGAGACTGGCGGACGAGGGACACGAGATTGCCAGCGCCGGGTATTGGGCCAGAGCTATCAGCGAGATGACTCCCAATCAATTCCGTGATGACATTCGACGGGCCCGGGCTGCCCTGCAGTCCGCCAGCGGTCGAATGGTTATTGGCTACCGATGCGCCTATCGCTACATCCGCCCCCAAGAGAAGTGGGCCCTTTCGATTCTGCTTGAAGAGGGGCATATCTATGATGCCAGCTGTTGTCCTCCGATTGTCGGACGAGACCCATTCAAACTGCTGAGAGGTGCCTGTGGGATAGAGACCCCAAGCGGCATCATCCGGGAGCTCCCGATCTCCACGAAGTCGCTGCTCGGTTTGAACCTGTCGATCTCGGGAGGCAACTATCTCAGGCAGTTGCCCCACGGCCTGATGCTGGGATTCTTCGAGGACTGGCTGCGGCGACGAGACGCTCCCTTCGTTCTATATTTCCACCCCTGGGAGCTGGACGAAGAGCAGCCGTTCATCAACGCGATTGGCTTCATTTCACGGATGAAGCAGTACAGGAACCTGGGCAAGATGCGCACGATGCTGCCCGAGTATTTCAAGCGAGCCCACTTTATGTCGATTCGCGACTATCTTGGAATCGAGCCAGGATGGGTCAAAGCCTGCACCGCCGATCCAAGGAACGAACCTCGACAGCCGCTGGAACCCACGGGCGTCACATCGGGGTACTACCCCAGGAAGTCGGTCTCCGTAATCGTTCCATGCTATAACGAAGTGTCCTCTTTGCCGTACTTGGAGAATGCCCTGGCCGAGCTGGAAACAGCCGCCAAGCCTTCCTACGAGATGAAGTTCGTGTTCGTGGACGATTGCAGTACAGACCATACTCTGGAGGGGCTCAGGTCTCGGTTCGGGAGCCGGTCAAATTGTACCGTCAAGCATCATAAGGCGAACCGCGGAATTGCACGGGCGATCGAAACAGGGATATGCGCGAGCGATACTGCGATCGTGTGCTCGATTGACGCGGACTGCTCCTACGACCCGCTGGAGCTCATCCGCATGATACCGGAGCTGGACGAGAAAACGGATCTGGTCACCGCTTCCCCGTATCATCCCCGTGGTTTTGTGTTGGCCGTCCCGGGCTGGCGTCTTGTTCTTTCTCGGTCTCTCTCGAGGCTTTATCACCTCGTGCTGAGACACAAACTGTACACATATACCTCTTGCTTTCGCGTCTACAGGAAATCAGCAGTCGCGAACATCCGGACCAATTACGGCGATTTCAGGGGGATTGTAGAGCTTCTGGCTCGGCTGGACATTTCGGGAGGGACGATCAAGGAGTTCCCGACGACAATCCAGAGCAGGATCTTCGGATATTCGAAGATGAAAACCTTGAAGACAATTCTTGGACATCTGAAGCTGCTCCTGGGGATCTTATCGATGAAGGTGAGGAGGCGTCACCGATGAGTATCTCCGCGAGCCAACAGTAATTTTGAGAGCTGCATAGCGTGAGGTCGGGATGGAAAATGGATTGGAATCGACAAACGAACCTATGCGAATAGCAGTCGTCGGCGGCGGCATGATGGGCATCGTGACCGCCATGGAACTTGTCGAGCGGAGCCAGGCTAGGGTAACCATCTTTGAGAAAGACAGACGCCTCGGAGGGCTGAGCTCTCCGTACACATGGAATGGCCTCACCTGTGACCGGTTCTACCACGTCGTCCTGTCAACAGACAGCCTCCTGCTGGGCTTCCTGCGATCCATCGGCCTCGATGGCGAGGTATACTGGCGCGAGTCGAAGAGCGGGTTTTACGATGACGGCAGGCTGGTTTCCATGTCCAGCCTGGGGGACTTCATCGCCTTTCCGTTTCTCACGTTGTGGCAGAAGTTCCGGCTGGGACTGGGAATCGTGGTCAGCATCAGGATCAGGGACATGGCAAAGCTTGACCGGACCTACGTCCGGGAGTGGCTGACCCGGCTGTTCGGGCGGCGGGTCTACGAGAAGATCTGGGACCCCCTGTTGCGCAGCAAGCTTGGTGCGTCTCGCGAAAAGACCTCGGCCTCCTTCATCTGGGCAACCATCAACCGGTTGTACGGTGCGCGCCAGGGGAACGCCAGAGTTGAGCGCATGGGGCACGTGCGCGGAGGATACGCGAGAATTCTCGAACGGGCCGGACAGCGCCTGCAGTCTGCCGGCGTGCGACTTCTTGTCGATCAGGAAGTGACTCGTGTCGAGGCGGTGGCTACGGGTTCCGGCCGAGAGATTTCTGTCAGGACGCGCTCCCGGGACTATCGGTTCGATCGGGTTGTCCTCACTATTCCTGCACCGGAAATCCTGCGGATAGCGGAGCACACGGATCACGCGTACTGGGAATCCCTGTCGAAGGTCTCCTATCTCGGCGTGATCTGCGTCTTGCTGATCCTCGAGCGGTCGCTTTCCCCTTACTACGTGACCAATCTCCTGGACAACAGCCTGCCTTTTACGGGAATCATAGAGGCAACCAATGTTGTTCGAGTATCGGGTGGAGAAGGTTGCCACCTCGTGTACCTGCCGAAATACGTGACCGCCGACGATGAGCTATGGGCGGCCGAGGACGCGCACGTTCTTGAGGCGTTCCTCGATGGTTTGAAAAGAGTCTTCCCCGTCCTTCTGGACAAGGACATCCTGCACACTGCAGTTTTTCGAGAACGGCATGTTCAGCCTCTCCAGGAAGTTGATTTCCTGAACCGTTCCGTGGGTATTCAAACGCCCGTGGAAGGGCTCTATGTGGCCAACACATCAATGATTTACAACTCGACACTGAACAACAATGCGGTCGTCGATCTGGCCACGAGCGTTGCGAAGGAGCTGATTAGTGACGCAAGAGGGTGAGCGAGCCGGGGTCTTTGTGCATGCTTCGGCGGAGGTATCGACCGGCGCTGCCATCGGTGGCGGGACCAAGATATGGCATCAGGCGCAGGTCCGTGAGGGTGCGGTGCTGGGCAAGAACGTGATCGTCAGCAAGAACGTCTACATCGCCCCGGACGTGCACATCGGAAATTGCTGCAAGATACAGAACAACGTCTCGATCTACACCGGCGTCACGGTGGAAGATGGAGTCTTCCTGGGACCACACGTCTGTTTCACGAACGACAGGATCCCACGGGCAATCAACGATGACGGCACCCAAAAAGCCGGTGATGATTGGGATATCACACCGACACTCGTACGGTACGGGGCTTCTATTGGCGCCCACTCTGTGATCCTTCCGGGAGTCACCATCGGCCGGTTCGCCATGGTGGGGGCGGGCAGCGTGGTCACGCACAACGTGCCCGATCACGGGCTGTTCGTCGGGATCCCCGCCCGGCTCGCCGGGTATGTCTGCCGCTGTGGCCGCAGACTTCAGCCGGTTTCTGAGAAAGAAGCCCACTGTTCGGCATGTGGCGCGCAGATCGTCCTCGGGGGTTGAGACCAGTGGAAGGAAGTATGGACACGATGGAATTAAAGAATGTAAGTGAGATCCCCTTTGTGGATCTGCAGGCCCAGTACGCTGCTTACCGGAGTGAGATCGACGGGGCAGTTTCCGGCGTGCTCCAGAGCGGCAGGTTCATAGGGGGGCCGGAAGTGTCACAACTCGAGACGGAGCTGGCAGCGTATACAGGGGCGGCTCACTGCGTCTCTTGTGCGAGCGGTACGGATGCACTGCTCCTGTCCCTTCTCGCGGCAGGGATTCGCGGCGGCGATGAGGTCATCACGACGCCATTCACCTTTTTCGCCACCGTCGAGACGATCTGCCTTCTCGGGGCAATTCCCGTCTTCGTGGACATCGACGAGGGAACCTATAACATCGACGTCGAGCGGCTGGAGGAGCGGGTGACGGAGCGGACGCGGGCGATCATCCCCGTGTCGATGTTCGGTCAGCCTTCCGACATTGATAGTGTCAACCGCGCCGCGGATCGCCACGGGCTGTGCGTGATCGAGGATGCGGCGCAGAGCTTCGGGTCTGAATACCGCGGGAGGAAAAGCTGTCATCTTTCCCGGGTAGGGTGCACGAGCTTTTTCCCTACCAAGCCTCTTGGGTGCTACGGCGATGGCGGTGCGCTGTTCACTGACAGCGATGAGCTTGCCCTCTCCCTTCGGGAGCTGCGGAACCACGGATCTGCGGAAAGATACGTGCACCGGTCGATAGGCCTGAACGCCCGGCTCGACGCGATCCAGGCGGCGATCCTGAGGGTCAAGCTCCGCCATCTGGACGACGAGCTTGCCCGGCGAAGGGTGATTGCTTCCCGGTACGACGAGGCGTTCGGTGAAAGCGGTGCCCTCGCCGTCCCACGGGTGCATCCGGACCGAACCAGCGCCTATGCGCAGTACTCGCTCCGAGTGAATGCCCGCACGGAGCTCATGGGCATGCTTGCGAGGCTCGGGGTGCCCACGGCCATCCACTATCCGCGGCCAGCCTATCGCCAGGAAGCGCTTTCCGGGCTGCAAGCCGACCCCGCCGAATACCCTGTGGTGGAAAAGGTGTGCACAGAGATTGTCAGTATTCCCATGTGCGCTTTCCTATCACCGGAGAGCCAGGAAAGAGTCATTGGAGCAGTCCACCTCTTTCTCGAGGGGGATCAATCGTGAGATTTGCAGTGATAGGGCTAGGGTCTATGGGACGCAACCATTACCGCATCCTGCGCACACTGTCGGATGTAAAGCTAGTTGCCGTGTGCGACCCCCATTTTGGGGGCAGCTACCCTGAGAGAATGTACGGGGACGTCGAACAGCTCCTGCGCGAAGAGGAGTTGGATGCCGCCATCGTCAGCGTGCCCACCGTCCTCCATAGAGAAATCGCCGTGAAGGTCGCCGATCACGGGGTCGGCCTCCTTCTGGAAAAACCAGTCGCTCCGACCATTTCCCAGGCGCTGGAAATCAAGGCCGCGGTGGAGGCGAACCACGTGGCTGCGGCCGTTGGCCACGTGGAACGATTCAACCCCGTCGTCACGAGCCTGTTGAGAGAGCTGAAGGATAAAGAAATCTACAGCATCTCCATCACCCGTGTCGGGCCGATTCCGCCCAGGATCAAGGACGTCGGCGTTCTCGTGGATCTGTCAGTTCACGACATCGATCTCGTCCACTTGATCAGCCGGGGGGCCGAGGTACTTGAATCGCGCGTGTTCAAGTCCGTCAAGGTGGCGGGGGAGCACGAGGACAATGCCGTGATCACAATGCGGCTCGAAAACGATACCGTCGCGACGATCATCACCAACTGGCTGACGCCGTTCAAGAAACGAATGATCGAGGTGGCAACCGATACTGCCTACTATGAGGCGGACCTCATCTCACAAAAGCTGCATGAATACTCCGAGTACAAAGCCAGTAACTCGTTTCGGGTTCGGGAGTGTCCGGTTGAGATGAACGAACCGCTGCAGAACGAGATAGCGGCCTTCGTGAGGTACCTTTCCGGAAGTGACCGCGGTTGTCTCGCGACGATAGACGACGGAATCCGCACCCTGCAGTTGATCCACAAGGCGCGGGCGCAGTCCATATGAAGAAACTCCTGACGATCATTGGGACGCGTCCGGAGATCATCAAGATGGCGACGTTGATTCCAGAGCTTGACCGGGCGTTCGAGCACGTCCTCGTGGATTCGGGTCAGCACTATTCCGCGCGAATGCACGCGATTTTTTTTGAAGAACTCAAGCTCAGATCGCCGGACTACTCACTGAAGGTGGGCTCGCACCGGCCAGCCAAGCAGGTTGCATTGATTCTGGAGAGGTTCGAAGAGGTGCTGCTGAACGTGCGGCCGACCGCGGTGGTCGTGCAGGGTGATACGAACACCGCCCTTGCCGGAGCGTTGGCCGCCAGCAAGCATCGCGACACGGGAGTGCGCATCATCCACATCGAGGCCGGCGCACGCTCATTCATCCGCGATCAGCCGGAAGAGATCAATCGGAAGCTCGTGGACCAGATGAGCGACCTGTTGTTCGCATCGTGCGAGGAAGACCTGGACAATCTGAAAAGGGAGGGCATCGACGGGGGGCGCATACGCGTCGTTGGCAACACGATTGTGGATGGGTGCCGGAGAATCGCGGCAACCTTGGACGGTACCCCAGAGGCAGGCAGGTACGGGCTCGAGCCGGGATCCTACGTGTTCGCAACCTTCCATCGCCAGGAAACTGTGGATGACGAGAGTCGGCTTCACGCTGTGTGCGAGGCTCTCGGCGAGATCAGTTCCCGGATTCCTGTGATCATCGCGCTGCACCCACGCACCCGCAAGATGCTCGAGCAGCGCCAGGCAACCCTCGAGGGCCCTGGTCTCCATGTCATCGAGCCACTAGGGTATCGAAGCGCGGTGTCCCTGCTCAAGGACAGCCGGCTGTGCATGACGGACTCGGGCGGCGTTCAAGAGGAGGCGGCTGTTTTGAGCATCCCGACGCTCGTCCTGCGCGAGAGTACCGAGCACATCCGCTACGTGAAGGCCGGCATGCACGTTGTTGTCGGAACCGACCGCAGCCGTATCGTGAACGAGGCTAGTTTTCTCCTCGGCAACCAGAAGGAGTACGATCGTCGAAAGAACTCCCGAATCTCCTTCGTCGAGAACACAACGGCGCGCATCGTGCGCGAAATTGAATCGTTTCTGGCTCGACCAGATGCCTTGTGACGCTTCGAGATGTTGCGGACGTCTGGCCGATCTGCCCCGGATCGGGTGAAAAGCCGGCCGGATGGAGCGGGTGGCCCTCCGACCGGAGGTTCGCATTCATACTCACGCACGACGTCGAGCAAACCAGAGGGATGCAGCGATGTCTGCAACTCGCGCGGATGGAAAAGGAGCTAGGGTTGGTTTCCGCGTTCAACTTCGTGCCGGAGAAATACTACCTCCCACCGCAGGTCCGCGATGAGCTTTCCAGGAGCGGATTTGAGATCGGGGTACACGACTTGCGACACGACGGGAAATTATACTCTTCGCAAAAGGTCTTCTTGAGGCAAGCACTGATCATCATTCAATATCTTCGAGACTGGAATTCTGTTGGGTTCCGTGCCGGCTCGATGTGCCACAACCTAAAGTGGCTGCACGGAATTCGGGCTGAGTACGATTTGTCGACCTTCGACACAGATCCGTTCGAACCCCAACCCGATGGTATCTGCACAGTATTTCCCCAGTGGATCGTGAACACTCAGGGCAACGGCGGATGCGTCGAATTGCCCTATACCCTTCCGCAGGATTTATGCCTTTTCATAATCTTCCAGCATCGCGACACGCAACTCTGGGAGGACAAGCTTGAGTGGATTGCGATCAAGGGCGGAATGGCGCTGCTCACTACGCATCCCGACTATATGGCCTGGGGGGAGAGAAGCAGAAGGTTGATGAATACCCGGTTGAGCTCTATCGCGAGTTTCTGCATCATGTCAAAGAAAAATACCGCGGTCAGTATTGGAACGCACTTCCGAAGGATGTGGCACGCCACTCAAGACGGCATATTGAGCCGCAGTACCACCCCGGAGCATAGTGGAATCCCGTGTGAATAGCTTCGTCGATCGATTCTGGGAACGCGCAGGAGCTCGGGGAGGCATGTAGTGAGACCATTGCTTTCACTGGTGCAACGCTGGAAGGCAGTCCGTTGGTCCGCACTGGCATTACTAGTAGTCCTTGGGCTTGGTGCACTCAATATTCCTTATCCGTTCTCCGGCGATCAGGCCCTTTTCTCCCTCGGGGCTTCCGAGCTACGCAATGGCGGACGGTTGTATATCGACTTTTGGGACATCAAGCAGCCTGGCGTTTTCTGGTTCTACTACGTGGGCGGGTTGATCTTCGGGATCACAGAGGAAGGGATCCACGTTTTCGAGCTGTTGTACTGGGCGCTGTTCGCGATATGTTTCCTGGCCATCGCCAGAAGGGATTTGCGGGACGATTCGCTCGCTGCCGCGGGGCTAGCCCAAGTTCGTCACCCGACGGGCGATTTCGGGGTATTTGAGGGTAGGGAGTTCTCGTAATTGCTTATGTAGCCATGATGTGACTCCGGGGAGGTAGCCAGTTCTGGCGTGTAGGGACCCACAGATAGATATAGGGCTTGACAAGACTCCCGGCGTGTGCTACCCTCCCCG
>Ga0187870_1003111_pt1 | contig 13112 bp, 10 predicted proteins | sample June2016WEW_13_1_3_FD_132974 | JGI IMG/M metagenome (GOLD analysis project Ga0187870, IMG submission 132974) | Peatland microbial communities from SPRUCE experiment site at the Marcell Experimental Forest, Minnesota, USA - June2016WEW_13_150 | ecosystem: Environmental > Terrestrial > Soil >... | reverse complement strand
TAGAACCATTAATCGCGTACTAAAATAAAACAAATTTATCACCCAACCACTAAAATGGCTCAGGAAGTCGGTCGTAAGAGTGAAGATTGTACCAGTGCCCCGGGAAGAGTAAAATAGGATGCGATACCTGGTTTTTGTAAAATTCCTGCCCGGCGGATCACTGGCCCCCGGGGAGTTCTTCGTACGCATTAAAGCCCAATGGCACTGGATTGAAGTTATGCCTGACGATGAATCCGCAAAAACTCGTCCCCAATCTGCAAGGTCAGCCATCTGCATCTCTGATTATGACTCAATCGAGCAATTTTCTATCGACTTATCAACTATGCCTGGAGCCGGCATCTCGAATGTGGAAGTTGTGCCCGTTTCCGAAGGAACCGAGCTTGTAAATACGGGATCAATCAATCCCAGTTTCCAAGGTGACGAAGAATAAATGACCGCAACAACCACTCATAATTCGGTTTGATATCCGGAGGATAATTTATATGAATAAAATCAAGGTATTATTTCTCTGTACATCTAATTCAGCCAGAAGCCAGATGGCCGAAGCTTTCCTGAGGTCTTACGCCGGTGATAAATATGAAGCGTACAGTGCCGGCGTGGAACCCAAAGAGATTCATCCTTTAACCAGAGAAGTCATGAATGAGATTGGCATTGATATCAGCGGTCAATACTCTAAAGCGCTTAAGGATTACATGGGCAGAGTGCACTTCGGCTATCTCATCACTGTATGCAGTGACGCCGATGAAAAATGCCCGAGCACTTTTCCTGGAATGGGTCTGCGGTTGCATTGGAGTTTTGAAGACCCCGCCCGGCTTATCGGAACAAAAGAAGAACAACTACGAAAGTTCCGGGAAATACGCGACCAGATCAGCCAGAAAGTCCGAGCCTGGGTGGACGAGCAGGCTAAGGGCACCCGTTAGTGACCGTTTCCTGGATTCACATCAAAGCCGGCTCTAGCCTTCCAGTTTATAGCCGGCTCCTCTGACGGTGATTAATCGTTTGGGGTTTGCAGGTTCATTCTCGATTTTTTGCCGGAGCCAGCGTACGTGGACGTCCACACTTCGGGTGTCACCGGTATAATCATAGCCCCATACTTTTTCCAGGAGTTGCTCCCGGCTAAAGACAAAACCCTTGTTACTGGCAAGGAAGACCAGTAAGTCGAATTCCTTAGGTGAGAGAGCAACTTCCGAACCGTTGAGAAGGACCAGGTGGCGACCTATGTCAATTTCCATATCATTGAATTTTAGCACCTCCTGCCCGGGAGCTATCAGCGGCCTAGTCATCTGAGTCCGGCGCAGCATGGCACGTACACGGGCCAGCAGCTCTCTCATGCTGAAAGGCTTGGTCATGTAGTCGTCCGCCCCGATTTCCAACCCCACCACCTTGTCAATTTCTTCGCTTTTAGCAGTCAGCATCAAGATAGGGATGGTCATTTCTTTGCGCAGGATACGGCAAACCTCGAGCCCGCTCAATTTGGGCAGCATGATATCCAGAATAACTAGATCTGGTTGCTCTTTACGGGCTACTTCCAGGGCTTCAGCCCCGTCCACTGCCGTGACAACGTTATAGTTTTCTTTGCTGACACTATATTTAAGCGCAGCCAGCAGATTCGGGTCATCTTCTACGATTAGAATCTTCGTTTCGGCCATAAGAGTCTCTATCGCTAGTATAGAACGTACAATTCTTTATGGCAACTCGACAGACCGGGAAGTAGAAGGAAATCGCGTTGTCTCCTGGCGAAGCGGAATATTGTTAATTTTTTATTAGAATTTCTTCTCCGAAAATATTGGCTATTTGATGGCCGTTTTCTTTTTCAATTATTAACAATAATTTAACCTGTTCAATAATTTTCTCTAACAAAACCAGAACAATTACCCAGTACTATAGTAATGGACTGAAAAGACAATTACTTAATAAATCAAGGGCCGATATGAAAAAGGGAAGCCGAAGGAAAATGATCCGCTCACCTTACCGGACTCCCTTAGCCTTAGGGTCGAAACTCCAAGCCTTATTACAAGTTTAACTAAATCTTGTATCGTGAGGTATATGGAGCCTGTAAAATCCAACATCAAAGGAGGTCCCGGCAAAGAAAGGCCATACATTTTCAGTTATATAATCCACCAAACCTTGTTCAGGAAAACAACAATATTAATAGGAGGAAAAATCAGTTGAAAAACCTGCTAAAGAACAAGAAATTGTTTATAGCCTTAATGGTAGCTCTGGTTATCGTTATCCTGGTGCCCATTGCCGTGTTTGCCAATACCGGCGACCTAAATGAAGTCAACCAGAGCCCGGGTCTCGTTGGAACGCTGAAGTTCCAGGGTTCCACTACGGTCGGTCCGATTGTACAGCAATCCGTCGGCCCTTATAATACCTTCCGTGGTAAAACCGTGATCACCGACGATACCAACAATATTGTCCAGAACGGTTCCGGCGATGGCCGAGCCGCTGCCGTTGACCACTGGACAGATATTGGTAATTCTTCCGGTATACCCTCCGGCGGTTGGAACACAATGACCACCCTCACCGCTTATGCCATCGCCCGCGACGGTATGGTCTTTATCCTTAATTCCTCGGTAACCGGTATCCATAATATGACCCTGGCGCAAATTGGCGGCATCTATACAGGCACAATCACCTACTGGGACCAGATAACCGACCCGATTACCAGTACCGCCGGTCCGCACACAAAGATTGTACCTCGAGCCCGTATTATCGGTTCCGGCACCCGTGCCGCCTTCAAGGATACTGTAGGGAATGGCATAACCTACGCCAACCCGGATCAGGATCCGACCTCGGGCACCTATACTGGTCCAACAACAGAAAACAATGTTGTTTATATGTCTGGACAGCCCAGAATTGACAGTAATGTCGATATGCAGTCCGCCATCAACAGCATCAGCGCTACCGGCCAGTGCGGCTATGTCGGGCTTGGCTTTGAAACCGGTACCAATATCATTGACGTCAATATTGTGGTCAGCGGTGTTGCCTACGCCCCAACCGGTCCCAATATCTACTCCGGTGTTTACCCTCTTGCACGCTTCCTCTTCATGTGCATCCCTAATGACTACACGCCGGCAAATGAAACTACCGATGTGATGAACTACATCACCTGGATGAAACAACTGGACGGCGCCGGGCAGCAGGCCGTGGTTGATACCGGTTTCTTGAGACTGGTCCCGAACCAGGATGTCTCTAACGACGGCTGGGTTGACGTGCTTGACCTTATCAGCGTCGGCAACAAAGTAGGTGTATCCGGCCCCTACGGCCGTGCTGATGTAGACCATAACGGGACGGTTAACGTCCTTGACCTGATTTCGGTGGGCAACTATTGCACCATCCAACTCATGTCGCTGCCACCCGGCGTAAGCTAGAACCTGCACTTACAGTTTGCAGCTAAAGTGATAAAAGAAAAAAGGAGAAAAAATTGAAATTAACGATTAAAAAAATCGCTCTTGCCAGCTTACTCGTAATCACCGTTATCGCGGGCTTGCTGGTCACCGCCATCCCGACCTTTGCGGCGAATCCGAGCAGCATTAGTCTGGAATCCAAATCGGTTGGCAACGGTGCCACGTTTACTATCAATCTGACCGCGTCCTCCTCAGTTGCCGTAGCCGGCGGCCAGGCTACCGTTTCATTCAACGCCACCATGTTCACCTGTAATAGCGCTACCTATAACACCGCTACCCCTTACTTCGGTTCCGGCGAGTACAATGTAACTCCCTCCATCGATAACGGCCTTGGCAAAGTCAGCTTCACCTCCACTACCGGCGGTCCTACTACTGTTACCGGTACGGGCGTATGGGCCACTTTGAGCTTCACGGCCAAAGCCGCGGCCAACAATAGTTTTCAGACTCTAAGCTTCAACACTTCCGTTTCTTTCCTTGCCAACAACGTACCGGCGGCTCTACCTACCGACCTGGTAAACGGCATCATTACTGTTGGCCAGCCTCCAGCCGCAGACCTGACCGTTTCCAATGTAGGCGCAACCATCGTTCACACCGGGACCTCTGCCTCCACTGACCCCACCACCTACACCGTGCACTTCCAGGTAAATAATACCGGTAACCTGGATGCCGGCGCCAGCACCGCCTGGGTCGTCGTCGATGGCGGCGCGGCCATCACCGTCGCAACTCCGGCTATCACCCAGGGCAACAACTCCGGCACCCTCACCAGCGCCACCATCACCTTAACCGGTACTTATGACACCATCGTTGTCACCGCCGATGCCACCAACGTTATTCCGGAAAGCAATGAGACGAACAATACTGCTAACTTAATGGTCTCCTTCTCTTACCCCGTACCCGGCCAGACGACCGATGTCAACGGCACTTTCCAGAAAACCCTGTCCTTCACCCAGCCGGCCTCTGTTGACTTTGGTGCGAACATGCAGCTCGGCGATAACAGCATCACCCAGACAATTAACGTTAAATCCAACGAGTATTGGACCCTCCAAGTCCTGGGGACAGCTCCGGTCGTTAGTCCAGCGTCTGCGACTGGTCCCGATGCCGGCAAACTGACCAAATTCACCACGGCTACCACCACGTACGATCCCTACATCAAACTCCACAACCAGCTCCACGTTATCACCGCCAACGGTTACACAACCCCGTTCCCAACTGCCTCCGGCAACATCACACCGGCCAATAATGACGTCCCCCTGACCGGCGCCGCCCAGGTTTTGGCGACCGGTATTCCGGAAGGCCAGCAGACTGACACTGCTGCTAATGGCTATGCCAGGCTTGGAGAAACCCGCACGCTCTACTTCTCCCAGCTACTTCTCGCCTCGGATGCTCATTTAGCCAGCAGCGGCGATGTGTACCACAATCAGGTAGTATTCCAAATCGCTTCTGTCGGCTTCTAAAAACAGTTAACCAAGGTTTCAGGGGGAGGGGTGTTCCAAACGCCCCTCCCCTCTAAAAGAAAGAGGACAAAAGGTTGGTAAAAGCTATTTTAAAGAAACTGGCCAAGTATTCAATTCTGGCATGGTTGCTCATATCAACTATTACTGCAATTGCTGCCATCACGCCGGAGCTTAGCGCCGGGGATACAAATAACAACATAACCGTCAATCCAGATGTTATCATCCTGGATTCTTTAACATCGGGCAGCTACAATGGGCAAATTTTGTTGGTTGCCAACAATGCCCCGGTTAATATTACCGTTGCCGGATTGGGAGAGACCCCGGAGGGGGGGGTAATAGCGTTATCGGCCCAGGAAGACACTTCCAGCTGCAGCGCCCGTTCCTGGATCAGTGTAGATAAAACGCAACTGTTGACGGCAGGGATTGATCAGGCGGTGACGGTAATAATCAATGTCCCACCCGGAACCACCCCCGGACAAAAGTTTGCCTCGATTGTGGTGGAAAACCCGAGTGCCAGTTTTAGCATTTTAATACCCATTATACTTACCATAGACAAAGATTCATTTACGCCAAACTACAGCGGCCAGATAACAGGTTTGAACGTGCCTGCGGTGTATCAGGACAAACCGCTGCATATCCAAACCTATTTCAGCAATACGGGCAACTGCCTGATTACCAATAGTCAGATAAATACTACCGTTAAGGATAGTACTGGCACCGTGGTTTGGACAAACGATGCTCTTGTTGCAATGCCGTCCGTTATGCCAGGCTTCCCGCGTAATATCGATACTATTTACCGTGCCGGTCTGCATGCAGGTAATTACAGTGTTACTTCAACCATTACCCTGGCTACCGGCCAGATAAATAATATGAGCACTAATTTTAACGTTCTCGAACCTATTCCACCCCCGGATACGCCGGTTTTAATTGGACCCGGTGGGCCCACCGCGCCTGGCGGGGACCCGATTACAACTTTTACACCGACGTTTCAATGGAACCCGGTTTCTGGTGCTGACTACTATGAACTTATTATAAAAGAAGCGCCTTTTGGCGATAGTGATGTTATTTATGATAATCCGGAAATCACGGCCAACTCTTTCACTTTGCCATCCGGCATTATCTGGGGTGCGACGGAGTACAGTTGGGAGCTGACGGCTACTAACGCTTACGGAACCAGCGCGCCAGCCGCCTTTTATTTCCAGACCTATGGCACGCCCATCCAGGCAGCCACCCTGGATGCTACCGATGTCACCTACACCGGCGCAACTCTGAATGGCGCTCTGTTGTCCCTCGGTACGGACAGTTCGGTATCGGTAAATTTTGAATACGGATTAAACACGGGTTACGGCAGCACGACTTCATCAAAAACAACGAATGCTACCGGCCAGGTAAGTATTCCGGTAAACAGTCTGACTCCCAATACCACTTACCATTTCAGAATGCACGTTCTTGGAGCCAGTGATGCCTGGGGCGGCGATAAAATATTTCAAACGCCCAGCGCGTTGCCTACTATCACTAATATTACTCCGTCGGCGGAAAAAGCCGGTGCCACCCTCACCGTCACCGGCACCAATTTTATCGCCGGCACAACGGTTACCTTTAACGGCGTAAATAGTCCTATGGTTACGCTTGTGAGTAGTACAGCTTTAACCGCGACGGTGCCGAATCTGGGTACAGAAAATATCGGCAGCGTTACCATAGTCTTAACCAACTCCGGAGGGAGTGCCACCAGCACCAGCTTCAGCTACATCGGCTCGGCTCTGACTCCCACCATAACAGGAATTTCGCCATCCTCGGCGGCTGCAGGAGCCACGGTGACCATTACCGGTACCAATTTTATCAGCGGCACTCTGGTATATTTTAACGGCGTTCAAAGTCCCAGTACCTCTATCAATAGTAATACTCAAGTAACGGCTCAAGTGCCAGACCTGGGCATGGGCAACACAAACAATGTACCGGTGGTTGTATCCAACAGCGCCGGAACTGTTACCAGTAATACCTTCAATTACTTGGGCAACGGAACAACGTCAACGCCAACGCCAACACCAACAACCACTCCCTCGACACAAACTACTACACCATTCACGTTGAGTAAACCTCCATCCAGCCGGGTTCCGGGGCAATCGCAGCCCGGGAATTACCTGCTTCCCGGTATGGACCCTAACAGCCTGGTAGTATTCAGTTTCAATATGGATGCATCATTCGCTTCCGCGGTGGATGAAACCGGTATGGAAGTGTACCTCTCCGGGTTTAACGGGGATGGTCACATCGCCCTGGCGAAATATCTTGCCGAGCCAAGTGGTATCGCTGCTTTTTCCGCTCCCGAGTCGGAAGGCGGAACAGGAAAACCGGCTATCAAATTTATGGATGCTTTTGTTGATGGTGTAAAGCAAGGTACAGCCGCGGTTACAGTTTATTTCAACCCGAGCGAAACGAAGGGCTTCAATCTCAACAGTCTTTTCCTGGCATACTACTATAACGGCAAATGGTACCGGTGCGAAGATATGTCTTTATCCACCTCAAATGGCGCAGTTACCGGGAACATTCCAGTCGTCCGGCTAAATGGGACAATTGTAGGGCTGGGGGGTGACAAGACCGGTCAAAATAGCGCGTCCGTTTTACCGGTCGCTCAAAACAACGGCAACAATGGTAATAGTTCAGGAATTCCCTGGTACATGTTTGCCATCATCGTGGTCCCGATAATAATTATCGGCGTAATTGCTGTGTTGATTGGCAGAGGCCGCCGGAAAGGAACGGCTGATAACTAACGCTGATTGGGGAGGAGTTAAGCAACAGAAATGGCTACTAAAATAATTAATATTTGTCTGGGTCTTTTAGTCCTGCTCGCCATTATCGGTATTCCGGCTTCACACGTGCAGGCAACTGTTTGCAGTATTAGTTCCGTACCTTTGAAAGATGGCAACCCCATCACGGCGGTAAGTCCCGGAGATACCTTCGATGTTGCCATCAAAGTTAATACAGATACACCCGCTAGAGGAGGCGGTTTTATCTTGTCCTGGGACCCGGCGCTGGCTGAATGTAACTCTTATGAAAGAGGAACGTATTTTACCAGTTTCGCGGACCAGCATGGTTTAACCCCATACTGGCTCCCGAGCACTCCAGAGATTGATAATACCCTGGGCAAGTTCCCCAAACAACCCACCTTGATTCCCGTTGTAGCTACGGTGTCTTTGACTGGAACTGAGAATGGCGTGCTTGTAGGAGTAACTGGAGAGGGCGATTTCTACGTACTGCACATGACGGCAAAATCCGGTGCTTCCGGCCAGGTTACTTTTTCATTATCCTACTTAAGACTCGGGGATACGCAGGATATATCTCAAGACCTGCACCCCACGGTCAATAATGGTACACTAACAATTTCAGCCGCCAATCCACCGGCAATTACGACATCCGCCGCAACAAATACCACCACGGCGACGGCGACTCTGAACGGTAACCTCACCAGCCTGGGCAGTGATTCCAGCGTATCCGTCAACTTCGAATACGGCACCACGACCGGCTACGGCAGTACCACCACCGCCCAATCGCTAACAGCCGCGGGCACTTTCCAGGCCGATATAACCAGCTTAACGGCCAATACAACCTATCATTACCGTGCCAAGGCGGTTAGCTCAACAACGATATACGGTGATGACCAGACCTTCACGACGCCACAAGCAGGAGCCGTATCAGTATCCACATCCGCAGCGAGTAACGTTAGCACAACCGGAGCAACCTTAAACGGTAACCTCACCAGTATGGGCAGTGATTCCAGCGTATCCGTCAACTTCGAATACGGAACCACAACCAGTTACGGCAGTACCTCCACCGCCCAAACGCTATCCGCGGTGGCTACTTTCCATGCCGATATAACAGGATTATCGTCCAATACCACCTATCATTACCATGCCAAGGCGGTCGGCTCGACAACGGTATACGGCAGTGACGTGACCTTCACGACATCCACGGCATCGCAGGCAGGAGCCGTGGCGGTATCAACGTCCGCAGCGAGTAACGTCAGCGCAACCGGAGCAACCTTAAATGGTTACCTCACCAGTATGGGCAGTAGTTCCAACGTATCCGTCAACTTCATGTATGGTACCACCAACGCCTACGGCAGTTTAAGCACCGTCCAAACGTTAATAGCCGCGAGTACTTTCCATGCCGATATAACGGGCTTATCGGCCAATACCACCTACCATTACTGTGCCAAGGCGGTTGGCGTGACAACGGTATACGGCAGTGACCAGACCTTCACGACGTCACAGGCAGGTACCGTATCGGTATCCACATCCGCAGCAAGTAACGTTAGCATAACCGGAGCAACCTTAAACGGTAATCTCACCAGCCTGGGCAGTAGTTCCAATGTAACGGTCAACTTCGAATACGGCACCACCACCGGCTACGGCAGTACCACCACCGCCCAAACGCTGACAGCCAAAGGTACTTTCCATGCCGATATCACCAGCTTAACGGCCAATACCACCTATCATTACCGTGCCAAGGCGGTTGGCTCGACAACGGTATACGGCGGTGACCAGACCTTCACGACAGAGCCTTCCTCGACAGACAATATAACGACCAACTTGAATATAAGACAGGCACAAACAGGCAAGCCAACGATAACGCCAACAATAACAACAACGCAAACCGTCACAAGCCACATTTCCCAGGCGAGCGGCGATAATGTTTTAGACCTATCCCAAGTGGTCGATAGCGGTGGTGTAGTGCAAGCGGATACCCAGTTTCATAACATCCGTCTAAGCACTTTTAGCCAAATTGAATCTATAGTAATAAAAAAGAACACGCGAGCGTTGACAGAAGATGGCAATATAGTAATGTCTATAAACGTGGTTCCCGCCACAATGCCGGCGTCCGCACCTAAGGGGTCAGAGATAATCAACTCCTTTGAGTTTGAACCGAGCGGGACCGTTTTCAGCCAGCCCATCAGTATTACTTTTCAGTTCGAACCTTCGCAATTACCTTCAGGTGCAGATTCAAAAAAACTAGCTCTTGAATATTACAACGATGAGACAGGGAAATGGGAACCCTGTGACTACACTCTTGACGTCCAGAACAACCTGATTACGGCCAGCATAAGTCATTTCAGCTTGTATGCGATTATGGTACAGGGTGGCGGTTTTTTGGCTGGAGCCGGATGGAACATGACATACCTGATTATTTTAACGGAAATTGTCGCTGGAGGCTTGTTGTTGGTACTCATTTCTCTGCAGCGACGGCGTAAACCAGCCCATGTGCCTGCTGCAGCCGCGGCAGTACCGGTAACTGTATCTCCTCCTGAAACTGCTAAGCCGGAACCCGCAACCACAAAGCCAACGCGGATAATACGAGAAAATGCGACTATAGCCTGGAATGACATATTAAGTGAGAATGTGAACAAAGGTTCCTCTTTTAAAACACAAGTGGAAATAATAGGCGGGAAGGTTAGTATTCCCCAGAAGGACGGCCTGCCGCTTGAAATTATAAATACGGTCGATACACGTTTAATAATATCCTTGGAGTTCGACCCGGAATTACATCCTAAAGGAAATGCGAAAATCATTGTGCTAAATGCCGAACAATATAATAAATCGAAGGAGTTTATAAAGTGAAAAGGCTGACTTTGGGAATTGTTTTCGTAATAGCTTTTTGTGTAGTTTTAAGCTCTTTGTTAACCGCATGTGGATCATCCACCACCACGGCGGGCAGTACCCCAACCACAACAACGGCCAATATAAAAACCACGGCACCGGCCAGTACCATGCCTAAAGAATCGAAAAACAGCGTTAGCACGGTACCTTCAGCCGCGAGCGTCAAACCGGGTGACACTTTCGACGTGGCGATCAGAGTAACCAACGAGCAGCCATCCCGGGGCATGCAGTTTTCACTTATGTGGGACCCTTCGAAAGTCGAATGTACATCTGTGGATCAGGGTGGTTATTATAAAGACTTTGCCGCGGCTAACAAAGGAGAGCTTTTTCTTATACCTTCCGACAAACCAGTAGCGGATAATGACGCGGGAGTGTTTCCTAAAACAAACGATCCTTTACACCAAATGATGATCGCTATGCAAGACGCCCATGACGCAGGAGGAACGCCACTCGGCGTGACCGGGACGGGGGATGTATTTATCCTCCACATGGCTGTAAAAAGCGGTGCTAGTGGCCAAGTCGATTTTACTTTAAGCCAGGTCCTGCTAAGTGACGCCTCTCTCGAACCTAAAGATATGAAACCTGATGTGATTAATGGAAAAATAACGATAACACCATAATCGATACCGGTTACACGTGCATCGATGGGACTATCATTGTGGCTAAGACAAAACTAAACCTGAAAACTGTAATATTAACATTCGTTTTGGCATCGATCATTGTTTGTTCAGGCTGTTCCGCCGCTGTAGCCGCACAGCAAGGAATAAGACTGGCCGGGCCCGGGGATTTGTATTACCTTTCTGTAGCGATCAACCAGCAGGCTGCCATTGATTCTTCAGCTCCGGCCGTGGATATGCAGGTTTCTTCCGATAGCATTAACGAGTTGAAAAAAGGGGAAACAGATGCTGTGCTTCTGGGCAGGGAACCGACGTCCAGCGAATTACAGGGTCTTAACGATTACGTTATCGCATATGATGCGGTTTGCATAATCATAGATCAGAACACCTACCTTGGTGGAGCTGTATATTCCGGTAAACGCCCCATCCGCAAAAGCGGCGGGTTAGTTGAATTGCCTTATAGTTCTCTTGCCGCGATCTTTTCCAGGACCGGCTGGCCATGGGGAGTCGATTTCTATAACGGTAACCCAAATATCGATGATAACAGCTTTCTTTTAAACATCGACTCCGTAGCCTGGATTCCGGCAACGAAAAGTTTAGTAACCTCTTTTTACTTTCCACCGGGTAAGTATGATACCCAAACAGTCATTTATCAAAAACTGGGACTGGATGAACAGCAACTACTATCCGGTTGGAAAGCTTATACTTTACCGCAGTTATCCAAAGAAGAAGAAATTTTATCATACGAGTACAACGGTACGCAATATTCACAGGACCCGCAAATATCGGATTTTCCTTTTAAACTGGCATTTGCCTCACGAAGGGCCATGACCGTTGCTCCCGACCACGTTCCTGTCAAAGTCGTATCGATAGACGGTGTCGACCCCTTAAAAAACCCCCAGTCAGTCTATGATGGTAGCTATCCGTTCTCACGTAAAATTCATTTATTGACGCGGCAAAATAGCTCCAACGATGTTAACAAACTGGCTGACTTTTTACGGTCTGCTGCCGGCCAGCAGCTGCTTTCCAAAGCCGGTTATTTACCATTGGCGCAATAAACGCGCGAATATGCAATGGATTATGCAGGTCAGCCTGCGGAGGTCCAATATTGAAAATAAAAAGTTCTATCTGGAACGTTAGGACAATATTCCTGATTCTAAGTATAATTCCGGTAATCGCACTAAGTCTTATCACTCTTAACTTAATCCTGGGGAGCGTGCATGCGATCAGTACGCTTGGCCTGAATTTGTTCAGCAATTCGTTCAGTCTGGGTATCGAACCTGCTAAAGCTAATCCGGCGACTTTACACTACGGGTTACTGCCGGCTCTCTGGGGTACTTTTTTGGTGATATTGATATCGATTTGTGTTGCTTTTCCGGTATCGTTAGCATTGGCGATTTTAGCCAATGATTTTTCAACGGGTTTCCTAAGTACAGCGATACGTTGGCTGATAGGTATTTTGTCTGGGATTCCGCCGGTAATATATGCATTAATGGGTTCAGTCTTCTTTATTTGGTTTTTTTTCCCTAAATTTGCGGGGCAGGGTCTAAGCTCCATTACCAATCCGCCTTTACCGTCACCGCAAATGTTACCATCCGATGCGAGTTGTACCCTGCTGGGCGGTCTAATGCTGGCGTTATTGTTGATTCCTTTTATAACACCCTTGTTGGACGATGCCTTTCAGAGTGTGCCTGCAACTTTAAAAGAAGCCTCTCTATCCCTGGGTGCCAACCGGTGGTACACTTTGAAATCAATTACAATTCCCAATGCTTTGCCTGGAATAGTAAATTCGTTATTGCTGGGGATACTGACCGCTCTGGGAGAGGCTATTATTGTATCCTATTGTATCGGTTTCAGCACGCGCTCTCTGCCAACACCTGTATTCGATGTATTGCAAAGGACCGCTCCCTTGACTTCAATCATCGCCACACTGGCCGGAGGTGGCTTTTCTTCATCTAAACTGGTAGGGCCTATCGGGAC
>Ga0187870_1003110_pt1 | contig 13114 bp, 7 predicted proteins | sample June2016WEW_13_1_3_FD_132974 | JGI IMG/M metagenome (GOLD analysis project Ga0187870, IMG submission 132974) | Peatland microbial communities from SPRUCE experiment site at the Marcell Experimental Forest, Minnesota, USA - June2016WEW_13_150 | ecosystem: Environmental > Terrestrial > Soil >... | reverse complement strand
TCCTCACCCACCGGCTGCTCACCTCCGCACCACCCCTGATCGCTTCCAAACCCACGTCTGTCAATGGCTCCGCTAGGTCTTACCACATTAGTAGTACACTTGGACAAGGGAAATCCGGGGTAAGCAGCTTTGGCTGGTTCATCCAGCATTTCACCTGCATCACTGGAACGCGGCGACAGCGGTGCATCAGCCATCTCGTCTCCGGCCCGGAGCAAGTCAGCCGTGGCCGGACGCAGCTCCTCCTTGGTACTCGAGCTGAAAACCAGGTCATGCGCGTGGAATTCGATGTGTGGATAACGAAGGAGTTGGCTCAAATATTTGAATCCCTTGGAGTCTCTTAGGCGGGAGGCGCGTCCTTCGAAAACCACGGTCCACGAGCGCCCCTCCTTGCGGAATATATTTTTTGATTCAGCAGGACGCGGAATCGCGAAACGTGCGGGTTCTGAACCCGGACGGAAGACTGGCTGTGTCTGCGCTGAGTCAAGGCTGACGCGACCTCTGAGCTGTCGCGCCTTCTCAGCAAGGACGGGCATACCCAGCTCCTGCGCAGCGTTAGTCGTTTGAAGCAGCAGCGTGTGGGCTCTTTCGCGGTCGCCTGGCTGGTTCCGGTCGATGAGCAGCGAAGCATAGTCAAATTTCGTTCGAGCGACCCAAGGGGGTGCAAACATCAACCGGTTCCTGTCCAAGGCGGTTTTGAAATGCTGTTCAGCATCGTCCCGCCTTCCCATCGTCGCAGCCAGCACGCCGAGGAAGCGCGGTACTGACCCCAAGCATAGTTGGAGGGCCAAGGTTACATTGCGATCGCGGTAAGGCAGCATTTGCTCGTAGATAACGGATGCACGTGCTTGATCACCCAGATAAGAGCTTACCTCCGCCAGCCACGCCATCCCACACAGCCAGGTGTAGTCGGAAGGAATTCCCGCAAAATCGTCTTTGGCCAGATAGTCGAACTCGCTCCTTGCTTCCTCGCGTCGTCCACTTTCAGCATGGCAGAACGCTACCGCGCAGCGCGCCAACATCAATTTGCTCTGCCTGGCCGCAAACTCGAACAACATGGGTTCGATCTCGCTGAGCCGACCCTGCTCTCGGCAAATTATGAGCATCTGCGACGCATACATTTGGGGCGCTATGTTGTTGGGGCGGCCTTGCAACAGTTGAAAAGCGTCCGCGACCAGTTTGCGCGCTTCATCGAATCTACCCTGGTTTATGGCGCGCATTGCATTGGCAGTTTCACAGAAGCCCAATACTTGCTGCTTCTGATAAAGAGGAAGATTGTTAAGAGCTTCAACCTCTGCGTAGGCTTCAGCCACCTCACCGAGCTCCATCAGCACCGAGGCGCGGTAGTAGTGAGCATTGAAAGCCCAAATTCCGACCAACCCGGTATTCCTGAGCTTCTCGATCGAATCTAACGCCGCCAGACGATGCTCGGCCTTTCCAGGCCCCCTCAGGGTATAGAAATTGTTTACCAGTACTTCGGCCAGGCATTGCCGATCTTCGATGCGGGTTGCTACCTTTATGGCTTCCTGGCTCGACTGTTCCCTCTGCTGTTCCGCTTTCGGCTCGGGCATTTCGTTGGCCAGACGTATCAACAGTTTCGCGCGTGCCGCGCTATCCTCAGGCCCCAGGGTCCGAAGTGCCTCCTCGCATAGCTCGACCACTTCCTTGTCGGCGAGGCTCGGATGTCCGGGCCGGTTTGTATAGGCGAGAACCGTATTCGCAAACATGATCGGATCGTGACGTTGGCGAACGAGATCGATTGCTTTCCGCAATAACTCCTGCGACGAGGCAAAATCTCCGACCAGTATTCGGACGGAGGCCAGATCCAGCAGCAGCTCGCACTGTTCTTCCGGCGAGTGTTCGGTTCCGCAGTCAGCGATCTGCAGGGCACTTTGATAAAAGTCCGCGGCCTCCTCGTAGGCGAAGGATTCTCTCGCTCTGTCTCCTGCTGCTCGGCTGAAGTCGATGGCTTTGCGAGGAGAACCCAACGGCAGTGCTTGCTGATAGTGAAATGCCAGGTCGGTGAGACAATCGGCCCGCCCGTTCTCGTGCAGGTGTTCGACCTTCTCCGCGATCCGCAGGTGCAGCGCCCGGCGTTGCAGTAGGGAAAGGTCAGCATAAAGAGTTTCGCCTATAAGTGCGTGGTTAAACGCATATCGCCCGACCCGATCACGAGTCTCGGTCAGCAACGACCCTTTTACGGCGTCCTCCACTATGGCGAGAACTTCCTGGATGGGTTGCTCGCTGGCCACCTGAAGCATTGTTAGGTCGAATTCCTGGCCGAGGACCGACGCCAAATTCAAGAGCTCAATGGTCGCTGGCTTGATTAGTTCGAGACGTTGACGGACCGCGACGCGGATGCCGTCGGGTATGTCAAATCTCTTTACATTGGCGTCTTTGCTTGCGGGCCGCCCGCCAAATGACAACCGCGCAAGTTCTCTGATGAAGAACGGATTACCTTTGGTAATCTTGCGGATGGAGGCGATCGTCCTCTTGCTAACGGCCCCGTCCGACAAGTTCTCTACGAAATTAGCTACTTCATCGCCGGAGAAACCGGTGAGGTGGATATTCGACGCGTCTTTTGCGAGTTCGGCGATTAAGCCGGACTGAGTTGGTTCGGTAGTCTCGCCCGAGCGGTGAGTAGCGATGATCATTACGCGCGACGTTCTCAGGTCACTAATGAGGAACCTGAGCAAGAGCAGCGAAGGCACGCCGGTCGCGTGGATATCTTCGAGAACGATCAGCTGCGGATCATGAGTTGTGGCCTTGAGAAAATCACCGATAGACATAAATGAAAGGAGGCGCTCGGCGGCACCTCCGTCGCCCGGCACGCCCGAAATCGTTTCGTTTTCAGCCGAGCGCGTAGGCGATTCAAAAAGCCAGGGGAATAGCGAAGCAACGTCGGCCGCTGGATTCTGTACCGAAGCCGAACGAACGATCTGTGCCCAAGGGGCGAAGGCTGGCAGTCCGCCCCCTTGCCATGACCTGCCCCAATGGACCCGAAAGTTGCTGGCCCCCCGCCTCTGCCGAGATCGCCTCGGCGAGGCTGCTCTTTCCAATCCCGGCTTCGCCCGATATGACGAAAACACGCTCCCGTCCGTCTGTCGCGTCACGTAGACCGAGACGCAACTGCTCGATTTCTTGGAGTCGACCAATGAACGGTGAACTAATAACCGCCATATGAATGGCCGAGTTTGCGGTTGATGACGGCGGTCCTTGGCAGACTAGCTTGAGGGAGCTCTAAAGGAAATTGGCTAGTCTCGTGAAAAGCCGCCGACAGAGACTCCGCCCCCGAGCTTTCAGCGGGAGAGTCATGAGCGAGGCCCCCCGGCGCCGAACCCTTTTCTCAATTGACGGCTTTGTGCAGAGTGCCAATGTGATGCCGCAAAATCGACGATGCTCTTTGCTTTCCGATTTCCGCCTCGAGGCTTTCTATCGCGCTGGTGAGCTTGGTATGAAAGCGTTTTACCGCCGGTTTTTCTTCTGCCGGAGCGCGACAGTAACCGGCGGTTATTGCGTCGGAATCCAAATTCCTAGGAACCGGCTTTTTGGGATCCAAATTCCTCAGAACCTGCTTGATCGACTGTTTTCGTTGAGTGGGCACATCATCCTCCAAGGTCACTCTTGATTTGAAACCTCATGCTAGCTAACTAACGGTGCAGTCTACGGTGCAGTCTAATGTCAACCCAAGGCGTTCCTCGCCCGATCGGAAGATCAGGCTGGGTAACACCACCTTCTCAGAACTGGCGGACTTTCCTGCGCAATCAAGCCGAAGGCATTGTGGCATGTCATAAGCACGCTGCCAGCCGATCAGTGCGCGTAGCATCTCGGTGTTATGAAAGACCGTACGTTCTTGGGATCTCAGGCCCTCCTCGCCCAGAAAGAAGTCGTATACGTCTTTGAGCGCAGGCGCGAATGACGGTGCGATCGCGTCGTGTAGCTTCTCAATTTTGCGCGCGGAATCCGCCCTAATGATTTTAAGATTGCGGACTGTGTCGATACGCGTCAGGTACGTGGTGCCAAGGGCGACAGCTTCGGACCGAGCGAATGAGATTTTAAGCTAACTTAAATTATCAAATTTAATAGTTTTCCCAAGGATTTCACGAAATCATGCGGATTCTCGCTTTGTTACGAGAAATGCGGTCGAACTGGCATATTCATTGCACTAATACACTCACACACACGTTTCAACTCCGACACTGTGCATCAATATGCAAGACCTCGGAAAACAGATGGGTGGGCGAATGCGTTCGTTGATTTCGGTTCCACTAGTAGTGTTGCTGCTCGCGGCGCCGGCGTGGGCGCTGGGGGACAGTTCGGAGGCGCCAGCGACGTCGCCCGAGACCGCGGCGGTCGCGCCCGGCATAACCTATCCTACGCTCCCCACCAACCTGACGCCGCCGACTTATGACTATGCGGCGCCCGAGACGTGCGCCGGGTGCCATTTTATACCGGAAGGGACCTTACCTGGCCTCGACCACACTTCGCGCGTATTGGGCGTTTGGTTTGAGAGCGCCACCCTTGTCAACGCTTCGTGTACGGCCGGTCCTACGACTTCGGCCGGGGTTACGACCCCTGGCTCTCCATATGCGTGCTGTACAGGGGCAGGGGCAGGCACTTGCTCGGGCCAGTGGAGGCTAACAGGCAGCGGATGGTTCGCCTCGCGGCATGCGCAGTCCGATTATGCCTCCACCGAGAACGGGTTTTGCGCAAAGTGTCATTCGCCCCTTCAAGCTTCCACGAGCGCGAGCTTCAGCAATGGAACCGTCAATGCCGGCCCTGTTCCGCAGCAGAGATTCCAAGCTGTAACCTGTGCAACGTGTCATCCTCCGGACAACATCACCGCGCAGATCGGTGCCTTGAATCCGAGTGCTATAGACGGCGGGGCGATCGCAATCTATCTCTGGAAGGGCTACAACAATCCTGCCTCCTATCAGACTCTGAGCACCGGAGTGAACGCCGACGGCACTTCGAAGGAAGACCTGCTCTGCCTCAACTGCCATGAGCAGCGTCACAACACCGACAACTCGGCCATGTGGGCTATGATGACGACCACGTACAATGATCTGATCCCTGGCGGTGGTCCTGTCCGGTGCATCGATTGCCACATGTCGGAGTACCAGTCCATCGGCGGCGGCAGCACCGGCCTGCCGGTGCTCGAGGAAAAGTTTCACGACTGGAACGTTGGCGCGGACCTTCCTTACTCCTGCGGCGCAGTAGGATCAGTGTCGAATTGTCATAACAGCCAATATTCCACGTTCACTTTAGCCGACGCGCAGAACCTCATCCCGTTCATTAAAGAGCAGCACAGCGATTGGTGGACCCTGCCCCCGTTCAATGGGGTGGTACAGGCCGCAATGCCGGCACACGGGGCGCCTACGCTCGTGGAGTACAAGAAACTAGAGCGAGAGATATCGAAGATTGACGCCATGTGAGCGCAGTAGGAAGATGATGAATATCAACCACGCCACATCGAGGCGACGAACGCAGCTACCTCCGGAGGCTTTTGCTCGTCCGGCGGGGCTCTACGGGCAGTTGCCAATCCCGAGACTGGCTCGGATCGCTGCGATCCTCTGTGCGTTGATCCTCGCGTGGAACGCTCAGGGTTCATGCGCCGGTCCCCTTCCCCTGAACCTGGACCGTCCCGACTATAATTACTCCGGCGTTACGTGTATGTCCTGCCACTTTACGGCGGCGGAGGGAAATCCCCTCCACACGGCGCGCGCCGCCGGTGTTACGTATAACACCACCGCTGGACAGTGGCAGCGAACGGGCCATGGTTGGTGGGATTCGCGGCACGCCCAGTCACAGAACGGCTGGTCCAATCCGACGTCTACACTTGGCTGGACACAGCCCAGCGGGACATACGGCGAGAACGACAATACTTTCTGCGCCAACTGCCACTCGCCGCTTCAGGCCAGCGTGTACGGGGTCGCATCAATTTCAGAATCGGGCACGACGGCAACCGTGACGCTCTCGGCACCAGGAATTCCGCTTACGAACATCGCAGTCGGTGACACCATTTTCATCACTGGCAACACCATCACTGGCTACAACAACACTGAAACCTCGGCCCCACCCCCGACCATAGGGGGATGGACAGTGAGCGCTGTCCTGTCCACGACTCAAATTCAGTTCGTAGCGGCTAGCAGTGGCCTTGGCATCGGCTCAGGCGGCACTCTCGGAGATACTACAAGGACGAGCGGGGTGTTCAGCGGCCAGGTGCTCAACCCGGTCCCAGTTTTGAGCACTGCTACAGGTACGATCGCTGCAAGTGCTGTAGGCTTTCCAGGCGTGTGGTGCAGTTCGTGCCATCCAAGCAGCAGCCTCGGCGCAGCGATTATTGCGCGATATCCCGGTGTTACTCTGCTATCGGGTGGCGTAACGGCTACGCTCATCCGCGGCGCGAATCCGGCCCTGGCAGCCTCGTGGATTCCGATACTCCCGGGTTTCGACGCCAATGGCATTTCGTATGAAAGCGACTTCTGCCTGACCTGTCACGAACAGGATCCGCACAACGCGGCGTCGAATTCGGTCTATCAGGTGATGTACGCTGCCGGTGTGTCGTGTATCGATTGTCACATGGCCCCTTTTGCCATTAATACCGGCACCACGATCGATGCGATGGGAACTCCGCCGGGGCTTACGGAACGATTCCATGACTGGAAAGTCGCCGAAAACTTACCCTACTCGTGCGGCGCACAGGGTTCTTTAACTCAATACACCTGCCATTCGGGGTTCAACGCCGCCGCCGCTCTGGCTTATATCCCTTTCATGACCGGTCAACACAGCGATTGGTGGAGCCTGCCGCCGTTTTCGACCGACACGGCAGCGGTATCAGCACATGAACCGAACGCGACCTCCGACCAGCTCGTGCTGTGGCGCGAGATACAGGCGGTTTACGGGCGAGCGAGCGTTAAAAAAACCAGCTATGAGGAAGGGGCGCGGTTCTGAAGACCGCGGTCGCAACGCGATGATGACTGCAGCATCGAAGCAAAGTAAGCGCAATCGGCCACCTGCCATGTGGTCGTTGTCGCTTTTGTTTTTTGGGCTCCTTGCGGTGCTGCCTGCGGCAGGCGTGCAGGCTGCCTCGAGCGACCAAGGCGTGCTGCTTGCGGGAGGCTTGGATCAGTTCAATGGCCCGATGGCCACCGCGGAGTTTTACAACTTTAAGACTGCAGCTTTCTCCTGCACGTTTTTAGGAGGAGTAAATTCTGCTACCGGAGCGTGCAACAACACCTTACCGAAGGCCCGTTTCTACGCGTCGGTGGCGCCGCTACCAAGCGGAGCGGTACTGATTGCAGGCGGCAACGGCGTCGGCACGACATGCCTCAACTCCGCGGAGATTTACAATTCGTCAACCGGCAAGTTTACCGCGACCGGTAGCATGACTGACGCCCATTGTTTCGCGCATACCACTACCGTGCTGCGGAATGGCGAGGTTCTAATCACCGGCGGAGAGGACCAAACCGGAAACCTCGTCAAAACCGCGGATATGTACGATCCGGCGAGTAGAAAATTCGACTGCTCAGGGCTTGGAGGAGTCTCGACTACTACCGGCTACTGCCAAAACACGCTGACCGATACCCGCTTCCTCGACACCGCAACGCTGTTAACAAATGGCTACGTGCTGATTGCGGGCGGTAACGATGGTTCGATCGTCAACACGGCGGAGCTTTTCAATCCCTTCAACGGGACCTTCGGCTGCTCGGCCCTTGGCGGGTTCGCGACTACGGGTTTTTGCAACAACACGATGACCGACAGCCGCGAAAACCACACCGCCACCCTGATCGTAACCGGGTCTAACGCAGGCGACGTGCTCATTGCCGGCGGCCTCGACGCTGCGGGCATCGTGCAGCAAACCGCCGAGCTCTACAGTCCGGCGACCGGCAATTTTACCGCAACCGGCAGCATGACCCATGCCCGCTATTTGCATACCGCGACCCAGCTTAGTACCGGGGACATCCTCATCGCCGGCGGCGAAGACAGAACCGGAACCGTGCTGGCGACCGCCGAGGTGTACGATCCTGTTGCCGCAACCTTCACGCTCGTCGGCGCCATGACCACTGCTCGCGCGCTTCATACGGCTGTGCTGATTACCTCGGGACCCAGGAAGGGCTATGTCCTGATCGCCGGCGGGATCGACAACGCGGGCGATACGCTCAGTAAGGCTGAGCTGTTCAATCCCAAAACCGGCAAGTTTACCGCGACCGGGAGCATGGAAGTGGGGCGCTCGTCGCAGGACGGTACGGCGCTGCCGTAGGGCGACGAGGCACCGATGGCCGATTGCCCAGAATGCGAGACACCGTTCCCGACGGGCGCGAAGTTCTGCGCTGGGTGCGGCAATCGCGCCGATGCGGCAGGCGCGGACGGATTTCGGCGGCCAAGCGAGAGCCGGCCGCGTCGCGGTGGGTTCTCAGCTTCATGGATTGCCGCAGTCAGTGGTGCGTTTTTGCTTGGCGGAGTCCTGACGTGGCTGTTTATGGCTGCCGGGAAACACGACCGTTTGCAAGTTGCCACGCAGCCAACTACCCAGGGGCGTGCATCGACTTTGAACGCACAAGCATCCGGCGTCATGCCGCCCGGACATTCGACGCCCTCTTTACCGACAGGGCATCCGATGGTTCGTGGTGAGACCCACGCCGCCAGCACGCTTATCGCCAAGGCGGAGAAACAGGCCCAGGCCCGTCCCAAGGACATCGCGGCTTGGAACCGCCTCGGCGACGTGGCCTTCCGGTCCGCGGTGTTCGACCCCGCGAACTATGACAAGGCGCGTGAAGCGTTCGCTCACGTGCTCGAACTCGACCCCGACAATCTCGACGCCCTGCGCGGGCTCGGAAACGTATGTTTCGATCAACGACGATTCGACAAAGCGATCGCGACGTACCAGCACTACCTGCGCCTTAAACCGAGAGACGTGCAGGTAGTTACCGACCTCGGCACGATGTATATGGCCCAGCACAACTCGCACGAGGCGATCGCACGCTACGCTGCGGCACTCGCGCTCGAGCCGCGGTTCTTTCCAGCTCAGTTTAACCTGGCGGTGGCGTATCTGATGCTTAATGACGATCCCAATGCACGTGAGGCACTGTCGCGCGCGCGCGCGCTTGCACCTGGAGAGGCTGCTCGCACCAGGATCGATGTGCTGTTGGCGCGGATAGATTCAAATGAAATGGCGAAGAGCACTGCTGCCAGCAAGTCGCGATGAAATTTTCCTCACACTTCAGCGTGCCGAGTCAAAAGTGGCAGGGCATTGGCGAGAACGATAAGGCAGCGGAATTATTGGGCTCGTTTAAGTCGTGCTGGTTCTTTTCCTCGTCAACATGGGGGAGAAGCAAATGAACAAGTACGCAGGAAAAGTACGGATTGGCGTGATCGCGATCTTTTGTGCGGTTGCGTTTGCGATTGTCGGCCTTCATCGTTCTTCAGGTCGCGCCTATAGCGCGGACCCCACCCCGACCCTCTTGGTTTCGGACGTTTGCTCCTACGCCGTCACGGCTTATTCCGCCGCGAGCAACGGCGACGTCTCCCCGCTGGCCCCCGTCCCTACCGGCCTTTCCGCACCGCAATTTGTGGCCATTGACGCGAATGGAAACATTTACGCCACCAACGCCTGCACCAACACGATCACCATTTATGCCAAGGGGAGCAAAGGCGACGCCGCTCCCACCGCGATCATCGGCGGGAGCAACACCGGTCTGGGCGATCCAGAAGGCATCGCGGTGGATTACAGCGGCAACATCTATGTGGCGAATGGCGGCAACATCTTGTATGGCGGCTCCATCCCCGCCAGCGTGACAGTCTATCCTCCCTTGGCCAGCCTCCCCAGCCAGCCCAATTATCCCAACGTGACGCCCAGCGCCACCATCAGCGGGGGCAACACCGGCCTGAGCTACCCACAAGGCATCGCGGTGGATTCCACCTTCGGCAACATCTATGTGGCGGACTGGGGCGCCGCCGGCGTGACGGTCTATCCTCCCCTGCCCAGCCTCCCCAGCCAGCCCGGTTATCCCAACGTGACGCCCTCCGCCACCATCAGCGGGAGCAACACCAGCCTGACCTCCCCATACGGCATCGCGGTGGATCCCAGCGGCTACATATATGTGGCGGATTGGGGCAGCTCGAGCGTGTTGGTCTTTCTGCCGCTGGGAAGCAGCACCGGGCTGCCCAACGAGGCCCCCACCGCCACCATCAGCGGTGGCAGCACCCGCCTATACCTCCCGACCGGCATCGCGCTGGATTCCTTCGGCAACATCTATGTGGCGGACTACGGCGGCCAGAGCGTGTTTATCTATCCTTCCCGGCCCAACCTCCCCAGCCAGGCCGGTTATCCCAACGTCGCCCCCAGCACCTTTATCAGCGGGAGCAATACCGGCCTGATCTCCCCGGCAGGCATCGCGGTGGATCCCAGCGGCAACATCTATGTGGCGGATGCAATCGCCGAGAGCCTGTTTGTCTATTCGGCGGGGAACAGCGGCAATGTCCATCCCAGCTCCGCCACCATCAGCACGACCATGACCACCGGCCTGAGCTACCCACAAGGCATCGCGCTGGATTCCAGCGGCAAAATCTATGTGGCGGACTGCCCTGCCTGTTATGGTGAAGAAAGCGGCGCCCCCAGCGTGTTTGTCTATCCGGCGGGGAGCAACGGCAGTGGCGCCCCCCTTAACATCATCAGCGGGAGCAGCACCGGCCTGAACCAACCAGAAGGCATCGCGGCGGATTCCAGCGGCAACATCTATGTGGCGGACGCCGGTGACGGTGATTGCGATGGCACCGAGGGCGTGTATGTCTACCCGGCCGGGAGCACCGGCGACGCCTCCCCCAGCGCCACCATCAGCGGAGGCGGCACCGGCCTGTGCTATCCATTCGGCATCGCGCTCGATTCCAGCGGCCAAATCTACGTGGCGGACCTGGAGGCCGTCAGTGTGCTTGTCTATTCGGCGGTAAGCCCGAGCTGCACTTCTGCGAAACCTTGCTTCATTACCGGGGCAATCAACGCCATCAGCGGGCCCAAGACCGACCTGACGTTCCCACAAGGCATCGCGCTGGATTCCATCGGCAACATCTACGTGGCGGACTACGGCGCCAAGAGCGTGTTTGCCTATCCGGCGCTGGGAAGCAGCTCCGGGAACGAATCCCCCACCGCCATTATCAGCGGCACCGGCACCGACCTGACGTTCCCACAAGGCATCGCGCTGGATTCCAGCGGCAACATCTATGTGGCGGATGAAGACGCCGGGAGCGTGTTTACCTATCCGCCGCCGGGAGGCTCCGGATGGATCACCGGCTCGCCGGCGACGTACAGCGTGGCCCCCACCGCCACCATAAGCGGTCCACAGACAGAACTGGGCGAGCCTCTGTTCATCGGCATCCAGCCGCCGGCTGTCCCCACGCCGACCGCAACTGCAACACCGACGGCGACCGCCACGGCGACCGCAACTCCAACGGCGACAGCAACCGCGACGCTAACCGCCACGCCAACCGCATCTCAGACCGCGACCGCCACTGCCAGCGCCACCGCGACGGCATCGGCGACAGCAACTGCGACCGCAACGGCAACAGCGACCGTATCTCCCACGGCGACTCAAACCGCGACGGCAACCGCCAGCGCGACGCCGACCGCAACAGCGACAGCAACCGCCACCGCGACGGCAACTCCCACTGCCACTCAAACCCCGACTGCGACACCGACTCCGATCTCGGCGAAGCTGACTATCAGTCCCAGTTCGCTGGTATTCGGAAAAACGGTGGTAGTCGGAACCACCAGCGCGCCCAAGACGGTCACGATCACGAACGCGGGTAAGAAGAAAAAAGGTTTGGCGGTGAGCATCGAGAGCGAGAGCGCATCGCCGCCGGTGTTCGCGGTCAAGTCGGGATGCGAAGAAACGCTCGCACCCGGCAAGAGCTGCAAGGTATCGGTGACCTTCACGCCGGCGAACACGACGCGGCAGACTGGAAGCCTGAAGATTGTTGACAACGTGATCGGCTCGCCGCAGTCCGTTTCGCTGTCGGGAACCGGAAAGGCCAAGAAGAAAAAATAGAACGGCAGACAAGCGCTCCGCTGTAGCGATTGGCTTTCCTGTCAGGCGGGACCTGCGGAGCCTCGCTGGCGGCGTCCTCGAGCTGCACCTACACCATGACGTTCACGCCGAGCATCGTTGGAGCGGAGAGCGCGACCCTCGGGGTCAGCGCAGGTGCTGGCGATCTGGCCAGCCCGCACTACGTGAGCCTCAGCGGCACGGGCTCATAGGCGGGAGCGATCGGGCGCTAATCGAGCACATCAGCGAATGGCCGGTGGCGGAATCGACGCGCACGTTGACGGTGTCGCCCGCGACGGTGTCGACGGCAAAGATTGCCGTCTTGAACTGCGGCGTCTTGCCCGCCATCATGCCGCCGCCGCGCCGCGCCGGTCCTTCGACCAGCACGGGGAACTCCCGGCCGACCATCGCGCGATTGCGCGCCAGCGACATCTCCTCCTGGAGCGCGATCAATACCGTGAGCCTGCGGCCCTTCTCTTCCTCGCTGACAGAATCGCCGAGCCGGAAGGCGCGGGTATGCTCACGCACCGAATAGTTGAACATGAAGGCGGAGTCGTAGCCGACCGCGCGCATGACAGCGATCGTCGCCTCGAAGTCCGACTCCTCCTCGCCGTGAAAGCCGGCGATAATGTCGGTCGAAAGCGCGATCGCGGGAATTGCCGCGCGCACGCGCGCAACCAGGTCTAGGTAATCCGCAACCGTGTAGCCGCGTTCCATCGCGGCCAGAATCCTGTCCGATCCCGACTGGATCGGCAGATGCAGATGGGGCTGGACCTTCGGCTCTGTCGCCATCGCCTCGATGACCGACTCGCTCATGTCGCTGGGATGCGGCGACGTGAAGCGAATCCGCTCGATCCCGCCGATCGACGCGATCATCTTGAGCAGCGCGCCGAAGCCGGTGTCTCCGAAGCGGTAAGCGTTGACGGTTTGTCCGAGCAGGACGACCTCTTTCACACCGCGCCCGGCGAGTTCGCCAATCTCGCGCATCAGATCGGACGGAGGAATCGAGCGCTCGCGGCCGCGCACGTACGGCACCACGCAGAACGCGCAGAACTTGTCGCATCCACGCATCGCGG
>Ga0187870_1003105_pt1 | contig 13127 bp, 11 predicted proteins | sample June2016WEW_13_1_3_FD_132974 | JGI IMG/M metagenome (GOLD analysis project Ga0187870, IMG submission 132974) | Peatland microbial communities from SPRUCE experiment site at the Marcell Experimental Forest, Minnesota, USA - June2016WEW_13_150 | ecosystem: Environmental > Terrestrial > Soil >... | reverse complement strand
TCCCAAACCGCCGACCCGACCCACCGCGGTCTGGATCAATCCGCCGCCCGCGCGGGCGGCAAGCGAACAGGAGCAACACTAATTTATGCGGGCTGGTGTCTCAAAGTCGTTGACAAATTCCGGCCGCCGACCCGGAAACAGTAGTCCGGCGCTTTGGTCGCTCCCCCGATCTTGATGCAGTCCTCGTGGATCACATCCTTGTAAGCCTCAGCCGTGCCGGATTCGTTGTCCACGTCCCATCCGAGGGCTCTGAAGAAGGGGTCAACGAACTCCCTGCGGAGGCGCGTCTCGTTGTATGCGTTAGACCGATAAGCATCCTGATTTCGGTCGAATCGCTCGACGAGTTCGGCGACCTCTTCGGGAGCCTTGGCTTGCGGCATGTTCAGATTACTGAGAATACCACCTGTCGCTTGCGGAGGCGCGCCGCCGATTGGCCGCTCCTCGCCTCCATTCTGTGGAACGGGCTGGCTGGGCGGCTGTTTGTTCCCGCGCCCGTAGCACAATTGTGCTACTATCGGATCGTGAGGCGAGTTGTCCTGTCGGATACTGCGGTTCGGTTCTTCCGAGCGCTCCCGAAGGCGCAACGGCGGGAAGTCAAAGACGGAATCCGGCTGCATCTTCAGGAGAACGACCCTGCCGAGGAGACTCGCAACAAGTTCCGGCTCCGGCGACCATCGGCTCATGCCGATTACGAATTGCGGCTCGGCGATATCAGGGTCTTCTACAGGATGCGCGATGAAACCGTCGAAGTAGTCCTGATTGGGGAGAAGCGAGGCAACCGCCTACTGATCGGGAGGGAGGAGTTCGAGATATGAAGATCGAAAGTCTACGCGAGGTGAAGAACAACTTCAGCAGGGTCATCGAGCAGTTGACCGAGACTGGCCCGGTGGTCATAACCAAGAATGGAAAGAGCCGCGCGATCCTGTTGCCGGTGGACGAGTCCACGGACCTCGAGAGCCTGCTGCTATCGGCCAGTCCAAGATTCTGGGGGCTTTTCGACCGGGCGGCGAAGAGCAAAGCGTGGACCGCACTGGAAGACTTGTAGGGTTGCCAGCTACCGCATTATTCCCGTGCGGAGAAGACCGCTCCCTGCGAAGCCGTGAAAGAAACCTGGGGGCGCACCATGCGTCGGCATGAGTGCCGACGCGGCACGCTGAAGCGTGCGCCACGCCGGAACTTGTGGCATCGATCAGATCATCCCAACCCAAGGCATACCCCATTGCGCGTTTGATTTCGGCCTCCCGCGCGCGGCCGAGCACGCCTGCGCGCTTGCGCAGCGAAGAACGGGAGACGGTTCGAAGGTTGTCGCAGTTGGCTACGCATTTCTTGGCGAGGCGTTCCGCGGGTCCCAGCGGGACTTCAACGGGAGTGTGCCTGATCGTGGTGGTGATCCCGGCGGCGACGGATTGGGTCAAGGCTGGAACTCCCCGGCGTTCGCCCAGTCGTCCGCCTTGGACTCCGAATCCGGTTGCGCCGCTGGTCAGGCGGCTGGTTGCGGTTAGCTCCGGCTCAGTCGAACACCACGGTTTTCTTGCCGTAGACCAGGATGCGGTGGTCGAGGTGCCAGCGGACGGCGCGGGAAAGCACCACCCGCTCGAGGTCGCGGCCCTTCTGGATCAGGTCCTCGAGCTGGTCGCGGTGGGAGACCCGCATGACGTCCTGCTCGATGATCGGGCCGTCATCCAGGATCTCGGTCACGTAGTGGCTGGTGGCCCCGATCAGCTTCACGCCGCGCTCGAAGGCGGCGTGATACGGCCGCGCCCCGCTGAAGGCCGGCAGGAAGGAGTGGTGGACGTTGATGATGCGCTGGGGGTAGCGCCCCACGAAGTCGGGCGACAGGATTTGCATGTAACGCGCCAGAACCACGAGGGCGACCCCATGCCGCTCGAGCAGCTCGAACTGGACCCGTTCGGCCTCGGCCTTGTTGTTCTTCTCCACCGGAACGTGGTGGAACGGGATGCCGTAGAACTCCGCCAGCGGGCGCGCCTCGGTGTGGTTGCTCAGCACCAGGGGGATGGTGCAGGCGAATTCGCCGGTCTGGTGGCGGTAGAGCAGGTCCACCAGGCAGTGCAGGTAGCTCGATACAAAGACCGCGACCGCCGGGCGGGCTGCCGAGTACTCGACCCGCCAGCGCATTCCGAAGCGCTCCGCGACGGGCTGGAACTGGCGCGGCAGCCCCTCCCCGGACAGGTCGAAGCCGTCCAAGTCCCACTCGACCCGCATGAAGAACAGCCCCAAGTTGTTATCCTGGTGTTGATCGGCATGCAGGATGTTGGCGCCGTGGGCGTACAAAAAGTCGGCGATGGCGGCAACAATCCCCTTCCGGTCGGGGCAGTCAATGAGTAAAATGGCAGTGTTGGCGATAGAGACCAGTGTAAAATCCATCCGTCCGGGGCGCAACCGGGATGGAGCAGGTTTCCGATGATCATCCGCCAGGAACAGATACAGGCTTTCGATGCCGCCGGGCAGGCCCGCTTCGAAACCGGGCTGCTCGAGCACATCAAGCAGAACTACCCCCGCTCGGTGGCCGGGGTCGACGACGGCCGCATCCAGCAGCTCATCTCCAAGGGCGCCGAGCGCGCCCGCGAATACGGCTTCCAGGCCCGCGGCCCGGTGCGGATGTTCACCGAGTTCATGGTCATTCTCGGCCATGAGTTCGACCAGGACCCGCTGCTGTTCTGGATCCGGGACATCCTCCGCGACAAGGAGGGCCTCGACGAGATGGCGCAGGCCAGCCGCCTGCACCTGCATGTCTCGACCTATCTGGCGCTGGTGTACGGGCCCAACGGCGAACACGTGGCCAAGGGCCTCGAGCACATCGCCAAGGCCCCGCCCGAGGAACTGGCCGCGGTGGGTAAAGTTTACGATTCCAAGGCGATCCCCTGGTTGCAGGCGCTGCATCCGCGCAAGTGCGTCTATGCCGGAGGCTCCGCACTCACCAATCTTTTGCATCAGGCCCGGCAGGGCGCCGCACGGTTCAATTTGCCCGAACCGGAGGGCCCCCCGCTGGTGCTCGGGCTGATGTTTGCATTCGGGTCCGGCGTGATGTCGGACCCGCTCTATCCCTGGGTGGCCGCGAGCGTGGCGCCGGAGGCCGGGGCCGAGCCGAGAGCGCGGCTGGAGCGGCTGATGGCGCGGACCCAGGGCTACATGCGGCAGGCGCTCGAAAACAGGAGCAAGGGCTGATCTCACATGTCTGGCTGCGATAGCGATACCAGCAATCCCGACGGCGGTGTGAATCCCGGTGGTTCCACGGGCGGCGGCACCCGGAACTGCACCACCTGCACCATCACCTCGCAGACGGCGGTCACCGTTCCGGCGGACCGCACACGAACCACTATCGGGGTGGGCGAGGACGTCTACCTCACCTGTTCGGAAGGGGGGGTCACCTGGACCGTCTCGGGCGAGGCCGTCCTTAGCGGTACCAGCGGCGCCAGCGTCACCCTGCGGGCGGGCCGCAACGCCGGTTCGGTCACCGCCACCGCGACCGGCCCGTGCTGCACCTGCTCGATCACCTTCACCGTCATCGCGCCAGCGTCTACCTTCATGGATCGGTCGCCGGGCTACTTCCTCAAACACCACCACGGCCGGCCCGACTGCGGGTTCTTCGGCCAGTTCTTTCTCCGCCCCGATACGGTCTCCTTCAAGAACCTCGAAGTCCGGGAGAAGAACTCGCATTGTACGGCGAATGGTTTCTATCTGCCCTTTAACAACTGCACGCACCAGCCGGCCACCCAGACCGAGAGCGGCTGGTTCACCATGTCCGATTGCAGGGCGGGACAGGGGACGCCCGCGAACCTGAACGACAAAATCTACTCCGGCGATACAGGCAAACCCGGCCCGCCATTCGAGATCGGGACCATGACTTTCCCGATCGATTGGGAGTACCGGGTGTGGGGCGGCTCGGCCACCGCACTGCCGCACTTCCAGCAGCAGCACCAGGTGGATGCGGCAGGCCAGTGCTCCACTAGCAAGGGCGGCACTACGGAATCTCGGGTCCCGGGCGACCCGGATGGGCACCCGTGGCCGGATGAGCCCTGACATGAAGAGAAAATGGCTCTGGACCGCAGCAGTCCTCGGGCTGGCGATTGCGGTTGCCTGCGCCGGGCAGGCCACCGCGAGAAAGACGTACTTGGACAAGGTTATCAACGGGAAGCATATGTCGGAAACCACAGCGCGCGCGGCGGCGCAACTCGCCGAGTTTGAGCAGAAGAAAGAACCGCTCTGCCTCCAGGAAGCAGCCAGCCTGCTGGAGGGAATCGACCTGGCCAAGGAAGCCGACGCCATGAAGCGGCTGGTTCTGCGGCGCGAGACCCTGGAGACGTGGCTCGCGCTGGTGGCGCTGATCGACAAGAACCTCGACCCCAACTTCAATCCCCAAGACTTGCCCAGCGTGAGCGTGGCTCCGCCGCGGGTCGGCAACGTCGCTTACCCTCCCGGGGTCGATCCGAAACTCATCGCCGACCCGCGGGCGCGGCAGCAGTACGAAGCGGCCCTCAAGAAGAACAAAGAACACGCCGAGCAGTACCGTCTCCAGACCTGGCTCAAGCGGTTCGACCAGGACTTCTCGCCGAAGGTCGAGAAGTTCGTCCGCATGTCCTACACCACCGTGCCGGGGGACCAGCGCGAGGTCACCGAGACCGTCAAGAAGCTCATCAAGAACCCCCAGCGGGCCTCTGCATTGACCAGCGCCGCCGCACCCAAGCGCTAGCGGAATGAGCATAGGGCGGGTTGCGATAATCGGGGCGGGCCCCGCCGGCCTGACCGCCGCCTACTTCCTGGCGAAGAACGGAGTCCCGGTCACGGTGCTGGAATCCGACAGCCAGTACGTGGGAGGGATTTCGCGGACGGTCCGCTACCTGGGGTTCCATTTCGACATCGGCGGCCACCGATTCTTCTCGAAGTCCCAGGAGATCGAGGACCTGTGGACCGAGATCCTGCCCGACGATCTGCTCCAGCGTCCGCGCTCCTCCCGGATCCTCTATGGCGGGAAGTTCTACTCGTACCCGCTCAAGGCCTTCGAAGCTCTCCGCAACCTCGGCGTGCTGGAGTCCGGCCTGTGCGTGCTGTCCTACCTGAAGGCACGCCTGTTTCCTGTGCGCAACCCCAAGTCGCTCGAGGACTGGGTCACCAACCAGTTCGGCAGCCGCCTGTACCGGATCTTCTTCAAGACCTACACGGAAAAGGTGTGGGGCATGAGCTGCAACCAAATCTCCGCCGACTGGGCCGCGCAGCGCATCAAGGGCCTGTCGCTGGCATCGGCCATCTGGAACGCGTTGTACTCCCGCAAGTCCAAGGACCGCAGCAAGATCGTCAAGACGCTCATCGACACCTTCCGCTATCCCCGCAAAGGCCCGGGGATGATGTGGGAGACCTGCGCCGCGAAGGTGCGCCAGATGGGAGGGGAGGTCCGGCTGGGGCGCCGTGTGGTCGGCTGTTCCTACGACCGGATCTCGGGTTCGTGGAACCTGCTGTGCGAGCTGGAGGGAGGCGGCCGGGAGACCGTCGCCGCCGAGCAGGTGATCTCTTCAGCGCCCATTCGCGAGCTGGTGGCGATGCTGGCGCCGGCCGCATCGCCGGAAGCGCTTGCCGCGGCCCGCGCCCTGAAGTACCGCGAGTTCATCACCGTCGCGCTCATGCTGAAGGACCGCGAGCGGTTCGCGGATAACTGGATCTACATTCACGATCCCAACGTCCAGGCCGGCCGCATCCAGAATTACAAGTCCTGGTCGCCCGAGATGGTTCCCGACCCGGCGTACTGCTGCTACGGCCTGGAGTATTTCTGCTCCGAAGGGGACACCCTGTGGTCGGCGCCCGACGCCGAGCTGATCGAGCTGGCCGCCAGCGAATTGGAAAAGATCGGCCTGGCCAACCGGACCGACATCGTGGACGGGTGTGCCGTCCGGCAGGCCAAGGCCTATCCGGTCTACGACGGCGATTACGTTCGGAACGTGGCGCTGGTGCGGGCCGAGATCCGGCAGCGGTACCCCAAGCTCCACCTGGTGGGCCGCAACGGCATGCACAAGTACAACAACCAGGACCACGCCATGATGACGGCCCTGCTCAGTGGGCGGAACATTCTGGCCGGCCAAGAGGTGTACGACGTCTGGAAAGTCAACCAGGACGCCGAGTACCACGAGGAAGGCGTTACCGCTCCGTCGGCGCCCGTTTGATGTAAACCACGCGAGTGAACAGCGCGCCACCTTGCAGTATTCCTACGCTATTGAGATGGCCTGGCTCCACCGTCATCTCGGTGCGGGCAAACCCAAGCCGCTCTTCGACGACCCGGATTCCGTTCTCCCGCGCGAATCGGTCTCTTTCAAAGATCGTCGCGATCCGCTGGCTTTCATCAGGCGGTTCCATCTGGCCTCGTTCGGCTCAGACCATCCTGGCAGCCCGCGCCAGGCCAGAACCTTCAGTCACTCCTCGCCTCAGGCTGGAAACTTCATCCGCCGGACCAGCGCGGCAAACCGGGGGTCGGCGCGGAGCGGGTCCCACACCTCATAGCTCTTCAGGTGGAGCAGATAGACGTTTCGTTCGTTCATCGCTTTCTCAAGCCAACGGAGCGCATTGTCCTTGTCGCCGGTCTCGACGTGCACCAGCGCCATGAAGATCGCCGGGAATCCGCCTCTCTTCTGCTGTTCCTCGATCGCGGCGAATGTCCGCTGCGCTTCGGCGCGCTGCCCCGATTTCGTGTATGCGATCGCCAGTGTGGCGAGCAGCAGAGGGCGCTTCGGATCCAACTCCAGCGCCTTCTTGGCCGCCCCAATCGCCTCGGGGTAGAGGTGCTTCGTCAAGTACGAGTCCGCGAGGGCTTCGAGGGCGTACACAAAACTGGGGTCCATTTCGAGCGTGGCCTTGTACTGGGCGATCGCCTCGTCGTAATGGCGCCAGGCGTAGTACACATCACCGACCTGTTTGTTGATGATCAGCGAGAGCGGATCCAATTGCTGCGCTCGTTTCATCTCGGCGAGCGCCTCCTCGAAGCGGCCCATGAAGAACAAATACTCGCCATACCACTGGTGCGCGGTCGGGTACTCGGGGTTGAGCTCGAGCGCTTTCCGGAAGCTCGCCTCCGCCTCGCTCCACTTCCATTCGTAGTCTCGTTGCTCGACGCCCAGCACGGGGTACGCTTCCGCCAACCCAGGGTCCAGTTCCAGCGCCTTCAGGGCGGCAGCCTTTGCTCTCGGATAGGCCACACTTCCCGGCGTCGCGGTGATGTAGGGCAGCAGCACATAGCAGTCCGCCATCCCGGAATACGCGAGCGCAAAACCGGGGTCGCGCGCGATCGCCTTCTCAAAATGCGCGATCGCCGTTTCCAGCGCCTCGCCCGTGCGCTTGTTCCAGAAGTAGCGCCCTCGCAGGTACTCCTGGTACGCTTCAGCGTCCTCGGTCGAGCGCCGGGCGAAGCCCGCTTTCTGTTCCGAGCTGAGCCTCAGATGAAGCTGGCCGGCGATCTCGCGTCCGATCTGCTCCAGCAAGGCCAGAATGTCGGAGAATCGGCGGCTGTACCGCTCCCCCCAGACTGCCGTGTTCTCGCGAACGTCGATGAGTTCGGTGGTCACCGTGAGGTCGTCGCCGCGCCGTGTGATCCTCCCGACCAGCACCGCGCGGACCTTCAGCCGGTCCCCGGCGGCGCTGGCATCCTGGTTGGGGCCACGAAACCGGATCACGGCCTGAAACGGCCGCACCTTCAACCCGGGCAGTCGCGAGAGACTGCGGATGATGCTCTCCGCGATTCCATCCCCGAGGTACTCGTCCCCCGTCCCGGGCTCCGCTCCCGAGAACGGAAGTACCGCCAGTGTGGAGATGGGCTCCGGACTTCGCCCCCACCCCCAATAGAAGAATGCGGCTGCACCCAGCAGCAGCATCAATGCAGCAATGCCGACCGCCCAGCGTACACGGCTCGCCGTCCGGGCGGCCCCGCGGTCCGGTCGCATTCCCGAATCGGCTTTCTGCCTGACCTCCTCCAGCGCAATCTTGACGTCGGCCATCGCCTGAAAACGCTGCGCCGGGTCCTTCCGGAGGCAGCGAGCCACGATTCGGTCGAACTCCCGCGGAACTTGCGGCGCGATCGTGCTCGGTGGCTTCGGCTCTTCGCGAAGGATCGCAGCCAGCGTGGAGATGTGCGACTCGCCTCGGAACGCGCGCTCGCCCGTGACCATCTCGTAGAGCACCGAGCCGAAGCTGAAAATGTCGCTGCGCGCGTCTGCCGGCTTGCCTTCGGCCTGCTCGGGAGACATATAGCCAACGGTTCCGGCGATGCTCCCCTCCCGGGTGCGCGGCGGCGCGGCGGTTCGCGTGCTCTCGGTCCCGGCGGCGCTGGCGGATGGCTCGGCCAGCTTGGCCAGGCCGAAGTCCAGCACCTTCACCAATCCGTGCTCGTCCACCATGATGTTCGATGGCTTCACGTCGCGGTGGATGATTCCGGCACGATGCGCGCGGGCCAGCGCGTCGGCAACCTGCACGCCGTAATTCAGCGCGTCGGCGAGCCGCAGCCCCTTCCGCCCAACCAACTGGTGGAGCGTCTTCCCCTCGACGTATTCCATCACAATGAAGTGCGCGCCATCCGCTTCGTCGATGTCGTGGATGGTAACGATGCTGGGATGGTGCAGCGCCGATGCGGCCCTGGCCTCCTGGATGAACCGCCGCCGCCGGTCCGGGTCCGCAACCTTTTCCGCCGGCAGGAACTTCAACGCCACCATGCGGTCCAGGTGCGTGTCGCGCGCCTTGTACACGACGCCCATTCCTCCCTCGCCGAGCTTCCCGAGGATGGTGTAGTGCGCGATGGTCCGGCCGATCATCCCCGCTCGCTTCCCCTGTCCGCCATTCTAGTCCAACCGACAACGTGGACGTCTCACATCCGGCGCAGGATCAGGCACGTGAGGTCGTCGCGCTGGGGCGCGCCACCGACGAATGCGCCAACCGACGACATCAGCCCCGCGAGAATGTCCGCGGCGGATCCCGTGGCGCTGGACTGGCACAAGGCCAGAAGGCGGGACTCCTCGTATTCCTGGCCCTGCGTATTCTCGGCCTCGACCACGCCGTCGGTGTACACCACCAGCAGATCGCCAGCCGCGAGCGTCACCGCGCCGCAATCGTAGCTGGCTCCGGCGCGGATCCCCAGCGGGAGCCCGCCTGCTTCCAGACGCTCGATCGCTCCCGACGCCCGGCGGAGGATCGGAACGTCGTGGCCGGCGTTGATATAGGTGAGCGCTCCGGTCGACGGATCAATATCGGCCAGAAACGCCGTGGTGAACCGGCGGCCGTCCAGGCTGTGCGCGCAGGCGTAGTGATTCAGCCCGGCAACCAGGTCGGTCAGCCCGGGAAGCGCTACGGCCAGCGTACGCAGGCTGGCCTGAAAGGTGGCCATCAACAGAGCGGCCGGAACGCTCTTGCCGGCCACGTCGGCGACCACCAGGTGGAGACGCTGGGATGATTCGCCGGTCACCTCGCGCAGGAAGGCGTCGTAGTAGTCGCCGGAAACGGTGTTGGCCGGGCGGGTGGCGAAGGCGATGTCGTAGCCGGGGACTTGCGGCGGCGCGGCGGGCACCAGCCAACGCTGGATGTCGCGTGCAATCTCCAGGTCGCGTTTCATGACCACCCGGTCGGCGAGCTCGAGCGCTAGCAGCGCCAGCAGCGACCCGGCCGCGAGCAGCACGTGCACCGCTTGCGGCCACCCGAATGGCTGCAACCCAGACACGGCCGTCAAGGTGAGCAGCAGCGCGATCACCAGTAACACGCGACGCGGGGGCGACAGCTTCATGAGCAATGCCCAGAACAGCAAGCGCGCAATCTTCCCACCACGCCGGAGGCGCGGCTCCTTCTGGAGGGATTCCCAGTCCACGTCGCGCGAGTACAGGCTGTAACTCGCGCGGGCGTCGGCCTGGAACTGCCGCCACAACTCGCTGACCGCGAGGCCGTCGCTCACGCGCTGCCAGAAGTCAAGCAGCCGGCGGATGGGTTTGGGTGGGCGTCGATCAGGGCTTGGCGGGTTGGCCATCGAGGTGCATCTCCATGAACTTCAGGAACTGGTCCCAGTCGGCCGGCATAGTTCCGTGTCCGCCGGCGTGCATATAGTAGCCCATAGTGTGCAGGACCGGCGTACCAGCCGGAGGCATCTGGTCCGTGGCCAGTCCCTGCTGGCCCAGTAGGCGGTAGACCGGCTCGGCCGCCACCGCGGCCAGGAATTCGCCCTTCGGGTCCGACCACACGTCTTTGTCACCGGTTTGCAGCAACACCGGCCGGGGCGCAATCAGCGCCAGGAGTAAGTGCGCATCCACGGGCAGCCGGTCGACATGGTCGGCGAAGTTCCGGTAGTTGCCGCAGAACTGATAGAAGTATCGCGAGGGCGCCGTCAGGTGCGCGATGGTTTCGCCGTAATTGCGCCGGCTCAACGCCGCGCCGCCTTCGCCGGAACAACTGGCAATCACCATCGCGAAGCGCGTATCGCGAGCGCCGGCCCAGAGCACGGTCTTTCCCAGCCGCGACACTCCCAGGATGGCGACGCGCTTGGCGTCCACACCGCTGTCGGTTTCCAGGTAATCCAGGGCCCGGCTCAAACCCCAGGCCCAGGCCCCAATCGCGCCCCACTCGTCCGGCGCGGGCTCGGTCTGGCCAGGCTTGAGGAACAGCGCCCGCACGCCGTAGGGAACGCCGCCGGCGAAGTCCGGATCGATGTCGCCGTAGTACACGGTGGCCACGCCGAAGCCCCGGGCCAGGAAGTTGTCGATGTTCATCCGCCCGAACCGCATGCCCTGGCTGGCGAGGACTCTCTTCTTGTCCCTGCCCCAGACTTCGCCCACCTTGACGCCGGGGTCGTCCACCGTATTCGAATTGGCGGCGAAACTCAGGTTCAGCAGCAGCGGCACGGGCTTGCCGGCGCCGGCCGGCAGGTACATCAGCAGATCCATCTTCGGGCCGGCTTGGTCCGCCGAGAAGTGGACGGTCACTTGCCTGCGGATGGCCTTCCCGCCCAGCGCGGGCGTTCCCTTGTCGAAGACCTCGAAGCTCATCGCGGGCGGCCGCCCCGGACTGCGCCCATACTGGTTCTCCTCGAACAGGCGCACGATCTCCGGCCGCCGTTTCCGGTACCAGGTCTTGGCGTTGCGCACGGGCTTCCCGTTGGCCAGCACCAGCGGGTTCGGTAAAGTGTAGGTTCCGACCTTCGCCTCATCGTAGTTGACCGGAATGCCGGCAACGACGGTGGCCGGCGCCCTGTCGGCTTGGGCACTCGCTGCGCCACAGGACAGAATCGCCGCGGAAGTCAAGGACGCGATCGAGCACCGGCAGTTGAACCACATGAAGACATGTTATCCCCATTCGGCAGGCGGCGTCCCCAGGCTCAATTGGGAAATGGCGGGATGATCCGGTACGGAGTCTCCTTCAGCACCAGCGGGAAGTTCCTGGCATTCCCGCGGCTGTCCTGCAATTCGACCATGTACATCAAGCCTTCGCCGGTCAGCGGGACGGTAGTTGCATAAGCACCGTCGTCGCCCAGGACCATGTCCTGGCTGCGCCAGAAATCGCTGCTCGGCAACGGCTTCCACCAGAGCACGACGCGCGAGAGCCCGGCGGCCGCGCTGGCCTTGCAGATCAGCGAGACGCTCCTTCTGGAGCGCGCGATGACGTGGTCCAGACGCTCGACGTTCAGTCCTTCGTTCCCCGGATGATCCGTGGCCAGCAATTGAATCGGCCCCGCCCTGGCGCCACTCGGCTCCCTCGCACCACCGCGGGGCCGGTCGGACCACAAGACGGCGGCCTGCGAATCGGTCTTCTCCAGCGGCTCGATCTGGCTCTTCCATTCAAACTGCCTCTGCCCGCGCAGAGGATTGTTCACCGGAGCATAGACGGAATCCGTCGTCTGGGCGAGCGCCTTCCAGGCCTCGCGCGACTGGGCGAGCAACTGCGTGGCCTTCTCGTATTCGGCGGCGTCGTTGATTTTCCAGGCATGCTCGAAGTACGTCAGCCCCAGAATGCGCGCCGCGTGATAACGCCCCAGCCAGGCCGCGGCCGCGAGATCGGTCTTCAGCAAGCGCCACTCGGCCGCCCGCTGGCCGTCCAGTGCCGGTGCCTGGGCAATGATTTCCTGAGCGGTCTCCGCCGCCTTCTGCAACACCTCGGCCACCGCGAATGGCCCCAGCCGCCCGTCCGCCATGGTGTCGATCCGGTTGTTCACCCAAGCGTCGATGCCCACGAAAGACCGGTCGTCCTCCGGAGTGTTCAACGCATATTGGAGCAACCCCTCGGGCACGGGGCGGCGCCTGCCCACGATGGAACGCGCGTTCTCCAGGTAGCCGGTCTCGGTCTCGGGAGAGTAGTCGCGCTGGTCGGCTCCCACGAAACGATACGCGAACACCAGGGGAACGATCCTGCTGCTCGCCTGCATGGCGCTATAGATGGCATCGCCCGCCGGACCAAAGCGATCCGCGAACGCCTGGCGGATGACGCTCTCGGGCAAATCGGCGTCGTACCCAAGCCGCCCCCATGCCAGGTACCACATCCAGTGCTTCTGCCATATATAGTTGTATGTTTTCTTGTCTTCGTCGGAGCGGTAGTAAGTCGCCGCGTCCACCGGGTAATAAGCGATCGGCGGCTCCAGCGTGAAACCGCGCGCATTGCCGAGCTGGAACGTGCGGACCGTGCGCCGGACGAAATCCGTGTTCTCCCACGCCCAGTAGTGGTGGGTGCCGTTGGCGCGCACCTGCCAGATGATTCCGTAGTTCGCCGGAACATCCAGGTAGTGTTCGTAGCTGTAAGTGCCGTAGCGGCGGTGCATGGCATGATACGGCAAGCCGAGATGCTCGCCGTTGTACTTGATCTCGATATCGAAGCCCGCCTTGGCGGCCTGCGCGATCGGCTCCAACTGCTCCTTGGTCGTAAGCCAGCTCCGGGTGTACAGCCGCAGATTGCCGGCATTTGCCTCCGTGATGCCTTTCAAATAGGCATCCTTGAAGAAGCTCGCGGGCTGCCCGGTTTCGCCGACACGAAAGCCGATCTCATACCACTGCTGTCCAAGACAAGACAGACCCGCAGTGGCGGCTGCTGAAAACAGGCGGCTTGTTGGACGGAGTTGGGCGTTTTCAGGTTGAGGTCTCCTTGTCTGAAGTGTGCGGGCCTGTCCAAAT
>Ga0187870_1003100_pt1 | contig 13156 bp, 10 predicted proteins | sample June2016WEW_13_1_3_FD_132974 | JGI IMG/M metagenome (GOLD analysis project Ga0187870, IMG submission 132974) | Peatland microbial communities from SPRUCE experiment site at the Marcell Experimental Forest, Minnesota, USA - June2016WEW_13_150 | ecosystem: Environmental > Terrestrial > Soil >... | reverse complement strand
TACCAACGATGCCCCTGGTGTGATCACCAGGCTGATCGACATGGGAATCGAGCCTTTTATGGTCGCCTCTTCAGTGACGGGAGCGGTCTCCCAGCGCCTGGTGCGCCGGGTCTGTCCCAACTGCGGCGCCAGGTACACCCCAACCGAGGCGGAGGCGGCTTTTGCCGGAATCGCAGGCCGGAACGCCGAGCTATATGCGGGAAAGGGCTGCGATCGCTGCAACCAGACCGGCTACCGCGGCCGCATCGCCATTCACGAACTGCTGACCATAACTCCCGCCATACAAAAACTGATCCTGAAGAGCCCGTCGAATGACGAGTTGCGGCAGGTTGCCCTGAAGGAGGGGATGATCCCCTTGAAAGACGACGGGATTGACAAGGTGCTGCAGGGTATCACCACCATCAAGGAGATCATGAGAGTGGCCTTCCGGGAGGATGAAGTTTAGATGGAGGCGGCGGAGATTCTTTTGCAGGCTGCCAGGCTCAATGCCTCTGACGTGCATATCACGGTAGGCAGGCCGCCGATCTTCAGGATAAACGGGTCCCTGAATCCGATCAATGCGCCGGAGATCAGGGAAAAGCTCAGTGAAGAGCTGAAGAGCGAGATCAACGCCCTGACCCCCGCGGACACCGATGCCTTGGCGCGGCAGATCATGAGACCGGATCAGTTCGAGAAATTCATGAGCATCGGTGAGCTGGACTTCTCCTACTCTGTGCCCGGGGCGCTGCGGGTACGGGTCAATGTCTTCAAGCAGAGAAACAGCACCGCTCTGGTGATGCGGCTGCTGAGCGCCAAGATCCCCGGCTTCAAAGAACTGGGCTTGCCAGACGTGCTGAACTACCTGTCACGGAGACCGCACGGCCTGATCCTGGTGACGGGCCCTACCGGAAGCGGCAAGTCTACCACGCTGGCGGCCATGATCGACCTGATCAACCGGGAGAGCAGGCTGCACATCATCACCCTGGAGGACCCGATCGAGTACCTGCACGGACATAACCGGTGCACTGTCAACCAGCGGGAGATCGGCCAGGATACCGGCTCCTTCGCCTCCGCCCTGCGCGCTGCCCTGCGGGAGGACCCGGACGTGATCCTGGTGGGCGAGATGCGTGACCTGGAGACGATCGCCATCGCCATCACCGCTTCCGAGACCGGGCACCTGGTGCTGGCCACCCTGCACACTCCCGGTGCTGCCGAAACCATCGACCGCATCATCGATGTGTTTCCCACCAGCCAGCAGCAGCAGATCCGGGTCCAGTTGTCCAATAACCTGGAGGGCATCGTATCGCAACTGCTGCTGCCCAAGTTGGACGGCTCCGGCCGGGCGCCGGCCCTGGAGATCATGGTGGCCACATCAGCCATCAAGAACCTGATCCGTGAAGGCAAGACCTACCAGATCATTTCCCAGATCCAGACCGGGGCCAAGTATGGCATGCAGACCCTGGACATGTCCCTGCGCGACCTGTACCGCAAGCAGCTCATCGGCAGGGAGGAGGCCCTGATCTATGCCCGCGACCCGGAGAACCTGAAGAGGGACCTGGTCTGAGATTTGTATCAGGTTTGCACGCCGGTTGCCCGATTACTTCAGGTAACAGATGACTGTGGGAGAGTGAGCGGATGACACAGACTTTCAGCTACCGGGCCAGAAATCTGTCCGGCGGGATCGTGGCGGGCAGTCTCCAGGCGGAAAACACTGCTGCGGCAATCTCCCTGCTACGGGCGCGCAATCTTTTCGTGGTAAAGGTCAACCAGCGGCGCCAGGCGCTGAACATCGGTCTGGACGACCTGTTCGGCAAGAGACTGAAAGTGAAGTCGCTGGCCATCTTCTGCCGCCAGTTCGCCACCCTTAACCAGGCGGGCATCCCGATCCTGCAGTGTTTGAACATCCTCGCCAGGCAGACCGAGGACCTGAAGCTGCGCGCGGTGCTGGAGAGCGTGACGCTGGAGATCGAAAAGGGGAAGAGCCTCAGCGACGCCTTCAAGGGCTTCAAGGAGTGTTTCCCGGAGATCTTCGGCAGCATGATCGCCGCCGGGGAGCTCAGCGGCACCCTGGACCGGGTGATGGAGCGCCTGGCCATCACCTTTGAGAAGGAGCAGAACACCAGGGACAAGATCAAGGCAGCGATGACCTACCCGGCCCTGATCGGGTCGTTTAGCGTGCTGGCGGTGGTAGTGCTGCTGGTGTTCGTGGTGCCGATTTTTGTCGGCGTGTTCAAGTCGCTGGGCGCCCCGCTGCCGCTGCCGACCCAGATCTTGCTGGATATCAGCAACGTCATGGTGCATTACTGGTTCATCATCCTGCCTCTCGTATTTGTGGTGATCCCCTTATTGTTTACCAGGGCGCTAGCCACCAAGAAGGGCCGGACGGTCTTCGACCGCGCCATCTTGCGCCTGCCTGTGGTGGGGCCCCTGGTTGTCAAGACAGTGGTGGCGCGGTTTGCCCGCACCCTTTCGATACTCCTGACAAGCGGCATTCCCCTGATGCAGGCACTGGAAACGATGGAGGATGTCGTCGGTAATACAGTGGCGGCCGGGGACATTGCCAAGGCCCGGGAGAGCATCAAAGAGGGGGAGCGGATGTCCCCGATCCTGGCCCGGAGCAACTTCTTCACACCGATGGCGGTCAGCATGATCTCCGTGGGCGAGGAATCGGGCGCCCTCGATACGATACTGGAAAAACTGGCGGCATTCTACGAGGCGGAGGTCGAGGCGGTGATCGCCAGTCTGTCCAGCATTATCGAGCCGGTGATGATCTTGATGATCGGCATGGTCGTCGGGTTCATCTGCATCTCGATCTACCTGCCGCTGTTCAGTCTGCCGGGGGCGATATCGGCTGGTTCCGGAGTGCCGATGTAATAGGGGACTGTAGACCTATACAATTATGGTCTATAGTCCCATATACACCCCATTGACAGGCATTATTAAAGGCTTTAGAATTGTGATCAGATTATGATAATTTCCAAGGACCAGATGTGGTTAGTGAGCATGGATCGAGATGGCAACAACGAGAATTAACCCGATCGTATTTTTTCGAGAGGAGGTGAAAATGTGAGCGAGAAAGTTAGAAAGTTCCTCCGCGGCGAACAGGGTTTCACCCTCGTGGAAATGATGGTCGTGCTGGTGATCATCGCCGTGTTGATCGCCGGTGGCATCACGTATTACCTGGGTTACATCTCAAGAGCGAAGATCACCAAGGCTGACGGGGATATTGCATCTATTCAGGCTTCCTGTGAGTCGTATTATGCACAGAATCAAACATATCCCATTGACGGTCCATCCTTAGCGGCAGCAGGCTGCAGCAGCGTCATGGTGAATTATGGCGCCCCTTTAACAGGTGTACCGTATGTGTATACTGACCCTACTGGTGGTACTACTTACAACGTTTATACCGCAGCAACTGTAGATTCAAATAAGGATTATGTATTAGGTACTGGTACATCCGGAACGTCTAGTGCGGCTGTTTTAACACCAACTATTCCATAAGTCATATGCCGGCATCAATGTCTTCCGATGTACACAAACAGTTTAAACTATTAATTAGAGTTCACAAAGCAGCCTTTGAACAAGGTTGCTTTTTCTTACCGGTGACATTGCGGGCACTGCTGAGCTAAAAATCAGAACTCGCCGGTGTTGATGGCAGAAGACAAATTAGCCTGATAAGGGAGAACCAGGCATCAGGTCAGTTCAGCCGAACAGATTGTTATCTTTGCAGGAAAAGTGAAAAATGTATCGAACCGTAATCGTATATTAGTCCTATATTTGGGTGCGTTGCGATTTATGACGGCGCTCGAACATGACTACCCGAAGCCGGGAGAGGGAAACAGATGAAAAAGTTTTTACAGCGCCTGGCGCCGCGGAAGAACTGTTTTGTGGGTGTGGATATCGGCACCCATGCGATCAAAGCGGTGGAAGTAAAGGTTTTTGACGATCAGGTGGAGATCGTTTCACAATGCAGCTTCCCTGCTCCTGCCGGTGTGTGGACCGACCAGTTCGACGAGGAGGCCCTGGTTGCGGCATTGAGCCAGGTGGTCGCCTCCACAAAAGAGGTGTTTTCCTGTATCGGCGGCGAGAAGGTAATCAGCCGCGGCGTCCGGTTTCCCATCATGAGTGACAAGGAACTGGGGGCTGCGGTGGAGATCGAGATCAGCAAGTACCTGCCGGTCTCCAAGGAGCAGATGATTATCAGACACGTCCGGCTGGATGCCAGCGACGGCAACGGCCAGGACGGCGCCCGCAATTACAGCGGCGGCCAGAACGAGGGTCAGAACGTGCTGCTGCTGGCAGTGCCAGCAGCCACGGTATACCAGTATTACGGCGTCTTTTCCCGGGCGGGGATGGTGGTCACGGCCTTCGACCTGCAGGCCTTCGCCCTGTGGCGCGTCTATGGGAAGCAGACTACCGGCACCATTGCCATTATCGATTATGGCGCCAAAACGTCCCGGTTCGTGGTGGTCAAGAACGGGGCGATCAGGTTTATCCGGCTGCTGCCGGTGGGGGGCGAGAGCCTGACCGGGGCGATCATCGACTCGCTGGGGGTGGATCATGACATGGCCGTGCAGTTGAAGGAGGAGGCGAGCGTCGCCCGGGACAGCGAGGTCTACCTGCAGGGCGGTATGCCGCAGCGGGCCGGTGATGCCCTGCGTGAAGGCCTGACCGAGTTCGTCAAAGAGGTGCGCCGCTCCCTGAGCTTCTGCTCGGCCCAGGAGGGCCTGAATGTGGAACGGATCGTCTTATGTGGAGGATCAAGCAGACTCAAGGGGATTGCTGACTATTGCCAGGATCTGCTCGACTTGACAACGGAGGTGGGCTCCGCCGAAGCGGTGCTGCCGGGTCTCGACTTTAACCCCATGTATGCCGTGGCGCTGGGGTTGGCAATGAGAGGCATCGAGCCATGAGCGTACCGGTGTACAAAGTCAACCTGCTGCCGCCGAAACTGCAGCGTGAAGAACTGGTGGACGTCCGCCGGTTGTCGCTGATTATCGCAGTGATGCTGCTGATAGTCGTCGTTCTGGGGACAACCGGATTCTCCGTCCTCAGCTACCTCACCATGCGCAACGATATCGCAGCGGCGACGCAGGAACTGGCGTCGCTGCAGCCCACGGTCGCCTATGTAGAAAACCTGCATCAACAGAGAGTGGCGATGCAATCGACTGCTGCCGATTATAAGGCTTTGCTGCAAAAGAACATTACCTGGTCGAGCCTCCTCTCCGAACTCGATGATATTGCCCCGGCCGATGTCTGGCTGGTCGAACTGGATATTGTCAATACCCAGCTCCCCGGCACCCAGGCAGGCAAGGCCGCTCCCTCCGGCGCCGCAGCATCCTCTGCTCCCTCTGCTACTCCTACTGCTGCACCGGGTGCTGCCACAACTCCCACTCCGCGTGCGGGCGCCTCGGTCGGAGGGGGGTCGGGTCAGGCGGCCGCACCGATGCCGCCACCGAATACGGTGACCATTAAGGGATATTCGCTCAGCGTTACGGCGATCGGCATATTCGAGAAAAACTTGAATCAACTGCCATACTTCAAGAGTGTGGTGCTCAAATCGATCGGCTCCCAGGATGCGGGAGGCAATACGACCAACTCTCAAAACGGAGTGGGCAGTTCTTCGACTAACCCCCAAGCTGGAGTGGGCAGTTCTTCGACCAACTCCCAGACCGGGGTCAAAAGCTTTGAAATAACAGCTTATCTAAAGGATGAGAGCAATGGATAGCAGGCAACGGCTGTTGATCATCGCTGTGCTGTCTCTGGCGCTGTTGGCGGCCGGAGTCTATTGGCTCGCCATCCCCGGCTATAGGCAATATCAGGGCATGAAGGACCAGTCGGAGCAACTGCAGGCAAAGGTGGCCCAGGCGAGAATTACTGCCAACTCGCTCAGAAGCGAGATGATACAGTATAACCAGACCAAGGTCGACCTGGACCGGTTGAGCAATTTATTCGAGAATGAGATGCGGGACGGCTCCAGCGTGATCCTGCTGGGGCTGAGGTCTACCACTACCCAGGTTGACATAACGTCTATTATTCCTGGAGATATTGTGGAGCAGCCGAACTACCTGGAGATGCCGCTGACGATCACGGCAGAAGGCAATTACCTCAACATGGTGGCGTTCTGCTCCGATATTGAGATGCTTCCGAACCTGACCGACGTCAGGATGATCGAGATAACTTCGCTTCTTGGTAGCAACGGCTCCAGCAACGTCAAGGTCAGCATCGGCATGATCATCTTCTCTGCGAAGACGCCCCAGGAGAAGCTGAACCTGGAAGAGATCAGCAGGTGGGCGATCGGCCGCAGCAACGTGTTCCAACCGCCCGACAGTACCCTACAATCGCCGGGAGCCTGGAGTTCACTGCCGCAGAACCTGGCCACCCCGATCCAGACGATCCGCATCGGCACGGAGATCAGAAAGACGCGGTCGCAGAACATCAAGCGGATGCCCCGCATCAAGAAGCGTCGCAAAAGCCGGCCGGCGCAGCGGGCTTCATCGGCAAAGAATACTGGGACACCAGTAAGATGACAACAATCGATCCCTTATCCGTTTTAAACGCGGTAGTGATCGCCGTGTTCGGCCTGATTATCGGAAGCTTCCTGAATGTGGTGATCTACCGGCTGCCCCGTGGGGAGTCGATCGTCACCGGAAGGTCGCATTGCCCGGCCTGCACCAGAGAGATCGCCTGGTACGATCTGGCGCCGCTGCTGAGCTACCTGGCACTTGGAGGCAGGTGCCGGTCCTGCCGGGCGCCAATCTCAGGCCGCTATCCCCTGGTGGAAGGAATGACGGGTGCGCTGTTTCTGATCCTGTACCTGCGTTTCGGGCTGCAGCTTGTTCTCATCAAGTACCTGTTTCTGGCCGCCCTGCTGGTGGCCATCTCTTTTATCGACATCGATCATTTCTTGATTCCCAATTGCCTGGTGCTGGCGGGCATTGTCTGTGGCATCGCCACCGGTTTTTTCGTGACTGATGTGAGCCCCTGGTACGCCTTGCTGGGAGCAGCTTCAACGGCCGGGTTCCTGCTGCTGGTCGCCCTGATCAGCAGGGGCGGCATGGGCATGGGGGATGTCAAACTGGCCCTGGTCACCGGTCTGTTTCTGGGCTGGCCGCTGGGCTTGCTGGGGCTACTAGCCGGGGCATGCGCCGGCGGGTTGCTGGGGATATTCCTGATCGCTATCAGGATCAGGGGGCGCAAAGACCCGGTTCCCTTCGCGCCTTTCATCGCCCTGGGCACCCTGATCGCCCTGCTGTGGGGCAGCCAGATCATCAGCCTGTTGCTGCATCCGCTGGTGTGAAGCAATAGTCCTAGATAATTATTTTAATATGTAGACAATTCTATGATAATAATGTACTATAGATATACTACATACGAAAGATATCTAATTAGGGCTGCCTACCTAAATTGTTTAAAAGAGAGAAAAAATCTGCGGCAGCAGTTTCCTGACCGGAAAAATTATTGCTCAGAGGGATACCGATGAGAGTAATCGATCTGTTTACAACGCCGACTGGATTTGAAGGAAGCAATAGCCTGGAAGAAAGCAATGACATGAGGATGCATGGAGGCTTCAGCCTGATAGAGGTTACTATTGCCATGTTTGTGCTGCTGATGGCGATATTGGGATTCGTTCCTCTCTATTCATATGTGCACTCCAACCTGATCACCAACCGCACCGAGATTAGCGCCTACAATCTGGCCAAGAACCGCGTTGAGGCAATCAAGTCGGTGGGCTGGACCAACATCGGCACTCATACCTGGGAAACAGATGGAAATGGCAATTATATCTTAAATAATGGCAGCTACGTAACCGTGAACGGCGATCCCAGCGGTCCATTTCTTCAGATCAAGAATGTGACAGAGAATGGCACCCCGATCAGTCAAAGCGATTGCGAGACCGGCGAGACTCCTGCCGCAAACAATAGCGATCCGATCACCTATAACATGTCAACGCAGATCAAGTGGGAGCCTGACCAGTCAAGAGGCTTCAACAGCGGTGTGATCACCGACTATAAAGATATAACGGTGGAAGTGAAAGCGGTCAACAGGACCAGGACATACCAGGACGTTACCCTGTCTGCCAGGGTTACCATGGAGGGCGAGCAGCAGGCTCAACCTGGAGGTAATATCATCGTGGCTGCCCAGAGGGGATGGAACTTGAACCCGGGCCAGCCCATACCCGCCCAAAACATCCAGATCCAGCTGACCGACCCAAATGCCAACCTCTACCAGCAGAGCACGGATCTGATCAATGGAGACTTGCCGGGTGAGGCCTTCTTTCCTGCGTTGATGCCTTATGGGATATGGAGTGTGAATGCCTTCGACAGCAACGGCATGATGGTGATGCCCGGCACGGGAAAATCGGGCGTGGCCAATCAAACCGCTAACGTTCAGGATTCGGATACAGCCTATCTAACCGTACTGGCGGAGATACCCTGCTACCTCAGCCTGAACTTCCAGGATGGGGTCACCGGGGAACCTGTCACCATCGATGGGAGCACCGATGGTGTAACACTGACATGGCCGTCGCAGATCGGAACTACCGAATCATTGCCGGGCAGTTTTTCTGGATCCGCGGTGGATCAGAGCGTCTTTGGCGAACTCTGGCCGGTGGGGGCTGGCTGCAGCGGGACATATGACCTGGAGGTGACCTTCCCTGCGGCTGGACCCTACAACGACTATGACAATTCCAAAGCGAGCGACTGGGGCGGCAAGTTCGACAACCCCGGGGAGACCAAAACGGTGACCGTTAACCTGGTCCCCAGCCCGAAGGTGATCGTCTGCAGCAACAGCAACGGCAGCAATATGCCCATTCCCAATTCCACCGCCAGTGTCACGGTGCAGGTCTATCTCGACACCCATACATATTCCGGTGGGGCCTGGGGCGGCCCGGTGCCAGGGGCGGATCCTGTGGCCACCGGCACCAATGATAGCAACGGAAACGTGATCTTCAAGAACCTCCCGGACAATCAGCCGGCGCCCGCCAGCCCAACCGCTGACAACACATATGACACCTATCGTATGGTAGTAAATGCCCCGGCAGGCTATCAGGCGGTCTCCCCCATCGATGATGCCTTCTGGGTGCAGGGCGGCTACATGATGCAGTGCCAGGCCGGTACCGTGGCGCAGGTCCAATCCAAAGTAAATCCTGCTAGCCCTGTTTATGTAACCCTGACTCCGCAGTCGCCGTAAAGAGTTCGTTTGTAGGACGAAATAAAAGGAACATGGGGCCATGAAAAACGAAGCGCTGTATGCTCGTCCAATCGCCGAACAGGCTCTCTCGCCGAGTGAGCGGGGAACATCCATGGTCGAGATGATGGTGGCCATGTGCATTCTCTCCCTTATCGTTCTCTCCCTCTGCCAGTTGTACCGTTTTGCTTACAGCGACTGGCTCGACGGCAGCCAGGAGGAGCAGATAGAACAGCAGATGGATACGGTCATGGGCTACATGGAGCGGGATATCAAACAGGCGGAGTACAGCCCCAAGTTTAATGAATCTGTCGACGTGGCCAGCGGAAGCGAGGTCGTTATCTACGAGGATGTCAATAATGACGGCAAGCTTGAGCAGGTGTACTACCAATTGAATGGCAGCGCCCTGCAGCGGAGCGTTGTGGCGCCGAATGCCGACGGCACATACAACAGCCCTACTCAATGGTTGACACTGCTGAAGGGAGTTTGCGCTTCGCCGCCCATATTCACGTCGGGCCAGTTGACCAACGGCCACCCCAACCTGTCCATCGGCATCCAGCTGACTGTGCAAAACCCGACCAAGCTTACGGAGCCGTTGGTGCTCAGCACCACTTATGCGATACGCGGCAATACCGCCTTGCAGGAGGCGAATCAGATCTGATGAGTCCTAAACCAGCTTTCCCGGAGCGAGGTATGGCCCTGCCGCTCGTATTGATCATTGTCACCTGTATCATGATCGTGGCCTTTGGTTTTTTGACACTGTTCACTGCCAGGGCCAGGCTGAATGCCTCCAATATCCGCAACAACACCTCGGATTATGTGGCCGAGGTCGGACTGTACCAGTATCTTTGGAACCTGAATCAAAACGATAACTTTTATAAAAACAACCCCACCCTGGCCGGCTATTACGCCGAGGCAAACGGGTATTACTACGTCAGCGCCACCTCTCCCAACCCGCCCGCCAACCCTTATCTTGCCTTGACCTGCACCGGTTGGCGGGCTATTGACCCGAACAACAAGTACAGCTTCACCGCCCAGGTGGTCAAACGCACGTTCACCCAATTTGCGTGGTGCACCAACAGTGAGGATACTGCAGGTACTCCTACCCCGGTCTACTGGGTCAGCGGGGACGTTGCGCACGGTCCGATATTCACAAACGGAATCTTCTATTTCAGCGGCGCCCCGACTTTTAACGGTGTAGTAGAGTATGCCGGGAATGGCGGGACGCAATCATGCTACTACGATACCGGCAGCGCCCCCAATTTTCTGGGGCCGCCTCCAGAGCCCGACCTAGTTCAAACTATGGCATTTCCAACCAGCAACAGCGAGTTGCTAACGTGGTCCAACCCAAGCAATGGTGGTTATTACCTCAATGGCCGTACCAGTATCTACCTGCATAGCACGACGATGAACGTCTTCAACTACGACTGCAATCAATACATATTAAATGGCTTGACACCTACATCGACACTGAATCCGAATTATCATACCTGGGTAAAAAATATGGGCCAGACCCAATCGCTGCCTCTCCCTGCCGATGGGGTCATCTACGTAGACGGGGCCCAGGATGCGAACTATAACGACAATAATACCAATACCGAGGAAGCGGGGAAATTTGCTCCAACTACCGGCAATGCTTTCGTCTCGGGCACGCTGCAGGGACAGTTGACTGTCGCGGCAGCCAACAACATCTATATTACAGGAGCGGATCCTACCTCCGGGCCGCCGGCAAACCCGCATACTAGCGGAGGAGTTACCTATGCTACCACCACATTTGACGCCAACGGCAACGTGGTCAATGTAGGCAGCAATGACATGCTAGGCCTGGTCACCAACAACTACGTCATGATCCTGCGCTATGGCTGGCCGGCTCAGAATAGTCAGGGTTATACCAACGGCAGCACTGATTATTCTCCCTATGATGTCAATCTCGACGCCGCCGTCATGGCGGTCAGTTATAGCTGGCAGTATGAGGGCTGGTGGAATTATAACCCACCAGATCCTGAAGACAAAATTAACCTGGAGGGTTCGATCATCCAAAATTACAGGGGCCCGGTGGGAATGTTCAGCGGCAATACCATTGATTGCGGTTATAATAAGAACTACTACCATGACGCCCGCATGAATACCGAAAATCCGCCGCATTTCCTGGACCCGACCACTTCCGGCTGGGGCATCCTGACCTGGAGAAGGATCGTGCCGCCCACAATATCGTGGACTCAGGTGACGGGTGTCACCGTGGCCTCCCAGGGCGGGGCTGCCTCAGTGTATGCGGGGCAGACGCTGCAGATGAGCGCAACGGTGTCGCCAGCGAATGCCTCTATCCAAACAGTGGTCTGGTCGGTGGCCAACTTCGGCGGGGCCAACGCCAGCATCGACCCCAACGTCGGCCTGCTCGATGCGGGAACGCATAACGGAACAGTGGTGGTGACGGCAACATCCCAGGATGTATCCAAGGCTTCCGCTTCCATGAGCATCACCATCAATATCATACCGGTGGCCAGTGTCACCGTGGCCTCCCAGGGCGGGGCCACCTCAGTGTATACGGGGCAGACGCTGCAGATGAGCGCAACGGTGTCGCCGGCGGATGCCTCCATCCAAACAGTGGTCTGGTCGGTGGCCAACTCCGGCGGGGCCAACGCCAGCATCGACCCCAACACCGGCCTGCTGACTGCAGGTACAAACGCGGGCACGGCCACGGTTACGGCAACGTCTACGGATGGCTATGCGACGTCTCTGCCTTATACCATCAGCATTACCGTACGGGTATCGGGCATCACCGTGGCCGGCTATGGCGGGGCGATCTCAGTGCTGTGTGGATCTGGGAATACGCTGCAGATGACCGCCATTATAACGCCGAAGACTGCCTCAAACCCGGCCGTAACCTGGTCGGTCACCAACTCCGGCGGCACCAATGCCACCATCTCCGGCACTGGCTTGCTTTCAGCCGGTACGCAGGGTGGAACAGTTACAGTTACGGCGACGGCAAATGATGGGTCAGGCGTTGTTGGATCTGCGAGCATTACTATCTTTGTGCCAGTGATAAAAATTACCGTGGCCGGACGGGGCGGGGCGACTTCGGTGGGCGCATACAATACGCTGCAGATGATCGCCACGGTAACACCGGCGACTGCCACCAACCCGGCTGTAACCTGGTCGGTCGCTGACTCCGGCGGCGCCAACGCCACCATCTCCGGCACCGGCCTGCTGACAGCCGGGACAAATGCGGGCACGGCCACAGTCAAGGCGACGTCCACGGACGGAACAAATATCTCAGGGTCAGCAACTATTACCATTTTTATACCGGTGACGAAAATCACCGTAACCAGCCAGGGCGGGGCGACCACCTTGAAGCATTCAGGCCATACAGTCCATACGCTGCAGATGATCGCTACGGTAACGCCGGCGAATGCCTCAAACCCGGCCGTAACCTGGTCGGTCGTCAATTCCGGCGGGAGCAACGCCACGATCTCCAGCACCGGCTTGCTGACATCGGGCACAGGTACAGGTACGGCTATGGTTAAGGCGACGTCCACGGATGGCGCCAATGTCACCGGGACGATGTCTATTACCATATACTAGGATGTCTGCTCTCTATGTGAGGGCCAAGGAATGATGATGTCATTACCCACTGACCTGATGTAATTGTTTAAAGGAAGGCGGCATGCGCGGCCTGTTAACTGTCTGCAAAACTACTCGTAAGATATTCTATGGGCTGAACGACTCAATTTCTTGTTTCATGCATTCTTTGGCTTGCATGGAACCATCCTCTGAGGCAAATATACCAATGCCACATCTCGGCAGCCGGTGTTCAACAAGTTCTAAGCTTCAGTGGGGGATTGCCTTCCCCCACTGAAGCTTAGAACTTGTTAATACAGTGATGTAGCCGCTCTTACCTGTGTGCCCGTTTTCCCGGTGTGCCGGCGGGCTTTCAGCCAAGGCGGAGCCTTGAGCCGGCGTTCAGGCCGGGCGTTAGCCCGGATACGGG
>Ga0187870_1003091_pt1 | contig 13183 bp, 7 predicted proteins | sample June2016WEW_13_1_3_FD_132974 | JGI IMG/M metagenome (GOLD analysis project Ga0187870, IMG submission 132974) | Peatland microbial communities from SPRUCE experiment site at the Marcell Experimental Forest, Minnesota, USA - June2016WEW_13_150 | ecosystem: Environmental > Terrestrial > Soil >... | reverse complement strand
GAGTCTTCCTCGTCGCAAACCGGCTCGCAGATGTACATGGCGCCGGAACTGCTGGCGGGCAAGCCGGCCACGACACGCTCGGACCTTTACTCCCTGGGCGTGGTGCTCTACCAAGTGCTCGTCGGGGATTTCACGCGGCCGATCACCACGGACTGGCAGCAAGAGGTTACCGAGCCGCTGCTCCGTGACGATCTGAAGCATTGCTTCGCGGGAAATCCACAGGACCGGTTTGCCGGGGCGGGCCAGTTGGCGAAGAACCTGCGAGCGTTGCCGGAGCGGCGGGCGGCCTTGGCGCAACAGCAAGCGGAGTTGGCCGCGCGGGAGCGGGCGGCGTATCGGCGCGGGATTGTCCGCGCCGCGAGCCTGGCCGCCGTGATTGTTGCGCTGGTCACCGGGTTAGCGGTTGTCGCGCTGCATCAGTCACGCAAGGCCGACGCAACGGCCCGACGTGAGAGCGAGCAACGCCGACGGGCCGAGGCTTACCTGTACGACGCCGACATGAACCTCGCCGGCCAGGCCCTCCAGCAAAACAACCTCGGCCGCGCGCTCAGTTTCCTGGACCTTCACCGACCCGCCAAAACCGGCCAGCGCGATCTGCGCGGTTGGGAATGGCGTTACCTGTGGGAAAAGTGCCGCAGCGACGAGTTGGCCACGCTTGGCGAGCACGACGGCATCGTCCAATCCGTGGCCGTGTCTCCCGACGGCAAGTGGGTGGCCTCGGGCGGCTTTGACGGCCTGCTCAAGATTTGGGCGCTGGCTTCCGGAGCGGCGGGAGGTCGATGGGTGACCAACCTGCAACTGGGCGGAGGACCGGTTTCCAGCGTGGCGTTCTCTCCCGACGGGCGCCTGCTGGCCGCACGGACTTGGAACAATGGTTCTGCCGTGCTACGGCTGCCGGGATGGCAGCGGGAAATGATGGTGACGGAGACAGAAACAGGGTCCATGTTCGGGTGCCTCGCTTTCTCAGCCGACAGCCGGCTCCTGGCCGTCGGGGGCGAAGTGTGGAGCCTGGATACTCGGACTCGTTTGCGCACTTTGCCATGCAGGAGGTGGGTTTGGGGAGAACCGGCAGTGGCTTGGCTGCCCAATTCGCAGACGCTCGCTGGGTTCAGCCGATCGAACGGCCTGGAGGAAGTTTCGTTGTTCGACGTTCGTTCCACCAGCCTCGATGCCACGGTGTCTGTGATACCGTTGCCAGCCGAACTGGGCAGGCCGCCGACCCCGGCGACCCTGGCTTTCTCACCGGATGGAAAGCACCTGGCTGTCGGCTGCTGGGACAACACCATCCGCATCCATGCCGCCAACGACTGGCGCCAGGTGAAAATGCTAACCAACCACACCGCCTGGGTCAGTTCGCTGGCCTTTTCCAAGGACGGGCAATGGCTGGCCAGTGCCAGCGGCGACCACAGCATCAGAGTCTGGCGCACGCGCGACTGGCAGGAGACGGCCACGCTGCGCGGCCATCTAGATGAGGTGTGGGCGGTAGCTTTCACCCCTGATGGCCAACGACTGGTCACCGGGTCCAAGGACCATTCCGTGCGGGTCTGGCCGGTCACCGGCCAGTCAAGGCCCGTCGAGGAAGTGTCCGTGGCCGCCGAAGGCACGAGATTCTTCGGCCTGTCCGGAGTGTTTCCGTTCAGGGTTGGCCCTTCGAACATTCTCACCGTCTGGGATGGGCAGACGCTCCAGGTCCGCCAGCGTATCTCCAGCTATCCGGTCAAGAATGTCCTTGGCTGCAGGCCTTCGCCGGACGGCCGCTTGCTTGGGATGGCGACGGCGGAAGGCGGGTTATGGCTGATGGACCTTGCGCCAGGCGCAGTTTCGCCGCCGGTCTGTCTGCAAACCAACGGGTCCCGATTAGAGCGAGCCGCCTTCTCAGACCAGGCGAAGTGGCTGGCGGTCGCGGACGGCGAGGCGCTCCGGGTTTGGAACCTCAAGGACCAGCCCCCGCGGCCGGGATTCGCGCTTGCGGCGGGAGGCTTTTGGGGCTTGCGTTTCTCGCAGGACGAACGGCTCCTCGGCGCCGTCACCGGCCCCATTATAACCGAGCAGAGAGTCCTGGTCTGGGACGTGGCTTCGGGAAAGGAACTGGTCCGCCTGCAACCCCACCATAACAACATAGCTGGCCTTGATTTCTCTCCGGACGGCACGGTGTTAGCGACGGCCAGTTGGGACAATACGTGCAAGTTGTTCGATCTGCGTCGGCGGCAGGAGATCACGACCTTGCGTGGCCAACTGTTGTCGCTTCACTCGGTGTGCTTCTCGCCCGATGGCCGCCGCCTGGCCGCCGGCACGGGCGATAGCAGCATCATCATCTGGGACCTGGAAACCGCTCGCGAAGTCCTAGTCCTGAAAGGACACGGGAATCTGGCGAATGTGGTCAGCGCGGTGCGGTTCCACCCGAGCGGAGACTCGCTGCTGTCCAGCGATGGAGACACCTTGCATCTCTGGCGCGTCCCGTCGTGGGCGGAAATCGAGGCGGCAGAGGGGAGGGAGAGAAAGGAGGCTGGAGCGCAATGAATCCTTCCCCTGAACAATCGTCCTGTGCGTTCGGGCTGGGAAAAGCGGCTGCCGGGTTCGCGGCGGAGACGGGCGCTCACACGAGGGTGAAACCGAAACAGGCGCTGAGGCGGCGCGCGATGCCGACACTGCCCCGGCGGCTGGCGGAGGGACACGGACGAGCACGGACGAGCACGGACGAACGCGGACGAGCGCGGACGGGCACGGACGAACACGGATCGCTGGCACGGGGCGGGCGGCTTGGCCGCTGGCTGGAGCCGAGCAGGACGTTCACCAACGGAGCTCGCACGAGGCGATCGGGGTGGAAAGGAATTGGCCGCCAGCGCGAGGGCGCGGATTGTTTTCATCTCATTTGACCACACGCTCCACCTTCACTTTCGGGTTGGCGGGGTCGTAAGGCAGGAAATCCATCAGGTTCACGTGCACATAGGGACGGCGGTACGCACATTCGTCTTTGAGGGCATAGCTCAGCCAGGCCTCCCGGCTGGTGGCGTCATAGACCGCGTTCATCAGGTTGCCGCCCAGCGAGCCGATGGCTTTGGACAACTGGATGACCGCGTCCGCATCGTAGCTGCCGCGGGCGTATTGCGCCAGGTGGCCGCGGGCCGTGGGGGTGCGCGACTCGGCGTGATACACCACCCCTTTGAAGACCTCCGGCGCCATCTCATCGGCGGGGTCGTTGTCGTGCCAGATAATCAAGTTTGGCGCCCAGGCCTTCATCTTCACGGCGCCGGGCAGTTTCCCGTCCCCGACCACGAAATGGTATTTCTTGATGCGTTTAGTGTCCTTGATCATCTGAACCGCCTGGTCGAGCGTCTTGGCCGAGTAGAGGATGTCGCGGAACATCATCATGAAGTGCAGGCCGTGCAGGTCGTAGGGTTTGTCCACCCCGGGCGCATCGCCAATCTCGGTCAGCGTGATGCCTTCCGCATTCATCCCGGTGTGGCAACCGATGCTCCCGGCAAAAGCAGGGTTCAGGTGCGGCACCCCCTGGTCGGGCACATAGATCACCACGCAGCGGAAATCCTGCAGGTGCGCGCCCGTCGCATAATCAAGGTTGCGGATTTGATAAAGGTGCCCGTTGCGAGTGGCCGGGCCCCAAAGCGCCACGCCGCTGCAGGAGTATTCGCTGATGGCCGGGAGCATATGCACCCGTTGCAACAGGGCCAAGGGCAAGCCGCTCCCTGCGGCCAGGCCCCGCAGTTCCTCCCTAAACCGCCCACTCATAAACGGTTCCATCGTCTGCCAGGCCGCGTCCAGGCTCGCGTTACTGAGGTCTTTCCCGCCGGCCTTTTGCGCCCCCGCCAGGAACTTCGCGGCGAAGGCCTCGATTTCCGGCCGCATCAAGGCTCCCAGTGACACTCCCATCTCGTAGGGCGTTCCTGCGACGACCACTACGGGGAAATCGTCGGGTGCCGTTCCCAACGTCGTGCGGTAACCTTCCCCCTGGAGGCTCTCTGCGGCCGCCAGCAGAAAAACCAGCCACACCGCGCGGCGGAGCCGCAACCCAAGAGTTAAAGAAGTTAAATGAGTTGCCCGCACGCACAAAGACCTTGCCCAAGCTGAGAAAACCTTGGTCAATACTATCGCGGGGGACTTGATCGCATTTTTCATAGGCGTGAGTTATACCGCCGGTCAATAGTGTCCCGACATTGCCTCGCTGGCAGAACCTTCGCCGGGTGCGCGAATTCTCCGGCAGCCACGCGGGGAAGGCAATCCCGTCTTGTCGGGACCGCGTCCCTGGCATTCTTCGGGCCAAAAAGCGGGCGGCGGTCGAGCCCGTCCCCGCCGGCTGGGTTGCCGCTCCGCCGCGCCGACAAAACTGCCGGTTAGCGATAGGTGATTGCGACGTTGTTGCCCAAAACCGTGATGCCGGTGAGCGTGACCGGATTGAGCGTCTGCAGGCGGTAGAACTGGGCGGGGCCGGACCTCGGCGCGGTCACCGTCTGGTTGACCGTGTCAATCACGGCTCCGGCCATGGTGGTGTAGGGCCCCTGGACGTTCGCCGAGGAAACCAGGCGGATGGGCAAGTAAGCCTTCACGCTGCCCGCTGGGTCGCTCGGATCGTTCACCAGCGTGCGAGCGGTCGGGTCATTCAGGTCCACCGAGAACAACTGGAAATCGGCCGAGCCGCCGTTCTCGTACCAAAGGCAGCGGGCGGGATAGAGGCCGGTGGACTCGACCACGAAATCGAAGGTGCCATTGAAGGTGCCTCCGTCGTGGACGCCCAGGACCATGGCCTGGGTGTCGTGCAGGCCTGCCCCGGAACGCAACTGGAAGCCGTCGTCGCTCACCGCGCCAAAGCGATGGACGCCGGCGCTCAACTCCAGATAGGCAAAGCTCTCGCAAGCTATGTTGTCGTGCGAGCCGTCGGGCGCCAGCCCGGGCACGCCGGAGACCAGGGTTGGGTCATTAAAGTAGCCAAAAGTCTGGGCGTTGACACCGTCCCCGGCATCGTTCCAGTTCAGGACCTGCACCACGGTTTGCGTGCTCAACAGCCAGGGAATCTGGGGCGGCACTGCCAGTTGCTGTTCGGCGCGCGCCAGGCTGTTGCCCAGCGCCGGACCGTTGGTCCAGACCATCCGCGCGTCCCAGCCCCGCAACGTGAAGGACCCCAGCGGAAGACTGTTCGACGCGTCCAGATAGGGATAATAGCTCGTCCAGGCCCAGGTATTGGTTTTCCAGAAACCCGTATTGTCGCGGAACGCGATGCTGTTGGTGTGCGTGCTGTTCCACGGCAGGAGGCTCGTTATCGCATAGGTCACGGTGGCGCCGCCGAACACGTTCGGGTAGCCGCCGGGGTTGCCTGCCTCCGTGACCGCCGCCACGATGTTCACGTCGGCCGACGGCAGCAGATTCCCGTCCAGCCACAGCAGAATCGCACCGGTATCCACCGTGGTGTCACGGTCCAAGATCGCCACCGCAATCGTCGGGTAAAGCCCGGTGAATTTCTCGTTGGCCGCGGGCGAGACGTGGGCCACGGTTGTCCTCAAGGAGTTGGCCGCTGGCGTCGAGGCACTGTAATTGTCAAAAGTCGCATCGGCTCCCACAGTCGAAGGGGAGGTCCCGTCATAGACCAGCATGCCCATCCAGCCCCCGTTGTAAGTGCCGTCGGACGCGATAGCGGCCGCCACGGGGTTGTCCAGGTCGCTGGGGTGGAACACCTGCGCCAGGTAGGTGCTGCCATCGTGGCTGCTGGCCACAAAGCGATAACGTTGCGTCGGGTCCAGGATCACGTTTTGCAGCCGCCCGACAGTCGTCGGCGACTCACCGTTAACCACGCTAATCAGAATCTCCCGCCCGACCGGTTCCCAGCTCATCACATACCCGCCGGTAGTCCCCGGACCCGGGTTCTGAATGAACCAGACCGGACCGAAAGCCTGGTCGATGGTGTTGTCCCAGTTGATCACGTCCACCCCAACCGAAAATCGACCGCCGTAAGTAACGTCCGGCCGCCAAGCCAGGGCCCGGGACGGGCCGACGTTGTAGGGCGGCCCGTCGTAAGGCGCGTCCGGCGGAGAATGGATTCGGTAGGCATACCCGCCGGTGCCGTCGGCCGGGAAGGTATAAGTGGCCCCAAGCCCCGGCACGATATCGCCCACGTCATAGTGCACCCAGGCCGGGGCGCTGCCCGAGTTGAAGTTATCCGATTGCGCCTGCAGACCAGCGCCAGGCGTGAACGTTCCTGCCGCCACGAGAGCCAGGAACCAAGTGGGGAGGGTGATGCTGCCGTGCCGGAGCCGAGGAATGCCATAGTTCATAATATCATCGGGTGGTTGAGGATTGTTTCAATGTTGCTGTTGTGATCTGCGCCAAACATTTAGGCCCGCAACTAGCGCCGGGCTCATTGTTCCCCCTACCAGGATTTTGGCTTCCTGTAAAGCAATTTTTTCGCGCAATCTGAGCGGGGGCTGCCGGGCGGGTGAGCAAACCCTGCGCAGCCGGCGAGCAAACCCTGCGCAGACTGAGCCGCCAAAGGCCCGGAACTCGGACCGACGCGCCTTGGCACGGCATCTGCCTCTGTTCCCCCGGCGACGCGCACTGCAACCACCAAAGAAACCTATGGCTATGCGGAACTATGAAACCCAACTTTGAACCCAAACGTCACCTCCACCTTCGACCTGGCCGAGGATTTACCCTGGTCGAGATGCTGCTGGTGCTCGTCATCCTGAGCGTCCTGGCGGCGATCGTCTATCCCAACCTCGCCCGGCAATCGCTGCGGGCCCGCCGCGCGGCCACCCAGGCTCAAATCCGCATCTTTCGGACGGCCCTGGCGTCCTTCGAGATCGACAACGGGCTTTACCCTCAGGGTCGAAACGGACTGCTCGAGTTGATGCAACCGCCGGCCTACGCCCGATCCTGGCACGGCCCCTATCTCGAGGCCTTGCCCAAGGACCCCTGGGGGCACGACTACCTCTATGACTGTCCTGGCCGCCACAACCCCGATTCCTACGACTTGCTCTCCCCGGGGCAAGATGGCCTCCTGGGCACCGACGATGATATTACCAACTGGGACGTGGACAAACAGGCCTCGCCCTGAGGCATGGCAAGCCGGGCCGTTTCATAAACACGGTGACGCAGGCGGCGAGGGATTTTTCGTGCAGCCAAGGTGCGAGCACCGGTGTTTTTATCCACCATTGGTCTGGAACCCGCGCCCCCCGCTCCCCCCCCTGCTTGCCGGCGGGGCTGCAATGACAAATTACCATTACTCAATACTCAATTACCATTTGCGCACGCCGCCGAGGGGCGAGGGTTAATTGAGAATTGAGAATTGGGTAGTGGTAATTTGTCATTTGCGAGAGGCGGCGGGCGGCGCATTTGGGGGTGCAGGCAGCAGAGCCAGCCGCCGCCTGGGTTTTGCTGGTTCCGGCTCACCTGGGGCCGGCCATCTGCTCCGGGGGCGGCAGTTTGGGGAAGGGGGCGTGCGGCTCGCTTTGGTACCAATAGGCAACGCTGTAATAGTAGTTGCCGCTGCGGAAGGGCGGCTGCCCGTTGCCGTGTTCGATCTGGAACCGCAGCGATTTCCGGAACACGACCGGGTCGGGGATGTGCCAACGGTAGGCCGTGGTGTAGGGCTCCTCCAGGAGCGTGACGCCGAAGTAGGGAAAGCAGCCGGGCCGCAGGCCGTAGGATTCACAAAAATAGTCTTCCGAGCCGGTCCCGTGCATGGCCGGCCGGCCGTCAATATAGACGATTTCATCGCCCTCGCCCCACCAGCCGCCGTCGTTGTTCTTCACGCTCAGCACGCAGCCGAGCAGGTGACCGCGTCCGGCGGCTTCCAGCAGCGTGTAAGGCCCCTCTGCCGGCGGCGTGGCCTGCCGGTATTGGGCGTGGAAATAGCCCTGGTCCCGCGGCGGCTTCCGGTAGGCCCGGTAGTTGACCTCGAACCAATGCTGGCTCGGCTGTTTGCCGGTATTGGTAATGGTCAGGCGCGCCGAGCGCTTAAACGGCATCGGCATATAGCAATTGCGCGCCGCCCCAAAGGCGGCCGGGTCGGTCAGCTTGCCGGGCCGCTGGTCAATACACAGCAGGGCCGAGCTGAACTTCTCCGTAAAGCCGAAGCCAACCCCGAAAAAATCCCCCACCGGGGCTTCCACGCTCGGTTCCGGTTCCCCGTCCCACCAGGCGCGCAGGATATGGTAGCGGAGGTGGTGCGGCTCACGGCTCGTGATATTATCCCGGAAATGGACGATGCACCCGGGGCCTTTGACCTCTGCCAGAACCAGCGTTTGCCCGGGTCCCAGCACCCGGAAATCCTCGTTCCCGCCGCTCGGGTCGGCCGAGGTAATCCGGTGTGACGCGAAGTCGCGCAAGGCCGCCAGGCCCTCGGGCGAGAATTCCTGGGCCTGCGACGTGAGCAGGCCGGCCAGCAGGCTGACCAGCCAGGTCGGTGATTTCATGCCGCCAATGTGCCCGCACACACAGACGCTGGCAAGCCACCTGCCGCAACCCAGTTCTCCTTGCCCACTGGCCGGCTCTCTGCAACCATTGGAAGTCATGCGCGCCCGATATTCAATCCTGCTGTTTTGCCTCTTTGGTTTGCCTTTGCCCGACGCGGCGGCGGCGCAACTGGAAGCGACCGCGAACCTCCCCCCGCCCAGCCCGGCCGCCGCCCCCGAGCCGGCCAAACTGGTTGACCTTCGACCGGCTTTTGGCGAAGCGGGCCTGGGGCCGCGTCGCCAGGGCAGTCGTTCCACCTGCTCCGCCTTCACCGTCGCCGGCGCTTTGGAATACGCCGTGGCCAAACGCCAGGGGCATTGTCCCCGCCTGAGCGTCGAGTTTCTCAACTGGGCCGCCAATCTGGCCGGCGGCAATACCAACGATGGCGGGTATTTCTCCGATTTGTGGAAGGGCTTTGCGGCTTACGGGATTTGCACCGACCAAGAGATGCCCTATGAGTCGAAGTTCGACGCGGCGCGGCAGCCCAGCGCGGGCGCCCTGGCCGACGCCCGGACCCGGCTGGCCCTGGGCCTGCGGCTGCACTGGATCAAGGAGTGGAATGTCAATACCGGCTTGAGCGAGCCCGAGTTCCAGGGCGTCAAGCGCACGCTCTCTCGGGGGTGGCCCGTCTGCGGCGGCTTTCGCTGGCCCAAGCAGGAGCAATGGCTGGCCGACGTGCTCCAGATGTGCCCTTCCAACGCCGTGCGCGATGGCCACAGCGTCTTGCTGGTCGGCTACCGCGACGAACCCCGTCAGCCCGGAGGGGGCGTGTTCCTCTTTCGGAACACCGGCGGCGAGGGGCGCGACGGTTTCATGCCTTATGCCTATGCGCGGCTCTACATGAACGACGCCGCCTGGGTGGACTTCCCATCACGGACCAACCAAGGCGCCCCTGCGACGGGCGCCGCCGCCCGGTTCCCCGACCCGCTCGGGGCGCTGCTTTCGCCCCCTTTGGGTCGCAGCCGGCGAATTTCCAGCAACGAATTGCCCAAGTGGAACGACGCCAACCTCGACATGACGGTGCTGCCGCCGGGCAAATCCCTTGAAATGCCGCTGCTGGAAGGTCCCGGGGTCATTACCCACATCTGGTTCACCAGCCATGCCGGGCGCGTCGGCGAACTCAACGCCCTGAGCCTGCGCATCTATTGGGACGGACGCCCGGACCCCGGCGTGGAAGTCCCGCTCGGCGAGTTCTTCGCCGTCGGTCAAGGCAGACCCGAGGTCGTCGAGAGCCTGCCGGTCCAGGTCTCGCCCTCCGGCGCCTTGACCTGCTATTGGCGGATGCCTTTCGCCAAATCCGCCCGCCTGGTCGTCTCCAATGACAACCCCGACCGCACCACCGGTCTATACTGGCAGGTCGACTGGGTCGAACTGGACGCCCTGCCGCCAGACACGCCCTCTTTCCATGCCTGCTACCGCCAGGAGTACCCAGCCACCGCCGGCCAGGACTACCTCATCGCCGACCTCGCCGGGCGCGGACAATATCTCGGCACCGTCCTCTCGGTCACCCTCGCCCAGGACGGCTGGTGGGGTGAAGGCGACGATTTCTTCTACGTCGATGGCGAGCCGGTCCCCAGCCTCCAAGGCACGGGCAGCGAAGACTATTTCAATGACGCCTGGGGATTCCGTCCCCGCACCAGCCATTGGTTCGGCCAGCCCCGCTGGCAAGGCGACCTCGCGGGCGACAGCGGCGTCTGCTACCGCTGGCACGTGCTGGACCCGGTCGCTTTCCAGAAATCCCTCAAACTGACCATCGAACACAAGGGCAACCGCCCCGATGACCTCGAGGGCTTCTTCCTGGAACGGCCCGACTTCCTCAATAGCGTCGCCTTCTGGTATCAGACCGGCGAGCCGAAACCCTTTGCCCATCTGCCGCCCTACCCGCAGCGGCGCGTGCCCTGGCAGCAGCACCACCTGGTGCGCGCCTTCCGCCAGGCCCAGGTCACCGGCCCGGCCAACGTCCGGGTCGAGACCACCGGCATGTTCGGCGCCCGCCCCACGCTGGCCTGGACCAACTCCCAGGTCGGCGCCCGGCTCACCTTGCCCTTCACCGTCGCCTCGGCCGGACGCCAGGCCGTGCGCCTGACCGCCGCCGGCGCGCCCACTTACGGGCTCTATCGAGTTGAACTCGACGGCCAGCCCGCCCTGGCCTCCGCCGATTTCCGCGCCCCCGACGACCAGGAGTTGGACCTCCCGCTCGGCACCCATGACCTCGCGGCGGGACCGCACACGCTCTCCTTCCAGGCCCTGGCGGTCGAGCCGGGACGCGCCCGGCCGATGGCCGTCGAAATGCTCCGCCTGCTGCCCCTCCCGCCGGAAGCCACCCGCTCCGTCAAAACGCACCACGAAGCCCATTTCATCCGCCTGGGGATCGGGCGCGCCCTTTATGCCTACCGCCTGGCCTACGGCCAATTGCCCGAAAACCTAGAAACCCTGGTCAAAGCCGGCCTGTTGCCGCCGCGTTACCTGGCCGACGAAAACCAAAAACCCCTCCGCTCCCGCCGCGATGGGGATTACCTCGTGGTCGAGAGCAACGGACCGGAACCCTGGACCTGGCGCTGGCAAGGGCTGGATGCGAGACGCTAGGCCGCAGATGCGTGGCCAGCCACGCCTCGGGCGCAGCGACGACACCTCCCGGTTTCATCGACGCACGGCAAAGCTCAGGCCGTACGGACCATCAGCTTTGCCGCCATCCGGCCTCGGAGTGCCGCCGTCCTCCTGCCGGTTGCGACCGATGGCATAGACCACGTAACCTTTCGGGGACAGTTTCTTGTAGCGCAGCGGCTTGCCGTCGTACGGGTCTTCCGGAACAGCGCTCAGATACTTCGGAACCACTTGGCTCAGGGAATCAGGCAGGGCATAGCTGCTCGCCAGCCGGTAGCGCTCGACTGCCAGGCCCGCCTCGGCAGCTCGCAATTTGCCCACGCAATCCGCCGCGCGCTCCAGCCCATGGTTCAGCGCCGCCGGCGACATCAGGGCGGAAATGTAGTAGCCCTTGGTCTTGGCCTCCCCGACTTGAGCGGCGGCCTCGGGCGCCCATTGGCCGGCCGCCTCCAGGCAGGCGGGAAACGGCGCTGAGGCAACGGCGATCCAGTTGCTGAACTGGTCCAGGCAAAGGTTGAGGTCCGCCTTGAAGGCGGCGCTCTTGCGGTAACCCTCCAACTCGCCCGGCGGCGGCAAAGGACAGTTGGCCCCCGCGCTCCTGATCAGTTCCTCATACTCCTGGGCAGGCATTTGAAACAGCCGGACGAGCGACCACCGCTCGGTCGCAAACGCCCGCGCCAAAGACGGCTCGACTGTGCGCTCCTCCTCGCGCAAGGCCGCCTGCAACCCGACAAGCTGTTCCTCCGGAAAGGCCCTCAGACTTAGGGCTTCTTCCAGGCTGCTTTGGGTGATGGAGTCGCAAGCCATTCGCACCAGTTGCGAGATCAGCAGCGGCTCTTGCTCCAGCGACCGGGCCAGGCGCAGTCCATCACTCAAGGACTGCGCCGCCAAATCGGCTCGGCCCTTGCCGGCGTCGGCAACGGCCTCTCGGCCCAGCAATTGGGCGCAGGTCTTGAGCTTGCCCAGATGCGGCGCCTTCACGAAGACCTCGCCCAGGTCCAGCGGGTAACGGCACTGGCTCTTGGCGGCGGCCTTGTGCAACCGCGCCAGCGCCGCCTGATTCTCCGCCAGGAACGACGGCGATTTTGCCTCCGCTGGCACCAGCGCCGCAAAGGCCTCGGCGTAGAGCGGCGCGGCGTTTTCCCCGGCGGGCGGTTCAGGATACCAGGCCTTCATTTCCGCCAGCGTCATTGGCTGGCCGGCCTGGCGGATGACTTCCAGCTTGGCGCTGATCATGGCCTTGGCCTTCGCCTCCGTCTGGCCACCATGCTTGCCTCCCCCTTGCCCGCACCCGCTCAGGCCTATCAGCAGTCCCAGCCACATCGCCCAGACACAAATCAATGCATTTTGAGGTTTCATAGTCCTTGGCATCAGTTCCACTGGCGTTGAACGAACGGTGGTGTAATTATTAGCGCGGCGGCGCCTCAGACCATCTCTGGAATCGAACCTGCCCGAAGAGGTTTATTGAGAATTGAGTATTGAGTATTGCTTATTGGTCATTGAGTCCGCAGCGGGCAGGCAAGCCTTGGGCTTGGCCTTCGCTGTCGAAACCGATTTCCCGAGGATGCGACACAGTTGGTTGCACTCTTCCACCAGGGCCTCGACGCATCGGGCGGGCAGCAATTGCGCCCGGATGATGAACTTGAGCCAACCTCCAGTCTCCACCAACTCTTTCAAAGCCACATTGATCTTGTGCGCGAAGTCAGCGCGGCTTTCCCCGACCCGGGCCTCGTGATCATTTGGGCGGAGGGCCGGCGCGCCGGCCCTGCGCACCAACTCCCGACAAGTCGGGACATGCCGGCCCAGGCGCGTGTCGGGTAGGGCGTCCACGACCTTGCCAATTCGCGCAGCGAAACACCACAGCCGCTCCGAAGGTTCATTCGGCGTCATCCACGGGCATTCTTCAATAACCAACGATCGTTTTTCAATGCTCAATTTTCAATTCACCTGAAAGAAGCGCTGGCTCAGCGCACTTTTGCAATCGCAGCGAAACTTGACCTACTGAATTTCGCATAATATAGTGACATCCCCGAGCTTCCGTGTTATTCTTTGGGCATGGGCAACCCAAAAGGCGTGGAACGCGATTTCGATGAATTGGAACGTCGGCGACTCAAGGCCG